>Ga0209415_10018083_pt1 | contig 11150 bp, 12 predicted proteins | sample PeaSoiSIISIP2007_FD_187696 | JGI IMG/M metagenome (GOLD analysis project Ga0209415, IMG submission 187696) | Peat soil microbial communities from Weissenstadt, Germany - SII-SIP-2007 (SPAdes) (version 2) | ecosystem: Environmental > Terrestrial > Soil > Wetlands > Peat | place: Germany...
AGGATTTCCGGGCCAACGTCCCGCGCTGGATTCCGCGGCTCACGCCCTGGCGAGCCGCACGACGCCGGAATCATTCGGAACCCGTCAATTTGGCGAAACGAACTAATTAGTGAAAACGCCGATGAATCAATGGGTCAGGTTCCACGACAGAGAGCGGCGCGCAGCGCGCCCGTGCGAACACGGGCCTTGGGCAGGAGCACGCGTTTTGGCAATTCAAACCCACCGCGAAGATTCAGCGCCGGGACATGCCCTATATTTTGGCGAGCCTAAGCCGTTGAGGCGGCCCCCACATTTGGTGCCTCATCGCGGGTCGAGCGTACGGGTGAAAGACCGTCTCTCGCTTCAAAAGGAGAGAAAGTTGACCGACATCAACATACCGACCCTGAGATCGCCGCGATTGACGCTGCGCGCTTTTCGTGCGGCGGACATCGAGCCTTTGCTGGCCATGTCGAGCGACCCCCAGGTGACCCGACATTTGCACGAAGGTCCTGCCCCGTCAGCCGGCGAGGTCTGGCAGCGCATGGCCTTCGCACTTGGCCAATGGGGGCTGCGTGGTTACGGAATGATGGCCGTTGAGGACCGTGAAGGTTTCGTCGGGCGGCTAGGGGTTTATCATCCCTACGATGCCCGCGATCCACAGCTGAGTTACATCTTCTGCCGGCGGGGTTGGGGCAAAGGATATGCGACCGAAGGCGTGACCATGATGCGGGATTGGATGATCGCCGCCCATCGCCCTCGACGCCTCACGAGCGAGATCGCGCATGAGAACGCAGCCTCGGCTCGTGTCGCTTCCAAACTCGGCGCGGTCCAGGATGGAACGCTGGATCGCGCCGGCGTCCTATTCGACGTCTGGGCTTATCCGGCAGCAACCTGATCGAGGGCTGTAACGTATGATCTCAACGGCAGCAAATTTACAAAACGAATTAGTGAAAACGATGGAAAATCAATGTGTCATGTTGTCGGCACACGGCGGCGCGCAGTCTCGAATGCTCCGGGCGGTTTCCGGGCGGCGGCTGCTCGCGACCAGAACCTTGGGCTGCAGCACAAGTCTTGGCAATTCGGCAATTCAAACCCACCGCCAAAATTCAGCACTGGAGGATGCCCGATGTTTCGGCAAGGCAACGCCATCGTGGCGAGCCCAACCCAGAGGACAGCAATTTGGCAAAACAATTTCCGCCAAAAAATGAAGGCAAATCAATGCGCTGCACCTTCCACCAAGCCCTCCGGTTCCGCCGAATCGCGTCCTCGCTGCCGGCGCCCATATCGCCCCCATGCCGGCCCGCCGCAGGGTTGACGCCGCCGCATCCAAACGCCATTGACCGCAGACCGTTTTCCGCCGTTGCCGAAGGGCACCCGAAAGCTCGCCATGCCGATCCGTCTCGATGCCCGCGCCGACGATTTTGCCGCGCAGTTTGCCGCGTTCCTCGCCACCAAGCGCGAGGCGGCGGCGGATGTGGAGGCGGCGGTGCGCGACATCATCGCCGAAGTCGCGGCGCGCGGCGATGAGGCGCTGGTGGCGTTCACCCGCAAGTTCGACCGCGTCGATGTCGCGGCGTCGGGCCTCCGCGTAACGCCGGCCGAGATCGAGCAGGCGTTCGCATCCAGCGCCGGGCCGGCGCGCGACGCGCTGGTGCTGGCGCGCGAACGCATCGAGGCCTATCACCGCCGGCAGGTGCCGCGCGACGAGCGCTTCACCGATGCGCTCGGCGTCGAGCTCGGCTGGCGCTGGAGCGCGATCGCGGCCGCCGGCCTCTATGTGCCGGGCGGCACCGCGGCCTATCCGTCCTCGGTGCTGATGAATGCGGTGCCGGCGAAGGTCGCGGGCGTGCCGCGGCTCGTCATGGTGGTGCCGGCGCCGGACGGCCGGCTCGAGCCGCTGGTGCTCGCGGCCGCGAAGCTCGCCGGCGTCGACGAGATCTACCGCATCGGCGGCGCCCAGGCGGTGGCGGCGCTGGCCTACGGCACCGCCACCATCGCAGCCGTGGACAAGATCGTCGGACCCGGCAACGCCTACGTGGCGGCGGCCAAGCGCGCGGTGTTCGGCACGGTCGGCATCGACATGATCGCAGGCCCCTCCGAGGTGCTGATCCTCGCCGGCAACGGCGCCAATCCGGATTGGATCGCGGCCGACCTCCTGGCCCAGGCCGAGCACGACACCGCGGCGCAATCGATCCTGATCACCGACGACGCCGCGCTCGCCCGCGACGTCGAGCGCGCAGTCGAGGCGCAGCTCACGACCCTGCCGCGGGCCGAGGTGGCGCGAGCGTCGTGGCGCGATTTCGGCGCCGTGATCCGGGTCGCGACGCTCGGCGACGCGGTGCCGCTGATCGACCGGATCGCGCCGGAGCATCTCGAGATCATCGGCGATGATGCCGACGCGCTCGCCGGCCGCATCCGCAACACCGGCGCGATCTTCCTCGGCGCCCACACGCCGGAGGCGATTGGCGATTACGTCGCGGGCTCGAACCACGTGCTGCCGACCGCGCGCTCGGCGCGGTTCTCCTCGGGGCTCGGCGTGCTCGATTTCATGAAGCGCACGTCGATCCTCAAATGCGGGCCCGACCAGCTGGCGGCGCTCGCGCCTGCCGCGATCGCGCTCGGCGAGGCGGAAGGGCTCGCCGCCCATGCGCGCTCGGTCGCCATCAGGCTCAACCGGCGATGACGGCGCCACCCGAGGCCGCGGCGACCAGGCGCCTCGTCAAGGTCTCGCTCGACGAGGCCAGCATCGGGCCAGGCAACCGCGACGTCGAGCACGAGCGCGCCATCGCGATCTACGACCTGATCGAGGACAATTCCTTCGCGCCGGTCGGGCACGAGGGCGGGCCCTATTGCCTCAAGCTCCAGGTCGCCGGCAACCGGCTGATCTTCGACATCCGCACCGAGGACGAGGCCCCGGTGGTCGCCCATCATCTGTCGCTCACGCCGTTCCGCCGCCTCGTCAAGGACTACTTCCTGATCTGCGAGAGCTACTACCAGGCGATCCGCGCCGCGACGCCGAGCCAGATCGAGGCGATCGACATGGGCCGGCGCGCGCTCCACAACGAAGGCTCGGAGCTCTTGTTGGAGCGGCTCAAGGCCAAGATCGCCGTCGATTTCGACACCGCGCGGCGGCTGTTCACCCTCATCACCGTGCTTCATTGGAAGGGATGAGGCATGCCGGACCGCGCGCGCCCCCAGGCGGTGCTGTTCGCCTGCGGGCTCAATTCGGTGCGCTCCCCGATGGCGGCCGCCTTGTTCCGGCACATGTTCGGCCGCCAGGCCTATGTGGGCTCGGCCGGCGTGCGCCGCGGCGAGCTCGATCCGTTCGCGGTCGCCGTCATGGAGGAGATCGGCCTCGATATCGGAAAGCACCGCCCGATGACGTTCGAGGAGCTGGAGGACTGGGAGGGCCTCAACTTCGACCTCATCGTCACCCTGGCGCCGGAGGCCCACCACAAGGCGCTCGATCTCACCCGCACCATCGCGGTCGAGGTCGAGTACTGGCCGACCCCGGATCCAACTATTGTCGAGGGCAGTCGCGAGCAGCGGCTCGACGCCTACCGGGCGGTCCGCGACCAGCTCACACGCCGCATCAAGGAACGCTTCGGCGGTATGTCGACCGGCAACGAATAGGGGGCGGCGACGGCCGAGCGGAGCCTGAATGTCAGGTTGAGTGTCCCGGCCGATTCCGCTAGTTTCCGCGCCCGCTTACGGCGCCGGGACAAGCCCCGAATCGACTATCATTCCAACGACGGGCGCGGCCCGTCCGCTCGCCGCCGCGGGCGCAACCGGAGCCACAATCCTCGCCATGATCGGCCGGCCCAAACTCGTCCTCGCCTCCGGTTCGCCCCGCCGCGTCAGCCTGATCAACCAGGCCGGCATCGAGCCCGACGAGCTGCGCCCCTCCAACATCGACGAGACGCCCAAGCGCGGTGAGCTGCCGCGCGTGTGCGCCAACCGGCTGGCCCGCGCCAAGGCCGAGGCGGCGCTCGCCGGCATCGGGGTCGATGACGACGTTTACGGGGCCTACATCCTGGCGGCCGACACCGTGGTGGCGGTCGGCCGGCGCATCCTGCCCAAGGCCGAGCTGATCGACGAGGCGGCGCAGTGCCTGCGGCTCCTGTCCGGCCGCAACCATCGCGTCTATACGGCGCTGTGCCTGATCACGCCGAAGCGGAAGTATCGCCAGCGCGTGGTGGAGACCAGGGTGCGCTTCAAGCGGCTGTCGTCCGAGGACATCGAATCCTACCTCGGCTCCGGCGAATGGCGCGGCAAGGCCGGCGGCTATGCGGCGCAGGGCCTCGCCGGCACCTTCTTCGTCAAGCTCGTGGGGTCCTACACCAACGTGGTCGGCCTGCCGCTCTACGAGACCGTGGCGCTGCTCGCCGGCGAAGGGTTCCCGACCCATCTCGGCTGGCTCAACACGGTGTGACCGCATGATCCCGAAAAGTTGCAGGACTTTCGGACAAGATCATGCGCAAAAACGGCCCGCTACTCCTCGACCTCGCGGAAGATGTCGACCTCGACGGTGCCGGGAAACATCTGCCGCCAGGCCTGCAGAAACGCCTGCAGCCGCGGATCGCCGGCGATCTGCTGGCGGCTCGACTCGAACGATTGGTTGATCTCGTAGTCGATGATCTGGATGAACTGCGCCGGGTGATCGACGTTCTGCAAGAGCCGCACCTGCTTGCCGCCGAACAGCTCGTAATAGGGCTCGGTCGCCTTGATGAACGCCACGAACTGGGTGGGTTCCGCCGTCGGCAGCGTGAACTTGAGCTGCAGGATCCGGAAGACTTTTTTTTCAGTGTCCTTCGCCATTTTCCATCCTTGAACCGATCGAGGCCTCGAGCGTCGGCGGCGGCCCGGCGGCATGCCGCGAGAAGGAATCCCCGGGACAGGATTGCATATGTATATGAAAAGGACAGAGGGTTGCGGCCTGCGCCGCCACCCCTCGCGGCTTGCCCGGTGTGCGCATAGATTTCCAGGCGGATGTGGCACCAGGCGAATCGGCACCGGCAGATTCCGCACCGGATGGATTGGGCTCATGGGTTCCATCGACCAGACCAGACCTTGCGCCATCTGCGGCAAGCCGCAGACCGAGGGCCTTCGCCCGTTCTGCTCCAGGCGTTGCGCCGATGTTGATCTGCACCGCTGGTTGGCGGGCGTCTATGCGGTGCCGGTGGTCGAGGACGAGGACGAAGACGGCGAAGGCCGGGGGGAGGACGGGGAAGGGCGGTGAGACCGGGCAACCGGTGTGCGACCTCGCCCGGACGAGTTGTGAGCTGACGGGGGCGGAGAGGCGTGGGCCCGTGGTCAGCCGCCCGTCTTGGGCCGTCCTGTCTTGGGCCGTCCTGTCTTGGGCCGTCCTGGACAGTCCCGGAGCGAGCCTCTATAAACCCCGGCGCTCTTCCCATGGCCTCGCAACCGCGAGCCCGGCGCCCAGGTAGCTCAGTTGGTAGAGCACGTGACTGAAAATCACGGTGTCGGTGGTTCGATTCCGCCCCTGGGCACCACAACAATATCAATGGCTTAGCGCTCAAGAGTACAAGGCACAGTTGCCCCGGCGACAAGGCGCGGCAGGCGATGTCACGCAATTGCGCCCACCCAGGCGTCATCACGGATCCGGCACCAAGGCTCGACCTTCGCAACGTCGCGCGCCATTCCCTCGTGACCGTGCTCGGCACGTCGACGCTGACGGTCGGCATCATCCAGGGGGCCCGATGGTCGGGTATCATCACCTTCGCTCGGCTCAAGTAACCGATTAATCTCCCCGCCACAGCGACGCGGCGCCGATCCAAGCCGATATCGACCTCCCGAGGTGAAGAGCCATGACCTATGTGCCGCACACGGAGCATGAGACGCGCGAAATGCTCGATGCGATCGGGGTTCCTCGCGTGGATGATCTGTTCGCCGACGTGCCGGCCGGCGTGCGCTTTCCCAAGCTCAAGCTTCCGCCGCCGTCGTCCGAAATGGAAATCATGGCGGAGATGCAGGCGCTGGCCGCACGCAATTGCGTCGATCCGTCGCTCTCGTTCCTGGGCGCCGGGGCCTACCACCACTTTCGTCCCGCGGTCGTCGACTATGTGCTGCGCCGCGGCGAATTCTACACCTCCTATACGCAGTACCAGCCGGAAACCAGCCAGGGCATGCTGCAAGCGCTGTTCGAGTACCAGAGCATGATTTGCCGGCTCACCGGCATGGAGGTGAGCAATGCGAGCCACTACAACGGCGCCACCGCGCTCGCCGAGGCGGTGCTGCTCGCCCTCAACGCGGCACAGGGCAAGCGCAGCAAGATCGTGATATCGCCCGCCGTCCACCCGCAGTATCGCGCCGTGGTGAGGACATATCTGCGCGCTACCCACGCGACAACCGTCACGGGCGACGAAGACGGCCGCTCCGATCTCGATCAGCTCCGGCGGCTGCTCGACGGCGAGACTGCCGCGCTCGTCATCCAGAACCCCAATTTCTTCGGCCAGTGCGAGCCGGTCGACGGCCTCGCCGAAGCTGTTCATCGCGCCGGCGCGCTCCTTGTCGTCGTCACCGACCCGATTGCGCTCGGCCTGCTGCGGCCGCCCGGCGCCTATGGGGCCGACGTGGTGGTCGCCGACGGGCAGTGCCTCGGGATTCCGCCTTCATTCGGCGGCCCGCACCTCGGTGTTTTCGCGTCGCGCAGGGAGCATGTGCGGCGCCTGTCGGGCCATCTGGTCGGCGAAACCGTCGACGCCGAAGGGCGGCGTGGCTATGTGCTCACTCTTGCGACGCGCGAGCAGCACATCCGCCGCGCCAAGGCGACGAGCAACATCTGCACCAACGCCGCGGCCTGCGCTCTCGCGGCCGCGGCGTATCTCGCCACCATGGGCAAGCAGGGCCTGCGGGGCGTCGCGGAGCTGTGCTTCCACAAGAGCCACCATGCGGCTGCCGAGATCGGCCGGCTCGCGGGCTTTACGGTGAACCCGCAGGCGCCTTCGCGCCCCTTCTTCAAGGAATTCGTGGTGCGGCTGCCGCGGCCTCCCGCCGAGGTCAATCGTATCCTGCGCGTGCAGCACGGTATCATCGGCGGCTACGACCTCGGCGGCGACTTCCCGCATCTTGCAAACCACATGCTGCTGGCGGTGACCGAGCTCAACACGCGCGCCGCCATCGACCGGCTGGTGAGTGCACTGAGCCGCATCGCCGCCTGAGGAGCCCGACCATGAGCCACGGACCAAATCCATGAGCGCCGTCACCATCCCGACCGTCTATGAGCTGAGCGTGCCCGGCCGCCACGGCATCGATCTGCCGGAACCCGACGTGCCGCCGGCGCCCCTGCCGGCGGGCGAGCTGCGCGCCGATTGCGCCCTGCCGGAGCTGTCGCAGGTCGATGTCGTGCGCCACTATCTGGCGCTGTCGCAGCGCAACTTCGGCGTCGACGCCGGCTTCTATCCGCTCGGCTCCTGCACCATGAAGTTCAATCCCAAGGAGAACGAGGAAATCGCCCGGATAGCGGGCTTCGCCGAGACGCACCCCTTGCAGGAGCCCGAAACCGTGCAGGGCAATCTCGCGGTGATGTTCGCCCTGCAGCAATGGCTCGCCGAGATCGGGGGATTCGCCGCGGTGTCGCTGCAGCCCGCCGCCGGCGCCCATGGGGAATTCACCGGGCTCCTGATGATGCGCGCCTATCATGGCGAGCGCGGCGAGGCGACGCGCACCCGCATCCTGATCCCGGATTCCGCCCACGGCACCAATCCGGCCTCGACCACCATGGCGGGCTTCACGGCGGTCGAAGTCCCCTCCGATGCGCGCGGCAACCTCGATCTCGAGGCGGTGCGCGCCGCTTGCGACGACACCGTCGCCGGCATCATGATGACCAACCCGAACACGCTCGGCCTGTTCGAGGAGCATGTCGAAGAGGTGGTACGGCTCGTGCGCGGCTGCGGCGGCCTCGTCTACGGCGACGGCGCCAACCTCAATGCCATCGCCGGCATCGTGCGCCCGGGCGATCTCGGTTTTGACGTGATGCACTACAATCTGCACAAGACCTTCTCGACCCCCCACGGCGGCGGCGGACCGGGCTCGGGCCCGGTCGGGGTGTCGGCCCGGTTGGCGGATTTCCTGCCCGGACCGCTGGTTGCGGCCGCGCCCGATGCCGAGGCGTCGCGCTATGTCGTTGCGATGCCGGCGAAGTCGATCGGCCGAGTGTCGACCTTCTATGGCAATTTCGGCATGCTGGTGCGCGCCTACGCTTACATCAAGCGCCACGGTGCCGCCGGGCTGCGCGCCAATTCCGAGCACGCGGTGCTCAACGCCAACTATCTGCGCGTCAAGCTGCGGGATGCCTACACGGTGCCGTTCGATCGCATCAATATGCACGAGTTCGTCTGTCGCGGTGCGGTCGAGGGGACCGGGGTGCGGGCGCTCGATGTGGCGAAACGGCTGCTCGACTATGGCTTCCACCCGCCGACCAACTATTTTCCGCTCATCGTGCCAGAGGCCCTGATGATCGAGCCGACCGAGACCGAGAGCAAGCCGACGCTCGATGCCTTCGTCATCGCCATGCGGGCGATCGCCGAGGAGGCGCGCACCAATCCGGCGCTCGTCAAGGGTGCGCCGCACGAGACGCCGGTCCGGCGGCTCGACGAGGTGAAGGCGGCGCGCGAGCTCGTGCTGTCCGATCGCGCCAAGCCGCAGCCCGGCTGATCGTCGAGGAGGACACCATGGCGCAACGCGATGCCGCACCGGCGCTCAGGCACACGCCGCTTCACGCCATGCATGTACGGCTCGGTGCCCGCATGGTGCCGTTCGCGGGTTATGACATGCCGGTGCAGTACCGCGACGGCATCATCAAGGAGCATCTGCACACCCGCGCTGCCGCCGGCCTGTTCGATGTCTCGCACATGGGCCAGATCGCGCTCCATCCGCGCTCCGGGCGCGGCGAGGACGCGGCGCTCGCGCTCGAGACCCTCGTCCCCGGCGATATTGTGGGGCTGGCGTCCGGGCGACAGCGCTACACGCTGTTCACCAATGCGGCCGGGGGCGCGCTCGATGACCTGATGGTGTCGCGTCAGGGCGATCATCTGGTGCTGGTGGTGAATGCCGCCTGCAAGGAGGCGGACGAGACGCATCTGCGGGAGCATCTGTCGAGCGCGTGCCGCATCGAGCGGCTTGCGGATCGCGCCCTGGTGGCGCTGCAGGGGCCGCAGGCGGAGGCCGTGCTGGCCGCTATAGCGCCGGAGGTCCGCGCGTTCCGGTTCATGGAGGCGCGCACCATCACGCTGTCGGGCGCAGCTTGCCTGGTTTCGCGTTCAGGCTACACGGGCGAGGATGGCTTCGAGATCAGCATCCCGGCCGGCAGCGCCGAGGCGCTTTGCGATGCGCTGTTGGGCGATCGGACGGTCGCGCCGATTGGTCTCGGAGCGCGTGATACCCTGCGGCTCGAAGCCGGTCTGTGCCTTTACGGGGCCGATCTCAACCCGGCGACAACGCCGATGGAGGCCGCGCTGGAATGGACCATCGCGCCGGCGCGCCGGACCGGCGGTCTTCGCGCGGGAGGTTTTCCGGGGGCCGATGTGATCTTGCGCCAGCTTGCCCATGGCGCCGCGCGCCGGCGGGTGGGCCTGCGGCCGGAAGGCCGCGCCCCCGTGCGCGGCGGAGCGCCGCTGTTCCGGCATGAGGACGATGCCGCACCGATCGGCGCCGTGACTTCGGGCGGCTTCGGGGTCAGCCTCGATGCGCCGATTGCGATGGGGTACTTGCCGGTCGATGCGGTCGCGCCCGGAACGCGGGTTTTCGCCGAGGTCCGCGGCAGACGGCTGCCGGTTGTGGTTTCCCAATTGCCCTTCGTCGCGCCGCGCTACAAACGCCATTGAACGCCGGAGAACGAACCAGATGCTGAAATTCACCAAGGACCACGAATGGATCCGCATCGACGGCGACGTCGGCACCGTCGGCATCACGCCGTTTGCGCAGGAAAAGCTCGGCGACCTGGTGTTCGTCGAATTGCCGAGCGTCGGCGCCAAGTTCGACCAGGGCGCGAGCGCCTGCACGGTAGAATCCGTCAAGGCGGCCGCCGACGTCTATGCCCCGGTGGGCGGTGAGGTCACCGAGGTCAACAATCGGGTGGTCGACGAGCCCGGCGTGGTCAATGCCTCGCCCACCGGCGACGGCTGGCTGTTCAAGATCAAGGTCCGCAACGCAGCGGAACTCGACGGATTGATGGACGAGCAGGCCTATGGCTTGCTCGTCAAATGACGGTAGCGCGCAGCATCGCAATTTGATTGTTTGCAGTCGGCGTTACCTTGGCGAGCGCGCGCGGTGAAGCAATGCTTGTCGCTCCAGCTCGAGGAGACGTGCGTTGGCGCTTTCATCGCGCGCCGCGGCCTCGGCCGCTCTGCGGATGGCCTTCGTGAGCGCCTGCACGAGGTCGGCGCGGGCGATGATGCCGACGAGCTCCTTGCCCCGCACGACGGGCAATCGCTTGAAGCCGCGCTCCGTAATGAGGCGACCGGCCTCTTCCAGCGGCGTCGCCTCGGTCACCGTCACGGGATCGCGCGTCATCACCTCGCCGACCGTCCGTGCGTGAAGGCCCGCCGCCTCGCCGGCCAGATCGGTGGGCTCGACGATCAAGCGCAGCCAACGCGGCTGCTCCGTCTTGCCATTGGGCGCGCCATGGCGAAGCAGGTCGTGCTCGGTGACGATTCCAACGACACACCCGGCGTTGTCCACGACAGGCAAGCCGCTGATTTTTCGCTCAAGCATCAGCCGGGCGGCAGTCAGCACGGCGGCGTCGGCTTTGACCCTCACCACGTCGCGGGTCATGAAGTTTCCAACCCTCATCCAAGGTACTCCGATCCCCGCAATGTGCTCCGTTTCGGGCGCGCAACGTTGTTTTCGAGCAGTCTGTCCGAACAGATGAACGCGCCGTTATTCAACAACACAATTGGATTGTCGTTTTGCGCAATATCAACGCGTGAAGATTAATTCGACCATTGAATGTTCATCGACCGACCGACAAGTTCCGTCTTTAGAAAGGCGTTGGACGTGGCGTCGTAGCGTCGGTTTGCACAGCGAGATGGACATGACCGCTCGATCGATCGTATCGCCTTCATCCGAAGCTGCCGTGGCGGAGCGCCCGGTGCTTGCGATTTCACCGGAAAAAGTCTGCTACATTGTTGTCAAGGCGCGTGAATTCGATG
>Ga0209415_10018084_pt1 | contig 11150 bp, 9 predicted proteins | sample PeaSoiSIISIP2007_FD_187696 | JGI IMG/M metagenome (GOLD analysis project Ga0209415, IMG submission 187696) | Peat soil microbial communities from Weissenstadt, Germany - SII-SIP-2007 (SPAdes) (version 2) | ecosystem: Environmental > Terrestrial > Soil > Wetlands > Peat | place: Germany...
GACATCATCCGCCGCGCCGTCGAGGAGCCGCTCCGCCAGCTCGCGCGCAACGCCGGCGCGGAGGGGTCGATCATCGTCGAGAAGGTCCGGGAGGGCAAGCCGGGATTCGGCTACAACGTGCTCACCGGCGAGTTCGTCGACATGTTCAAGGCGGGGATCGTCGACCCGTGCAAGGTCACCCGCTCGGCGCTGCAGCACGCGGCGAGCGTCGGGTCGATGCTGCTCACGACCGAAGTGGTGATCGTGGACAAGCCCGAGGAAGAGAAGGACATGCCCGCGGGCGGCGGTCCGCAGCCGCCGATGATGTAGCGGAACGCACGCGCGACGCGACGACGGCGCAGGCCGGGTCCCGGACCTTCCGGGGACCCGGCCTGCGTGCGTCAGGCCCGAACGGACGCGGGCGCGCCGGGACACGTGGACGCGGTCGGGATCAGCCTGATGACCGTGGGGCTCGCCCCGCTCCAGACGGGGGTTCGGCGAGCGGGCGCCACGCGCGATCGGCGACTCCGCGTATCGTCACCCTCGCGGTCGTCGGCGCCGTCGTGGCGTTCGCGACCGGCCTCCCGCATGTTCGGGGTGCGCTCGTAGGCCGGCGGACGATCGACCCCGGGTCTGTTGAATACCGCACATCCGGTCGTGGACGGAGGGATGCGAAACATGGCCCACAGGGACAGAACGGGGGTCGTTTCGATCTCGACGGCGCGTCGATACGCCGACGTTGTGCCGTTTCTTACTTCACGCGTACGCGTTCCGGCGCGTCTTCGCCATGGGACTTACGGCCTTGACATCGGGCGCCGAAGGGACGGGGTGGGGGGGGCCCCGGTGGTGCCCGGTGCTCGTCCCGCCCGAGGCTGCATGCGAACGCGGTGCGTGCATCGAGGCGCGATCCCGGCCATCCGCCGGGGTCAGGGTGTCCCCGCCCGGCTGAGATGGCCGCGCGTCTCGGCGAGCGCCACCTTGAGCTTGTCCACGAACCCGCCCTGGACCGCCTGGACCGCCTGCGCGATCGCGGCCCGAATCGCCGTGCGATCCGACGCCCCGTGGGCCATCACGACGTTGCCGCGGACGCCCAACAGCGGGAGGCTGCCGTGCAGGTCGATCGGGTTCGTCCACTCGACGAGGCGGTGCGTGAGATCGTCGAGGCGCGCGGCCTCCAGCGTCCCGCCGAGCTCCCCTCGCAGCCACGCGGCCACCTGGTGCCCCAGTCCTTCGACGGTCTTCAGCACCGCGTTGCCGACAAACCCGTCGCAGACGACGACGTTCACCGCCCCGGCCATGAGATCGTGGCCTTCCACGAGGCCGACGAAGTGGAGCCCGCTGCGCGCGAGGAGGTCGGCGGCCTGTTTGACGACCCGGTTGCCCTTGCCCGGTTCCCGCCCGTTGCTCAAGAGCGCCACGGTCGGCCGTCCGATCCCGCCGAACACGCGCATGTACGTCGCGCCCATCACCGCGAACTCGACCAGGTGATGGGCTTCGCTGTCGATGGTCGGGCCGAGGTCGATCAGGAACGTGTCGGGGTGGATCTCGAGGATCTGCCGGCCGACGCACGCCCGGCGGACGCCCTGGAGCATCCCGATCTCGCGGATCGCGGCCAGGAGCGTCGGGCCGGTGCTGCCGGCGCTGACCGCGGCGTCCGCCCGGTCCTGGTGCACCAGGCGCATCGTGACGGCCATCGAGGCGTTCGGCATCGCGCGCAGGGTCACGAGCGGCGGCGCGCCCTCGGGGATCGCGCGGTCGCTCGGGACCAGCTCGATGCCCGCACTCCCCGACGGGTCCGCCGCCACCTCGCGCGGCAGCAGCGGCAGCACGTCCCCGGGGACGCCGACGAGCAGGACGCGCACCGCGTCGCCGCGGACCGCATCAAGCGCCCCTGCGACGATCTCCTGCGGCGCGTGGTCGCCACCCATGCAGTCCACGGCGACCCTAACCGGACGTGCCTCCGGCGCCATCATCTCACCTCAGACCATCGTCAGCCCGCCGGAGATGCTGAGCACCTGGCCGGTGACGTAGCGGGAGGCGTCCGTGCAGAAGAACGCCACGGCGTCCGCGATCTCCTCGGGCTGCGCCACCCGCCGCAGCGGGATCAGCTTGATCATGCGCTCGATCTTGCCAGCGTGCGCGGGGTCGCGCTGGTTCTCCTGCAGCACCGCGGTGTCGGTCGGCCCCGGGCAGACGCAGTTGACCCGGATCTGGTGCCGGGCCATCTCGCGGGCGAGCGACCGCGTGAGCGCGATGACGCCGCCCTTCGCCGCCGAGTACACCGCCTCGCCGGCCGTGCCGACGCGGCCCGCGTCGCTCGCGACGTTCACGATCGCGCCGCCGCCGTGACCGGCCATCCACTCGAGGGCGACGCGGGTGCAGAACACGGTGGTCCACAGGTTCTCGTCCACGACACGGCGCCAGTACGCCTCGTCCTCCTCGAGAAACCCGCTCGTCAGCGTCCACCCGGCGTTGTTGACGAGGATCTCGAGCCCGCCGAACTCGCCCACGACCGTCCCGAGGGCCCGGCGGCACGCGTCGAACGCGGTGAGATCGGCGCGGACGGCGAGCCCCCGCACTCCCCGCGCGCGCACCGCCGCGGCGACCTCGTCGAGCTCCGACTGCGTCCGGGCGGCGACCGCGACGTCGGCCCCGAGCGAGGCGAGGCGCAGCGCCGTCGCCCGTCCGATCCCGCGCCCCCCGCCCGTGACGACCGCGCGCCGCCCGGCGAGCGGTGCCGGCTCGCTCAATGCCGCCGCCGCGGCCACGCCGCGTGCAGCGCCTGGCGCTCCCGCTCGTAGATGACGGCGAACTTCTCCGCCGCCTCCTTGCCCGACAGCAGTTCGAGCTTGCGGACCTCGAGCGGATCGGCCGCGTGGATGATCGCGATCTCTTCGGGGCTCGGCGGGACCGTCCGCGCGACGTCGGCGGGGATCTCGAGCGGAAACCCCGTCGCCTGGCGGACCTGATCGGGTGTCACCCCGGGATGGAGCGACCGCACGAGCATCCGCCCGGTGTCGGGGTTCCAGCCGAACACGCCGAGGTTGGTCACGAGGCAGGTCGGCGCGCCGTAGGCGCCCAGGGTCTTCGCGCGCTCGGGATTGTAGCCGGCGCCGCTGATGAAGTCCACCCGCGCGACCACCGCGCGGGGCGAGTGCTGGGTCAGATAGTACAGCCCCTGGGAGAGGTGGCTCGTGTCCTCGGGGATGCCGCGCGCACCGACGAGCGCGACCTTCGGCCGGTCCCACGGACCGATCACGGAGATGTTCACGTTGCCGCCCTCGTCGATCTGCGCCGGGGTGATCCAGATGCGAAACCGGTCGGTGAAGATCGCGTCGAAGATGTCGTCCATGGTGAGCGGGATCGCCCGCTGGTTCTCCGTCAGGAACTGCCCCAGCGTGAGGGTGGGGAGGGCGACCGCGTCCATGCCCGACTCCGGGGTCGAGAGCACCGCCAGGTCGGGCGCGTGCGTGCTCCGGGCCAGGTGCGCCGCGAGGGACCCGAACGCCGTCACCGAGCTGACCAGCAGCTCGCCGCGCAGCTCGCGCGCCATGCAGGTGATGACCAGCTCGTCGATGCTGTACTCCGCCATCGTCGTCTCCTCCCCGGGCGCCTAGACGCGCAGGCGCTCGCCGAGCGTGTGCTCGCCGCCGAGCGCGCGGACGTACTGCTGGTGCGAGACGTATACGTAGCGCTCCAGGTACTCCTGCCACGCCCGCTCGTCGCGCGCCGCGGTCAGGTACTCCTGGACGTGCTGCAGGTCCGCCCGGTACTCCGGCGCGCAGCCGGTGAGGTGCGCGCCCCAGGGCGCCTCGACGACGCCGGTGACCACCGTCCGGAAGATGTGCACGTCGCGCCCGTAGGTCTGGAGCCGCTCGGGCAGCAGGATCTGCTCGGCCGAGAGGAACGTCTTGCGCGCCGCCTTCGCGCACAGCGCGTCCATGTGGCCGTCGCCCAGCACGACGCCGTTGCCCTGCGGGTCGGCGAGGTTGACGTGGAGCAGCGCCACGTCCGGCCGGAGCGCCGGGACGGCGACGAGCGTCTCCCCGTGGAACGGGTCCTGGAACGTCCGGAACGCGGTGTTGGCCTTGAGCACGTCCGTCGCGAGCGTGGAGTGCGTCGGCAGGAACGGCACCCGCTTGATCGCCGCGTCCAGCCCGGCCATCACCGTGTACTCCGTCCACTCCTGGAACTTGGCGGTCCCCTCCTGGCGCGCCCGCCGGAAGTGGGGGGCCAGGCCCATCACCTCGAACCCGACGAACGCGTAGATCAGCTCCGCGATCTTGCCGGTGCCGAGCAGCAGGTCGACCTCCGGCCCGCCGACGTTCACGATGACGCGCAGATTCCGGCGGTCGCTCCGGGCGAGCGCCCGGACGAGGGCCATCGGTTTCCGCGACAGCGACGAGCCGCCGATCGCGAGCAGCGCCCCGTCCGGGATCTGGGCGATGACGTCGTCTGTACTCATGACCTTGTTCATGCGCGTGCCTCCCCCCGCCGAAACAGCTCGAACGGTGCCGACGTGAGCCCGAGCCCGCCGTCGACGACAATCGTCTGTCCCACGATGTAGCGCGCCCCCGGGCTGCACAGGAACGCGACGACCGTCGCGACGTCCTCGGGCGCGCCCATCCGGCCGCGCGGCGTGTACGCCGAGACGAGCCGGTCGAACTCCGCGAACCGGTCGCCGCCGTAGAACCGCGCGGAGTCCGTCGCGATCACGCCGGGGCTGACGCAGTTGGCCGTGATGCCGCGCCCGGCGAGCTCGTACGCCAGATACCGCGTCCACGTCTCCATCGCCGCCTTCGCCGACGCCAGGATCGCGTACTGCGGCAGCATCTCGACGGTCCCCTGCCCGGTGATCGCGACGATCGCCCCCTCGCGCCCGTCCATCAGCGCGACCGCGCGCTGCGCGCACAGCGCGAGCGACCGCACGATCAGATCGAAGGTGCGCTGGAGGTGGTGCGGCTTCGCCTCCAGCGTGCTCTTGAACGCCGTCGCGGCGTGGTTGGCGACGAAGTAGTCGAGCGCATGGAACTCGTGCGCGATCCGGCCGAACAGGTGGTCGATCTCGTCGGGCTTCTCAAGATCGGCCCCCGCCGGGATCGCGCGCCGGCCGAGGGAGGCGATCTCCTCCGCGACCCGCACCGCCGCGTCTTCGTTCCGGTGATAGTGCACGATCACATCGGCGCCGCCCCGCGCCAGCGTGAGGGCGGTGGCCCGGCCGATGCCGCGCGAGGCGCCCGTGACGAGCGCGATCTTCCCGGTGAACGTGCCGTCGAACATGCCTCCGCCTCCTCTGGGGTGCGTCGTGCGGTCCCCGGCGGCGCTCGTGCACGCGCGGGCCCCGGGGATGTCCGCGACCGGCGCGGGCAGAAGGAACTCGTGAATGCAGTTCGGTGGGGCGGGCGGGGGGTCCTACAGCTCGATCGCGCGGACCGCGACGGCGCAGTTCTGCCCGCCGAACCCGAACGCGTTGGCCAGCGCGAGACGCACGCGGGCGCGGCGCGCCACGAGCGGCACGTAGTCGAGGTCGCACGCGGGATCGGGATGCTCGAGGTTGATCGTGGGAGGAATGATCCCGTCGCGGATCGCGAGCACGCCGACCAGCACCGCGAGCGCGCCGGCGGCCCCGATCAGGTGGCCGACCATGCTCTTCGGCGCGCTGACCGCGACCGCCCGCGCGCGCGACCCGAGCGCCTGCTTGATCGCGATGGTTTCCGCGATGTCGTTGAGCGGCGTGCCGGTGCCGTGCGCGACGACCAAATCGACCTCATCCGGCGCGGCCCCCGCCCCCCGCAGCGCCAGCGCGATCGCCCGCGCGGCCTGGTCGCCTTCGGGCCGCGGGGCGGTCTCGTGGTAGGCGTCGCTCGTGAGCGCGGCCCCGGCGAGCTCGGCGTAGATGCGCGCCTCGCGCGCCCTGGCGAGATCCTCGCGCTCCACGAGGAACACGACGGCGCCCTCGCCGTACACGAAGCCGTCGCGATCCAGATCGAACGGGCGGCTGGCCCGCTCCGGCTCGTCGTTGCGGGTGCTGAGCGCCCCGACCGAGCACAGGGCGGCCCAGACGGACGGCGTGAGCGCCGCCTCGGCGCCGCCGGCGAGCACGTAGTCGGCGTCGCCGTCGAGGATCCAGCGCCGGGCCTCCGCGAGCGCGATCGCGCCGCTGGCGCAGGCGCCGACCGACGTGTTCGAGGGGCCGCGGATGCCGAACTGGATGGTGACGGCGGACGCCGCCATGTTCGCGATCAGCATCGGCAGCAGGAACGGCGTGACGCGGACCGGGTTGGCCCCGTACAGGCGGGGCGCCTCCTCGTCGATCGCGTCCATGCCGCCGAGCGCGGTGGCGACGGTCACGCCCACGCGGTCGAGGATGTCGTCGGTGAGGAGCAGGCCGCCGTCCTTGAGGGCTTGGTCGGCCGCCGCGATCGCGAGCTGGGCGAACCGAGCGGTCCGGCGGGCCCGTTTGCGAGTCTGGACCGCGTGCGGATCGAAGTTCGGGATCTCGGCCGCGATCCTCACCGGATAGCGGGAGGCGTCGAAGCGCGTCAGCGGCCGAACGCCGCTGTGGCCCGCGACAAGGTTCGCCCACGTCTCCGGGGCCGACAGACCGACCGGCGTGAGCGCTCCGACCCCTGTGATCACGGCGCGTGTAGCCACGAACGAACCCTCCAAGAGGGGGCAGGCAACCTAATATCTTCGCCGTGCTGCCAGTTGGTTCCTTGCCTTACGCGGCGCCGCAGAGGCGAAAACACGTACATTCCAAAATTTACTTGGCTCGCTCCTCCGGGTATGCTATAGTTTGATCGGATCGAATCGGAGAATACTCCGCAGCAGCGATCGTAAACACGAACAATCCTGCGCGTTTCGACCTGCCGCCGCGACGCGGCATGGGAGAGCGATGAGAGTCCTCGTGGTGGGATCAGGCGGTCGGGAGCACGCGCTGGCGTGGGCCCTCAGCCAGCAGGGGATCACCACATTCGCATCCCCCGGCAACCCCGGCATCGCGCAGTGCGCCACCTGCGTCCCGTGTAGTGCGCTCGACCTCGACGGCCTCGCGAACGAGGCCGAGCGCCTCGGGGTCGATCTCACGATCGTGGGGCCTGAAGCGCCGCTGGCCGCGGGGCTCGTTGACGTCTTTGCCGCGCGCGGCCTGCCCGCGTTCGGGCCGACCCAGGCGGCCGCCCAGCTCGAGAGCAGCAAGGTCTTCATGAAGCGCCTGTGCGAGCGGTATGAGATTCCCACCGCCCCCTTCCGGGTGTTCGATGACGCCGCCGCGGCGATCGACTACGTGCGCCGCGCGGGCCGGCCGCTCGTGGTCAAGGCCGACGGCCTCGCCGCCGGCAAGGGCGTCGTGGTCGCATCGTCCGCCGACGACGCGTGCGCGGCACTGGAGGCGATGATGGTGTCCCGGCGGTTCGGCGACGCCGGCGCCCGGGTCGTCGTCGAGGAGATGCTGCGCGGCGACGAGGTGAGCATCTTCGCGATCTGCGACGGCGTCCACCTCGTGCCGCTCCTCCCCGTGCAGGATCACAAGCGCCTGCTGGACGGCGACCGCGGCCCCAACACGGGCGGGATGGGCGCCCTGGCACCGGTGCCCGGGGTCGCGGACGCGGCGGTCGACCGGGTCGTCGACGAGATCCTCGCCCCGACCCTCTGGGCGATGGCCCAGGAGGGACACCCGTACCGGGGCGTGCTGTTCGCCGGCGTCATGCTGACCCCCGACGGTCCCCAGGTGCTCGAGTTCAACGTGCGGTTCGGCGATCCCGAAGCGCAGGCGCTGCTCGCGCTGCTCGCGTCCGGGCCGCGTGATCTCGTGGAGGCCGCCCTCTGCGGACGCGTGGACCGGATCGCCCCCCGGTGGCGGAGCGGCTACGCGGTGTGCGCCGTGCTGTGCGCCGACGGGTATCCCGATCGTCCCCGCACCGGGGCGGAGATTCTCGGTCTCGATCGGGTCGACGCGCACGACGCCCTCGTCTTTCACGCGGGGACGACGGTCCGGGACGGGCGGACGCTCAGCGCCGACGGGCGCGTGCTGAACGTCGTCGGCACCGGGACGACGATTGGGGACGCCCGCGCGCGCGCGTACCGGGCGGCCGATGCGATCACCTTCGAGGGGAAGATCGTGCGCCGGGACATCGGCGCCCGCGCGCTCGGGGGGCCCGCCTCGGAGCGGCGTCCGGCCGGGGCGTCGCACCACATCAGCTGACGAGGGTGGATGATGGCGAACGCGGAGCGCACGGCGCGAGTGGCGATCCTGGTCGGGAGCGATTCCGACATCCCGGCGATGCAGGAGGCCGGCCGGGTGCTCGGGGAGTTCGGGGTGCCGTACGAGCTGACGATCGCCTCGGCCCACCGGTCGCCTGATCGGGCCGACCGGTACGCGGCCGAGGCCGAGGGGCGGGGGGTGCAGGTCGTGATCTGCGGGGCGGGCGCGGCGGCGCATCTCGCGGGGGCGGTGGCGGCGCGTACGGTGCTGCCGGTGATCGGGGTGCCGCTCCCAGGCGGCGCGCTCGGCGGGATGGACGCGCTCCTCTCGACCGTCCAGATGCCCGGCGGCGTGCCGGTCGCCGCGGTGGCGATCGGCGGCGCGCGCAACGCCGCGCTGCTGGCGGTCCAGATCCTCGGCACCGCCGACCCGGAGCTGCGGGAGCGGTACCGCGCGCACAAAACGCGCTTGGCCGCGCAGGTCGAAGAGAAGGCCGCACGGCTCGGCGCCTCGAGCGAGGCCGGCATGGTGCCGCCGCGGGAGACGCGGTAGATGCCGGTCATCGCGGTCGTCGGCGCCCAGTGGGGGGACGAGGGCAAGGGCAAGGTCGTCGACACCCTCGCCGCCCACGCCGATGTCGTCGTCCGCTACAACGGCGGCAACAACGCCGGCCACACGATCCAAAACGAGCACGGCACGTTCGCGCTGCACCTCCTGCCGTCGGGGATCTTCCATCCGGCGGCGCAGTGCGTGATCGGCCCCGGCGTCGTCGTCAACCCCGACGTGCTGCTCGCCGAGGCGGAGGCCGTCGAGCGCGTCGGCATGCCGACCGTGGGGCGGCTGTGGCTCGATGAGCGGGCGCACCTCATCTTCCCGCATCACATCCTGATGGATGAGCTGGAGGAGGCCGCCCGCGGCGGCGCGCCCCATGGGACGACGAAGCAGGGCATCTGGCCGGTCTACAGCGACAAGGCCGCGCGGGTCGGCATCCGCCTCGGCGATCTCTTCGAGGAGGCGCACCTCGCCGAGCAGCTGCGGTTCATCGCCGCGCGCAAGAGCGCCCTCTTCCGGGGCGTCTACCGGCACGAGGCCCTCGAGTTCCCGAGCCTGCTCGCGACGGTCGGGCGCTGGGCCGAGCGGCTGCGCCCGTACGTCACCGACACGCACCCGCTGATCCAGGCGGCGCTGCGCGCCGACCGGACGATTCTGCTCGAGGGACAGCTCGGGGTGATGCGCGATCTCGACTGGGGGCTGTATCCGTACGTGACGTCGTCGACCACGCTGCCCGGCGGGGCGTCGTCGGGCGCGGGGATCCCGCCGTACCGGATTACGCGCGTGCTCGGCATCGCAAAGGCGTACACGACCGCGGTCGGCGCCGGCCCGATGCCGACCGAGCTGGACGACGAGACCGGCGCACGGATCCGCGAGCTCGGCGCGGAGTACGGCGCCACGACGCGGCGGCCGCGGCGGTGCGGCTGGTTCGACGGGGTCGCCGCGCGGTTCGCCGCCGAGGTCGCGGGCTTCACGCAGCTCGCGGTCATGAAGCTCGACATCTTCGACACGTTCGAGACGATCAAGATCGCGGTCGCCTACCGGCTCTGCGGGCGCACGATCCAGTCGGTGCCACACACCGCCGCGATGGCGAGGGTCGAGCCGGTGTACGAGGAGCTCGCGGGCTGGCTGGCGCCCACCCAGCGGGCCCGGCGCCTCACGGATCTCCCGGTCGAGGCGCGCGTGTTCCTCCGGCGGATCGAGGAGATCGTCGACGTGCCGATCGCGATGATCGGGGTCGGCCCGGGGCGGTCGGACGTGATCTTCACGCAGGAGGGGTTCCCGTGATCCCACGCTACACCTCGGCCGAGATGGCGGCGCTGTGGAGCCCGGAGGCCAAGTTCGACGTCTGGCTCGAGATCGAGCTGCTCGCCGCCGAGGCGCAGGCCCAGCTCGGGGTCGTGCCCCACGACGCCGCCCGCCGGCTGCGCGCGCGCGCCAAGGTGACCAGCGTCGCGCGGATCGACGAGATCGAGGAGAAGGAGACCCGGCACGACGTCGTCGCGTTCCTCCGGGTCGTGGGGGAGACGGTCGGGGACGACGCGCGGTACTTGCATCTCGGGCTCGGGTCCTCCGATGTCGTCGACACCGCGCTGTCGGTGCTGATGGTGCGCGCCGCCGACCTCCTGGCGGCCCAGCTCGAGGGGCTCCACCGCGCGCTCGGGCGTCTGGCCGTGGCCCACCGGGACACGGTGATGGCCGGCCGCACGCACGGGATCCAGGCGGAGCCGATCACGTTCGGCCTCAAGGCGGCGCTATGGTACACCGAGGTCGGCCGCGGGCTCGACCGGCTCCGGCGCGCGCGGGAGGTGATCGGCGTCGGGAAGCTCTCCGGCGAGGTCGGGACGTTCGCGCACAACCCGCCCGAGGTCGAGGCCTACGTGTGCGAGCGCCTGGGCCTCCATCCGGCGCCGGTGTCCTCACAGGTGCTGCAGCGCGACCGCCACGCCGAGTACCTGGGACAGCTCGCCGTGATCGCGGGCACGCTCGAGAAGATCGCGACCGAGATCCGGACGCTGCAGCGGACCGAGCTGCGCGAGGTCGAGGAGCCGTTTCGCGCGGGCCAGACGGGATCGTCCGCGATGCCGCACAAGCGCAACCCGATCATCTCGGAGCGGATCGCCGGGCTCGCGCGCGTGGTGCGCGGCTACGCCGTCTCCGCGCTCGAGGACATCGCGCTGTGGGGCGAGCGCGACATCACCCACTCGTCCGTGGAGCGGGTGATCGTGCCGGACGCGACGACGATCCTCGACTACATGATCCGGAAGCTCACCGGGGTGATCGAAGGCCTGCGTGTCTACCCCGAGGCCATGCGGGCGAACTTGGAGCGGACCGGGGGCCTCGTGTTCTCGCACCGCGTGCTGCTGGCGCTCCTGGCCGCGGGGTTGAGCCGCGAGGAGGCCTACCGCCTGGTGCA
>Ga0209415_10018085_pt1 | contig 11150 bp, 8 predicted proteins | sample PeaSoiSIISIP2007_FD_187696 | JGI IMG/M metagenome (GOLD analysis project Ga0209415, IMG submission 187696) | Peat soil microbial communities from Weissenstadt, Germany - SII-SIP-2007 (SPAdes) (version 2) | ecosystem: Environmental > Terrestrial > Soil > Wetlands > Peat | place: Germany...
ACGGCGAAATCGCGCTACCAGCTCTTCGTAGAATTCCAGGAGGGCGCGACTCCCGCGAGTCTCCAGGCATTCGCAGCTGCATTCGACCAGGGCATGTGCGAACAGAACCGCGTCTACAAAGAGCATCGCTCCGGCGAGGTCGCCTTGCTCCCGGCACACGTCCTGCAGTTGCGCACTGGCGGCGCGCGCGCGTTCCTCGAAGAGGTGACGCGCGGGAACGTCCAGGGGAAGTTTCCTCGCATCATTGATGATCCCAAGAAGAAAATGCTGTGGAAGCACGTGAAAGGCTCGCCATGAATCGCATCGGTGTCGCCATCGTAGGAGTGAATGGAGCGGTCGCGTCGACGGTGATCGCCGGGGTCGAGCTGATGAAGCGGGGATTGGTCCCGCGCGTCGGCATGGTCACCGAGCGGACGGACGCCCGCATCGCCGAGTCGATCACCGAGCTGCTCGACTTCGCGCCGCTCGAGAGCATGGTCTTCGCGGGGTGGGACCTGCAGTTCGCCAACGTGTACGAGGGCGCGCTGCACCACAAGGTGCTTCCCGTCCACGTGCTCGACCAAGTGAAGGCCGAGCTCGAGGCCATCAAGCCCTGGCCCGCGGTGTTCTCCTCGACCTACGTCGAGAACATGGCCGGCAAGAACGTCGTCCACGCCAAGGGCTACCGCGAAGAGCTGGCGATCCTGGAGCGCGACCTCGAGACGTTCAAGAAGCAGAACAAGCTCGATCGCCTCGTCGTCGTGAACCTCGCGTCGACCGAGCGCTTCCTCGAGGTGCAGCCCGTTCACCAGAGCGTGCGCGCCTTCGAGGCCGGTCTCGACGCGAACGACCCCGCCATCTCGCCGGCCATGCGGTACTTCTACGTCGCCAACAAGCTGCGCGCGCCGTACTGCAACTTCACCCCGAGCCTCACCAACGTTCCGGCCCTGTCGAACCAGGCCGAAGAGACGGGCAACCCGTACGCCGGCATGGACGGCAAGACGGGGCAGACCCTGCTCAAGACGGCGCTGGCCTCGATGTTCCGCGCGCGCCGCCTGCTCATCGAGGGGTGGTACTCGACGAACTTCCTGGGCAACGGCGACGGCAAGGTGCTCGAGGCCCCGGGCTCGAACAAGACCAAGGTGATGAGCAAGTCGCAGGTGCTCGACTCGATCGTCGGCTACCACGTCGACAATCACCAGGTGCACATCCACTACTACAAGCCCCGCGGCGACTCGAAAGAGGCCTGGGACAACATCGACATCGTGGGCTTCGCGGGCGTGCCGATGCAGATCAAGGTCAACTTCCTCTGCCAGGACTCGGCCCTCGCGGCGCCGCTCGTCATCGACCTCGTGCGCCTGCTCGACGTGGCCAAGCGCGTCGGCGAGCGCGGCATCCAGCGCCAGCTGTCGATCTTCTTCAAGTCGCCCTACACGGCGACGGGCGAGACCGCGGTGCACGACCTGTTCAAGCAGGAGAAGCTCCTGGTCGACTGGGCGCGCGCGCACGCGAGCAAGCACGTCGCCCACACCAACGGGAAGGCGCACGCGGAGCGCGCGCCGTGAGTGGGGGGGGATCCGGCGCGCTGGCCCTCCTCGGCGGCACGCCGGTCCTGACGAAGGACGAGCATCACGTGTGGCCGCTGGTCGGAGACGACGAGCGGCGCGCGGTGGCGCGAGTGCTGGATCGGGGCATCCTGTCGGGGCCCTTCGCGCCCGAGTCGGTGGCGTTCGAGCAGGAGTTCGCGGCGTGGGTCGGGGCGAAGCACTGCCTGGTGACCCACTGCGGGACGAGCGCGCTCGTGGTCGCCCTGGCGGCGGCCGGGGTGCGCGCGGGCGACGAGGTCATCGTGCCGGCCTACAGCTTCGTGGCGACGCCGTTCGCCGTGGTGCAGGTGGGCGCGGTCCCGGTGTTCGCCGACGTCGACGTCGAGACCGGGTGCATCGATCCAGCCGCGGTCGAGGCGGCCGTGACGCCGCGCACGCGGGCCATCATGCCGGTGCACATGCACGGCTGCGCGGCGGACCTGGCGGCGCTGCAGCAGGTCACGCGCCGGCACGACCTCATCATGATCGAAGACGCCGCGCAGGCGCACGGGGCGACGTTCGACGGTCGGCCGGTCGGGGCCATCGGGGCGGCCGGAGGCTTCTCGCTGCAGTCGAGCAAGAACCTGTCGGCCGGCGAGGGTGGCCTCTTCGTGACCAACGACGACGCGCTGGCCGAAGAGGCGAGCGCGGTACGCAACTTCGGGCAGGACCTGACCCGCGCAGAGATTGCCCACTACGACGTCACGCGGCCGCTCGACGGGACGCGGGCGCTCGACGCGCGACGCCTTGGGTCGATGTACCGGGGCAACGAGATGATGGCGGCGTTCGGGCGCGCGCAGCTCGCTCGGCTGACCGAGCGCACGCTGCGCTGCCAGCGCAACGCCGAGCGCCTCTCGGCCGCGCTCGCCGAGCTGCCGGGGGTGACGCCGCCGCGAGTGCCCGCAGGGCGCACGTCGGTCCATCACAAGTTCCGCGTGCACGTCGATCCCGAGAAGGCGGGGATCGGGCTGTCGCCAGCCCGGCTGCGCGACGTGCTCCTGCACGCCCTGCGCGCCGAGGGGCTCGAGGTGGTCCTCTGGCAGGTGGTGCCGCTGTCAGAGCAGACGTTCTTCCAGCGGCGCGATCCGCTGGGTGGCTTCCCGCGGGGTCGCGAGGGCGGGACGGACCTGTCGGTGAACTACGATCCGTCGAGGTACCCGCGCACCAGCCGGCTGCTCGAGGGCTCGGTGGTCTTGTTCTCGCAGTCGTGCCCGCTCATCGCGCAGGACGACCGGGTCGTCGACCAGTACGCCGAGGCCTTCCGGCGGGTATGGCAGCACCGCGACGCACTCACGGCGTGGGCGAACACTCCCCCCTCGTGAAGCGGTCCCGGCGCGGCGCAATCGCGCGCGCCCTGCTCGCAGTCGCCGGGCTCGGGGTCATCGCGTACCTCGTCCGCGACGCGGGTCCGCGCCGCGTGGGGCAGGTGCTGTGGGAAGCGGGCGCGTGGCTGCCGCTCGTGCTCGCGCTGGAGTCCTGCCAGATCACCAGCGACTTCCTCGCGCTGCGCCTCATCCTGGGCCCCACGTGGCGAACGGTTCCGGCCCGGACGTGGGTCCGCTCGTCGGCGCTCGCCTATGCCCTGATGGTCATGGTGCCGGCGGGGCGAGCCGCAGGCGAGGTCACGCGCGCGACGGTGCTCTCGTCGACTCTTGGCCCCGGCCGCGCGACCGCCACCAGTACGCAGCTCCAGGCGGCGTACCAGTCGGCCAACGGCCTGGTCTCGCTCGTGGAGGCGGCCCTGGTGGCGGGGCTGTTCGGCGTCGGATCGTCGCTCGCCCTGCTGCTGGTCGGCAACGCGGCGATCCAGGCGGTGTTCGCCGTGGTGCTGCTCGTAGCCCTGTGGGACGCCCGCCTAGGGCGCGGGCTCGACCGTCTTCGCCGGCGGTTCGTGCCCGGCGCCGTCGAGCACCCGCCGCTGGATCCGTCGGTCCGGCGGAGGATCCCCTGGCGGGCGATGCTCGCGTGCTCGGCGGGGCGCACCGCGGAGCTGCTCGAGTACGGGATCGTCCTGTACGCGGTGGGCGGCGCCCTGTCGGCGCGCGGCGCGATGGTCGCGCACGGCATCCACCTGGTGGGCGCGACGATGGGCGACTTCGTGCCGAGCCAGCTCGGGGTCGTCGACGGCGCCTATCGCGCCTTCGCGGGCGCTCTCGGCTTAGGAGACACGCCTGCGCGGGCCCTGTCGATCGCGTTCATCGTGCGGATCGCGCAGCTCACGCTGGGCGCGACGTGCGTCCTGACGGCGGCGCTGGCCGGAAGCGCCGGCTCGCGCGCGTCAGCATCGCCACCGTCCGCGCGTGCAGACGCCCGTTCGTAGCCAGGACGTCTCCCGATGACAGGTAGCCGTCGCCGCCGTCCGGCTCGGTCACCCGACCGCCGGCTTCCTCCACCAGGAGCGAGGCGGCTGCGATGTCCCACCGCTTGAGCCCCAGTTCGAAGAACACGGCGAACCGACCCGCGGCGACGTAGGCCAGGTCGAGCGCAGCTCCCGAGAAGCGACGGATGCCGGCCGCCTCGCGCATCATCGGCGCGAGCATGGCCAGGTAGCGCGCATGGATGCGCCGCGCGTTCGCGTGCGGTACCCCGGTGGCGACCAGCACGCGGGACAGGTTGGTGTCGCGCGCCACGAGCAGCCGCTCGCGTCCCAGCCACGCGCCACGCCCCCGCTCGGCTACGAACATCTCGTCCTTCGCCGGATCGAGCACCACTCCCGCGACCACCCGCCCCTCGTGCTCGAGGGCCACCGCGACGGCGAAGTGGGGTACGCCGTGCAGGAAGTTGGTGGTCCCGTCCAGAGGATCCACCACGAACCGCGCGGGCGCGCCTGCCCGCCTGGGGGCGCTCTCCTCGCTCACGAACCCGTGACGCGGGAACGCTCGGCGCAGTCGCGCTTCCAGGGTGGCCTCGGACTCGAGGTCGGCCTCGGTGACGAAGTCCGCAATCCCCTTCAGCTCCACGCGCAGCCCCGATCGAGCCCGGAACCGGCGCATCAGGCCGGCCCCGGCCCGGCGAGCCGCATCGATCATCACCTCGAGCTCGCGGGAGGGCGTCAGCAAGGAGGCGGCATCCTAGCGCCTCCCGCCGTTGACTGGACGCCGGTTCGGCCTAGGCTCCCGCGCGCGATGATTCGAGACCCCGGCCCGGGCCGCGCCACGCGGGCGTATGTCACGTGGACGCTGCGGTACGGCTGGCTGCTCTGGCTCGTCGCCGTCGCGCTCGCGGTGCCGGCCACCTGGCGCACTGTGTGGCTCTACGGGCACCTGAAGAGCGAGCTCGAGGAGCTGCTCCCGCGCGAGTCGCCCAGCGTCCTGGCGCTGGACGAGCTGCGGCAGCGCCTGCCCGGAATGCAGTACCTGGTGGTGGTCGTCGACACGGGGACCCCCGAGGGGGTGCCGGCGGGGGAGCGGTTCCTCGACGACCTCGCGGCGCGGGTCCGCACCTACCCGCCCGACATGGTCCGCGAGGTGCGCACCGGCAACGAGGCGGAGCGCAAGTTCGTCGAGCAGCATGCCCCCCTCTACGTCGACCGGGCGGACCTGGCCGACGTGCTGCGACGCATCGAGTCCCGCCGCGACTACGAGGTGGAGAAGGAGGAGGGGACGCTCCTCGACGACGACGCCAAGCCGCCGTCGCTCGACATGTCGGACATCGAGAAGAAGTACGACGCCCGCCTCTCCGACAAGCGCGGCGAGAGCGGTCGCTTCTCGGACCCCGCGCAGCACGTCACCCTGCTCTTCGTCGAGGCCGGCGAGTTCACGACCGGGGCCGAGAAGGACCGCGCCTTGCTCGACCGGGTCAAGGCCGACATGCGATCGCTCGGGGGGACCGGCGCGTACGCCCCGGGCATGCGCGTCGGCTTCGCGTCGGACGTCGCCATCACCGTCGAGGAGGTCGACGCGCTCGAGGCCGACCTGTCCGTCTCCTCGATCGTCGTCATCCTGCTCGAGATCGCGGTCATCATCCTCTACTACCGCTGGTGGCGGGCCATCGCGGTGCTGTTTCCGCCGCTGCTGCTGGCGACGGTGTACGCATTCGGGCTCGCGTCACTGCCGCCGGCGAACGTGAATGCGCTCAACTCGAACACGGCGTTCCTGGGCTCCATCATCGTCGGCAACGGCATCAACGTCGGCATCGTGCTGCTGGCGCGGTACCGCGAGGCGCGCCGCGAAGGGCTGTCGGTCGACGACGCGCTCGCGGTGGGGATCTGGGGGTCGAAGCTCGGGACCCTGGCGGCGGCGTTCGCCGCGGCCGCGTCGTACGCGTCTCTGATCCTGACCGAGTTCCGCGGCTTCAAGCAGTTCGGCTTCATCGGTGGCACGGGCCTGGTCATGTCGTGGGTGACGGCATTCGTGCTCATCCCGCCCCTGGCCAAGTGGCTGGACCGCGACGACGCGGCGAAGCTGCGCGCGGCCAAGGTGGGGCGCGGGATCATGGGACGCGTGGTCACGGTGGTCGAGCGGTGGCCCGTTCCCATCGTGCTCGTGGCCGGCGCCATGACGCTCGGCTCCATTGTCGCGGTGACGCGCTTCGACGTCACCACCGGCATCGAGCACGACTTCGCGAAGCTGCGCAACGTGGACACCTGGAAGAATGGCGACGGCTACTGGGGCAAGAAGGTGAACAACCTTCTCGGCCGCTATCCGACGCCAACGGTCGTGATGACGGACTCGGACGAGGTCGCCGCCGCCGCCGCCCGAACGATCCGCGACTCGGTGGACCACGGTCCGTTGCGCGAGATGGTGGCATCGGTGCGCAGCGTGGACGACGTCCTGCCGTCGGAGCAGCCCGCGAAGATCGAGCTCGTGCAAGAGATCCGCGACGCGCTGACCCCCAAGATCCGGTCGCTGGTCGCCAAGGACCGGCTGGACAAGCTCGACGATCTGCTGGGCGCCGAGAACCTGACGCCGCTTCGCGTCGAGGACCTGCCGCGCTCGTTCACGACGGGCCTGCGCGAGCGCGATGGCTCGGTGGGGCGCACGGTGCTTGTGTTCCCCCGCCCCTCGGACATCCTCTGGCAGGCGCAAGCCTTCCACCAGTTCGTGAGCATCCTGCGGTCCACCGGAGGGCGCGTCGCCGGCTCGATCCCCCTCTCGGACGACATCATCGTGACCATGACGCGCGACTCCAAGGTCGCGAGCCTGGCCTCGTTCGCGGGAGTGGTCATCATCGTGGTCCTGGTGCTCCGGTTCCGGCGCGAGGCCCTGTGGGTCATCGGCTCGCTCCTCGTGGGGTTGATCTGGCTCGGCGGGGCCACGATGGTCTTCGACTTGAAGATCAACTTCTGCAACTTCGTCGCGTACCCGATCACCTTCGGCATCGGCGTCGACTACGCGGTCAACGTGATGACCCGCTACATGCAGGACGGAGAACGGGACATCACGGGAGCCGTTCGCTCCACTGGCGCCGCCGTGGGCCTCGCGTCGATGACCACCATCATCGGATACTCGTCGCTGCTGCTCGCGAAGAACCGCGCCCTCTTCCACTTCGGCCTGACGGCCGTCCTGGGCGAGGTCGCGTGCCTGTCGGCGGCGGTGGTGGCCTTGCCAGCCCTGCTGGTAGCGATGCGACGCCTGCGGAAGACGGGCACGTCGATGCCCCCGCCGGCACGGGAAGCCCAGAGAGAGGATTCGCCCTCGACCCCGTGAGCTGGAAGTGGATTCTTTCAGTGAGACTGCTCGCAACCCCAGGTTCGCTGGCAGTGAAAGGATCTCGCCGTACTGGGTGAGACTCGAATGACATGCCTTGTTCAGGTGCAGGGCGCCTTGCGCTTTGACATCTTTGCTCCCTGAGCGGGAGGACGCGCCCATGAGCGAGACGAACGAACTCTGGTACGTCAAGACAGCCGACGGCGACGTCGACCGGATGACGCTCGACCAGCTCGACGAAGCCTTCAACGACGGACGCATCGACGAGAACGTCACGGTCCTGCCCGCGGGCGAGACCCAGTGGGTCCGACTGGGCGCGCTGCTGGGGCTCGATCAGCCGCAGCCCGCCCCGGTAGTCGTTCCGCCGACCCCAGTGGCGTTCGCCGCGGTGCCCAACAGCATGCGCCCCGTCAGCATCGACCTGAGCGACGACCTCGACGCGGCTCCGTTCCGCAAGAAGTCGCGCAAGGGCGTCTTCCTCGGGGCGGCCGTGGGCGCCATCGCGATCGTCGGCGTCGTCATCGCGGCGAGCCGCGGAGGCAGCCTCAACGCGAGCGCGGCTACGGCCGCGATCGCCGCGCCCCCGCCCGTGACTGCGGCCCCCCCGCCTCCGCCGCCCGCGGCTCCCGAGCCGACGACGACCGCGGCGCCGGTGCCCGACACTCGGTTCACGGACGAGCAGAAGGCCAAGCTCGCGGCCGCCGACAAGGCACACGACGAGAAGGCGAAGTCCCGCAAGAAGGCGCGCGGCACGGGAAACCCGGCGCACGCGCCGACCAAGTACAAGTCGCAGGGCTTCACGACCGGCGGCAACAAGTACGATCCGCTGAACGCGAACCTCTAGCCTGCCCCGGTAGGGTGGCCGTGCCGCGTGCTGCAATGCGTTGACGACGCATTGACAAGCTAACGCGACGCGTTACATCTCTACCACGGAGGCAGGAACATGGACACCGTCGCGAACAGGCTTCAGGAGACCGGTCAGCAGCTCGCTCGCCAGGGAAACGCCTTCGTTTCCCGCACCCGGGAGGCCGGGGAGGCCCTCGTGGTCGAGACGCGCGACGCGGGGCGTCAGCTCGTCGGCGCCTTCGAGACCGAGGCCCGCCGGTGGCGCCGGTATGCCGCGCAGCGCACGGCCCAGCTCCGGGGCGAGGCTCGCAACGCCTTCAGCTTGCCCGCGGTCGAAAAGTCGGTCCTGTCGCAGGTCGACCAGACCCTGCGCGCCGTGAGCGCGCGGGTGCGCGCGCGCCTGGCCGAGCTCGAGAAGCCCCGCAAGTCGGCGCGCAAGCCGGCTGGCCGCAAGAGCGCCCCCCGCGCTCGCAAGTCGCGTCAGCATCTGCCCGCGCTCGCGGCCTGACCGCGTTCGACTAACCTGCGACGCGTGCACGTGTCGCATCGCCTGGGCGCGGGGGCTGTCCTCGTTCTCGCGGCGTGCGTCGCGACTCCACCGCCGCCGCAGCCTCCCCGGCCGGTGCACGCGGCCGGGCGCACGTCGGGCGTCCGCTGCGCTGAGCTCTGGGATCCGGACGCGGGGCTCATCGACGACGCCCGGATCGTCTTCGCAGGCGCTCGGGTCGCGTCGCTGGGGCCTGCCAGTCGGGTCGAGGCGCCGACCAACGAGATCGACCTGCGCCCGCTCTTCTGCATGCCGGGCCTCGTCGACGCGCACACCCACCTCACGTCGTACGCCCGCGAGAGCGCGACCGACGGCATCGAGAAGCGCCGCGCCGAAGCCGCGCGCAACGCCGAGCTGACCCTGCGGGCGGGCATCACCACGGTGCGCGACCTCGGCGGCTCCGAGGGGGTCGACCTCTGGCTGCGCGCGCGCATCGGCGCCGACGCGATACCGGGACCTCGCATGCAGTGCGCCGGCAGCCAGATCGGCACCGAAGGCCCCGTGGGAGGCGCGCCCGGTGCGCGCGCCGCGGTGGACGCCCACGCCGACGCGGGGTTCGACGTCATCAAGCTCTTCGCGACGGGCGGCGCGCAGGATCCCATCCCCCTGCTGACGGCGCAGGAGATCGCCGCCGCGACGACCGAGGCGCACGCCCGCGGAATGCGCGTCGCCGTCCACGCGATCGCCACCGAGGGCATCTCGCGCGCCGTCGTCGGCGGGGTGGACTCGATCGAGCACGCTCAAGAGCTGTCGATCGAGCAGGCGACCGCGATGGCCGCCGCGGGGATCACGCTCGTGCCCACCCTGTACATCCTGCGCTACTACATCGAGGACGCAGACCACCTCGGGTTCGACGCGCAGTACGTGGCCGACCTGCAGCGCATCATCGACACCTTCGTCGTGCCCTTCGAGTCGCGATTCCCCGCCATCCTCGCGACCGGCGTCCGCGTGGCGATGGGCTCGGACTCGTTCATGGCGCTGCACGGCAAGAACAGCCGCGAGCTGTCCCGCCTGGTGGCGGCCGGCATGACGCCGGAGCAGGCGATGAGAGCGGCGACCTCGACGGCGGCAGACCTCATGGGGTGGAAGGGCAAGGTCGGGTCCCTGGCGGCCGGGGCGTTTGCCGACCTGATCGCCACCGCCCACGACCCCCGCAAGGACATCGGGGCGCTCGACCACGTCGCGGTGGTCGTCGCCGGCGGCCGGGTCGTTCGTGACGATCGGCGGTAGCCTCGGGCGCGGGCCGATGCGCTAAGGTGCGGCGCCGATGCGCGCCGTGACCCTGCTCGCTGCGTGGGCCTGGGTCGCCGGATGCGCCTCGGGTCCTTGCCCCAGCACCGCAGCCACCGCCATGAGCTCCGCCGTCTCGCCGCAGTCCGCCGCCCTGCACGCGCTCTTCGCCTCGGAGTGGGACCTCGAGATGCAGGAGTGGCCGACGCGCGCCTCGAGCCTCGGCGACCGGCGCCATGACGACCGCTGGCCCGACGTCTCCCCCGCCGGGTTCGCGAGGCGCGCCGCGCACGCCCGCGAGCTGCAAGCCCGGGTGCACGCCATCGACCCGGCGCCCCTGTCGCCCGAGGACCGGCTCAGCCTGGAGCTGTTCACGCGCGAGGTCGACGTCGAGGCCGAGGGCGAGCCCTACCGGCTCTGGCACATCCTGATCGACCAGCGTGACGGCATCCAGACCGCCGACGACCTCGGACGCGCGCTGCGCTTCGCAACGACCGCGGACTACGACGGGTGGATCGCCCGCCTGCGGGCCGTCCCCGCGTACGTCGACGGCGCCATCGCGACGCTGCGCGAGGGCACGAGAGAGCACATCGTGCAGCCGCGCGTCGTCATGGATCGCGTCCCGGCGCAGATCGCGCAGCAGGTGGTCTCGGACCCCGAGCAAAGCCCGTTCTACCTGCCCATGCGCTCGATCCCGGCGTCGATCCCGCCGGCGGACCGCGACCGCATCGTGAAGGCGGCGCGGTCCGCCATCACCAACGCCGTCGTGCCCGCATACCGGCGGCTCGGAGAGTACTTCTCCGGCGAGTACCTGCCCTCGTGTCTGCCCGACGTGGGCGCGTGGCAGCTCCCGCGCGGGGCCGAGGCGTACGCGTACCTCGCGCGCATGCACACGACCACGAAGATGACGCCCGAGCAGATCCACGACATCGGCCTGCACGAGGTCGCGCGCATCCGCGGCGAGATGCTCGCGCTCATGTCCCGCGTCGGCTTCAAGGGTGGGCTGGCCGACTTCTTCGCGTGGCTGCGCACCGATCCCCAGTTCTTCTACGCCGACGGCCGCTCGCTCTTCGCTGCCTACGAGGCGATGTCCAAGCGCATCGACCCGAAGCTGGTCACGCAGTTCCGCGACCTGCCGCGCACGCCCTACGGCGTCGAGCCCATCCCCGACGCAGCCGCGCCCGACACGACGACCGCGTACTACCGCGAGCCCGCAGCCGACGGTTCGCGCGGGGGAACGTACTTCGTCAACCTGTACAGGCCCGAGGCCCGCCCCAAGTGGGAGATGATGGCGCTGACGCTGCACGAGAGCGT
>Ga0209415_10018086_pt1 | contig 11150 bp, 10 predicted proteins | sample PeaSoiSIISIP2007_FD_187696 | JGI IMG/M metagenome (GOLD analysis project Ga0209415, IMG submission 187696) | Peat soil microbial communities from Weissenstadt, Germany - SII-SIP-2007 (SPAdes) (version 2) | ecosystem: Environmental > Terrestrial > Soil > Wetlands > Peat | place: Germany...
CCGCCGCGAGCCGCGGCTATTTGGCGCGTTAGGCTAGGGCAGGGAGTCGGCGTGTCGAGCGCGGGGTCAACACCAGTATCGGGATCGTCATCCGGCAAGACGCCGAAGGAATCGCGACGCTGGCTCAAGCCGCGCGTGCCGAAGGAGCAGCTCTACCGGCTGTCTCCGATCCGTCCTAAACCGAAGCGATTGGGGCGCGTGGAGCGCTGGGATCGGATCCGCCGCGTGATCCGCACCTGGTGGATCTGGCTGGCGGTGGCGATCGTCGCTCACCTCGCAGGCAACTGGGTCCTGACGGCCATCGCCGGAGCGTGGTCGTTCTTCTTCTACCACACCACTCCGGAATCGCATCCTGCCGTCTATGCACTCGAAACGGACTTGGACGTGGAATCCCCGGAGTTCCCCATCACCATGGCGGGCATGACCGGTATGCCGCTGGTGCCCGGCAATCAGGTGGCTCTGTTCAATAACGGCGACGAATTCTTTCCAGCGATGCTGGAGGCCGTCGAATCGGCCGAACATTCCATCACCATGGAGCAGTACATCTTCTGGGATGGGGCGGTGGGCCGGCGTTTCGCCGAGGCCTTTGCAGAGAAAGCCCGTCGGGGAGTCCCGGTGAAGCTGCTGCTGGACGCCGTTGGCTCCTCCACGCTGGGCGAACCGGTACTCAAAATTCTGGAGGCGGGCGGATGTCAGCTTGCCTGGTTCCGGCCGATCCACTGGTACACCATGAGCCGGGCCAACCACCGCGATCATCGCAAGTCGCTGATCGTGGATGGCAAAATTGGCTTTACCGGAGGCGCGGGGCTGGCCGATCATTGGCTGGGAGAAGCCCAGGACTCGGACTCGTGGCGCGACATCATGATTCGCGTGGAAGGTCCCGCGGCGCTGGAACAGCAAGGCGGCTTTGCACAGAACTGGCTGCAATGCACCGGCGAGATTCTCACCGGCCACGATTATTTCCCGATGCCCAGCCCCGCGGGAACAGTGGCCCTGGGAAATGTGGAGGTTCAGACCATCCTGAGTTCGCCCGTGGAAGGGACCGGGGCCGCCGGAACCATGCACCTGATCGCGCTCCAATGCGCCCGCAAACATCTGTATATCGCCAATCCTTACTTCATTCCCGATGCACGCGTGATCGACATGTTGGCCCGGGCTTGCGGCCGGGGCGTGGCGGTCAAGCTCATGGTCGCCGGCGACCATAACGACACGTGGTGGGCGCGTCAGAATGGCTTGCGGCTCTACGGCAAGCTGCTCGAAGCCGGCGTCGAGATCTTCGAGTTTCTGCCCACCATGCTGCATCAGAAGATCGTCATTGTGGACGATGCCTGGGCTTCGGTCGGCACGGCCAACTTCGACAACCGGTCGCTCGCGCTCAACGACGAGACCAGCATTTGCTTCCACGACCGGGCGCTGGTGGACCGCCTGCACGAGATCTTTCTCGAAGACTTGAAACGATGCAAGAAGGTGCAACTGGCTGAATGGAAGCGGCGCGGCTTCTGGCAGCGCGCGGGCGAGCAGTTCGCTTCGCTCATGGAAGACCAGATGTAGGACACATCGGATAAGCCCAGACCATGCACCGATTCCGAATTGCAACCTACAACATTCACAAGTGCCGCGGCGTGGACGGGCGCGTCCATCCTGAACGAGTCGCGCGGGTGCTGGAGGAAGTGAACGCCGACATCGTCTCGCTTCAAGAAGTAGTGAGCCACGAAGGAGCTGCCCTCGCGAAGGAGGGCGCCGATCACCAGGCCGATTATCTGGCCGGCCGGCTGGGCTTGTTCGGCGCCATGGGGGAAGCGCGCAAGCACCGCGGCGGCGCCTATGGAAACGTGACGCTCAGCCGCTGGGACTTCAAGCTGGTCCGCCCGATCGACATTACCATTGGAGGACGCGAGCGACGCGTGGCGCTGCGGACCGATATCCGCCTCGGTGGTCGCATCCTGCACCTGTTCAACGTGCATTTAGGGACAGCGGTACGCGAACGTCGCCAGCAGGCGCTTCGCCTGCTCGACCGGGATCTGCTGCGGGCCATCGATATTTCAGGGCCGCGCATCGTGCTGGGCGATTTCAATGAATGGGTGCGCGGGCTGGTCACGAAAACTCTGGTAGCCGAATTTCATCTCACGGATTTACACGCACACCTCACGCGGGCACGCAGCTATCCGGCATTGCTGCCCCTGCTGCATCTGGATCACATTTATTGCGACCATCATCTCCGGGTCGAAAAAGCGTTCTTTCATCGCAGCCGCCGGTCGCTCATCGCCTCGGATCATCTGCCGCTGGTGGCGGATCTTGTTCTCTCTGACTAAACTCCCTATGCAGACATTTCGCTTGACGCTTGAATACGACGGTTCGCGCTTCTCCGGGTGGCAGGAGCAGATCAACGCCCGCACCGTACAGGGCGAACTGAAACAAGCCGTGCTGGATCTGTTCCGAACAGACGTGGAAGTGCAAGGAGCGGGTCGTACCGATGCCGGTGTGCACGCCGTGGGGCAGGTCGCACACTTGAAACTCCGCGGCAAGACTCCTGCGCCGACTCCTTCCCAGATTCTGCGCGAGTTGAATGACAAGCTGCCCGCCAGCATCGCCGTGTTAGATGTGACCGAGATGCCGCCGCGCTTTCACGCGCGCCACGATGCCAAGTCGCGAGCCTACTTCTACCAGATTTCGACCCGCAAGGCGGCGCTTTCCAAGCGTTTCGTCTGGTGGGTGAAGGAACCGCTGGACGTCGCACGCATGCAGCAGGCCGCGGCGCTGATTGCCGGTCGCCACGACTTCGTGGCGTTCCGCGCGGCGGATCCATCCAAACCCGGCGAGTCAACGATCGTGGTGGTGGAATCGGCCGAGGTGTCGGTCGATGACAACCTGATCGTATTTCGGATCGAGGCATCACACTTTATCTGGAAAATGGTGCGGCGTCTCACTGGAACGCTGGTGAAGGTCGGACGGGGCGAGGTGTCCGTGGAAGAGTTTCGGGATCTGCTGAGCGGAAAAAAGAATCCGAAACTCGACATCGCCGCGTGGACGGCCCCGCCATCGGGACTGTTTCTGGAAGGCGTGCGCTACTAGTGGCTAAAAGGCAGCTAAAAGGGCTAAAAGGGGACAGTCACCGGTATCCAGCTAATGTGATCGGTTATCAATGTGGTGGCTGTCCCCTTTTAGCGGGCGGGCGATGCCGCGTTTGCTCGCGCGGATAAATGCCACCAGGTGCCGTGTATGCTCGGTGGGAGCCTCGATTTCGATCCGCTGGAGCGCATCGTCCAGCTTCAAGCCCGATCTGTACAGAAGCCGGTACGCCGTCTTCAGCGCTTTAATGTCGGCTTCGCCGAATCCGGCGCGCTTGAGTCCCACCAGATTCAGGCCGTGCGCCGCCACGTTGAAATCGGTGTAGAGAAAAAACGGCGGAAGATCGCTGTTGACGCGCGTATTTCCCCCGATCATCGCCAGCCGCCCGACGCGCGAGAACTGATGGATCACCACGCCGCCGGAGATGAACGCCTGATCCTCCACATCCACGTAGCCGGCTACCAGCGCGCAACTGGCGATCACCGTGCGGTTTCCGATCCGGCAATTGTGCGCGATGTGGCCCGAGGTCATGATGTAATTCTCGTCGCCAATGACGGTTTCAGATTCCGCCGCGGTGCCGCGGGAAATGGTGTAGTGCTCGCGGATGATGTTCCCGTTCCCGATCTTGAGAAAACTGCGCGCGCCACTAAAACCCTTATCCAGCGGATCTGTGCCGAGCACCGTGCCGGCCGAAATCTGGTTGCGCTCGCCCAACGTGGTCCAGCGCTTGACGTAGACGTACGGTTCCAGCCGGGAGCCCGCGCCAATCGCGACATCGTCTTCGATAATCGCGAAGTCGCCGATGATGACTCCCGGGCCAATTACAGCGCCGGGATGCACCCGAGCCGTCGGGGCCACTTGCGCGGAGGGATCAATCGGCATTCGGTGGAGGATTCAGGATATCAGGAGTCACGATATCAGGAGAATTACGAACAGGGCGATCCACAGCGCTCCCAGGAAGTGCCAATAGTAGGCGACCGTATCCACGGTCTCGCGCCGGGGCCGGCCCAGCACCACGATGAACAGCGCGATCAAGCCGCCAATCAGGTGCGCTGCGTGGAGACCGGTGAACATGTAGAAGAACGAGCTGTAGGGGTTCTGCGCCAGGTAGTAACCGCGCTGAACCAGGTTCCGCCAGGCCGCCAGTTGCGACGCCAGAAATGCCGCGCCCAGGCACGCCGTCACCACCAGCAGTCGTGCGGCCGCCGGATGCAGGCCGCGGCGATAGGCCCGGCGAGCGGCCTCGAAGGTGACGCTGCTCAGAAGTATGATCGCTGTGGAAAGCCACAGGGTGTGCGGTAATGTGATCGGCGCCCAAAAAGGAGGTGTGCGTGAGCGCCAGTAAAAGGCGACCACCAGCGCCGCGAAAAACGCCAGGATCGAGCCACAGGCGATCAGCAGACCTAGCCGGTACATGCCGGGCGGCGATTTCGAAGGATCTTCGAGAGAAGCGGGGAGTATCACCACTCGGGACGTTTTCCCGGCCCGATCACTTAACAGCCCCATGCCTTCATTTTACGCCCCTCGCCTTCAGCCGGTCTTCTTCGGCTGTTTGTAACGTTGCGCGGCACGGATGGAGCCCCACCGGATCAGTCCGCCGGGCAGCAGCCTGAGCATCCACACGAGCAGTTTGTACCGCCACCCGGGAACCACGAACAGAGCACGGCGGTCGAAGCCGCGCAGGCTCTCTTCCACCACAAAATCCGCTGGCATCCACAGCGACGCGGGAATCACCGAGCGATCCACTCCCGCCGTGTCGTGAAATTCAGTAAGGATGAAGCCCGGGCACAGCGCCTGCACCGTCACGGGAGACGATTTCACTTCCAGTTCGACAGCCAGGCCCTCGGTGAAACGGTTCATCCAGGTCTTGGTGGCGCCGTAGCTGACGCTTTGAGGCGATGCGGCGAAAGCCGCCACCGAGGAAACGTTGATGATCCCAGTGCCCGCCGTGGCGCGGGGGACCAGGTTCGCCAGGGCCGCATGCGACAGGCTCGTGGTTGCCAGCACGTGCAAGCGATGCATTTGATCCTGGGCGCGAGGGTCCGCATCGAAGAAATATCCCAGCGTCCCGAATCCGGCGTTATTGACCAGCAGGCCCAGATCGGCTGCGTCACGGATTCGCGCGGCGACCACGGCGAGTGCGGCATCGTCGGTCAAGTCGGCGGCCAGAGTTTCCGCGCGGACGTGATACTGTTCGGCGAGCTCGCGGGCGATCGATTGCAGCCGGGCTTCTCGGCGGGCAACCAGTAGCAGATCGTAGCCGCGAGCGGCCAGCTTTCTCGCAAACGCCGCGCCCAGGCCGCTAGAGGCTCCCGTAACGACTGCTAGCATATGGGCATTTTCACCTTTCCATCTCCACTTCATCATGACGGTGTCCCCTGGCGGCCCACTCCGCTCCGGCCAGCACCAGCATGGTGGCCAAGAAACTCAGGAACAGAATGGTCGCCGAATAGCGAAAGACACCGTACTCCCTCTGGATGCGAGCGTCGACGTGCGGCCAGACGAGCACATTCAGGTACTTGAGGGCTTCCAGCAGCAGGCCCGTGCCGATCGCAGCCGCGATCACACGAGGAAGCGGTGGCCGCCCGTTCGGCAGGTAGCGGTAAATCAGAAACAGAATCAGCGAAGTCAGCGGCACCGCGGCCAGTTTGAAAAACAGTACCGAAGTCCACAGTTCAATCCGCAGACCGCTCGAGGATCCCACGCGCAGCTCGGTGATGCCGAGCGAAAGCAGCGCTAAGCTGCCGCAGGAGAAGATCAGCGCCAGGCTCACCACCTGATTGTGCAGATAGCTGCGATTCTTGCGGATGCCCCAGATCTTGTTGAGCGCCACCTCCAGCGGCTCGAAGATTCCGTTCGACGAAAACAGCAGCAGCAGAATCGCGATCCAGTCGGTCACTGGCCGCGCCGGAAGATTGCTGCTCAGGAACGATCCCAGCGCGTCGGGGAAGTAATCGCGCAACGCGAAATCGATGGCCGCCACAGTAGTTTGGCGGCTGAAAAACATCCGCGAAAGCGAGACGCTTACGATCAGGAACGGAAAGAATCCCAACAGCACGTTGGCGGCGACGGAAAATGCGAGCGCGTGTACCTCTGTTCCGGCCCAGTAACGCAGAGTGGGGAGGATCGCGTACCAGATAGATCTCGGAAATCCCCGGCGCTGCTGCATGGTCTTTATAGGTTAGCGATTAGACTTAGCGGGTACACTAGGGGCATGAATACTTCCGTTCTCCGGCGCCTAGTTGCGCCCCTTTTAGCGTGCACTCTCTTGATCGGCATGGCCGCGGCCCAAACCAAGGATGCGCCCAAAGCTACCGCGAAGGCAGCGGACACCGCGAAAAAAAGCGGCGCCCTGATCGACATCAACTCGGCTACGGCCGACCAACTAAAGGCTCTGCCGGGCGTCGGCGACGCGTATTCCGCAAAGATCATCGCCGGCCGGCCGTATGCAAAGAAGGATCAGCTGGTTTCGAAGAGCATCGTCCCGCAGGCCACCTACGACAAGATCAAGGATTCGATCATCGCCAAGCAGGGCACGGCCAAGAAGAAATAGTGAAAGCTGTTCTAATTTCGACGTATGAGTTAGGCCACCAGCCGTTTGGGCTGAGCTCGCCTACTGCCTGGCTGGCTCGCGAGGGCCATGACGTGGCCTGCCTCGACCTGGCGGTGGGGCAGCTCGACGAAACTGCGGTTCGGGCCGCGGACCTGGTCGCGTTCTACCTGCCGATGCACACGGCGACGCGACTGTCGATACCTGTGATCGAACAGGTAAAACAGCTTAACCCCCGCGCGCGTCTGGTTTGCTATGGGCTATATGCTCCTTTGAATCGCGATTTGTTGCGCGGACTCGGCGTCGAAACTACGATCGGCGGGGAGTTCGAATCCGCGCTGGTTCAGCTCGCGAATGGGGATCGCGTGCCGGAGCAAAGCAGCATGCAGCGGCTCGCGTTCGTGACCCCGGACCGGCGGGGTCTGCCGAGTCTGGAGTTGTATTCTCATCTGCGGCAGAACGGGACCAAAACGACGGCCGGGTACACCGAGGCTAGCCGCGGCTGCAAGCATCTATGCCGGCACTGCCCGGTGGTCCCCGTGTACGAAGGACAGTTTCGCGTGGTGCAGCGCGAGGTGGTGCTCGAGGACGTCCGGCAGCAGGTGGCCGCCGGCGCGCGGCACATTACTTTCGGCGATCCCGATTTCTTCAATGGCCCGACGCACGCCATGCGGATCGTGGAAGCATTCCATGCCGAATTTCCCGAAGTCACTTACGACGCGACCATCAAGATCGAGCATCTCAAGCAACATCGCGATCTGCTTCCGGCGCTGAAACAGACCGGCTGCCTGTTTGTCACCAGCGCGGTGGAATCCATTGACGATGCCGTGCTGGCCCGTTTGGAAAAAGGTCACACGCGTCAGGTTTTTTTTGAAGTTGCCGCGTCGTTGCGCAAAGCGGGCCTGTCGCTCCAGCCGACCTTCATCGCCTTCATGCCCTGGACGACCATCGAAGGCTATGGCGCATTACTGCAAGCGCTCGCGGATCTGGAGCTAGTCGAGAATACAGCACCGGTACAGCTTGCTTTGCGCCTGTTGATCACGCAGAACTCGCGGCTGCTGGAGCTGCCCGACATCCAGGCAGTGATCGGTCCATTTGATGAAAAGGCCCTGGTGTATCCGTGGAGACATCGAAGTCGGGATGTAGATACTCTGGGCAGCTTGGTTTTCCAGCTCGTGAGCCGGCGCCAGGAGCAGAACAAAACGCGCGCGGAGATCTTCGGCGAAATCTGGGAGCTGGTTCTGCGAACTCCGGCCCCGGCCCTTCGGCCGCAACCCGCGGTTCCCCATCTCGACGAGCCCTGGTATTGCTGCGCCGAACCCGCGCCGCAAGTCTAGATTTATGACGTGGGGTCAGGCTTTCGAGCCTGCCGCCGGCTTTCCAACTGGCGCTGTTGCGGTGGACGGAGGACCAAGCCGGGCCGAAGCCCGGCTGCAGCCTTGAAAGGCTGACCCCACTTTCTGGAGGCGACACGATCAACCCATGAAGAGAGTCCTATTGGTCGCGGCGACCACGGGCTATCAGGTCCGCGAGTTCGCCGAAGCCGCGCGGGCGCTCGACGTCGAGCTGGTGCTGGCCACCGATCGCTGCCATATCCTGGAGAATCCCTGGGGAGACGACGCCGCGCCGGTTCGTTTCGAGGATCCGGAGCCCGGTATCGAGGCGCTGGCAGCTCGCGGTCGCTTCGATGGAATCCTCGCGGTGGGCGACCGGCCTGCATGCGTGGCGGCGCAGGCGGCTGAGCGACTAGGACTGCACTTTCATCCTGCCGAGGCGGCTCGCGCGGCGGCGAACAAGCTCCTGTCGAGGGAACGTTTTCGCGCGGCCGGAATGCCGGTCCCGGAATTCCGGCGCATGGCGCTGGCAGAGGCGGCTATCGCCAAGGTCAAATTCCCCTGCGTTCTGAAGCCACTCGATTCCTCCGCCAGTCGCGGCGTCATCCGTGCGAATCATCAGGAAGAATTTCGCGAAGCGGCTGGCCGCATCGCCCGAATGCAAGAGGGCGATATTCTCGTCGAAGACTACATTCCAGGCCGGGAGTTTGCGCTCGAAGGCGTGGTCACCGCGGGGAAACTCCAGACGCTGGCCCTGTTCGATAAGCCCGACCCTCTGGAAGGCCCCTATTTCGAGGAAACCATCTACCTCACGCCATCCCGCGAGCCCCCAGAAGTTCAGCAGAGCATCCGCGAAACCGCGCAGGCCGCCGTGACCGCCCTGGGCTTAACGGACGGGCCGGTGCACGCGGAAATGCGGGTGAACGATCAGGGCGTTTGGATCCTTGAGGCGGCCGCCCGCCCCATCGGCGGACTATGCGCGCGTGTCCTGCGGTTCAGCGCTCCCTTTCACAGGCTGGAGCAGCTACTCTTGAAGCACGCGCTAGGCGAAGACGTTTCGAGCGCGACGCTGGCGGCGGGAAGCCACGGGGTCATGATGATCCCGATCCCGCATGCGGGGGTGTACCGGGGGGTCCAGGGGCTGGAGGCTGCCCGCCTGGTCCCCGGCGTGGAGGATATCATCATTACAGCTAAAGAAGGTCAGAAAATGCTTCCCTTGCCGGAAGGATCTGCATACTTGGGCTTCCTGTTCGTTCGCGCCTCATCCGACGATATGGTACTGGGTAGTCTCGGGGAAGCACATCAGTACTTAAGGTTTATGTTCTCCACACCACTCCGGGTCGTAAAATAGGAGCTTCATGAACGTCGCCATCCTTGGAACAGGCTATGTCGGATTGACCACCGGGGCCTGCCTAGCTTATCTCGGTCATCAGGTTACGTGCGTGGACCCCGATGCGAGCAAGATCGGTGCGCTCCAGCGCGGGGAGGTGCCCTTCCACGAACCGCACCTGGAGGACCTGCTCGTCCAGGCCCTGCCGAACCTGAAATTCACCATGGATTATTCGGAGGCCATCCCCGACGCCCAGGTGGTTTTCATCGCCGTCGGCACCCCGCCCGGTGTGGGAGGCGCGCCCGATCTCCGCTATCTGCAAGCGGCCGCCGAAGGCGTGGGCGAACGTCTGGGCCATCATTTCACGGTGATCGTCAACAAATCCACGGTGCCCATCGGCAGCGGCAACTGGGTGGGCGCGATTATCCGCGATGCGGCCGAACGCCGCGGGCGCGGCAAGGATTGCTTCGCCGTGGCTTCCAATCCCGAGTTTCTGCGCGAAGGCAGCGCGCTTCTCGACAGCCTGTACCCGGATCGCGTGGTGATCGGCGCCGATGACCCCCGCACCGCCGAAGTGCTGTACACCCTGTACCGCCCGATTCTGGATCAGACCTTTCAGCCGCCAGCGTTTTTACCCAGACCGGATCGGGTGGGCGGCGTGCCGCTCATCTCCACCGATCTGGCTTCGGCCGAGCTCATCAAGTACGCGGCCAACGCGTTCCTGGCGCTCAAGATCAGCTACATCAACGAAATTGGACAGTTGGCCGAAAAAGTGGGCGCGGATATCTCGCAAGTGGCCCGCGGCATTGGACTCGATGCCCGCATCGGCACGCGCTTTTTGCAGGCCGGAATCGGATGGGGCGGATCGTGTTTCGGGAAAGACACTGCGGCACTGGTATCCACGGCTTCCGAATACGGGCTCGATATGTCCATTGTGAAGGCCGCCCGTCACGTCAACCAGCACCAGCGGGAACGCGTGGTGGAGAAGCTGCTCGGCGAGCTGAAACTTCTCAAAGGCCGCACCGTCGGGCTGCTGGGCCTGGCATTCAAGCCTCACACCGACGATCTGCGGGAAGCCCCTGCCCTGGATGTCGCGCGCCATCTTCTGGAACGCGGCGCGCGCGTCAAGGTTCACGATCCGGTCGCCATGAACCGTTTCAAGAAAGAACATTCCGGCCTGGATGTTTACATGGCGAAGGATGCCCATGAAGTGGCTCGCGACGCGGACGCAGTGGTCCTGGTGACGGAGTGGCCGCAATATCTGGAGCTGGATTGGGAATCGCTGGCTTCCGTGATGCGAACCCCCATCCTGCTGGACACGCGGCACGCACTGGATCGCGCACGCATTACGCGGGCCGGATTCCGCTATATCACTCTAGCCGGATAATACAATAGGGGCAGGTGAGCCATCTGCACCATCTGGAGCAAGTTCTGACGGGGGAAAGCCCCCGGGTCCGCATGGACCGCGCGGCTCTGGATCTGGCCAGTATCCACTTCCCGAATCTCGAGCCCGAGCCGTTCCTGGACCAGTTGAACGATCTCGCGTCTTCGCTGGGAGACCGCCTCCGCAATTTCAACGATGGACGCGATTTTGTCGAAAAGGCCAGCAGTTACCTGTTCGGCGAGCTGGGTTTCCATGGTAATGAAACCGACTTTTTCGACCCTCTGAACAGTTGCCTGAACCAGGTGCTGGAGCGCCGGACCGGCATCCCCATTACGCTGGCGGTGATGTACATGGAGATCGCGCGGCGCCTGCACATGCCGGTGTTCGGGATCGGACTGCCCAACCATTTCGTGATCCAGTTCGACGACGGAAACTATTCCACGTTCATCGATCCGTTCCACCACGGCCGCGCCATCACCGCGC
>Ga0209415_10018087_pt1 | contig 11150 bp, 6 predicted proteins | sample PeaSoiSIISIP2007_FD_187696 | JGI IMG/M metagenome (GOLD analysis project Ga0209415, IMG submission 187696) | Peat soil microbial communities from Weissenstadt, Germany - SII-SIP-2007 (SPAdes) (version 2) | ecosystem: Environmental > Terrestrial > Soil > Wetlands > Peat | place: Germany...
CGCACACGTCTGCCTGGCATCTACCAGAAAATCAAGCCCTGAACATGACGCGCGAAGCGTAAAATGTGAAAGCGAACTGAACTATGAGAACACCTACGAAAATCGTCATTTTGGCCGTCCTCACCGTGGCCGTCATCGGAGTTGTGGCCCTGAAGAAAGGCCAGACGCCGGATAAATCCCAAATTGACACGCTTGCAGCGAATGCGGTGGCCACGACCGGGCTGCCCAGGCTCCTCGATCTCGGCGCGGACAAGTGCATTCCGTGCAAGATGATGGCTCCAGTCTTGGTGGAGTTAAAAAAGGAGTACGGGGGCAAAATGGAAGTGGGGTTCATTGACGTGTGGCAGCATCCCGAGGCTGGTAAAGCCTTTGGGATTGAGGTCATTCCCACGCAGATTTTCTACGACGCCGGCGGCAAGGAGCTTTTCCGCCACGTCGGCTTCTTCGGGAAAGAAGACATTCTGGCGAAATGGAAGGAGCTTGGGGTGAGCGTGGAGGGCAATTAGGATACAGGCTCAAGCCTGGCGAAGACCATGAAGGAACTGTTCACGATTCTGAGCCATGCCGTAGAAGGGGCACCCGTGATTGCCTTGGTCGCGGCGGTGGTGTGGGGCATCCTGAGCATCGTTCTCAGCCCATGTCATCTGGCGAGCATACCGCTCATCGTGGGGTTCATCAGCGAACAAGGCCAGGTGACGGCGAGGCGCGCGTTCTGGACTTCAACGCTTTTCGCCGTGGGCATTCTCATCACCATCGCCGCGATTGGCGGGGTCACGGCGGCGGCGGGCCGCATGATGGGCGACGTGGGGCGCAATGGGAATTACTTCGTCGCGATCATTTTCTTTGCCGTCGGGTTGCACTTGGTCGGTGTGATTCCGATGCCGTGGTCGGGGCCGGGCGAACTCGGCATGAAGCGGAAGGGTTTGCTTGCTGCGTTCATCCTCGGTCTGGTGTTTGGCATCGCGCTCGGCCCTTGCACGTTCGCCTACATGGCCCCGATGGTCGCTGTCACATTTAAGCTGGCGGCGGCCAACTTTTTTTATGGCGCACTGCTGCTGCTCGCCTACGGTGTCGGGCATTGCTCTGTGATCATCGCGGCGGGCACGTCCACGGAACTCGTACAACGCTTCCTCAACTGGAACGAGCAATCCAAAGGCGTGACCATCGTGAAAGCTGTCTGCGGCGGGCTGGTGATGCTGGGTGGCCTGTGGCTGATCTACATCGCGCCGTGAAGACTTTGGGGATTTGCCCATAATGGAGCGAAGCGAAATGACCCCCACAGCCGTGGTTATAGGTCGCGGGGCTGCGTTGTGCCGACTTGTGCCGGCCGGGTGAGACGAGGGGCCGTAGGCTGGTGGCTGGCGGGCAGGCGTCAGGCCGGCGGCTTGCCCGGAGCGGCAGAGGGCGGACTGATTTTGGGGGCGGTGTGAGGGCGGAAGTTTCGGGAAGGCGCTGAATTTTGAATGGTGAATGGTGAATGGTGAAGAAGAAGGGACCGTCGGCGAGACGCCGACGGGTGCAACCGGGACGGTCGCGCTCCCGGGAAGTCGCCAATGATTGGGGTTGGATAAGCAAGGCGCACTTAATTTCCCAGGGCTGGCTCATGAAGGGGCGAGTTTGGGCAGCGGTGTGGACGATGAAAAAAAACATGTGAAGGGAATGGGAAAAGGCGCATAGTTGCGAGGAAGGCACCAATGCGAAAATGAACTGGCCCGGTTTTGTTCATCCGTGGATGCTGGCCGGCCTGGCGGCGGCCGGGCTGCCGGTGCTGATTCATTTTCTGACGCGGGCGCGGCCGCGGCGGATCGCGTTTCCGCCGTATCAATTTCTTCTGGAGGCCTGCGCGGGGCAGCAGAGCTTGCACCGGTTGCGCACGATTTTGCTGCTGGCGGCGCGGTGTCTGGCCGTGATGGCGCTGGCGCTGCTGTTCGCGCGCCCCTTTTTCAAGCCGGCCGGAGCGGCGGGGGGCGCGGCGGCGGGGGAGCGGGTTGTCCTTGTGCTGGACGCATCGCTTTCGATGCGCACGGTGGAACAGGGGGTGCCGCTGTTTGCCCGGGCGCAGGCGGAGGCGGCGGACGTGCTGCGGGGTCTGGCGTCGGGGACGGAAGCGGCGGTGATCCTGGAGGGGGCGACGGCGCGGGCGCTGCTGCCGGCGCTGTCGCGCAACCTTCCGGCGCTGCACGAGGCTCTGGTGAAGACGACGCCGACGTTCGAGTGCGGGGAGCCTGCGGCGGCGCTGGCGCTGGCGGCGAAAATGCTGGGGGGGCCGGGGACGATCTACGTTTTCAGCGATTTCCAAAAATCGAATTGGGAGCGGGCGCGCGAGCTGCCGGCGGGGGTGGTTTGCCGGCTGCGGCCGGTGGCGCGGGCGGGAGTGGAGAACGTGGCGATCACGGCGGCGCGATTGTCGCCGGCCGAACCGGTGATCGGGGAGCCGCTGGAGGTGGCGGGGACGATCTTCAATTGCAGCGGGCGGCCGCGGGAGGAAAGCGTGCGGCTGGAGCTGGATGATTTGACGCACGAGAGGCGGGTGACGGTGCCGGCGTTCGGGACGGCGGAGGCGGTGTTCAACGTGGCGTTGCCGCGGGCGGGATCGTTTGTGGGCAAACTATCGCTGGAGGCGGACGACCTGGTGGAGGACAACACGCGGTGGCTGGTGGCGCGGGTGAGCCAGACGCTGAAGATTTTACTGGTGAATGACGCGGACGAATCGGACCAGCAGAGCGCGGCCTTTTACATCAGCCGGGCGCTGGCGCCGTCGGCCCAGGCGGCGCCCGGCCTGGCGGTGACGCGGCGGCAGAGCCAGAACACGGACCGGGGCGTGTTGGAGACGGCGGATGTATTTGTGCTGGTGGCGCCGGCGGCGTTGAGCGGGGAGGCGGTGGAGATCATGGCGCGGCGGGTGAAGGAAGGGGCGCGGCTGATGGTTTTTCTGGACGGGCCGACGGCGGCGCAGCTTTTGCCGCCGGCGTTTGAGGCGCCGTTTCATCTGGAGCGCGAGGTGAATTCGGAAACGGGAGACGGGGTGACGCCGGGCGCGGGCAAGCTTTTTCAGGAAGGCGGCGCGGAGGACCTGGCGGGGCTGCGGTTTAGCCGGCATTATCAATGTCAGATGGTGGAAAGCCGGCGGGGTGAGGTGCTGCTGTGGTATGGGGACGGTTCGCCGGCGCTGGCGTTGAGCGGCCACGGGCTGGGGGCGGCGGTATTTGTCAATCTGCCGCTGACGCCGGAGGCGGGTGGATTTGTCGGGCATCCGTTGTTTCCGGCGATGCTGCAGGAGTTGTTGCGCAGCCTGCGGCGGACGTCGGAGGAGCAGGCGGTGACGCCGGGGTCGGCCTGGATGCTGGAGGTGCCGGCGCGGGGCGAAGGGGCGATCACGGTGAGCGATCCGGAGAGCAAAGCGGTGGCAGCGCAGGTGCTGGCGAGCGGGCGGATGACGCGGCTGGCGCTGGCGCCGGCCCGGCTGCCCGGGGCTTATGTTGTCAAGCAAGGGGAGGCCGTGATGGCCAACGCGGTGGTGAACGTGGACGCGCGGGAAAGCGACACCCGGCCGATCGCGCTGGAGAGTTTGCAGAGCGGACCGGGAACGGCGGTGACGGTGGCGCGGGACGAGGATGAGTTGTTGCTGGCGGGGAAAACGCGGCAGCTCTGGCCGATGCTGGCCGGGATGGCGGCGGCGATGCTCGGCGTGGAAATGCTGATGCTTTCAATTTGGCGCCGACCGCGCAAGACTTCCGCAAGCGCCCGTCTTCAAGCCGCAAGCCGCGATCCGCAATCCGCAATCCGAGAGGAGGTTTTGCGATGAACTGGATTCTGACACCGGTCTGGAGCGAACGGCTGATCGGCGCGGTGGCGCTGGGATTGCTGGCGCTGGCGGGCGTTCGGCGGTGGCGGGAGGGGCGCGGCGGCGGGCCGCTGGCGCTGCGGGCAGTTGCGATAGGCGGGCTGGCGCTGGTGCTGCTGAATCCGCAGGCGCCGCTGCCGCGGGAGCAGACGGGGAAGCCCAAGCTGGTAATTTTGATTGACACTTCGGCGAGCATGGCGGTGCGGGACGCGGAGGGGGATTCGCGGCTGGGGGCGGCGCTGCGGGTCTTGACCAACGCGGCGACGGCGGCGGCGTTGAACCGGGAGTTCGCGGTGGAGGCGCGGCGGTTTGACCGGGAGCTGCGCCCGGCGGATCCGGCCCGGCTTTCCGGCGGGGACGCGGAGGGGGACGCCACGGACATCGGCCACGCGGTGATGAGCGCGGTTTCGGAACTGGGCGACGAAAAGGCGCAGGCGGGGGTGCTGCTGGTGTCGGACGGGCGGGCGACGACGGCGGAGACGGAGGACGCGGCGCAACTGGCGCTGGCGCGGTCGGTGCCGCTGTGGACGTGGAGGCTGGGCGGGCCGGTGCCGCGACACGATTTGTGGGTGGAGACGGCGTCCTCGGAGGCGCTGGCCTTCAGCGGGGCGGAAGTAGAGTTGACAGCGACGTTGCGCGAGGCGGGCTATCCGAACCGGAGTTTCAAGGTGGAATTGTTGCAGGACGACAAGGTGATCGAGGAGAAGGAATGGACGCCGGACCGCACGGGGGCGGCGCTGGTCTCGATGAAGGTGAAGGCGCCGGAAGAGGGGGAACAACGGTATGTTTTTCGCATTCCGCCGGAAGCGGAGGAGGCGGACACGGTGAACAATGAACGGGCGGTTTTTCTGCGGACGGTGGGCCGGCAGGTGCGGGTGCTGGTGGCGGAGGGGCAGCCTTCGTGGGACACGAAATTTCTGGTGCAGTCGCTCAAGCGCAATCCGCGGGTGGACCTGACGGCGGTGTACCGGCTGAACGCGCAGCGGCACGTGGCGGTGCTCTCGGCGACGAACGGGGAAATGCGCAGCGAACAGGACCTTTTCCCGCGGACGGCGGAGGCGATGAACGGCTACGACGTGATCGTGCTGGGGCGGGAAGTGGACGCTTTTTTTGACAGGAACACGGAGGGGCTGCTGACGGATTTTGTGGCGCGGCGGGGCGGGAGCCTGGTGTTCGCGCGGGGCAAGGCCTACGGCGGGCGTTTTGCGGCGCTGGCGAAATTTGAGCCGGTGGCGTGGGGCAGCGGGGCGGCGGGGGCGGTGAAGCTGCGGCCGACGGAGGCGGGGCGGGAGAATCCCATATTTGACCTTGGGGCGGCGGGGACCCTGGAGGAGTTGCTGGAGAAGCTGCCGGCGCTGGACCAGGCGAGCGTGACGCTGGGGGAAAAGCCGCTGGCGGTGGTGCTGGCCAGCGCGGTGGAACAGGACGGGCCGATTTTGCTGGCCTATCAGCGTTACGGGCAGGGCAAGGCGCTGAGTTTGAACGCGGGCGGATTGTGGCGGTGGTCGTTCCGCGAGACGGGGCAGGAGGAAAGCGAGGCGGCCTACCAACGGTTCTGGGTGTCGCTCTTGCAGTGGCTTCTGGGCGGCAGCCAGTTTTTGCCCGGCTCGGACGTGGCGCTGACGAGCGCGCGGCGTTATTATACGAGCGAACAGCGGATGGGATTTTTGATTGCGACGCGCAACCTGGACGCGGGCGCATATCAGCCGCGGCTGGTGATTGCGGGAGCGGGGCAGAGCACCGAGGTGGAACCGCGCGCGCGGGGCGACTCGTTCGTGGCGGAGGCCGGCCCGTTCGCGCCGGGAACCTATCGGGTGACGCTGAAAAACAGCGTGGGCAAACCGGCGGAATTGACGCAGACCATTGAAGTGTTGAGCGCGTCGGTGGAAAACAAGGAATTGTCCGCCGATCCTGAAACGATGCGCCGGCTGGCGGAGGTTTCCGGCGGGGCGGTCGTCACGGCGGGCGAGGTGGGGCGCATGGCGGAGGTCATCCGGCGCTGGGAAGCCCGGCGGCAGTTGACCCACCGGGAACAACCGGTTTGGGACCGGTGGTGGGTCTGGGCGGCGCTGGCCGGGGTGCTGGGGGCGGAATGGTGGCTGCGCCGCCAGGAAGGAATGTTATGAAAAGCGTGTTGCACAATTTGCGTTCGCAGTTGGCCGGCTGGCTGGCGCTGCGCTCGGCGCTGGCCGCGCTGGCCTTGTTGGGAACGCTCACGCTGGCGCTGGCGCTGGCGGACGCGGCGGTGGATTTGCCGGAAGGACTGCGTGTGGCAGCTCCAGTGTTGCTGGGCGCGGCGGTTCTTGGCGTGTTGCTGGCGGGATGGGTGTTCTGGCGGCGGCTCACGGAAATGAAGCTGGCCCGCGCCCTGGAGCGGAAGGAGGCCGCGCTGGGCAACCGGCTGACCAACGCGGTGGACCTGGAGCGGCGAAGCGGGGACAGCCCGGCGCAGGAGTATTTGCGGCGCGAGGCGGTCGAGTTGGGGCGACAGGCGGCGGCGGGATTGCCGGCGCGGCAGTTCCTGGGACGGAGCGTGCCGCGGACGTTTTTGATTTTGTGTTGGAGCGCGCTGGCCTGGGCGATTTTGGCGCTGGCCGCGCCGGAGGTGGTGCGGGCCGTGCTGCCGCGTTTTCTGGACGCGCACGGGGACCATCCCCCGTTCAGCCGGTTAAACATCCAGGTGACTCCGGGAGCGGCCACCATTCTCTACGGCGGCCAGATGGAAGTGCGGGCGCGGACCTCGGGGCGACTGGCGGACAAATTATGGCTGGTGCAGCGGACGGGCGCGAAGGAGACGCGGGCGATCATGTTTCTGGCGCCGGACAAGTCGTTTTTTCAGACGCTGGCCAATTTGCGGGAGGCGACGGAGTACTGGGTGACGGACGGTTCGGCGCGGAGCAGGCGGTTTGCAGTGACGGTGCTGAACACGCCGCAAATCACGCAGGTGGAAGTGACGACGGAGTTTCCCGAATACACGGGCAAACCGGCGCACACGGGCAAGTTGAGCGAGGAGGCGCAGGCGCTGCCGGAGGAGACGCGCGTGAGTTTCCGGGTGACGAGCAACCGTCCGCTGAAATCGGGCGCAATTGAACTGACGCCGGTGCTGGGGGGCAAGGCGGTCACCGTGGCGCTGGCCCCGGCCAGGACCAACGATCCGGTGGTGAGCGGGAATTTCACCCTGAAGGAGGCGGTGGCGTTCAGCCTTTCGGTGCGGGACAAGGACGGGCTGGAGTCGGCGGAAACGCGGCGCGGCCGGTTCAATGTTCTTCCAGACCGGCCGCCGCGGATATTTGTCATCGAGCCGGGACGGGACGCGGTGGCGACGCCAACGACACGCGTGCCGGTGAAGGTGCAGGCGACGGATGATTACGCGGTGACGCGGGTGGGCTGGCTGCGCGGGTTGAACCGCTCGACGGAGCGCCCGTTCAGCATGAAGTTGACAACGCCAGGCGGGCCGCAATCGGTGGAGGCGGCGGGGGCGTTTGAACTGGCCAAGCTGGGGGTGCGGGCCGGGGACGTGATTGATTACTATTTTGAGGCGGCGGACAATTATCCGAAGGGGCCGAACGTGACGTTCAGCCGGCCGTTCCGGCTGGAGATCATATCGCCGGAACAATACGCGGCGCTGCTGCGGCAGGAGGCGGCGAAGAAGACGCTCTTTGAACAGTATTTCAAAAACGACGCCTGGCTCAAGCGCGTGGCGGAACGGTCGCGCAACGCGGCGGCGCTGGCGCAGAAGGCCGATCCGGGGGCGCGCGCGGAAGCGGCGGCGCTGGCGAAATTGATGGAGGAGTACCAGAAGGCGCTGCAAAAGCTGTTGCAGCAGGAGCCGATGTTTGACGTGGAGCAATCGTTCCAGCAAACGCTCACCGGGCAACTGGCCGCCCTCGAACAGGCGATGGCCAAGCTCGGCCAGCTTCTCGCCGCCGGCGCGCTGGACCCGGAGGCGATGAAGAAGTTGAGCGAAGAACTGGGCGCGATGACTGATGAGGAAATGAAAGGGGTGTTTGTGCCGGCGCAGGAAATCGCGGCGGTGGTGGACCTGGTGGCGGCGGCGGAGGCCTTTGTGAAACTGGCGCAGCGGCAGGCGGCGCTGGCGCAAATGCTGGAGCGATTTGCCGCCCTGCCGAATCCGTTGTCGCGCATGGAGCAGATGGAATTGCAGGAACTGGCGCATCAGCAGCATCGCGTGCAGGACGAGTTTAGCCAGTTGCTCGGGAAAATGCCGGAGATGCTGGCCAAGCTGCCGCACGACCCGGCCTTCGACCAATTTCATCAGGACGTGAACGATTTTCTCCAGGCGGCGGGCGATTTGAAGATTTACGAGGATCTGGCGGCGGCGGCGCAGGCGCTGGATTTGCCGGACACGCGCGCGGGCCAGGCGATGGCGGCGCGGGCGGCGCAGAAAATGGACCAGCTCATCGCCCGGTGCAATGGCACGGGGCCGGCCGCCGGCCAGGCGCTGGTCCTGCGCTTCGCGCCGGTGCTGGCCAAGCCGGGCCTGGGCGGCACGCTGGGCCAGATTCTGGCCGCGCTGGGCGTGGGCCAGGGCCAGGGCGGACGCGACGGCTACGGATTGTTCAATGAGGACGTGGCGATGTACGGGCCGAACGTCCAGTTGGCGGGAGAGTCCACCGGCGGTCCGGGCGAGCCGCGCGCGGATGCCGCCCGCCGGAACCAGCAGGTGGCGGGCAACGCACAGGACGCGGGATTGGCGCAGCCGCAAGGGCCGGGGCGCGTGCGGCTACAGCCGGACGCCAAGTTCCCGCTGCGCTACCGGGATTTGGTGGGGGAGTATTTCCGGGCGGTGGCGGAATCACAAAAGGAAGGAAATTGATCGTGAACCCTAAATCCTTAATCGTTCTTCGGCGTTTTCAATGGAATGGAAATGGCCGGCTCGTCAATGTATTGCAAAAACCCCTTCGTCAATCCCAAAGGGATTGGATCATTCAGCCCAGGGTAGGCCCTCTCGGAGAGGGCCTACCCTGGGTAGCTGCATTTAAGTTCCACTACCCTGAAAGGGTTGAATATCAAAGGCTTACAAAACAGATTCAACCCTTGCAGGGTTGTGGTTTATCTTTCTGTTCACCCAGGGTAGCTCGTTCCTCGCAACCCTGGGCTGAGAGCTTCAATCCCGTTGGGATTGAAAAACCAACGGCACCGCCGCAAACATCTCCCGGCATCCCCTGGCAATGTCGAGGAACCAAGGAAGGAAACTGATTATGAAAATATCTATGGGTTTGACAAGATATTCGGCAGCCCGCCGTGCGCGGCTGGCCGGTGCGCTGTTGCTACTGGCGGCGCTTGGCGCGGGGCGGGCGCACTTTGCGGGGGCGGCGGGGAACGAGGTGGAATGCGCGAACCTGATCTATGCGGGGACGAAAAGCTCGGTGTGTTTCGGGGAGGAGTTTTTGGCGACGGTGGCCAGCCAGACGAGCATCAACACGTCGCGCAAGTTCAAGCCGGTGAAGCTGGGGGAGAGCGAAGTATTCAACTTTCCGTTCGCGGTGATGACGGGCGAGGGCGCGTTCACCTTGACAGACGAGGAGCGCAAGAACCTGAAGTTGTACCTGGAAAAAGGCGGATTCCTTCTGGCCAGCGCCGGGTGCAGCAGCAAGGAATGGGGCGACTCGTTCACCCGGGAGATGGAGGCCATCATGGCGGACCGCAAGCTGGAGGAAGTGCCGATGAGCCATCCCATTTATCGCACGGTCTTCGACGTGGACCGGCTGGACATGAGCCACGGGGGCGACGCCAAGCTGCTCGGCTTGACCATCGGCGGGAAGATCGTGGTGATCTACTCGCCGGACGGGCTGAACGACACGGCGAGCATGACCGGCTGCTGCTGTTGCGGGGGAAACGAGATTCGCAACAGCCAGAAGGTCAACGCCAACATCCTGGCCTACGCGTTGCTGCAATGAGATGAACCGTAATGCCACAGGAACCAACGTCACGCCACCTTCGCGCGGCGGGCAGAGGACTGCCCGCCCTACCACTCATAATTGGGCATTGCCATGAACTTTTTGCCGGCCATCTTAAATCGGGGCGCGGCGCGGCTGGCGGCGGCGGCGGCGCTGCTGGCGGCTGGTTGGGCGGCGGGCGCGGGGGAGGCGACCAACCAGCCGGTGTTTCACGCATCCTGGCGGGCGGCGTCCGCGGCGGCGGCGGCGGACCAGTCGCTGGTGCTGCTGATTTTCGGGGCGGAGTGGTGCGGCCCGTGCCAGCAATTGAAGAACGAAACGCTGGCGGCGGCGGAATTCCGCCTTCAGGCCGAGCCGTTGCACGTGGTGGAGGTAGATGTGGATACGAGCAAGAAAATGGCGCAGGATTTCGCGGTGGAGGCGATTCCGGCGCTGGTGCTGCTCACCGCCGACGGCAAGATCACGGACCGGCACACCGGATTTGTCAATACTGCGGAAATGACGGCCTTTCTGGAGAACGGTCGGCGGCGCGCCGACCTGGGCCAATGGGAGGGACTGGCGCCAGCCAGCCCGCTGGATGAATATCTGAAAAAGGCGGCGGCGGACAGCCTGACCAGCAACGACTTGAGGCGCCTGGTGGCAATGCTGGGCGAACCGGACCCGGCGGACCGCGCCGGGCTGGCCGGAATTCTGCTGGGCCAGCGGGAACAGGCGGTGCCGTGGCTGATTGAAGGCGTGAATAATCCGTATTTGGGCGTGCGGATCGGGGCGGCGGAATTGCTGCGGCGGCTGGCGCCGGACGCGGCGGCGGTTGATCCGTGGCAATCGCCGGAGGAACTGGCGGCCACGGCGGCCTCTCTGAAAAAATGGTGGGCGGCGACCGGCACGCTGCCGCCGGCGGCGGCGCGGGCAGCGGACCCGGCGCTGGAGAATTCCATCAAGGCGGAATTGGAAACCTTGCGCGGAGAGGACCCGGTGCGGCGCACCGAGGCGATGGCGGCGCTGGCCGGGGCCGGAGCGGCCGCGCTGCCCGCCGTGCGCGAGGCCCTCCGGCGCGCGGAAAAAAGCGGCGACCAGCGCGTCATCGGCTGGCTGGAGGACGTGCGCTGGGCGATTCTCATTCCCGACGCGCTGGAACAGCACGCGGGCGGAGTGCGCAAAATTTTGGCGCGGGGCAAGAGTTTGGACCGGCAGGCGGCGGCGCAGCGCCTGGGCAAAATTGGAGCGGAGGCGCTGGGCGTTTTGACCGAGCTGGCCAACGACAACGATGCCATGGTGTCGGAAAGCGCGGCCCGCGCCTTGTCGGAAGTCGGGGGCGGGCAGACCATCCCCGCGCTGGCGGCGCTGCTGACGGCGGCGGACAGCAATTTGCGCATGACGGCGGC
>Ga0209415_10018088_pt1 | contig 11148 bp, 6 predicted proteins | sample PeaSoiSIISIP2007_FD_187696 | JGI IMG/M metagenome (GOLD analysis project Ga0209415, IMG submission 187696) | Peat soil microbial communities from Weissenstadt, Germany - SII-SIP-2007 (SPAdes) (version 2) | ecosystem: Environmental > Terrestrial > Soil > Wetlands > Peat | place: Germany...
GGCCCCTTCCAGGACGGGGTGGCTTTTATCTACGCCGAGTCGGGTGGGACCTGGTCTTCGGCGCCAGCTGCCAGCTTCCTCGGGCCAACGGCATCGGATGCCTGGCTCGGCCAATCGGTCGCTCTTTCGGCTAACGGGCAGGTCGCGCTACTTGGTGCACCAATCGGGGGAGACGGAGCGGCCTACCTGTACACCGAGTCAGCGGGCACCTGGTCCACGGGCGCGGCGGCGACCTTCACCGGCCCGGCAGGTGCGCCGGACGATCTCGGCGACGAGGTAGCGCTGTCCGGCAACGGCCAAACAGCCGTGCTCGGCGACGCCCCATTTACGGGGGCTGACGCGATCGATGGCGCCGCTTACCTTTTCAGCGCGCCCGCTGGTTCCGAGCAAGCTCTCCAGACAATCGTGTTCCCCTCAACCAACCCGAGCCCGGTCCGTTCCGGTGCCACCTACAACCTCGTCGCGACGTCGACTTCCGGTCTGCCCGTCGCGTTCTCGGTCGATGCCGCCTCCACGCCCGGGGCGTGCTCATTGAGCGGGACGGCTCTCCAGTTCACTGGCGGCGGCACCTGCGTGGTGGATGCCGACCAGGCAGGCGACTCGGCGTGGGCGGCCGCGCCCCAGGTTCAGCTGGACATCATCGTCCATGGGCTTCCTCCCCGGATCGTTGTCGTGTCCTCGGCGGCCACGGTCGACCGGGGTCATATTGCAGTCAAGCTGGCCTGCAAGAACGCCCCATGTTCAGGCGAAGCCGAGCTCGTGAAAGGCGCAGTCGTCCTTGCGAAGGCGTCGTACTCGCTCGGTACGAGCACGAGCGCGACCATCGAGCTAAGGCTCACCCAGGCTGGCTCTAAAGCCTTCGCCGGCGCCAAGGAGCACCCGCTCACCAAGAAACTGGTTGTCACGGCGCGCGGTGGCAACAAGGCGACGAGGACCATCCGCGTCTCCTGATGGGGCGGCGGGGCCAACCCTGGCCAAGGCCGGTAGCCTGAAGGCGTGGGACTTCGGCGTAGGTTCCTGGGCGTGCGATGGGCGGCATTGGCGGCGACCGTGGCGGCAGTCGTCGCAATGAGCGCTGCGACTACCTCCAGCGCCACCCCGTCCAAGGCCCTCGAGGCCACGGCATTCCTCCCCGGGACGGCAACGCCAGCTGAAGGGCACCGGACGTCAACGACGAGCTTGGGAGGTCTCAGTGTCACCCTTACGGTGAAGCCGTGGCGAGCGGGCCGCGGGGCAGCCGTGCAGTTCAACCTCAGCGTCTCGGACAGCCACGCAACGGGAGCGCTCGGGTACCTGGTCGAGTTCGGCGACGGGTCCAGCGCTGCGCCCGCGATGCCGATGTACTGCCTAGCCGGAGGGGGGCGACCAGCACACGAATCCTGGCAGTTGTCCCACCGGTACGTGCGCTCCGGTCACTACAAGGTGATGGCGTCCGGCTTTGCCAACTGCGGGTCGGGCCGGGTTACGGCCACAGTCAACATCGACGTCCTCTAGCTCGGCGCCAGAGCTACGATCCGCGAATGGCATTTGGAGGATGGCCCGGCGTGGCGGTCGAGTTTTTTGAGGATCTCGAGGAGGACAACACCAAATCGTTTTGGCAGGCCCACATCGAGACCTACGAGGTCAGCGTCAAGCGCCCGATGGAGGAGCTGCTTGCCGAGCTGGAGCCAGAGTTCGGCCCTGGGAGGTTGTTCCGTCCCTACAGAGACGTGAGGTTCAGCAAGGACAAGTCGCCGTACAAGATCAACATCGCCGCAGCCGTCGGGCCGTCTGGCTATGTGACTTTGTCCGCAGAGGGCCTCGGTGTCGGTGCGGGCATGCACGTAATGGCGCCGGACCAGCTCGAGCGGTACCGCAAGGCGGTCGACGCACCGAAAAGCGGCACGGCCCTCGAGTTGATTGTTGAGGCGGTCAAAGCGAAGGGTTACGGCTGCGCCCCCTCCGACCCGCTCAAGACGGCGCCAAAGGGCTACCCCAAGGACCACCCTCGCATAGAGCTCCTCAAGGGAAAGGGCATTACGGTCTGGAAATTATGGGCCCCTGCCAATTGGCTCGGTACGAAGGCGGCAAAGGAGCGGGTCTTAGATGTCCTTTGGGCGTCCGCACCGCTCAACGACTGGCTGGGCAAATACGTCGGAGAAAGTGGGCTGACCGACCGGTCATACTAGTTACACCATCTGTGAAGGGCCGGCGATTCGACGCGCAACCGCCGTGTCCGGATCACTGCCAGACGTGTCCCAGTGCCCGTCAGTGGTAGCCAGGAGGGGTCTCCTCTCACCCCTACCCCTCAAGGCGGGTCGTTATGATGGCGACCTTTAACCCGATGGGCGCGGCATTGCAACGTGAGGTGCAACTTGGAGCTCACTAACGCCGAGCGCGAGCGTGCGGTCGAGTCACTGAAGGCCGCAGTCCGGACGGGCGCTCTCAGCCTGGATGAGTTCGAGGAGCGGCTGCAAGCGGCCTACACGGCCAACAGCCAGGACGAATTAGAAATGCTCCTAACACTGCACGGCATGCAACTCGCCGTACCGAAGGGGCCGCCCAAGTCTGCGAGGCGCCGCCGGCTCCCGGTACTCGCCCTCGTCGTGGTCGTTGTGGTGGTACTGGGCGTGATTGTCGTCGAGATGCATTCTCGCACGCGTCCCCTCGTCAAGCCCTCGGCTGTCGGGCCCTCTGCGTACTCGGTGCCCACCGTCCCGTCGTCAGCGGCAAGGTCGCTGGACATAAAGATTGCTCCCGCTGGTGCGTTCGCCACGCACGACCAGGCAAACAAGTGCGGGCCCGTTGGCGCCCCCGTTAACACGGGATCCGGGACAATGATCGAGGACTTCGACAATTGCTACCTCGTAGTTCGGTTTACCAACGTCGGTTCATCGTCTGTTCAGTTCATAGCGGCACAATTGAAAATGGACGACTACGACGGTAATAGCTATACGACGCAACCGGTCTACCCGAAGTGTTACGACAGCATCGATATTAATGCGCCGACCACGCTCGAACCCCACCGAAGCCTAACTCTCCAGATCTGCTACCCGGTTGATGCAGGTGCCTTGCCAGAGAAGTTCACGGGGTTCTTTACCCTCGAGGGCGTGAATGCCCCGGTGGCCTCGAACGCTGTCGTGGGCACGTGGGGCGGGGTGTAGTCGCCTCAGGCATCGTGGACGTACGGACGGTGCCGGTATGTCCCTTACCGGTCGCCCGTCGGAGCCGCTGTCGGTCTTCCGACGGCGGCTCGGACTGCGACTGCCAGCACAACATCGAAGGCGATGACAAGGTAAAGCTGTGGCTCAGGTAGTGCAGTGACGGCGAGCCAGGCGGCGCCGGCCGCCAGCAGAACAGCCAACAAGCGGGCCAAGGGCACCGCTGAAGTGTCGCACGCGAGCGGCGTGTGCAAGGCTCTACAACCTGCGTGTTTCTTGGACGGCTGTTTTGCGCAGCGGCCACAACCGGCAACCAACGCCGAGAGCGAAAAATGGTCCACTCCGCGTGCGTATAGACCGTCTGCGACGCATAATGCTTTGGGGGGCCGCTCGACATAGGGACCGGGCAGCCACGAAAGGCGACCGTCATGGATCCCAGAGAGGCCCGAGCCCGCCGTACCAGCCTTCGCGTAGCGCTTCTTGCTGCCCTGGCGACGATCGCCATGCTCGTGGGCTCGGGGATCTCCGCAGTTTCGGATACCGGCTTGAGTTCTGCGGCGGCGCTGGGCCACGGTGTCCCGGCGCAGTTGGGGGCGGTCCCTCAGGGCCGCGGAGCGCAGGCGCCCGCTTCCCAGGCACGGGTTGCGAACGCGACGGTTGTTGCCGCGACCACCTCGAGGTTCACGTCGATCTATGTACCTCCGCCCAACCTCCCGGTCCGGGTCAAGGCCCCCTCGGTCAAGCAAGCGGCCGCCTTCGCAGCGCTCAACGCGTTGTTGGCCACGGAGACGCGCTTCAGCGAGGCCGCCATCGCGATGCGCGTCGCGCTCGACCGTGCCCAAGCCGCCGATTCCGCCGGCGCCGTCTTCTCGTTCGTGCGCCAGGCGAACGCCAGCGCCCAGTACGCCCTTTCAGCCTCGACCGTGCTGGCTCGCTTCCCGGCCCTGCAGACCGCCGTGGTCAAAGCTTTCGTTGCGGACGGGATGAGCCTGAGCCTCACGCCCGCGCAGTTTGCGGCGGCGAAAGCGAAGCTCCTGCGGCACCTCCCGACCTCGCTCACCAAACTGCTCGCTGTGGCGGCGGCGCCGTACCAGCCCGCGACTGTCCCCGAAGTAGCCGCACTGAAGGCCGCAATCCTGGACACGGCCGCGTTCAGGAAAGTAGTGGCCAACCTTGCACCGAGGGCGTTGCTCCTACCGTCCGCCTTGGCACCTGGCTCGGTCACCGCGGCCGAAGTGCGCCTTGTGGCGGAGCTCAAGCAGTACGCCAATGGCATGTTGGAACCCGTCCCGGCATCGGCATTGCCGAGGATGGCCGGGCGGTTCGAGCCGTTCGCCGAGTGCGGAGGCGGCGAGGACGAATTCGGCGAGGCCTTGCATGTCCTCGACGATAGCTACGAGGCCATTTCGGATGCGTTTGAGAATCTCGGAGGCGAGGCGGGTGAGGGCGCCGCCGAGTCGCTGGGACTGCTCGGCATGGGGCTCGGTTACGGATTTGCCATCGTCGCCTTCAACGACGTCGGCAAGGCGTTCCAGCTCGGTGGAGAAGGTGGCGGCGGCGGTGAGGGCGGCAGCGGCGGGAGCAGTGGCGGGAGCAGCGGCGGTAGCAGTGGCGGTGAGAGCGGCGGCGGGTGTGGCGGAGGCGGCGGAAATGCCGCCTCGGCCGGCGATCCCCACCAGCTGACTTTTTCGGGTGCTGATTACGATTTCCAGGCGGCCGGGGAGTTCACCCTCGTCAAATCGACCACCGACGACCTCGACATCCAGGTTCGTCAGCAGCCTTTCCCGGGAGCTGCCAGCATCGCCGTCGACACGGCTACCGCGATGCGCGTGGGTAGCACCATCGTCGAGCTCGCAGTTAACGCGTCTGGCGACCTCCAACTGTGGATCGACCGGCACGCTGTCGCCTACGCCAGTCGAGCGCTCGGCGGTGGCGGCAAGCTCTCGGTTCAGAACCCCTTGTCCGCAACTGTCACCTGGCCTGACGGGACGGCAGTGACCGTGTTCACAGTCGACACCTTCGCAGCCCCCCACCATGTGATTACTTGCAACAACAAGCACGCGATCAACCTGACCATCAAAGTGCCGCAATCGCGCTTTGGGCACCTTGAGGGCCTGCTCGGAGACCCGGGCGCTCCGCCGGGCGAGCTGTTCGGCGGTAACGGGACCACCTACAGCATGGAGGAGCTGGCGCTGCCATGGCAGAGCACGCGGAACTTCGACGTCCTCTACCACCAGTTCGCTCAGAGCTGGCGCATCAGCCAGCAGGGCTCGCTGTTTTACTACCCGAAGGGCATGAGCATTGCAAGCTTCACCGACCCTACCTATCCAAGCCAGGCGCTCACCGTAGCGTCGCTGACCCCAACGAGCGCCGCTGCGGCGGAGCGGGTCTGCAAGGCAGAAGGTGTCACCAACCGCGAATTGCTCGCCGACTGCGTCTTTGACGTCGGCCTGACCGGTGCTTCGGGTGCCTGCTTTGCCGGAGCGGAGGCTCGTGTCCAGGCTGCGACCGGAGGCCCTACGGCTACTGGGTTACCCGACAGCAGCGGCGCGATCCCGTCAAGCAGCAAGACGGCACCCACTTCCCCGCAGCCAACAACGACCACGTCGCCGGCGACAACTCCGGCGCCAGGCGCGGGTGCCCTGCTCGGTAGCGGCACGGGCGCCCCTCCGGCGATCGCCGTCGACGCATCTGGTACCGCGTACACCGTGTGGCAGCAGAGCTCCACAAAGCTGAGCTTCTGCAAGCTCGCGAGTACGGCTTCGCATTGCACCCCGGTGACGCTGGAAGTGGCCGACCCGAGCAGCGCCGCGTTCATCGGTACCCCGAGCGTGCTTCTCGCGCCCGGCCGGGTCTACGTCCTAGACCTAGCCAGCGGTGGTGCCGCCGACCTCAACGGCGTCAATGAGTTCGTCTCCACCGACGGCGGAGCCTCCTTCAGCCCCGAGCCTCACGCAGTCGGCTTCGTTGGGCAAGACAGCTCGCCCGCAGGCCCGGCCATCGTGCTCCCCGGCGGTGACTTCGGTTGGGGCTACGACAAACCGGGTGACCCCGCCTTCCAAGCCAACTCGCTCGTCGCGCCGACTGACCAATCTTTGGTCAACAAGCCGCCGTTTGCGACGCTCACCCCGCAACCGGCCAACGCCTTCATCTTCGAACAAATCGGCGGCGCGTTCGCGTCGCAGCTCGTCGGGTCTGCGGGCGTGCTCGGCGTGTTCGCAGGTTTTTCGGGCAAGAGCGACTCACCCTGCCCGTCGAGTGCGAGCGGGTCCCTGGTCTACGCCTACGCCCCGATCGATGCTTCGACAACGCCCGCTGAGCTCTCCACGTCGCAAGGCGGACCGAGCCCATGGCGCCCAATGACCAAGGTCGACTGCTACGGAGTTGACCCGGCCGTCGGCGGCGGCCCGTCCGGCCTCGGCCTGCTCGAGACAGACAGGACCGTGGGCTCAATCGTGCAGTACCGGCGCTTTTCCCCGTCGTCGGGCTTCGGCCCGGCGGTCACGATTGCCAAGGGTGAGGTCGCCTTCTACGGTTCGCTCTCTCAGGACGGCGCAGGTGACATCTTCGCCACGTGGCTCGACGGCTCGACGGGCGTTGACCTCGCCTACAGCTCCGACGGCGGTGCGACCTGGAGCGGGCCGAAATTGCTCTTTTCGAATGCCGGCAACCCAAGCGCGATCAGCTTCCTGGCGAGTGCCGTGGGTGCATCTGGTAAGGGCTGGGCCGTTTATGCGATCGGCAAGCGGGACTACGCCCTCCGGTTCAGCTGGAAATAGCTCTCGGCCGCGGCCCAAGAGGGTGGCCTAACCGCGGGGGATTAGGCTCGGCCCACGGAAACGCTCACCTTCCTGTTCACTGACATCGAGGGGTCCACGGCCCTGCTCACCCGCCTGGGTGACCGTGCATATACCGAGGCTCTGTCCGAGCACCACGAGATGATCCGCTCTGCACTCGTAGCCCACGGCGGCAAGGAGATAAGCACCCAAGGAGACGGCTTTTTTGCCGTGTTCTCCTCGGCGAGTGCTTGTGTCGCCGCCTCTATCGAAATGCAACGCGCTTTCGCCGTCCATGCGTGGCCCGCGGGCACTCGAGTCCGGGTGCGCATGGGCGTCCATTGCGGAGAAGCGTCGGAGACGAGCACGACGGGCCTCGTCGGATTCGGCATCCACAGGGCCGCCCGGGTGGCCGCCGTAGCCCATGGTGGACAGGTCCTGTTATCGGAGGCAGCGGCCAGCGTGGTGCGTGACTCGCTCCCGGTTGGCGCAAAGCTGCGCGACCTCGGCCCGCACCGGTTGAAGGACCTGGGCCACCCGGAAGAGATTTTCCAGCTTCAGGCGGAGGGGCTGGCCGTCGAGTTCCCGCCCCTGCGGTCGCTGGACAACCCCGAGCTCGCCAACAACCTGCCCGCCCAGTCGGCCAGCTTAGTCGGGCGCCAACGCGAGGTGGCCGAAGTACGGGGCCTGGTCAGGTCGGGCCGCCTCGTTACCCTTGCCGGGGCCGGCGGTTCCGGCAAGACCCGCCTTGCCCTTCAAGTGGCGGTCGAGCTCCTCGACGGGTCCGGCGACGGGGTCTGGCTTGTCGAATTGGCCGCTATCTCGAGCCCCGACGGAGTCGCGACTGCTATCGCCGAGACCTTGGGGGCAGTGAGCGAGCCCGGGCGTCCCGTCCTCGAGACCCTTCTCGACGCCCTGGCCCCCCAGAACATACTCATCGTCTTGGACAACTGCGAGCACCTGATCGGCGCCTGCGCCAAGGTGGCCGACGCTATCCTGCGCCGCTGCTCCCACGTCCACCTGATGACGACCAGCCGAGAGCCGCTCGGCATCAACGGCGAGACCATCTACCGGGTCCCGTCGCTATCCCTCCCGAGCCCGGATGAAGACGAGATCCCTATGACGGGAGCATCTGACGCCGTGTCCCTGTTCGTCGACCGGGCGCGAGCCCAAGGGGCCGACCTAGAGCTCAGCATGCAGACGCTCCCGCTAGTGGTGTCGATCTGCCGTCGCCTCGACGGGATGCCGCTGGCCATCGAACTGGCCGCCGCCCGCCTGCGCTCGCTCTCCCTGGCCAACCTGAACGATCGCCTGGACCAGCGCTTCCGTCTTCTGACAGGAGGTAGCCGGAGCGCCATGCCCCGCCAGCAGACGCTCCGGGCCACGGTGGAGTGGTCGTACTCCCTGCTCAACGAGCCTGAGCAGTCCGTCATGCGGCGGTTATCGGTCTTTGTCGAGGGATTTGACCTGGATGCGGCGGAGGCCGTTTGCAGTCTGGGGGACATCGACGAGTTCGACGTCACCGACCTACTGGGCTCCCTGGTCGACAAGAGCCTGGTCGTGACCGAGCCCAGTGGGAGCGGGACGGTCCGTTATCGGCTGCTGGAAACCATCCGTCAGTTCAGCGCCGAGCGCCTGGTCGAACGGGACGAGCAAGAGGCGGCTGCCGTCAGCACAGCCCATTGCAGTTATTTCCTGTCCCTGGCCCGGCAGGCCGAGCCTTACCTGACCGGCCCCGAACAAGGTCGCTGGTTGGCCCGTCTTGGGACCGAGCAGGCCAACTTGCGTAGGGCAATCGAGCACACCGTGGCCGAGCCTGACGGTACGGCCCGGGCGCTCGGCTTTGCAGTCGCCTTGAGCCGGTACTGGTGGGTGCGTTCGCGCCGCGACGAGGCGACCAGCCTGCTGTGGGAAGTGCTCGAGCGGCCCGCAGCCCGGGCCGAGCCGGAGCTCTTGTGTATGGCTCTACTTATCGTCGGCGCCTTCCACGACCTTGTCGGCCCTGAGAAGGCGAGGCGTAGCGCAGAGCAGGCGGTCGAGATCGCGCGCAGCCTGGGCGACGAACGCCTGTTGGTCCGTTCCGTGGGGATGCTGGGCGCCGTCTGTTACTTCGCCGGCCAGCCCGAGGTGGGGTTCCCTTATGGTGCGGAGGCTCTCGCCCGGGCGCGCCAGCTCGGCGACGACGTGGTTCTCGCGGAGGGCCTGCTCCTGCACCTGTTGTGCCGACAAGCCCTCGACCCGGCCGCTACAAGGCAACTGTACGCCGAGGCCCTGACATGCACCCGGCGGTCTGGCGACAGGTTCATCGCGTACGTCCTGCGCAACAACGCCGGTTGCATGGCCCTCGACCTGAACGACGTCCCCGCGGCTCGCGCCCACCTCGATGAAGCGCGCCAGATCGCCCGAGCGATCGGATCGGATGCCCACCATGTGGACGTCAACCTGGGCTGGGTCAGCCGGGAGGAAGGCGACAGCCAGACGGCGACCTCCCTGTTCAGAGCGGCCCTGCGCACCAGTCGGCGCCATGGTGACCGCTCGGGCACCGCCTACGCCTGGCTGGGGTTGGCCTGTACCGCCCTGGACCAGGGCGACTGGCGGCGGGGCGCCGTCCTCCTAGGCCACGCTGAGGCCCATCGCGATCTGAGCGGGATGCCCTGGCTGAGCCCCGAGTCGCGCTACCGCCAACTCAGCCTGGACCGGGCCCGAGCCCAGCTAGGAGATGAGTTCGAGCGGGCATTCGCCGAGGGGAGAGACCGTCCGCCAGAGGAGGCCATGGATCTCGCACGCTAACCCGCAGGCGCAGACCCTCCGTCGTTGCCACGAGCGCTAAAGCCGGTAATTAGCCGGTCGGACCAATCGCCAACTTAATGGTCGCCTTATGGGAGTTACCGTACTGGTCGACCCAACTCACAGTTACGCTTTGACCGGGGTGGAACTGGTCCATGATTTCCTTGAGGCTGGTCGGCGAGGCGACCGTGTGACCGCCCACGGATGTGATCGTGACACCTGAGGCGAGACCAGCTTTATCTGCCGGCGAGCCGGAAAGTACACCCACAACAGTGGCGCCGGAAGCTGCGGGCGCGGAGGCGTAGTACGGCGAGGTCGACGCCACGTCGACACCTAGGAAGGCGGAGTTGCCAATGTGGACTGACAGGGACGACTTCCCGGACTCGATCTGTTTGGCCAATGAGAGCGCCTTATTAATGGGGATGGCATACCCCGCGGTGCCGGAGCCGTTCTGGGAACCGGCAAACTGGAACTGGAAGCCGGCCGACGCCGCAGTGTCAATCGCGACAACCTGGCCGCTCGCGTTGACCAGCGGGCCGCCGGAATCACCGGGTTGGATAGCGGCGTTCGTCTCGACCAAGCCGGTCAACTGCTCGGACGAACCGGATGATTGGTCGGAGGCCGTGATCGACTGGTCCAGGCCGGTAACCGTCCCGGGAGCCGCCGATGGCGTCCCTCCAGCTCCTCCCGCGTTGCCGATCGCTACCACGCTCTCGCCCGCGGCCACGGTGCTGGAGTTGCCAAGAGAGGCTGTCTGAAGCCCTGAGGAGCCCTGGAGCTTTATGACGGCAACGTCCGAGGTCACGTCGTAACCAACGACTTTTGCGGTGTACGTCTTTCCGTTACCGATATCCGTGACTGCGATGCTGGTCGCGCCTTCGACCACGTGATTATTGGTCAGGACCTCGCCTGAGGACGAGAGCACGATGCCAGTCCCCGCGGCCTCGCCCTGCCCGTAGTCGATCGTCGACACCACGTCGACGAGGCCGGGGTCGACCTTCGCCTCGACCTGGGCGAGGGACAGTGTGGCGGTGGTTGTGCTGGCGGTGTTGGCGTTGCTGCTGCCCAGCGCGACATGAGCCGCGCCTAAACCTGCCACGGCCGCGGCCAGGATCACGGCGGCGCTCGCCGCCCGGTGCTGGCGGCGGCGGCCCCGCCGTAACGAGCCCGGCGCCGCGTCGGCTTCCGAACTGGCAACTGCGGGAGGGAAGGGCCAGGTCCGGTCCGCGTCGGTTGAAGCGGTTTCGATGTCCTCGCGCCAGGCTGGGCTCGCGGGATGGGATTTGCTGCCTTCGGGGATGACCATGTTCATTGGGAGCTCCTTTCGCTTCTGAACCCATCGTCCGCTGGAACGCTGAAAGCGGGCTATGACTTGCCCTAAAGGCGCCAAACAACTGGCTGAAAAAACGGTGAGGCAGCGTACGACGGCTAGTACGGGCCCGCGT
>Ga0209415_10018089_pt1 | contig 11147 bp, 10 predicted proteins | sample PeaSoiSIISIP2007_FD_187696 | JGI IMG/M metagenome (GOLD analysis project Ga0209415, IMG submission 187696) | Peat soil microbial communities from Weissenstadt, Germany - SII-SIP-2007 (SPAdes) (version 2) | ecosystem: Environmental > Terrestrial > Soil > Wetlands > Peat | place: Germany...
ATCCCGATTCGGAATCGGGACTTCTTGCTCCCGCGGGCCGGAGGGAAGTCCCGATTCCGAATCGGGATCCCCGCCCCTTTCTTGGATCAGCCGTGCCTGTGACGCCTTTGTAACGTGGACGCCTTGCATTTGACATTCACTTCCAGGAGACTTGGCGCGTCTGGCACCGGGGCGGCTCCCGGAACGCAACCAGGCTCCGATATGCAAACAGCGAACCCGGCATCCCGGCCAACGATCGAGCGGGCCTATTTTCTACTGGCCACGCTGGTGCTGGCCTACGTGGGGGTCTATCTCTGCCGGAAGAACTTCTCGGTCGCGGTCCCCATGTTGCAGAAGAGTTGGGGTTTGAGCAAAGAACAGGTCGGCTTGGTGGGGAGCGTCAGCACGGCAACTTATGCCGCCGGGAAGTTATTGTTTGGACCGGTGACGGATCGCGTTGGCGGGCGGGTTTCCCTGCTGGCGGCCATGCTGCTGGTGGCCCTGTTTGGCGCGGCCGGCGCCTTTGCGCCGGGGCTGGGCGTGCTGGGGGTGTTTTACAGCGCGAACCGGTTTTGCGGCGCGGCTAGCTGGGGGGCGATGATCAAGCAGACCTCGCAGTGGTTCGGCCCGGAAAAGCTGGCCTTTGCCTGCGGCCTGCTCTCGCTGAGCTACGTATTCGGCGGGGGGCTGGCGGTTTCTTTCGCGGGTTTGGTGGCCAAGGTGTCGCACGACTCCTGGCGCGCCGTTTTGGGATTGCCCTCAGTGCTCCTGGTGCTGCTGGCCGTCCTCTGCTGGGTCGTTCTGCCGCGGCGCGGAGCCGTGGCCTCTCCAGCTCAGCCGGCGGCCCGGGCAGGGCTCCGGGTCAGCCAAATGTGGAGGTTGCTGGGCGACCGGAAACTCCTGGTGGTTCTGGGGCTGAGCTTCACCCTCACCCTGCTGCGGGAAACCTTCAATTTTTGGACCGTGGATTTCATTCGCACCGAGGGGGGACCGAAAACCTCGACCGCGGTGGCGGCGTTTCTTTCCACGCCGTTCGATTTGTGCGGCGCGGTGGGCATCATCCTCATGGGCTGGGTGTTCGGGCGCTTGCAGCCGGCCGGGCGGCAGCGGCTGCTCGTGGTCCTGCTGGGGCTGCTGGCGTTGTTGTTGGTGGCGCTGCCGGAGTTGTTTTCGCGCGGGCTCTGGTGGCTGGCGGGCGGCGTCGGGTTGATCGGTTTCCTGGTCTATGGCCCTTACAGCTTGTTGGCCGGCGTGCTCGCCGTCGATGTGGGCGGCGAGAAATTCACCGCGACCGTCTCCGGGTGGGTGGACGGCACCGGCTACCTGGCGGGAATCTTGTCCGGCGCCTTTTTCGGCCGCTTGCTGATGGCCGGCGGATACCGGCTCGCCTTCCAGGTCATGGGTGCCGTTACCCTCGTCTCCGCCGGCCTTTGCTGCTTTCTGTACCGGCGGCCCGACCGCTCGTCGGATGGCGCCCCGGTCCCGCCTCCGCGCGCGCCCGACCCCTCGCCGCTGGACCCGATTTCTCCCTGACCCAATGCAAACCGCCCGGATCGCCAATCGAACCGCCCGCTTCATCCGTCGCGATGGCCGAGGCCTTTCTCTCTCTTACACTATGCAAATCAAGCTGGTCGTGCTCGATATCGCCGGCACCACGGTGCGCGACGACGACGCCGTGAATCGTTGCCTGCGCGAGGCGCTGGCCGCCCACGGCCTCGTCGTGACCCCGCAGGAAGTCAACGTGGTGATGGGTCTGCCCAAACCAATCGCCATCGAGTCCTTGCTCGAGCAGCGCGAACCCCAGGCCAAGAATGCGCTGACCCAAAGGGTCGCGGCCATCCACGACGAGTTCCTGGCACGGATGGTCCGCTTTTACCAGACGGCACCCGAGGTCGAACCAATGCCTTACACCCTCGAGGCGCTGGGGGAAATCAAGGCTGCGGGCCTGAGGCTGGCGCTGGATACCGGCTTCAGCCGCCCAATCTTGGACGCCATTCTGGAGCGTCTGGGCTGGGACCGCAGCGGGTTGTTCGACGTGACGGTCGCGAGTGACGAAGTGCCGCGCGGGCGGCCGTTTCCCGATTTAATCTTCAAGGCAATGTCGCTGACCGGGGTGACCGATCTTCAGGCGGTGGCGAAGGTGGGGGATACTCCGGCCGATCTGCGCGAAGGCACCGCCGCCGGCTGCGCGCTGGTCATCGGCGTGACCAACGGCACCCACACGCGCGAGCAGTTGGCGCTGCATCCGCATACGCATCTGATCTCGAGCCTCGAGGAACTCCCCGCGCTGGTCCTGCGACCAAGCTCATGAGTGCCGCGGTGCCGCCCGCCCGGGACAAATTATTGTTCACGCCGGGACCGCTCACGACGAGCGCCACCGTTAAGCGGGCGATGCTGAGCGACGCGGGCTCCTGGGATTCCGAGTTTAGGGGCGTGGTCGCCCGCATCCGGCAACGTCTGCTCGAGGTCGCGCGGTTGCGTGACTCCAGCGATTGGACGGCGGTGCTGCTCCAAGGGAGCGGCACCTTCGGTGTGGAGGCGGTCTTTCAGACCTGCGTGCCGCCGGACGGTAAAGTGCTGGTCCTCGCCAACGGCGCCTATGGGGAGCGGATTGCCCAGATTCTGCAAGTCGCGAGGATCGAGCACGCCGTGTTGCGCACCGCCGAGTCGGTCCCGTCCGACCCTGCGGCACTCGCGGCGCGGTTGGAGGCGGACCATGCCATCACGCATGTCGCGGCGGTACACTGCGAGACCACAACTGGGATTCTGAACCCCATCCGGGCGATCGGACGAGTGGCCAAAGAGCAGGGGAAGGTTTATGTGGTCGATGCCATGAGCAGCTTTGGCGGGATCCCCATCGAGCTCGAGGGCTCTGGCATCGATTTCCTGGTTTCCTCGGCCAACAAATGCATCGAAGGGGTGCCGGGCTTCTCGTTCGTGCTCTGCCGCCGCTCGCGGCTGGCCGGCTGCGAAGGCCACGCTCGCTCGCTTAGTCTGGATTTGTGGGCTCAGCTCAGGGGCTTCGAGAACAACGGCCAGTTTCGCTTCACGCCACCAACGCATGCCTTGCTGGCCTTCGACCAGGCGCTGAACGAGCTTGAGGCGGAGGGCGGGGTTGCGGCGCGCCGGTTGAGGTACCTGGAGAACCACCAAGTCCTGCTGCGCGGCCTGGCGAAATTGGGAATCCGCCCGTACCTCGAGCCCGGCGTCCAGAGTTATATCATTACCGCCTTCCGCTACCCGGCGCACCCGCAATTCGCGTTCGACGTCTTCTACCGCAAGCTGAGCGATAGCGGGTTCATCATTTACCCCGGCAAACTGACCGAGGCCGATACCTTTCGCATTGGCACGATCGGCCGCCTCTTTCCGCCGGATTTGGAGCAACTGGTCCACGCCGTGAGCCGGGTGCTCGAGGAGATGGGCTGCGCGGCGCCTGCGCTGGAACGAGACCAGCAGGGGAGGAGTTGCGACCCCATGCCCGCGGGCGAATCCTAAACGGCGTTGAGCCGCCTCGCGGCGGTTGCACCCGCAGGCGAGCGCGACTCGGCCCAGGCGGGGCTTTCCGGCGCCGCTTGGGGCGCGTTCGTTGTTGCGGGGGGCTGCGGTTCCGGCTTAGGATGGGAAGAGTGTGAATGGGTCAATCCTTAATGCTGGAGCACAGGGCCGGGCCGGGGTCCCCGGGAGGACGCAGGTACTGCTCGCGCTGGTCCTGTCGGGCTGGGCGGGCAGCGGCGCGCACGGCCAGCAGTTGCTCGAGGGGCGCGGGAAAATCGCGGAGTATTACGGCCGGCCGAACCAGACGCAGATGAGCCTGTTCCTGGAGGGGTCTCGGGTCCAACCGTTGACCAAGGATCAGTTGCTCATCACGGAACCGAGGTTGCAGACCTTCAGCGTGCGAGGCGAGACCAACCTGACAGCCCAGGCCCCGCAATGCATTATGGACCGCCGGCGGGGGACCATCAGTTCCTCCGGCCCGATCCAGGCGCAATTGGCCCAGGGCAGGTTTTTGATTTCGGGCGACGGCTTTCTGTTGCGGCAGACCAATTCAGACCTCACCATTTCCAACCATGTCCGCACGCTGCTCCAGCCGGAGATGCTGGCGCGGGCCTCGGCTGAGGCTGGGCCGGGGAAAGGGCCGGTCGAGATTCTGTCGCGGCAGTTCGAGTACTCCACCAATTACGGGCTGGCGGTGTGGCGCGGGGACGTGCGGCTTAAGGGGGAGCAAATAGCGATGAACTGCGAGGTGCTCACCGCGAAACTGCCCTCCGGCCAGGGCGGCGTCCAGAGCGTGGTCGCGCCCTCCTCCGGGTTGCCGGGGCCAGGCCGGGAGAGTTCTTCGAGCGAAGGGCGGCTCGAGCGCATTACCGCCGAGCAACATGTGAGCGTGGACTACGCCGGCTTCCAGGCCACGGGCGACGCCGCGGTTTATACGACGGAAACGGACCAACTCCAGCTCTCGGGGCATCCGGCCTGGCGGGCGCAATCGCGGGAAGGGAGCGCCGACGAGTTGGTCGTGGAGCGGACGAACCAGGTCTTGCGGGCCACCGGCCACGGGATGGTGAAGATGCCTGGCCAGGGTCTGGCGAGAGTCGGTTTGCACTCGCACGGCGGGCCGGAGTCAATGAACGCGGTTTCGCCGCCCCCGGGTCCAGCTTCCGGGGAGCGCCCCCCCTCGACACTCGAAGTTCTCTCCGAGAGCTATATCCTGTGGACGAACCTGGCTGAGTTTCGCGGCCCGGTGCAGGTGAGCGAGCGGGTGGGGGCTGAGGTTCGGGGGACCATGACTTGCGCTCGGCTCACGGCCGGGTTTGGCCAGACCAACCAACTCGAACGCATGATGGCCGAGCACGACGTCGCCATCCGGCAGGAGGGCACGGAATTTCTGGCCGGCAAGGCGGTTTATGAGGGCGCCAAGGGGCTGATGGACTTGACCGAGGCGCCCCGGTGGCAGTCGGGGTTGCGCCGCGGCTCGGGGGATCTGATCCGGCTTTCGACCGCGCCCGAGGGAATGCTGGTCGTGGGCCATGCCGTGATGCGTTTGCCGGCGGAGGAACTGGCGTCAGCCCAAGTGGTTTCACACGCCGCCTCCCGCCCGCCCGCCGCCTCAAATGAGGGCGAGACCGGCGCGGCCCCGATCGATCCCCGCTTCAGCCCGGTTGCCAGACAGCCCGCCGCCTCAATTGAGCGCGAGAGCGCCGCCGGCGCGAACCCCCGTCCGGCCGCCGCCAAGCCCGGCGCGACGAACTCGCCGGTCGCGGAGATTACCGCCGAGGAATATACTCTGACGCCGGGAGGGGCGGTCTTCGAGCAGGATGCTCACATCGAACATCCGCAGATGAAGTGGTCCAGCCAAACGATTACGGTGCAGTGGCCGGAGGGGGGGAGCACGCGGCATATCCTGGCGGAGCGGGCGGTGCGCTTCGAACTGACTGGCCAAAACGACCGGAAAATGGAGGGCCAGGGTGACCAGGCGGATTACGCGTACAGCGTCACCAACGGCATTACCAACGAAACCATGGTGCTGGTGGGCCCGCCGGACAACCTGGCCCAGTTGGTGATGCGGCGGAATGCAGCCCCTGGGGCGCTGACGGGCAATCCGGCCGCATGGGTGCCGACGGGGTCAGAAACCGAACAGGGCACCGTCACCGACACCCTGATCACGCTGGATCGAATCCATGAGCGAATAAGGACTTCGAGGGGCCTGCAATGGGCGATTCATATCGATACTCCGCCTGAAAATCCGAATTTCCTTCATGTGCCCAAGCTCATGCCCAAGAAGCGGAAATTCGACGAGAGGCGAATGGGGCCGCCATGAGCGAAACGCAGACAGAGCCCGTGAGGGAGCGAGAAGCCCACGGGGTGCCGGTGGCTGGGGGCCTCGATCAGCGACCATTGCTGGCGACCGACAAGTTGGTGAAAGAGTATCGGCACCGGCGGGTGGTCAACGGGGTTTCGATTAACGTGGCGGCGGGCGAGATCGTCGGCCTCCTTGGTCCCAACGGCGCCGGCAAGACCACCACCTTCAATATGGTCGTGGGGCTGATCCTGCCCGATGAAGGCCGGGTGAGGTTCCTGGAGCAGGACATCACGCGCCTGCCGATGCACCGGCGCGCGCGGCTGGGGATAGGTTATCTCACCCAGGAACCGTCGATCTTCCGCAAGCTAACTGTCGCCCAGAATATCCTGGCTATTCTCGAGACCTGCCGAATGAAACGACGGGAACGGGTGGTGCGGTTGAAGTATTTGCTCGAGGAACTGGACCTGGGGCGGTTGGCGCGGAACAAGGCCTACACCTTGAGCGGCGGCGAGAAGCGGCGCCTGGAGATCACGCGCGCGCTGGTCACCAGCCCGAAGCTGCTCCTGCTGGACGAACCGTTCAGCGGCATTGATCCGATCGCCGTTTACGAGGTCCAGAAAATCATCCGCCGCTTGCGGGAGCGCGGGCTGGGCATCCTGATCACCGACCATAACGTGCGGGAGACGCTCAAGCTGGTGGACCGGGCCTATTTGATCCACAAGGGCGAAGTGGTTTATGAAGGCTCGGCCGAGCAGTTGGTCCACGACCCCAGGGCGCGCGAAATCTATCTCGGGCCGGAGTTCAACCTCTGAACCCTTCCCCCTATGCACCGCGAGGCCGTCACCGTCGAGCGCTTTTACAAACAGCACGCCAGCAGCCTCGATATGAAGCTCGTCGCCGGGGAGAGCGGGCTCGATCGGGTCATTCGCGAGCCGACGGTCAACCGCCCGGGGCTGGTCCTGTCCGGATTCACGCGCTATTTCGCCTACAAGCGCGTTCAGGTGGTTGGCAACGCGGAGGCTTGTTTTCTGAAATCGCTCAGCGAAGCCGAGCGGGCGAGGCGATGCGAGACTTTTTTTTCGCATCGGCTGCCGTGCGTGGTTTTCTCGCGCCATTTGCACCCGGACGAGTTGTTCCTCGAGGCGGCGGAGCGGGCGGCGGTGCCGATCTTCCGCTGTTCGCTGGTGACGATGAAGTTCATCAACCTGGCCACGCTGGCCCTCGAGATGATGTTCGCCCGGCGCGGCACGGAAATGGGGAGCATGGTGGATATTCTGGGCGTGGGGGTGCTGTTGCGGGGAGAGAGCGGAATTGGCAAGAGCGAGAGCGTGCTGGCGCTGATCGAACGGGGCTACAGCCTGGTGGCGGATGACATCACGAGGGTGATGCTGGTGGACGGCCGGGAAGTGGTGGGCACGAGCGCGGAGGTCACACGCAATCACATGGAGGTGCGCGGCATCGGCATCATCAACGTGGCGGCCATGTTCGGCGTCCGTTCCATCTTGCAGGAGAAACGGCTGGACCTGGTCATCACCTTGCGGTCGTGGAATGAAGTTCCCGACGTGGAGCGCCTGGGGATGGAGCAGGAGTATGTGAAAATCCTGGGCATCGATATTCCGCATATTACACTGCCGGTGCGGCCGGGGCGGGACCTGGCGCGGCTCATCGAGGTGGCCGCGTTCCAAGCTAAGCTCAAAGCCACGGGCTACAATCCCGCCAGGGAGTTGAATGACCGGCTCATCTCGCGCATGAAGGCCGCGGCCAAGCCGCAGAATTGATTGGCCAAACGGCCCGGTTGCGGCTACCTATAAGGGGACGACGCAATAAATGAGCGCTAAGAAGATAACCGATAGCAGTTCGAACCTGACGAAGAACTTTCTGGTCTCGAACAAGCTGGGCATTCATGCCCGGCCGGCCGCCATGTTTGTCAAAACCGCCAACCGGTTCGCTTGCGAGATCTTCGTGGAGAAAGACGGAGAAAAGGTCAACGGCAAGAGCATTATGGGCCTCATGATGCTCGCCGCCGGACCCGGCAGCAAACTGACGGTACATGCGCATGGCCAGGACGCCCCCCAAGCCCTCGCCGAAATCCAGACGCTCATCGAGGCGAAATTTGACGAAGAGTGACCGCCCTGAAAATTGATGTGAAATACGTAGCGCAGTTGGCTCGGCTCTCGCTTTCGCCGGACGAGGAGGAGAAGCTGGGCGCGCAGTTGGGCCAGATCCTCGGCTATATCGAGAAGCTCAACGAGGTGGATATCAGCGGGGTCGAACCGACCGCCCACGCCTTTCCGCTGGTGAATGTCACGCGCCGCGACGAGGTCCGTCCTTCGATGCCGCTCGAGGAGGCGCTACGCAACGCCCCCGCTCAAGCCAACGGGTTGTTCATCGTGCCGAAAATTGTGGAGTAGGGCGAGCTTTAGAACTCCGCGCTCCCGGGCGTGCGCGCGAAGGGAATCACGTCGCGGATATTGGGGACCCCGGTCAGGAACATGAGGAGGCGCTCGAATCCCAGGCCGAAGCCGGCGTGGGGTGTGGTGCCGAAGCGGCGCAAATCCACGTACCACCAGTAGTCCTCGGGCTTGAGCTGGTGGAGTTTCAGGTTCTCGTGGAGTTGGTCGAGCCGCTCCTCGCGTTGAGCGCCGCCGATGACTTCGCCAATGCCGGGCACCAGCACGTCCATGGCCGCAACGGTCTTGGCATCCTCGTTGAGCCGCATGTAGAAGGGTTTGATCTCGCGCGGATAGTTGAAAACGGTCACGGGGGACTTGAAATGCTCTTCGGTGAGGAACCGCTCGTGTTCGGACTGCAGGTTCTGCCCGTAATCGACCGGGAACTCGAAGGACTTGCCCGAGCCTTTGAGGATGTCAATGGCCTCGGTGTAAGGCACGCGGACAAAAGGACGCTCGATGACAAATCGCAAGCGCGCGAGGAGGCCCTGGTCGACGAACCGGGCGAACAGGGCGAGGTCCTCGGCGCAATGTTCCTGCGCGTATTTGGCCATGGCCTTGATGAACTCTTCGCCCAGGTCCATGTCCGCCGGCAAGTCGCAAAAGGCCATCTCCGGCTCGATCATCCAGAATTCGGCAGCGTGGCGGGCGGTATTGGAATTCTCCGCGCGGAACGTCGGCCCGAAGGTGTAGATGTTGGACAACGCGCAGGCGAAGGCCTCGCCTTCGAGTTGGCCGCTGACGGTGAGGTAGGCGCGCCGGCCGAAGAAGTCGGTCTCCGGTTTTTCACCGGGCTGGCTCTTGAGCGTGGTGACGCGGAACATCTCGCCGGCCCCTTCGCAATCGCTGGTCGTGATGATCGGGGTGTTGACATAGACGAAATCGCGCTCCTGGAAGAACTGATGGACGGCGAAAGCCAGACGGCTGCGCACGCGGAAGACGGCGCCGTAAAGGTTCGAGCGGGGGCGCAGGTGGGCGATGGTGCGCAGGAACTCCGCGCTGTGCCCCTTTTTCTGGAGCGGATAGGACGGGTCGACCGTGCCGACGAGTTCCACCCGGCTCGCGCGCAGCTCCCACTTTTGTCCCGGAGCCGGCGAGGGCACCAGGTTCCCCTCCACCGCGGCCGACGCGCCCGTCGCCAGCTTGGGGAGGTGCTCCGCGCCCGGCGCGCCGCTATCCACCACGACCTGGAGACTAGCCAGGCAAGAGCCGTCGTTCAGCTCGAGGAACGAAAAGCCCTTGGCATCGCGCCGGGTGCGGACCCAGCCCTTGACCGTGAGGGCCTCTTGCGGCGCCGTGGAGGCCAAGACATGTTTGATCAATGTGCGCGTCACATCTGCAGGGAATGTTGGCGAAACCGGCCGCCTCGGCAAGGGAGAAGTGGGTTCAGCCGGCCACGGGAAAGACGCGCTCGAGCTCGGCAGTGGCCTGGCCGGACATGAGGGTGATTTTTCCCAGGTGGCGGGCGTTGATGACGGCCTCGGCGGTGGCCTCGAGGACCTCGAGCCGGTCGAAGGCATCCAGGACGCTGCTGCCGCAAACCAGCACGCCGTCGTTCTCGAGGAGGGCGGTGGGCCGGCGGCGGGAGACCCTTTCGGCCAAGCCGGCCGGGTCGAGAAACTGGACGCCAAAAGGAACGTGCGCGATCTCGCGCAGAAAAACGAAGCTCTCGGGAATGGTGCGCGAGTCCAACTCCGCCCCGCAAACGCTGAAAGCGGTGGCGTTCACGGTGTAGGCGTTGACGATGGCCTGGATGTCGGGATGGCGTTCGTAAATGGCTTGATGATTGCGGCTTGCCCGGCTCGGGTTTTTGCCCCTTTCAGCCGCCCCGCCCCGCACCAGCACGATATCGTCCAGGTCGACCGTGTTTCGATCCACGCGGTAAGGCGTGATGAGGAACGAGCCGGCATCCACGCGCGCGGAGAAGCTGCCTTCGGTGCTGATGAGCAATCGCTGCTGGTAACCCCGGCGGACAAAGTCGCACAATTGGCGGCGGAGTTCCCGTTCGCGGCTTTCGACCGCGGCGTGGTCGAAGGCGGGCAAGGGTTTGAAACTGCGCCGCGGCAGCTCGATCTGCTCCCGGCTCAGGTAATTGACCTTGCCCAGCGTTCGTGCCTTGATGATGGTCTTGGCGGTGAACTCGAGCGTTTCAAACCGCTGAAAGGCCTGCTGCAGGGTCTCGCCCCCCACGACGACTCCATGGCTTTCCATAATCACGCAATGGCCGCCCTGGGCAAAGGCGGCCGCCACGCGCTCGGCCAGGGCCTGGCTGCCGGGCAGCGCGTACGGCGCAAAGCCCACCTCGCCGCAGACGTGCCTGGCCTGGTGGAACAACTGCGTGTCGGGCGCCTGCCCGCAGATGCTGAAGGCAACCAACGCCACCGGGTGGGCATGCACGATCGCCCGAAGGTCGGGCCGCCGCTCATAGACCGCCTGGTGAAAGGGAAACTCCGAAGACGGTTTATGCGCGCCCTGGATGCTGCCGTCAGCCCTCACGCACACGATGTCTTCCCGCCGCAAGCCACCCTTGTCCAGCGCCGCCGGGGTGATCCATACGTCCCCGTTCGGCTCGCGGATCGACAGGTTGCCCCCGGAGGTCGTGGTCATCCGGTAGCGGTAAATCCGCTCCATCGTCCGCAAGATGTCGTCTTTCGGGTGGACCAGATTGCCGGGTGCGCTCATGGGGCGATTCTAAAACAACTCGCTGTCGGGCGCCTAACAAAAAGGAGAGAAGGAGCTCTTCGACATCAAGTCACGGCCAGCGCAGTCGATAAAAACGAGCCGGATAATTCGCCGGCTGCGGATCGCTGAAATGGAGCAGACCGTTGGTCAGACTGCCGCTCTGCACCGGCACCCAACGCCCGCCGGCCAGGTTCGTGCTGGCCTCCACCACGACCGGCAGGTTCGTCCCGCCCGTGATG
>Ga0209415_10018090_pt1 | contig 11147 bp, 8 predicted proteins | sample PeaSoiSIISIP2007_FD_187696 | JGI IMG/M metagenome (GOLD analysis project Ga0209415, IMG submission 187696) | Peat soil microbial communities from Weissenstadt, Germany - SII-SIP-2007 (SPAdes) (version 2) | ecosystem: Environmental > Terrestrial > Soil > Wetlands > Peat | place: Germany...
GTGCTACGCCCCGACCATCATCGGGGTCGCGCGCCGCTTTCCACATCTGCTGAATGAGCAGCAGCTCCTCCTGGCTGATCAAGGACAATCCCGTCTCTTCCTGCAAGGTGAGAAGTTCGGCTAGAAGCTCACGCCGTGCCGTGATTAGCAGCGGGCCCGGGCTTTCATCGCCGTTCATCCGGCGCGCATCCCGCTTTCCGTTGGCCGGGTCGCGATAAGAAATGAGCCTTTCCCGGAACTGAAGAAGCTTCTCCATCCGTTCGTCACCGCTCGCGAGCAAGCCCTCGCTCGCCTTGTCTCGCTCAACGACCGTGCATGTCCAGCAACCGAAGCGGCTGTTGCCGCAAGAAGGCGTTGATTTGTCCACGACCAAGGGGCATTCTCCCCCCGCTGCATTGGCGTAAAGTTTATACAGGGCCCGGTTATCCCCTCCCCAGGGGTTTGGCCTTTGCAAAAGGTAGGCCCATACCTCCTCGGTTGTAAGAAACTCGATGGGGCTAGAAACCCACACCCGCGGCAGATCGTCATGGCGCCGGAGGCCATTTCGAGTCTCGCGTCCCGCTAATGTCTGCGCGCGGTTCGAGCTCTCCGCCCTGCGAGAGCCAAGGTGGAGGATAGCTTCTCCGGAGCGGCCGAGGCGCCTTCGAATGAACAGCGTAACCGGATCAATCTTCATCCTTTGAGTACACCACCGAAACACGCGATTGGGTGGCGGATAGCCCCGCCCGATAATATTAACCCAGAACGATTCCTCAGACGTTGGCCTGAGCAGATTGACGTCAATCCCCAAGCCGTTGGCATCCGAGAACTTCTGCATCTTAGCCAAGGTGGCTTCCACCATTTCTGCAATGGCAGGAATCTCCACACGCGTGTCGGTGCATACAACCGAAATCGGTTTTTTTCTCTGCTCCAGCGGGAGCGAAAGCGCCGTTTCGAAAATCAGGGAAGCGAGCATCGTGCTGTCCTTGCCGCCACTGAATCCCACGAGCCAAGGCCTCATGTCGTCGACGTACAGCCGCTTGAGTGCGTCCTTAATACAGGCATAACGGTTGGAGCCCTCCGGCGCGGCGGCATCCTCTTTGGCATTTTGGCAGGGTGGAGCGTTCACTTCGCCCGGGTTCTGTCTGATATCTCGTTTGTCCAAACCCACCTTCCAATCGTCAGGCGAGGCGCTACGAAAGGGGACACCTCCGGGCCGGTGTGGAAATCTGAATCGTCCAGGACGGGTTCCCGATTAGAAAGGAAGAGAAGCCGGAATGAAGGAACGGCGAGGATAGGCACCTCGCTGATGGCGATGGCAAGACTCGTGGCTACCGACTCGGATTTGGAATTCATGGGCCAACCGTTACCGCAACATGCTTTTAAGGCTTTTCCTGCTCATGGTCCATAGAAAAATGTATGACACGAAGTACGCAAATCTCTGCACGGCAGGGGGAACCGATGGGCGGCATCTGGGGTCGCTAGCTTTAAAGTTGCCGCGCTCAATGGGCGCGATCGGTTCCAGTGCTGGTTTCGCCATGGGGCGAACTTGATAGCGTGGGGGCAACGCCTCTTGGCGGGGGCGCAGTTGGGTTCCGCCAGGGTGTTGACCGCCGCCGCTGCGCCGCGGCGCGATGAGGTGGCTGTGGAACACTCTGGCCTAGCCGGGCACTCGCTAAAGGGGGGAGGACGGAGGGGGGCGTGCATCAAGGCTGAAGGCTAAATTCTAAAGGCTAAAGGCGGGCAATCGCGAAGGGAAGTGAAGGGGGAGCTGCCGCCTGAAGGCGCCTGAAGGCGGCGTTCCGGGGGGGAGGGGGCGGCGCCCGGCACGGCGACCGTGCGTTGGCAGTCCTGGGCGACGTGGCCGTCGGGCTCGAGCGGCTGCCAGGCGCCTTACGTCAATGCTAAATGCTAAAGGAGGCTAAAGGCTAAAGTTCTGAAACCGGAGTCGGGGAAAAAGGGGCGAGGGCACTAAAGGCTAAATTGACGGCAGGGGAAACGCTAAAAGAGGGCGATTCAAGAGGAGCGCGAGAAGTTGAATGGCCGGGTTACTGCCGCGCCTTCATCCGCTTGAGCTGTTCGAGCAGGCTGCCAAGCTGGGTCAGCACCCTCGGGGGGTTCGCCCCCGATGGAACCATCGGTTTATGCGAGCCATCCTCCTGGATGTGCGAGAAGATTTCATGGGCGGGTTTGGACTTTTCCTCGAGCCGGACTCCTGCTTCTGCCAACAAAATGGCGTCATCCAGGCGCTTTTGCCCGACCAAGAGATTGATATATCTAAGCACTGCCTCCGGGCTGGTGGGGCAAAGCACGAAGGCTTGTCGAAAGGCAAAACCTGCCTCCTTGAGCATGCGCTCCTTCTCGCCAGGGCTCTGGCTGTTCTGAGCGTGCCAGGCGTACAGCCCACCAATCGAAGATCGCAATTTCGAGAAGCTCCGTTGCGGGATTTCGTTTTGGAGGTACTGCGGGTCGCCGGCAAAGCCCCTCAGGTTCCCGTTGAGATAGACCCTGTCTAGGAAGGCCAGCAGCTCTTGGAGCGGTGTGTCGAACGTTAGCCACCGGCCAATCATTGGCCCGATGTAACTCGTCCAATACTCGCGGTCGCGTTGCACAAGTTCGGACGGCAGCTCAGGCAGCGGCTGCCGATTGATCTTCAGGATCAATCCGTGGGGCGAGAGATGCGGGTACATCCAGCTCAACGGAAAGCTCTCCTCGAGGTAAAACTCGCGCTCCGGATTCTTCTCGAACATCAGTCGGGTGAGCAAACCGTTAATGGCCCACACGCTCATCTGCCCGCGGAGTTCCAGTTTGCCTCCGACCTCTTCCAACATCTCGCCAGGCAGTAGCCTCCCCTCAGCCTGCCGCCTGCGGACGTCTTGCTCGTAATCAGCTCGCGCTCGGGTCACATCCTCCTCCGTTGGCACGTAAATCCGGCCCCCATACATGCCGCGCAGATACCGCAGGTAGCTCCTGTGGTCGGCTAAGGCATTTTGAGTAACGGTGAAAAACGGCTCGCCTTTTACGTGTGACCCCGACAAGGCTGTCACCAGAAACCGCCCGGAGTCCGTACCGCCAAAGTAAATGCTTCCCGGAGGGATCGAGTTGATAATGTCCCGGGCAAAGGCGATGGCATATTTCTCCTCGCCCATAGCAAACTCCTCCAGGGTGGCGCCAACCTCGTTGACCACTGCCCATTCCACGGGGTAAACCGCCCAGGGCGCGTCCCGGCTGCTGCCCTCGCGCATCGCTTGGTGCATCGCCGCAATGGCCTCGAACACGCCCGGCCAGTCGCCCCGCTCGGCTCCCGAGAAAAACGCGCTGGACACAGGTGATTGCGGGTGCCCGGGCGCCCTGGTTTCGGCGCGTACCTGCGCGCATTTCTGGGCAATGAAGCGCTTCGACTCGCTCGCCGCAGCCGACCTCTCCAAAGACCAGGTGGACTTTTCCATAGAAATACTTATTTTGTTTGGGTTATCCAAGGCTGCGTTTCAGCTCGCGCTGAGTTTAGGGGTTTAATCTCGTAGGTGCCGATGTCTGTGCCCTGCATTTGTGTAATGGTGCGCCGGACGTGATTGTCCTCGATCGTTCTCTCGCCGCCTTTCGAAATTGCCAGGAAATCACCTTCGGCGTCCGCGTCGTAAATGACCCAGTCGTGGGTCCCGCCTGGACAAGCTAAACCCACGATCACGAACCGGCCGGCCTCCAGTTCGCGCTTTATCGTCTCGAACGGGCGCTACAAAGGAAAGTCCCGACCGTGCGGGTCCCAAAATGACGAGTAAAACGTGACGCCGGCTATCGTTTTTCCATCGAAATTATGGAAGCTGCCGTCCATTTTGTTTTTCCATTCGTTTTGTTGGTCGTAATATGTCCCGGGCACTCGGCCAATAAGCTTAAGCACCATTTCAACGGCGCTTGGAATGCACGAAACGCTGTAAATCTGCCGATGCGCATCAATGATCCGCCGCTCGAATTGGGTCAAGTGTAACCTTGGAGACACGCCGGCCTGCGCCAGTTGCGCCGGAGTCATGGCCCCCGCCAACTCCGCGCGCGCTGAAATCGCCTCTGGGTTGCCTTTCACCGCAGCAAAGTCGAGCCATCTGTAGGCCTCCACCTCATTCCGCGGCACGCCTTGTCCTAGACGGTAGGCGAGGCCCAGCGAAAGCTGAGCCTCTTCGTTGCCCTGTGCCGCGGCCTTCCGAAACCACCTCGCCGCCTCCGCCGGATCCGGATGCACACCTCTGCCGGACTTGTAGCAAAGGCCCAGGAGCTGCTGGGCCAGTTCGTTGCCCTGGTCGGCGCCCCATCGGGACCAGCGAACCGCCTGACGGTCATTTTGTTTAACGCCGTCGCCGTAGAAGTAAGCCAGGCCGATAAAAGCCTGGGCAACAGCGTTGTCCTGTTTTGCCGCGCGTCGGAACCAGTTCAGGGCCTCGGGATAATCCTTTGCCAATCCCTGTCCCTCGAAATACATGAGGCCGAGGCTGGCTTGAGCGACCGCGTTCCCGTGCTCCGCAGCGTGGCGCAGCCCTTTCACAGCATCCGTAACGTCCTTTCCCTCTAGCACGGCTCCAAGGCACTCCAGGGTCAGCAGCAAGCCTTTCCCGTGCGCATTGCCTTGCTCGGCGGATTTGCGAAACCATTTCTCCGCCTCGTCGAGATTTCCATCAACGCCGCGCCCCTGAAACCACGCAAACCCGAGCATCGCCTCCGCCTCCGCGTTGTCTTGCTCTGCCGCCTTGCGCAACCATTTCACGGACTCCGCCGCGTCATAATCCACTCCCTGGCCGCGGTGATAACAAATGCCCAGCTCTGTTTGCGCCGGCGCGTGACCTTGCTCAGCAGCCTTCCGGTACCAGTTCGCAGCCGCCACCCAGTCCTGGGCCGCTCCGCGGCCAAGCGCGTAGGCTTTCCCGGCCTGGAATTCAGCCTCAGCATTGCCCTGCTCCGCACGGCCCAGGTTTTCGATGAACTCTTGATCCACAGTTGTCCCCTGAGTGGATTGACAACCGAGCATTGCCATCAAACAGCCCAAGCACAGCGCTAGCACCAGTCCCAATTTCACCCGCGGAGTTTTCATCGTTTTATTTAGAGTGGCAAGGGCAATGGATGCTGCCTCGTTGCACGCATACTGAACGTTGTGCCCACGCTTCAAGGTCGCAAATTGCGACCTTGAACCGTGGAGCTCAACTCCTTTCGGAGTTAGCCGAAAGAGGCAGTCGGGCGGGAACCGCAGGGCGTTTCTTTTGGCCTGCTCGTTCAGCCTATCAAGAATCAGCAATTTCCTTCTCGACGCCAATCCGGCTTGCGCCGGCGCAAATCCAAGACCTGGTCCCCTACCCAGTCCTCCAGCCTGGGCTGGTATGACCCCGGCCGTTGGCCCTGAAGGAAGCAGGTTCGGCCCAGGAGGGATGATGGGGGACTCGAACCGACCGGTTTACCGATTCGCGTGATTACATCCCAGCGCGCCCCTTTTGTCTCTGTCGTTTGCGGACGAACGCACGGGGTGTTCTCTGTTGCGCCGACAGCGCCTCGAAGCGAGCTCGGTCTTGCTCGACGAACCGGCTGAGTTGTTCCGGGGTGGGGAGGCTGACAAGATACCGGGAGACGAAGAGCTTGTTGTCCATGCCAGCCGTCGCGAATTCGACCTTGGTTTGGTCCCTATCGCTGCACAGGATGATCCCGACCGGCGGGTTATCGCCTGGGGCCATGACCCGGTTTTTGAAATAATTGACATAGTAGTTCATCTGGCCCGCGTCCACGTGTCGGAAGGCGCGCACCTTGAGATCCAGCAGCACGTGGCAGCGCAACAGCCGATGGTAAAAAACCAAATCCAGGTAATCATGCTCCAGGAGAGTCGGATTATGAGTTGGGGCGACAGCGGCGTGGGAATTTCGCGGGACAGCGTCCCGCGAATTAACACGGCGCCCGTCTTCCCGCTGGCTTTCACAGGCAGTGTCTGCTGAATGTTTGCGAGCCGAACAGGGGGATGGAATTCGCGGGACAGCGTCCCGCGAATTCGGGGATAAATCCGGTAGATGTTCCTGCAATCCCGCAAGCTACGAGGATCGTCCAGTCCCGGCAGTTGTCGCTTCCCGAGGTCCTCGGCCAGTCTTTCGAGCAGCCGCGAGCCGTACCTCGCCCGATCCCGACCGTGTTGCTCAAACTCGACGATATAGCCGCCGATCAACCAATTACGGACCACCAGGGCCTGATTAATTGCAAGGGCGGCGTGCCCCACCAAGTGCTGAGTGGCCGAATCAATCGCTTTGAGGAGTTGCGCGTATTTCATCGGAGAGTGCGGTGCCCTTCCGGAGTCGGCCAGATTAGCGCCCATCAGCGTAGATTAGCGGTTAAAAAACTCCCTCTCCTCCCCATCCGTGTATTCCGTGTGCTCCGTGGTTAAAAACCTCCCCTCCTCCCCCCGGAAGACCACTGCAACCTGCAACTCGCAACCGGAGGCCATTGACATCCACCCCGCCGCGGTGGACTATGCTGACCAAGGAGACCGGACAATGAACGTCGCATTTATTGGTTTAGGCAGCATGGGCGCGCCCATGGCGCGCAACCTTCTCAAAGCGGGCCATACGCTCACGCTCTACAATCGCACCCGCAGCCGCGCCGAGCCCCTTCAAGCCGAGGGCGCGAAAATCGCCGGCACGCCGGCCGAAGCCGCCGCCAACGCGCAAGCGCTCATCACGATGCTCGCCGACGACAACGCTCTCGAGGCTGTCCTGTTTAGCCCGGGCAAAGCCCTCGAAGCGCTCCCTGCCGGGGCCGTTCACATTTCCATGAGCACGATCAGCGTCGCCTTGTCCCGCCGCCTGGCCGCCGCACATCGCGACCGGCTGCAGCACTACGTTGCCGCCACGGTTCTGGGCCGGCCCGATGCCGCCGCCGCCGCGAAGCTCTTCGTCATCGCCGCCGGCGCGCCGGAACAGCTCCGATTCTGCCAGCCGCTGTTCGACGCCGTCGGCCAGCGGACCTTCGTCGCCGGCGAAGACCCGCCGGCGTCCAACGTTTTCAAGTTGGCCGCCAACTTCCTGATCAGCGCCGTCGTCGAAGGCCTGGCCGAATCGTTCGCCCTGGTTCGCAAGCATCGCCTCGACCAGCACGCGTTCCTGGAGTTCCTCACGAACTCACTTTTCTCCGCGCCGGTTTACCGCACCTACGGCAACCTGATCGCCGACGACAAATTCGAGCCGCCCGGCTTCCGCCTGCCGCTGGGCTTGAAGGACAACCGCCTGCTGCTTGCCGCCGCCGAGGAAGCTGCCGTGCCCATGCCCCTGGCCAGCCTGGTCCACGACCGCTTCGTGGCCGCCCTCGCCCAAGGCCTGGGCGAGTCGGACTGGGCCGCCTTCGCGCGCATCTCCTCGCGCGAAGCCGGCCTGCCCGAAGCAGAAGCGGCGCAGCCCCCGCCAAGGTAGGGCGCGTCACTCCGTGCGCGCCGCTCCCGTGCCCCACCAATGGTAGGGCGAGGCTCTCCCGAATGGTTTCGGGACCCCGAATACAAACCAATTGGTTCAGTTCGGGGCTGCCGAGCCGGGGGCCCTTGTGGGCAAAAGGGAACGGCTCCGCGGGAGCCTCGCTCCCGTGTCCCGCAAGGTCGGGCGCGTCACTCCGTGCGCGCCGTTCCCGTGTCCCCAACCCAACGAGCTCCCCTCCCGTTCGTCGGTGGGCGGGGACTGCCCGCCCCACCGATCGGGTAATGTCAATATAAATATTATGAATATGCTCAACCCAACGGGCAGCAAATAGTCGAAATTCTCCGTTGGTTCACCACGGGGAGAAAAAGCCGGCGTCCACCCGGCGCAGGCTTACATCACTTCGACGGGACACGGAGGCACGGCGTCCAGGAACGCCTGGCCATACTTCTTGGTGAGCAGCCGATTGTCCAGCACCACAATAATGCCGTGGTCGGTCTTGGTCCGAATGAGCCGACCGACGCCCTGGCGGAATTTCAGGATCGCTTCCGGCAAGGAGAACTCGACAAAGGAATCGCCGCCGCGCGCTTCGATGGCCTCGATGCGGGCCTCGATGAGCGGATGATCGGGAACGGCGAACGGCAGCCGCGTGATGATGACGTTGGAGAGGGCCTCGCCCGGCACGTCCACCCCTTGCCAGAAGCTGTCGGTGCCAAAGAGCACCGAGTCGGTGTCCGCCTTAAATTTTTCGAGCATCAAGGACCGCGGGGTGCCGGTGCCTTGCACGAGGCACACCAGGCGCTCCTGATCGAAGAAGGGCGCCATCACCTCGCCCAGTTCCAGCATCAGCTTGTAACTGGTAAACAGGACGAAGGCCTTGCCGTGGGTGAGCCTGACGAAATGCTCGATCCAATGAATCAGCGCGTCGCGATAACCTTCCTCGCGCGGGTCGGGCATCCGGCGCACGACATAGAGTTTCATTTGCCGCTCGTAATCGAAGGGCGTGCCGACTTGCAACCGCTGGGCGGAGTCGGCGCCGACGCGATGAACGAAATAGTCGAGCGCGCCATCCGGTGAGACGGCCTGGCGGCGCGTGCGAGCGCCGCCGGCGCCGGAGGGCTTTTCCGGAGCCGCGGCTTCGGCAGCGGGGTCACCGGCCCGACGCGTCAGCGCAGGAGTATTACCGGCGCTCGTGGCGAGGGTGGCGCTAGCCATGATGACGGAGGTGTCGCTCTGGAAGAGCCTGCGCCTGAGGTAACCCGCGACATCGATGGGCGCGGCGTTGAGCTCAAGGGTCCTCTGGGCGCGGCCGGTGCGTTCCACCCAATACACATGGTTCTCGGCCGATTGGTCGAGAAACATGGCCACCTCCTCGCGCAACTCGGCCAGGCGCCGATTGCACTCGACGAGCTCCTGTCCCATCTCCTGGTCCTCGCTCAGCTTGACCAACTCGCTGACCGCCTCGCGTACGCGTTGCAGCGGGAGTGCGAGGTTGTCCGGAACCAATTCCGGCGCGCGGATGCGGAGCTCGGTCCAGTCGCGCTTGCGCTTGGCGTCCGTTCCGAAGCTGCGTTTGACCCGCTCTTGAATTTCCTCGCAGGCAGATTCCACCTGCGCGAAGAACTCATCGGTTTCCTTGAGCAGCTCGGCCACGAGCTTGACGCCATCGCCTCTGCCCATGGTGGCGAGGAGGCCCTTTTGGGTGCGGGGATTCCAGAGCCGTTGGAGGGCGTAGCGCATTTGGCCGCTGGAAACGCTCAGCCCGATGTGTTTGGAGGCGACGTTCTCCATCTGGTGCGCCTCGTCAAAGATGACGAAGTCATTGCGAAAAAGAATGCCGCCTTTCACATCCTCTTCCAGGCCGCCCAACAGCGTGAAAAACAAAGTGTGATTCAGCACGAGAACGTCAGCGGAGAGGATGCGTTGGCGCATCTTCTGGAAGAAGCAGACCTGGTGCTCCTTGGCGAACTCGGAAGGAAAGCCGCAGGTCTTAGGGGCGCACAGGCCGCGCTCGGAGCACACCTGCGCCCACACCTTGGGATCCGGTTCGACGTCGAAGTCCGACAGGCTGCCATCGGTGGTTTTTTTGGACCACTCGTAAATTCGTTCGAGCTCCTCGGTTTCGGAGGAGGTAAACAGGTTGGCGGCTTGCTGCCGGGCCTTTAGCAGACGGCGGGTGCAGAGGTAATTGGCGCGGCCCTTGAGCATGGCGAAAGAGAACGTGACGGGCAGCACGCGTTCGAGCATGGGCAGATCTTTGCCGGTGAGCTGCTCCTGCAAGTTGATGGTGTGAGTGCAAACGACGGCCTTCTTTTTGTTGGCCACGGCGTAAAGGACGGCCGGGACCAAGTAGCCTAGGCTCTTGCCCACGCCGGTGCCCGCCTCGACTGCCAGGTGTTCGCCGGCTTCCAGCGCCCGCGCCACGGCCACGGCCATCTCTTGCTGCTGGGGCCGGAACTCGAAGTTGCTCGCGCGCGACAAACGCCCGGACGGCGAGAAGATCTCCTCGACCTGTTTGACCAAGCCGCCGGCGCCAGCGGCTGGCTCTTCAAGGGTGCGAATCATGGACGACGAGGCGCGACCTCCACCGAGGCCTTGTTTTTCGCGATGCTGTTCGCAGGCAGGACGCCGCGCCAGTTGACGTTGGGATAGACCACGGACCCTCTTCCGATGATGCTGCCGGGATTGAGCACGGCGTTGCATCCGACTTCGGCCTCGTCGCCTAACAAGGCGCCGAATTTGCGCAGGCCGGTATCGAAGGTCTTCCCGCCGAACTCGAACGCCACGTTGCCGGGAACGAGCTTGATGTTAGAAATCTTCACGCCGGCTCCCAGGTGCGTATGGTGCCCGAGGATGGAGTCACCAATGTAATTGAAATGCGGCGCGACGGCACGGTTGAATAGCAGCGAGTTTTTGACCTCACAGGAATTGCCGACAATGCAGTGGTCGCCGATGATCACGCCTTCGCGGATATAGGCATTGTGGCGGATCTCACAGTTGCGGCCGATGATCGCAGGCCCTTTGATCATCACGCCGTCCTCGACGAGCGTGCCTTCGCCGATGAACACGCGTTCGCCGACATAAGCGACACCCTCGCAACGGTTGTGCAAACCCGGGCGCAAGTTCGCGAGCAGATAGGCCTGGATTTTCTTGAGGGCGTCCCACGCGTGGTCGCACTCGTCGAAAATCGCCGAGTGTTCCGTCTGGCCGAGGTCGAATAGTTCCGCCGCTTCGAACATGGGGATAATTTAGGGCAAAAGGGGCAGGGGAGAAAAGAAAGTTATGAATCAGTGAATTAGTGAGGTTAAAGGGGGCTAGGCTGGAAAGTGGGGGTGGGCTGGGCTAATCTTCAGTTGCGAATGAAAGATGCCTACATCGCGGCGAAAGAAAAATGGGCCAGAAAAATGGCGGGCAAGGAACCACGGGCCATGCGCAGATCCGATCGACTGCCGCCCGGCCAGCACGAGGTCCATAACTTCCCCGTGCTGGATCTCGGCGTGCGCCCTGAAATTTCGCTGGAAAAATGGGGGCTGAAAATTCATGGGCATGTGGAAAATCCTGTGACGCTTAATTGGCAGCAGTTCCTCGCGCTGCCACAATTCAAAGATGTCAGCGATTTCCATTGTGTAACCACTTGGAGCCAGTTCGAGATGGTGTGGGAGGGGGTAGCCTTTTTTACCATTGCGGCACTAGTGAAGCCGAAGGCGGATGCGAAGCACGTCTTCTTTAAGAGCTATGACGGTTACT
>Ga0209415_10018091_pt1 | contig 11147 bp, 8 predicted proteins | sample PeaSoiSIISIP2007_FD_187696 | JGI IMG/M metagenome (GOLD analysis project Ga0209415, IMG submission 187696) | Peat soil microbial communities from Weissenstadt, Germany - SII-SIP-2007 (SPAdes) (version 2) | ecosystem: Environmental > Terrestrial > Soil > Wetlands > Peat | place: Germany...
CCGGCTTTCGGCCGTCCCTTCGGGACTTGGAGTGTGATAACCGCAAAACCCAGCGTTGAAACGCTGGGCTATTCTCGAATGTCCCTTCGGGACAAAGACCACCGATCGGGGCGAGGGAATTTCCGAAAGGCATCGGGGTTAGCATGAACTTCGCCGTGCTTCAGTTTCCGGGATCGAATTGCGACCAGGACGTGGTGCATGTCCTGCGCAACGTGCTGGGCCATTCGGCCCGGCTGTTGTGGCACAAGGAACATTCGCTCGGGGATGCCGAGGCGGTAATAGTTCCCGGCGGCTTCAGCTATGGGGATTATCTCCGCACCGGGGCCATCGCCCGGTTCAGCCCGGTGATGCAGGCGGTGCAAAGCTTTGGCGCCAACGGCGGGCTGGTGCTCGGCATTTGCAACGGCTTTCAAATCCTCTGCGAGGCGGGCTTGTTGCCGGGGGCCCTGGTTCGGAACCGCTCGCTCCAGTTCCGATGCGAGTTCATTTTTCTCAAGACGGCCACCGCCGACTCGCCGTTCACCAACTGCATCCCCGCCGGGAAGCTGCTGCGGCTGCCGATCGCGCACGGGGAGGGCTGCTATTTCGCCGACGACGAAACGCTGGACCGGCTGAGGGCCAACAACCAGGTCCTCTGGCGCTACGTGGACGCCCAAGGCGAAGCCACGCCCGGCTCCAACCCGAACGGCTCGCTCGAGAGCATCGCGGGCATTTGTAACGAGGCCCGGAACGTCGCCGGGCTGATGCCCCATCCGGAGCGCGCCAGCGAACCGATCCTGGGCTGCGCCGATGGGCGGCTGGTCTTCGAGAGCATGATCCAGGCGCTCGAACGCAGAGCGGCGTCGGGGAAGGCGGCGTGATGATGATGTCGCGCCAGCGTTTGGAGTGCGCCGGCAGAGCGAAGCGTCCCGCCGAGGCGGGATTTCGTCCGCCCCCGACGGCCAACGGCGTCAGACGCTCCCCGAGCCAAAGCGGTGTCGCGCTCCGCTTGCCACCGCACTCCAAATGTAACGAGATTTTATGAGGTCCGTGACCGACCCACCCATCACCCCGGAGTTAGTGCGCCGCCACAATCTCACGCCCGAGGAATACGAGAAGGCCAAGGCGGTGCTTGGCCGTGAGCCGACCTTCACGGAGCTGGGCATCTTTTCGGTGATGTGGAGCGAGCATTGCTCCTATAAGAACAGCCGCCCGCTGCTCAAGGGTTTCCCGACACGCTCGCCGAGGATCCTCGTCGGCGCGGGCGAGGAGAACGCGGGCATCATTGATATCGGAGACGGGCTGGCGATAGCCTTCAAGATGGAGTCGCACAACCACCCCAGCGCGGTCGAGCCGTTCCAGGGGGCCGCCACGGGGGTCGGCGGGATCATCCGGGACATCTTCACGATGGGCGCGCGGCCGATCTGCTCGATTAACTCGCTGCGTTTCGGCCCGATCACCCAAATGCGGAGTGTCCCGACGAGTCGGGATTTCGCTTCGCTCAACGGACTTGAGTGCGGAGTGTCCCGACGAGTCGGGATTTCGCTTCGCTCAACGGACTTGAGTGCGAAGGCCGGCGCGGAAGAAGCGGCCTTGGCCAACAACCGCCGGCTTTTCAGCGGCGTGGTCGCCGGAATTGCGCACTACGGGAACTGTTTTGGCATTCCCACCATCGCGGGCGAGGTCTATTTCGACAAGTCCTACGAAGGCAATCCCCTGGTCAATGCTTTTTGCCTGGGGGTGCTGCGCCACGACCAGATCGTGCGCGGCCGCGCCAGCGGCGTGGGCAACCCCGTGTTTTATGTGGGCCCGGCGACTGGGCGGGACGGGCTGGCCGGGGCGGCCTTTGCGTCGCAGGATTTGACCGTGGAATCTGCCGAGGTCCAGCGCGGGGCGGTGCAGGTGGGCGATCCGTTCATGGAAAAGCTGGTCTGCGAGGCCTGCCTGGAACTGCTCGCCACGGGCGCCGTGGCCGGGATTCAGGACATGGGAGCGGCCGGCCTGACCTGTTCGACGTGCGAGACCGCGGCCCGCGCCGGCACCGGCATCGAGATCGAGTTGGACAAAGTCCCGCAGCGCGCGCCGGACATGACGCCTTACGAGATCATGCTCAGCGAGTCCCAGGAGCGCATGCTCATCATCGTCCAAAAGGGCCGCGAGGATGAAGTGAAACGCATCTTCGATAAATGGGACCTACCCTGGGCCGAAATCGGGTGCGTGACCGGCAGCGGCCGGATGGTGGTGCGCCACCACGGGCGGGTCGTGGCCGATATTCCAGCCAGGAAGCTCGCCGACGAGGCCCCGGTCTATGAGCGTGAATTTCGCGAGCCGGCGTATCTGGAAGCCACGCGCGCCTTTACCCTGGCCGGACTGGCCGATACGCCGGAGCCGGCGCGCGACCTCAAGCGCCTCCTGGCCTGGCCGACCATCGCTTCCAAAAACTGGGTCTATCGCCAATACGACCAGATGGTCCGCGCCAGCACGGTCGTTTGCCCGGGCTCCGATGCGGCCGTGCTGCGCATCAAGGAAGATTCTCTGCCGGCCGTTGATTTGACCCAGCCCGGCCCACGCCCGGAAAAGCTCATCGCCCTGACGGTGGACGGCAATGCGGGCTACGTGTATCTGGACCCTTATGAAGGGGGCAAACTGGTGGTGGCGGAGGCGGCGCGAAACCTGGCCTGCGCCGGCGCGGTCCCGCTGGGCACCACGGACAATCTTAACTTCGGCAACCCGCACAACCCCGAGATCTTTTGGCAATTGCGCGAGGCGGTCCGCGGCTTGGCCGAAGCTTGCCGGGCCTTCAACGCCCCCGTGACCGGCGGCAATGTCAGCCTCTACAACCAAAGTCCCAACGGCCCGATCGACCCGACCCCCACCGTCGCCATGGTGGGCCTTATCGAGAAACCGGAGCACGTCACCACGCAATGGTTCAAAGACGAGGGCGATGCGATCATCCTGCTGGGCAGCCCGTTGGATACGGGCGACCCCTTGCTTGGCCTGGGCGGCTCGGCCTACCTGCAACTCGTCCACGGTTTGAAGACCGGCCGGCCGCCCCGGTGCGACCTCGAGCGGGAAAGGGAGCTAGACCTGGCGTTGCGCGCGCTGATCTGCTCCGGCGTGGTCAAGAGCGCCCATGATTGCAGCGAAGGCGGGCTGGCCGTGGCGCTGGCCGAAAGTTGCATCTCTCAGCAAGTCGCCCGCGAAACGCCTCGCCTCATCGGGGCGCAGGTGGACCTTGCCGCCGCGCTGAGCGCCGCGCCACCCGTCGACGCCGTGCGCCTCGATGCCCTGCTCTTCGGGGAAACCCAGGCCCGCATCGTCATCTCCGTGCCCGCCGTTAAGGCGGCCAAGGTGCTGGCCCAGGCACGCATCCTCGAAGTCCCGGCCGCGCTGCTCGGCGTCGTCGGCGGCACAACGCTCTCCATCCAAGCCCCCGGCGCCGGTTTCAGTTGCGACGTGGCCGAGTTGCGAGACCTCTGGTGGAACTCCCTCGCCAACGCCATGAAGTAAGCACGCAGCATACCTTCCAGTGTAGTGTCTCTCAAATACCTGGTGGTATGTTTAACAAGAGGAAACAGAAAAAACAGAGTATCTGCCTCTGTTCCGTCTCTGTTCCCTCTGTTTTCTCCTGTTCAAAAGAACTCCGGCTCTGTGGCAGAACCTGTGGGTCAAAATGGCCCTCCGGCCTGGGCAATTCATGCTCCGGCGACACCTTTCATTAACACCGTGGCTTCAGCCCGGTGTAAAGAGGCGCCCGGGGCGCCCCAACCGTTTCAACGGTTTGCGACGGAGGCAGGAAGTCGTTAACAAAGGTGTCACCCATACTTTGGTTCGTTTTTGCTCCACATCATCGGGTTGCTTAAACCGCGATGCGAACAATAGGCGGCTTGGTCGAGATTCGCCTGCGAGCGCGATGGCGCGATCGATGAGCTCGTCGCTGACCCAAGCCCCAGCCCCACGCAGTCTCTCCAAGGGAGGCTTCGCAGCGGGGATGAGGCTGCGCTGCTTGGCGAGGACAGTAACGCGGAGTGAACCGAGAACCGGGACGCCGTTACGAGCGGCCAGGGCGCGAGCGCGCCGATCGTCGAGAATGGGCGTGAAGCCAGGATTACGAAGCGCCCAGGAAATGATGATGATGGAATCGGCGGCCAGGTTGGCTTACAATACCAAACATGAAACTCGAAGAGATTGTCGCGGAAGCCTCCAAGTTGTCCGAGGAGGAGCGTGCGTCCCTGGCCTCCCGACTCCTGCATGGCCTGGAGACGCCGGTGTACTCCGTTTCGGATGCGGAGGTCAGGAGCCGTATGCGGGAGGCTGACGCGGACCCCAGCGCTCTAATTACTTTTGACGAGCTCGTCGCCGGGCTCCGCCACCGTGGAAGTTAGATTCCACAGACGGGTTCAGACCGACCTGAATGAGATTCTCAGGAGGTACTACGAGATTTCGGAGCCACTCGGCGAGGACTTCTTTGCGGAATTTCAGGTTGGCGTCGGCAGAGTCGCCGAGAACCCCCGGCGCTTCCATTTTGATCCGAACGGACTCCGGCGCTGCAATCTCGAGCGGTTTCCCTATCATTTCCTGTACGACGTCCGGGGAGAATATGTCAGGGTTTGGGTCCTGCGGCATGACCGCCGGAATCCGGATTTCGGATTGGAGCGGTTCTCCCGATAGGCGCAATGAACCGTTTCACCCGTGAGTGATGGTTTAGGTTGCATTTTCCTCGGGATGGGGCGAGTATAGGTTTTGGTCGTTGGCATGTGGAGTACCAAGCCTTTACCGTTTGTTCGCGGACTGACTCTCGCAGTCCTGGCTGCATTGGTTGACGTAATGCCTTTCCAGACCCGGGCGGTGGAGACGGAGGCGGTGCCGGGGCATGTCCCCGCGGCGTTGGCCCGCCTGCAGCCGCTGGGTCGTCTCGAGGCCTCGACTGAATTGCACCTGGCGGTGGGATTGCCCTTGCGCAATCGCCTGGCCCTGGACGCCTTGCTCGCTCAACTCTGTAACCCGGCCAGTCCGAATTACCGCCATTATCTTACCGCGGAGCAGTTTACGGAGCGGTTTGGGCCGACGCTGCCCGAGCACCAGGCGGTCGTTGATTTCGTCCGGGCACGGGGCCTGACGGTCAGCAGCGCCCATCGGAACCGGATCGTGCTCGAGGTGAGCGGCACGGCGGCCGCGATTGAAGGGGCCTTCGGCGTCAACCTCCGCGTATATCCGCATCCGGCCGAGGGCCGGACGTTTTACGCCCCCGACTCGGAGCCGCGGGTTGAGAAGGGCCTTCACGTTCTGCATATCAGCGGGCTGGACAATTTCGTGTTGCCTCGTCCGGCGAGCGTTCGGCCGAGGCCGTTCGGTCCGCGAGGCGGTCCGAGGCCGGCTACCGGTTCCGGCCAGGGGAACGCCTATGGGGGCAAGGATTTTCGGGCGGCTTACGCTCCGGGCGTGGCGCTCACGGGCGCTGGAGAATCGGTGGCCCTGGTGGAATTCTTCGGCTATTACGCCAGTGATATCCGGCAATACGAGAAGCAGTTCAATCTGCCCAACGTGCCGCTGACGGACATCCTGCTCGACGGCGTGACCAGCGCTACCACCGGAGCCAGCAGCTTCCAGGGCATCGAACCGGCCCTGGATATCGAAATGGCGGTGGCGATGGCTCCGGGGCTTTCCTCGGTAAGGGTCTATCATGGGGAGAACGGCGACAGCGTGCTGAGCCGGATTGCGGCCGACAATGCGGCCAGGCAAGTCAGCGCCTCCTGGTACGATTACGTCGACAGCGCGGCGACACAGATCTTTCTGGAGATGGCTGCCCAGGGACAGTCCTTTTTCAATGCCTCGGGCGACACCGATGCTTACATCGGAACGATTCCCTCGCCCTTGGACAGCCCGTTCATCACTCTGGTTGGCGGCACCGTGCTGAGCACCCACGGCGCGGGCGGCGCCTGGCTCTCGGAGACCACGTGGAATTGGGGAGGCGGGGTGGGGAGCAGCGGCGGCGCCAGCCGCTTTTTTCCCATTCCGGCCTGGCAGCAGGGCATCGACCTCTCCGCCGCTTTGGGCTCGAGCACCATGCGCAACCTGCCGGATGTGGCGATGGTGGCCGACAACATCCTGGTCATTGGCCAGAACGGGCAGTCCACCAATGTCGGCGGCACCAGTGTTTCGTCGCCGTTGTGGGCTGGCTTCACCGCCTTGATGAATCAGCAGGCCGCCGCCAACGGCAAGCCTCCGGTCGGCTTTCTCAACCCGGCCATTTATCTGGTCGGCAAAGGTGCCGGTTACACCCTCGCGTTCCACGACATCACCACCGGCAATAATATCGGCACGAATACAGCTCCCAGATACCCGGCCGTGGCCGGGTACGACCTCTGCACGGGTTGGGGCACCCCGGCCGGCAGCAATCTCATCAACGCCGTGGTCGCCCCGGTTGACTACCTCCACGTCTCCCCGGACAGCGGGTTTATGGCGGTCACTCCCTACGGCACCCCTTTCAGTCCCACGAATATCACCTTTACTTTGACCAACACCTCCGCCGGCCCAATCAACTGGCGCCTGAGCAATACCTCCCTCTGGCTCACCGCCTCCTCGAGTGCCGGGGTGCTGACCACCGATGCCCCCGCGACCAATGTCACCATCAGCCTCGACACCGCCTCGACCAGCAATCTCTCGGCGGGCACTTACTACGCCAACCTCTGGTTCAGCAACCAAAACACCGCCCTGGTCCAGGCCCGCCTGTTCACCATCACCGTATCGGGCGCAAACTGGCCTCTGGAACTCAGCGGATTCAACGCGGGCGTCATCGTTCCTGCCGGCGCAACGATTGCCAATCCCCAGGCCACCAGTTTTGATCTGCTCAATGACTATTGCTTGTACCAGGCCGGTCTGAGCGGCGGCCCGGCGGGCCTGCCGCCAGATGGCGCCTTCGTCAGCCAGGCGGACAATACCACCCGTTTCCAGCTCGGTCCCTACGGCGGTACCAACGTGCTGCTGACCGGCTTTGCCTATCCCGCCTCCGGGACGCTCACGCTCCTCAATCCGCAGTCATTCAATTCGTTGGCGGTCTTGACCGCCTCCGCCAACGGCAGCGCTGCGGGCGCGTTGGTGCTGAACTTTACCAATGGCACGAGCAGCCAGCCGTTGAGCGTGAACGCACCGGACTGGCTTAACGCCAGCAACCAGGTGGCGATCCAGGCGTTTGGCCGTCTGAGGCTGAGCGACTTCCTGTTTGACGACACCGGCACGACCAACCTGAGCCTCTGCCAGACTACCCTCGATCTGGCCGGCTTGGGCTTGAACCAACCCATCGCCTCGATCACTTTCAGCAACCTGACCCAGAGCCCCACCCAGGATTGCGGCCTCTTTGCCTTGAGCGGGGCGGTCATGCCGCCCCAGATTCGCATCGTCCAGCAACCGCTGTCGGTGACGAACACAGTTCCCGCTGAAGCCCCGGTTTTCAACGCGGTGGCCATGGGGGCGCCGCCACTGGCGTATCAGTGGTATTTCAGCGCGAGCGGGGGGGCGGGAGCTTTCGCGCCTTTGCCCGGGCAAACCAACCAGGGCCTTACGGTCGAGCTGCCTCAGCCGACCAATGCCGGCAGCTATTACTTGGTAGTGACCAACGCTTACAATGCCGTCACCAGCCTCGTTGCCACACTGAGCCTGTTTCGCGCGCCGGTGATTGTCCAGCAGCCGGAGCCGGCCAGCGCCACGCTCTTTGCCGGCCAGACCTTCAGTCTGTCGGCTGCCGCGGTTGCCGCGCTGCCGGTGTACTACTCGTGGACGCAGAATGGAATTCCCCTCCCGGCGGGCACGAATTCGCTGATTGCCTTCAGTCCTCTTGAGGTCACCAACTCGGGCGATTACAGCCTGATTGTGAGCAATGCCTTCGGGGACGTTACCAGCGGCGTGGTTTCGTTGACCGTCATCCCCGCTCCCAATTACCCTTATGCCCAGGAGGTCCTGGCTGACCACCCGCTGGGCTACTGGCCTTTGGACGAGTCGAGCGGCGCCGTGGCGCACGATTACCTGGCCGGCAACAACGGCTTTTACAGCCACACGACTCTCGGCCAACCGGGCTACAGCCTGTTGGCGGCCCACACGGCTGCCCGGTTCGGCATCCCTTCGAGCGTCAACAGCTACGCGGGCGGCATCGCCGTGGATTTCACTACCGCGGGCAGCGCGGCCTTCTCTATCGAGGCCTGGGTCAAGGGCAAGCCCCAGACCAGCGCCTGCGGGTTGGTCGCCAAGGGCGCCGCTGGCAGCGAGCAGTTCTCCCTCGATTGCGGCGGCGCCGGCAATGCTTTCCGCTTCCTGGTCCGCGACGCCTCGGGCCTGGACCATCCTTCCGGCGCGACCCTGGCTCCCGATGGCGCCTGGCACCACTTGGTCGGGGTTTGTGATCAGGACCATAGCCAGGTCCTGTTATATGTGGATGGGATGCCGGCCGCCCCTGCCGATATTACTCTGGGCAGCGGCATCCTCGGCTCGACCAACGCGGTCTCGTTCGGTTCCCGGCAGTCCGGGACCAATCTCTATGACCTCCAGTTCATCGGCTACATGGAGGAAGTGGCTATCTACAACTATCCCCTGAGTTCCAATCAAGTCCAGGCGCACTACAGCGTGGTGGCCAACCCGCCCACCCCGGTCATAACCGCCGCCGTGGCCTGGCAGGGGACCAATCTCCTCTTGAGCTGGAGCGGCAGCGCCGCCGCTTACGAAGTGCAGATGACCACCAATCTGCTCGCTCCCAATTGGCAGACCCTGGCCGGACCGCTCGGCACAACCAATTTCCTCTTCGCCCCCACCAACGACGCCGCGTTTTATCGCATCCTCGCCCAATAAACCCTGGCTCGAGCCCGCCCCAAAAGCCCGGCGAGTGGAGACGTTTGTCGCAACCTTTGTCGCCAACCTTTGTCGCCAACCTTTGTCGCCAACCTTTGTCGCCAACCTTTGTCGTCCCGATTCCGGACCTTTGTCGCAACCTTTGTCGCAAACTTCGTCGAAAAAGGGCCCATTCGACAAAGGTTTCCGACAAAGGTTCCCGACAAAGGTTCCCGACAAAGGTTTCCGACAAAGGTTCCCGACAAAGGTTTCCGACAAAGGTTCCCGTCCGCCGGGCCTTTGGGACAGGCTCTAACCGTCCCGCCTACGCCGCCTGAAGCTCGCCGACCTGGAAGCGGGCGAAACGTCGGATGGTGATTTCGTCACCTAACGCGCCGGCGACCAAGGCGATATGTTCCTTGACGGAGATCTCCGAGTTTCTCTTGACGAAGCCCTGATCCACCAGGCAGCAGGTCTGATAAAACTTCTCGAGCATCCCCTCCACGATTTTCCCGATGGCCTGCGGTGGCTTGCCTTTGAGGCGGTCGGATTGAGCGGCGATTTCCCGCTCTTTGGCGATCACCGCCGCGGGTACCTGGTCGCGGGAAATGGCGGTAGGATTGCCCGCCGCGATCTGCAGCGTGATATCCTTCACCAGTTGCTTGAATTGGTCCTGGCCCACCGTCCCCTCCTTGCCGGCGCCAACCTCGACCAGCACGCCGACCTTCGCGCCCGTGTGGATGTAAGCGGCGACCATGCCGCTGCCGGTGACTTCCATGCGCACGTGGCGCGGAACTTGTATATTCTCGCCGATCTTCGCGACCAACTCCACTCGCTCCGCCTCGAAATCCGCAGTGGGCGAGCCGGCCAAACGGCGCGCAACGTCGTCGGCGAAACTCTTGAACATTTCATTGCGGGCCACGAAATCGGTCTGGCAATTGACTTCCACCAAAACGCCCAGCCGGCCATCGGGGGCAATGTGCTGGGCGATGAGTCCTTCGCGGGCCTGGCGTCCGCCCTTGAGCACCGCCGTAGCGGCGCCCTTTTTGCGCAAGATATCCACCGCCCGGCTCACGTCGCCGCTGGCTTCGGTTAGCGCGCGCTTGCAGTCCATCATGCCGGCGTTGGTCATTTCGCGCAGTTTGGCCACCACGGCAGCAGAGATTTCAGCCATAATCAAATCCTCGTTAATTCTTTACATCGGCTGCGCGGCTTGCGGCGCCGCAACGGCGTCGGCAACCGGGGCCGCGACCGGCTCTGCGGCGGGGAGGGCGGCCGGTTCAACGGCGGGAACCGGGACCGGGGGCGCGGCTTCCTCGGCCGCCTTGCGCCGAGCGAACTTGGCCTCGTATTCGGCCTGGGCCTGCGTGATGACCTGGGCCACGGTCGCCAGAATCATGCGAATCGAGCGGATGGCATCGTCGTTGCCGGCGATCGGGTAAGTCACCAGGTCGGGGTCGGCGTTGGTATCCACAATGGCCACGACGGGGATCTTGAGCCGGCGGGCCTCGGCCACCGCGTTGTGCTCCCGTTTGATATCCACCACGAACATGGCCCCGGGCAGTTTGTCCATCGAGCGGATGCCGTCGAAGAACTTCACCAGCCGCGCCGCCTCGCGGCGGATCATGGATTGCTCCTGCTTCACGTAATTGTTGATCGAGCCGTCGGTCTCCATCTTCTCGATCTGCTTGAGCCGGCCGATGGAGCGTTTGATGGTGGCGAAATTGGTGAGCGTGCCCCCCAGCCAGCGTTCCGTGACGAAGTACTGGCCGCATTCTTTGGCCGTATCCTTGACCGCCTGCTGCGCCTGTTTCTTCGTGCCCACGAACAACACCTTGTTGCCCTTGGTGACCATGCCCGACAGGAAAGAGCAGGCCGCTTCCAACTGGCTCAGCGTCTTGCTGAGGTCGATGATGTGCGTGCCGTTGCGCGTGTCGAATATAAACGGCTTCATCTTGGGGTTCCACCGTTTGGTTTGGTGGCCAAAATGCACCCCGGTATCCAGCAATTCCTTTATGCCTATGCTAATCACAAGTTTCCTTTGGTTCGAAGCCCGCCTCACCGGCGGACCATCCCGCGGAACACGGGATTGTTTTCAATGTTGTTATGGCCCCCGCCGCCAACGCGGCGGCGGATTTTAAGACCGTTAACCCGCGGGTCGCGCCCGCCTAATCTCCAGCCGGCGCCCCAAACCGGGCGCCACACCATACCAGACCCCCCGCCCGGGGCAACTGTTAATTTGTAACTGTTCAGGTCACCGTGAGACGCGCCGTAGCATAGGAGCGCGGACATTCTTGTCCGCTTCGGGCGACCTACCACGTTCGGCGGACAAGAATGTCCGCGCTCCTACG
>Ga0209415_10018093_pt1 | contig 11145 bp, 10 predicted proteins | sample PeaSoiSIISIP2007_FD_187696 | JGI IMG/M metagenome (GOLD analysis project Ga0209415, IMG submission 187696) | Peat soil microbial communities from Weissenstadt, Germany - SII-SIP-2007 (SPAdes) (version 2) | ecosystem: Environmental > Terrestrial > Soil > Wetlands > Peat | place: Germany...
GCACGCTCAGTGCCGCGATGCAGGAAGAATTGATGCGGCAGACGCGGATGCTGGCGCGCGAGCTCGGCGTCGTCGGACTGATCAACGTGCAGTTCGCGATTTTCGAGGGCGAAGTCTACATCCTGGAGGTCAACCCACGCGCCTCGCGCACCATCCCGTTCGTCAGCAAGGCGATCGGCGTGCCGCTCGCCAAGTTGGCCGCGCTGGTGATGGCCGGCAAAAAGCTCACCGATCTCGGTTTCACCACCGAGCGCGTGCCGGACCACGTTTCGGTCAAGGAGTCGGTGTTTCCCTTCGTGCGTTTTCCTGGCGTCGACACCATCCTCGGCCCCGAGATGAAATCGACCGGCGAAGTGATGGGAATCGATCGGACGTTCGCGATGGCTTTCGCCAAGGCCGAGCTTGCCGCGTCGACCGATCTCCCCGCGAGCGGATGCGTGTTTATCAGCGTGCGCGACGAGGACAAGGCGGTTCTGGAGCCGATCGCACGCGGACTCTCCACGATGGGCTTCGAGTTGGTCGCGACCGGCGGCACCGCGCGTCATATCCAGGGACTGAGTATCCCGTGCGCGATCGTGAACAAGGTCACCCAAGGCTCCCCGCATGTGGTCGACCTGATGCGCGAAGAAAAGATCGCGATGGTGATCAATACGCCGGACGCGTCGGGGACCGCCGACTCATTCTCGATTCGGCGCACGGCGCTGGAGATGCGGCTGCCGTTTTGCACCACGATGGCGGGGGCGCAAGCCGCGGTCGAGGGAATCGCGGCGCTCAGGGACGGGCGCTTCGAGGTTCGCGCGCTGCAGGACTATCACTCGGATAATCGTCATTCAGATAATCAAGAAGACCGTCACGCCGACAATCGCGCCAATGACCGCGCATCGGAAAGTCGCCGCGGATAGCCTGCCGCCGCGCTCCGGCGTATCCACCTTCGTGCTCGCGCGATGCCGCTTGAGATGCAGACTCCGCTGAGCGCGCTTAGCGGCGTCGGCCCGAAGCGCGCCGCGGCGCTCGCCGACCGCGGTATCGCGACCGTCGCCGACCTGCTCTTCAACCTGCCGCTGCACTACCAGGACTGGCGCTCGCGCACGCCGCTTGCGGAACTCAAGCCCGCGACCTTTGCAGTGGTCGAGGGCCGTCTCGTCGGATTCAAGGAGCGGCCGATGCGCGGGATGCGATGGCGGCGGATGGCGACCGGCTGGCTCGAAGGCGCGGGCGGCGCGCGAGTCCGCGTGGTATGGTTCAATCTGCCGGCTTACATGAAAGGGCGCATGCCCGACGGCGAACGCGTCGTGATGCATGGCCGCGTGAGCGAGGCGCCTGACCGCGGTTTGGAAATCATCCACCCCGAAGTTTATCCGCTGGATTCCGGCGCGCCGCCTGCGGTGCGTCCCGTGTATGGCCTGCCCTCCGAGATTGGTCAGCGGATCTATGCCGGGCTGGTCGCGCAGACGCTGGCGGCGCTCGGCGGGCGAATCGAGGGCGCGATGCCCGCGGCGTTGCGCGCTCAAGCCGGCGTGATGGCGCTCGGTGAGGCGCTGCGGATGCTCCATCAGCCGCCCGCCGATGCCGAGCCGGCAAAGTTCGAGACCGGAGACAGCGCCGCGCATTTCGCGCTCGCCTTCGATGAGATGTTCGCGTTCCAGCTCGCGATGGGAATCGATCGGATGCGAGCGGCGCGGCGTATCGGCGCGCGGATGGACGCTCCGGCCAGGCTGACCGCGCGACTGCTCGAGACGCTTCCGTTTGCGCCGACGCGCGCGCAACTCCGGGCGATCGACGAAATCGGCGCCGACCTCGTGCGAACGCATCCGATGAACCGCCTGTTGATGGGCGACGTCGGCAGCGGCAAGACGCTGGTCGCGCTGTGGGCGGCGCTGCGCGCGGTGGAGTCGGGATTGCAGGTCGCGATGATGGCGCCGACGGAGTTGCTCGCCGAGCAGCACTACCGCAGCTTCATGGCGCTTTGCGGTGCGCTCGGCGTGCCGGCCGCGCTGCTACTTGGCAAGACTCCGCCGGCCGAGCGCGCACGGACGCTACGGCTACTCGCCTCGGGCGCGGTTCCGGTGGTCTTCGGCACCCACGCGCTCATCCAGGAGGGTGTCGCGCTCAGAAGCCTGGGCCTCGCGGTTATCGACGAGCAGCATCGCTTCGGCGTTTTCGATCGCGCGCGCCTGAAAGCATTGGGCCCCAGCGCTCACGTGCTGCTGATGACCGCAACGCCAATACCGCGAAGCCTCGCGCTCACGCTGCTCGCCAACCTGGACATCTCGGCGCTCGACGAGATGCCGCCGGGGCGGACGCCGCTTCAGACCGAAATCTTCACCGAAGATCGAATCGCCGAGGTCGATGCGATCGTGCGCGCGGAACTCGAAGCCGGTCGGCGCGCGTACTATATCGTTCCACTGATCGCGGGCGAGGAGGAGGGCGACGAGCGGCTGTCCGTGGCTGCGACGGCCACGCGGCTCGGCGCGGGGCCGCTCGGCCGTTTCAAAATTGGCACGCTGCACGGCAGGATGCGACCCGCGGACAAGGAGCGCGCGATGCGCGCGTTTCGCGACGGCGCGCTCGACGTGCTGGTCTCGACCACCGTGGTCGAGGTCGGAATCGACGTGCCCGAAGCAAGCGTGATCGTGGTGATCGCGGCGGAGCGCTACGGGCTCGCTCAGCTTCATCAGTTGCGTGGCAGGGTGGGGAGGGGCGCGGCGGCCTCGCGATGCTGCCTGGTGGTCTCGCGCGAGAACGACGCGCGTGCCCGGCTCGACAAGCGCCTCGAGGTGATGGTCCGCGCCACCAGCGGCGCCGAGGTCGCCCGCGCCGACCTCGAACTGCGCGGCCCCGGCGATTTGCTCGGCGCAAGACAAAGCGGCGCACTGCCGCTGCGCTTTGCCGACTTCATCCGCGACGGCCGGCTTATCGAGCAGGCGCGGGCGATGGCGGAAAGTTGGCTCAAGCGCGACCCCTCGCTCGAACTGCCCGATTCCGCGGGGGCCCGGGCAGCGCTCCTGCGGATGCTGGATTTCGGCTTCAGCCTCGGAGATATAGGCTAGTCGCAATGGCGCGGGGGAGATCCAAATCGAAACAGCAAGGCTCAAAGCCGAAGATAAAGAATCGGCGGGAGGTCTCCGCTGGCGGGCTCATCTGGCGGCGCCAAAGCGACGGGTCGATAAGCGTAGTGCTGGTGAGGCCGGCCGGACGCCACACCTGGGTGCTGCCCAAGGGACACGTCGAGGCCGGCGAGACGGTCCCGCAGGCCGCGATGCGCGAAGCCCGCGAGGAGAGCGGCCTTACGGTGGGACAGATCGAGCCTCTCGGCGAAATCTCCTACGTCTACTCATCGCGCGAGCGCAACGGCGCGACGCTCACGCGGATTTTCAAGCGCGTGCACTTCTTCCTGATGGAGCATACGGGCGGCGATCCCTTGGCGCACGACTCGGAAATCGACGAAGTCGCTTGGCTGAGCTTCGATGAGGCGCTGGCGCGCGCGACTCATCCCAGCGAGCAGGAACTGATCGCCAAGGCGCGCGCGATGCTCGGGGCTTAGGTGCCGGGCGCGGCGGCGCCGATCACGCTCGCGCGCCATACGGCCGGTGCGAGTTCCGCCGATTGCGCCGCGCCCGGACCGATAATCGCTAGCACCGCCGTGCCGCGACGCTCCACATGATGCAATGCCGGCGCGCCACCGGTCGCGATTCGCTCCAATATCTCTTCGTAGGCCTGGGTGAAGGCCGCGGCGCTCCCATAGTCGCTCAACGCCACGATCCAGATGACAGTGGTCGCGCCGCCGCCGCTCTGCAGCACCGCCATCCGGTCTCCGCGCCATCCCTGCGAGAGCGCGGCCCCCGGCTGGCCGCCCGCATTGCGCGTCAGGATCACGCGCAGGAACAACTCCCCGTAAGTGTTTTCCGCGACCTCTCGCCATCCCTTCAGCGCCCGGGTCCATCCGCCGACGGTTATCGCCAGCGGCGCGGAATGGCTGAAGTAGAGCGCCGGATCGAGGATCTCCCGTGTCGAAAGCGGCGGCTTGCCGTAGAGCGCGTTCACCGCGCTCCAACCGCCGTGCAGGTAGACTTCGCCGACGAAGCGGGTCCCCTCGGTGTACTGGAAGATGAGCGAATCGCGCAGCGCCGCCGGCGTGTCGGGCGACTGAACGTCGAACAGCCGGGGCATGTCCTCCAAATGGGTGAGCAGCGTGTGAATGGTCTCGGCGTCGATGATTCCGGAGGTATAACCGTAGCCGACCAGGGTCGCGTCGCCCTCGGCCACCGACTTCAGTGCCAGTCGGCGATCGTCATTGTCAGTGATTCGATCGAGCGCGGTATGAATGCCGAAGTACTGATGCTGAAGCGCGTGGGTCAACTCGTGCGCGACCAGCATATCGCTCATCGAATTCTTGTGGCTGAAAAATCCCGTGACCTCGGACCACAGGCTCGGCTTGGACTTGCCCTTGACGAGGATCATTTCCCGATCCTGGGCATCGTAAAACCCCACGACCTGGCTGCTCAGCACTCGCATCGTCTCGTTCTTGAGGTTGGTCCCCGGAGCGTAGAGTCCGGTCAGGACGCCGGCTTCAGTGGCGCGCTGGAGTTCGGCCTGGTCGTGATGACGCTCCATTTCGCGCTCGAGCGCGAAGTTGGCCTGACCCTGGTCCATCAGCACCAGCGGCACGTCGGTTTTGAAGCTGAGCTGGCGCAACTCCTGCACATCGGAATAGATCTTCTCGGCCCGCTGAAGATTGACCTGACCGCCGCTCACGACCGCGTAGGCGCATCCGGCGAACGTCAGCAGAACCAGCGCGGCGCTTCGATAGAGCCGCAGTGGACGGCGCGAGCGCATCAGCGCACGGCGGCGAGCGGGCGAAGCGGCGCGGAGGGGAAGGACGGCGCGCCGGCTTGAAGCGATGGGCCGCCCGGCATAATAGTCGGCGCCGGAGCGGTGATCGTACTGGCCTTCCATAGCGCCGGCCCAAGGCGGTCGAAATGCGCGGCCGCATCGCCAATCACCACGAGCACCGCCTTGCCTTTGAGTTCGACGCGATGCGCCGCCGGATGGCCATGCATGCGATCGAGCACCTTGCGATAAACGGCCGCGAAGCGCGAGGCCGAATCGGTGTCGCGAAACGCCAGCAACCAAATCACCGTCACCGTTTCGCCCTTGCGCAGCATCACGATCCGGTCGCCCGCCCATCTGGCGGCGAGCGCCAGGTCCGGTGAGCTCATGCCGCGCGTGTTTTCCAGAATGATGCGCAGGCCGAGCTCACCCAGCGTGTCTTCGTCGGACTTATGCCAGCCGGTCATCCGCGATTGATAGCCCGCAACAGTGACTGTGTCGGGCAGGGCAGGGTGCTCGAAGTAGAGTGACGGATCGATGATCTGCTGAGTGGACTGCGGCGGATCGCTGTAGAGCTTGTCGACCGCTTTCCAGCCGCCGCGCTGGTAGGCCTCGGCGACGAACCTGACGCCGTCGGTGTACTGAAAAATCAGCGGCTCGGCCACGCCACGCGGAACGCCGGCAGCCGCGCCGGTGAAGGTTTGCGAGAAGCTCTTGAGATTGCCGATCAGGGTGGCGAGGATAACCGAGTCCATGCGGCCCAGCATGCAGGCGTAGCCCGCGATGGTCGCATCGCCCTCGGCCACCGAGTGCAGCGCGAGCGCGCGGTCGCCGTTGCTCTTGAGCGCTTCATCCCTGGCGCCGAAGTCGAAGTTCTGGTCCTGCAGCGCGTGGGTGAACTCGTGCGCCAGGATCATGTTGTCCAGCTTGGTCTGGAGTTCGGGCGGCTGTCCGGGAAACTCGCGCTCGAGCGCGCCGTTGACGACCACCATGGTCTTCTTCTTGAAATCGTAAAACGCGATCACCTGGCTTTCAAGCAGGCTCATGTTGGAGGCCTTGAGATTAATCCCAGGCGGATACAATCCAATCAGCGCGCCGGCGCGGCCGTCGGTGTCGATCGACTCGGGCGTGTATTCGCTCTCCAGTTCCGCCTCCAGCAACTTGCCCGCCTCTTCGGTGCTGCGGACAACGACCGGGACCTTGTGCTTGAGCTTGAGCAGGCGCACTTCCTGGATGGTCTGCTCGACCGCGGCCGCCTGCTGTTCGTTGACCTTGCCGTTTTCCGCCTGCGCGCGGGCGCCTCGCGCGCCCGCCACTGCCAGCAGCGTCGCGGCGATGATCGAAAACAGCAGACCTTGCGGGGGACGCAGCGGATGGCGCGGGAAGGGGCGGGTGAGGTGTTTCATTCGCTGATGATTATAACCGGCAGTCCGAAGCGCGCGGTCTGGACCGCACGCGCCTGGGCCTGCTCGCGAGTCGCGAACCCACCCATCCGCACACGGTAATAGCGCCTGCCGCCGGTATCAAGCTCGCTCAGCCTGACGTCGGGGTAATAGGCGGCTAGGCGGACGCGGATATTTTCGGCATTGCCCTGGTCGGCATACGATCCGGCCTGCACGAAGTATTGCGGCTCGCCCGCGGGATCGAACTCCGGCGTCGACACGAGGTCCATCCGCACCAGCGCGGTGCCGGGCCCGACCATCCCGAGCGCGCGCGCCGCGCAGTAGGAGAGATCGATCTTGCGTCCCTTGCGAAACGGGCCGCGATCGTTGATGCGCACCTCAACCGCGCGTCCACTGCCGAGATCGGTCACGATCACGCGCGAGCCCAGCGGAAAGATGCTCGAAGCGGCCGTCATCTGGTCCTGGTTGTAGATTTCGCCGGTGGCGGTCGGACGGCCGTTGAAGCCCGGCCCGTACCATGATGCCTTGCCGATTACGTAGCGGATCGAAGCCGGCCCGGACGCGACGGACCCGGGCGTCACGCTCGATAGAGGCTGTTGCGAGGCGCATCCCGCCGCCATCGCGCACGCGACTATCGCGAGCCTCAGCCACCGCCGCATCGTCATCCGCCCCCGCCGATTATAGGCGGCGGCTCACAGCATAAGAATACGCCCGGCGGCTTTGCCCGCGCCTGTCAATCGCATCTCGAGCGCATCTCAAGCATCTGTTGACAGCCGGTGGCTCCGGCGTGTCGGCGGGCCCCGCTCCGCGTGGTAGCATCGCAACAGCGCCGTCGGTCCGGCTGCGCGCCAGGATGCTGCGGAACAGGGAAGATCTCGAAGAACTTGAGACGCGCACGCTTGCGCCTTACGCGATGCTGTCGCGCATGAGCCGCGGGCGGCGTTTCCCCGAACCGCCGCATCCGATGCGCACGGCGTTCCAGCGCGACCGCGATCGTATCGTTCATTCCGCCGCCTTTCGCCGCCTCGAATACAAGACCCAGGTCTTTGTCAACCACGAGGGCGACTACTACCGCACGCGCCTGACGCATACGGTGGAGGCGGCGCAAATCACGCGCACGGTGGCGCGGGCGCTCGGGCTCAATTCGGAGCTGGCCGAGGCGGTCGCGCTCGCACATGATCTCGGCCACACGCCGTTCGGTCATGCCGGCGAACGGGCGCTGCGCACGCTGATGGAGCCGCACGGCGGTTTCGATCACAACGCGCAGAGCCTGCGCACGGTCGACTGGATCGAAGTACGTTATCCGAATTTCCGCGGGCTCAACCTCACCTTCGAAGTCCGCGAGGGAATCATCAAGCACTCCGAGTTCAAGCTGCGCCCGGCGGCGGCGGAGTTCGACCCGTCGCTGTTCCCGTGCCTGGAGGCGCAGATCGTGGACCTCGCCGATGAAATCGCCTACCTCGCGCACGACGTCGACGACGGGCTGAAGGCCGACATGCTCACGGTGGACGACCTCAACTGCACGCGCCTGTTCCGCCAGGCAGCCGCCGCCGCGCACGAGGCGAGCCCGCGAGCCGAACCGGGAATCGTGCGCTACCAGACCGTGATTCGCATGATCGACGCGATGGTCACCGACCTGGTCACCAACATCAACGCGGAACTCGAGCGCGGCGCGATTCGCAGCGTCGACGACGTGCGGCGCGCGGGGCGAGCGCTCGCGAGCTTCGGTCCGGCGATCGCGCCGCTGGTCGAGGAGCTCAAGCAACTGATGCGCGAGCGGCTGTATCGCCATTACCGGGTCAGCCGGATGACCGGCAAGGCGCGCAGGGTGCTCGAGCGCCTGTTCGAGACTTACATGGGCGAGCCGCGCCAGATGCCGAGCCACGTGCTGCGCCGTATCGAGGTCGACGGCGAGGCGCTCGCGCGCGTGGTCGCTGATTATATCGCCGGAATGACCGACCGCTTCGCACTGGATGAGTACCGCAAACTTTTCGATCCCGACGAACGTGTCTGAAGCACCCTCAAACGGATCCGAAAAAAAGGGGCGGCCGGCGGGGCGCGCGCGCGGCTCCACGGTGCGGATCGTTATCCGGCGCGAGGATCATATCGGCGACGGCCTCGGCTTTATTTTTCTCGAAGCCGCCGCCGGCGACCAGGACGCGATAATCGACCGGCTGCGCGAATACCTCGGCCCGCGGATCAGAATCCTCAAGGCCGAAATCGGCGCCGAGCGGATCGAAGTCGAAGCCGGCGGGCGGCGCTTCGCCGAGGAAGCAGCGCGGTTGGCCGAAGCTGCCGAGGGGCTGCGGCGCAAGGGCGCGTCGCGCAACGCGATGGCGCATTTCAAGGAGGCGCTCGCGCTCGATCCGCTCAATGTGATGGCCTTGCGCGGGCTGGGTGCGCTGTTCTCGTCGCGCGAGGACTACTCGGCGGCGTTCCGGATGCTTTGCAAGGCGCGCGAGGCCGCGGGCGACAGCCCTGAGGTGCTGCACGATCTTGGCCGCGCGGCGGCCGGGATGGGGCGGATCGCGACGGCGATCGTGTACCTCGAACGAGGCTGCGAGCTGGCGCCGGATAACCTGGCGATCCGGCGGACGCTCGCGGACCTGGGACGCAAGCCGCGCGCGACGATGAGGCTCAAGGAACGCGCGGCGCAAAGCCAGCGCGATCGCGAAAACGGTGGCTAGTATTCTTTTGTCAGAGGAGGAAAACCGCGCGGCCGCGTGATTGGCCGCGGTTCCCTCGACTACGGCGCGAACGCTACAATCGTCCCACTGTGAAGTTCATCGATTTGCGGCACGCCGCCGCGCTTGGCCTGCTCGCCGCCGCCTGGTATCTGCTGACTCCGCCCTTCGCTCCCGGCGATCCGCCCGGCCCGCTGCAAGTCCACGCGCCGCTCACCCAATGGAGCCAGATGGATTCATCCGACACCGCGTCCGGCTGCGACGAACAACGCAACAACATGGTGCGGATGTACAGCAGCGCCGACATGACCTCCGTGGCGACCCAGTTCAAGCTCTGGCTCTACCACAACTCAGTTTGTGTCTCTTCGGCCGACCCGCGTCTCAAGCAGCTCGGCAAGCAGCTTACTCACCATCCGCTGAAGTAGTATGGCGTGACGGAATCAAAGCTGCTCAGCATCGTAGTGCCGACCAAAAACCGGCCGGAGAGCCTCGAGCGGCTGCTCGGATCGATCCAACGCCAGGACTACCGGCCGTATGAAGTTATCGTAGTCGACGACGCTTCCGACGTGGCGGTCCACGGTCTCGACGGGGTCAGGGTAATTCGGCGCGAGGTCAGCGGCGGAGGCGGCCCCGCGAGAAACGATGGCTTCGCCGCGTCACGCGGCTCGTTCATCGCGGGCTTTGACGACGACTGCGAAATCACCGACCCGAGCCTGCTGGTGCGCGCGGCCGAATTCCTGGAGCGGTATCCGCACTGTGGCACAGTGGCATTCACCCAAACGGACGCTAGCGGCCGCCCGTGGGGCGCGCAGGTCGCCCCGTCAGCCGTACCCTGCTATGCGCCGCACTTTTTCGCTTTCGGCTACATGCTGCGCGCCGACGCGATTCGCCAAGTAGGCGGCTTCATGCTCGACTACTATCACGAGGAGGTCGAGCTGTCGCTCCGGTTGTTGGATAGCGGATGGTCGGTGATCCACGATCCGAGTCTCGCCGTTGTCCATCACCACGAATGGCGGGGGCGGGACTGGACGGCGCTCAATCGCAGGATACTGCGCAACACCATACTGGCCGCACTGCTGCGCTATCCGGCATGGCTGATACCGGTGGCGGTTTCGCAATACGCGCGCAATCACATACGGCGGAGCGGGGCGACGCTAGTCAACCCACACGGCGACGCTGCTCAGCCGGAGGCTCGCGCCGACTGGGCCGGCCTCGCATGGGCGCTGGGTGATTCGGCGCGCAAGCTTCCGTACGTTTAGCGCAATCGGCGTCCGGTTCGATGGGAGACGATTCAGCGCTGGCGCCGGCTGCGCGACCATCCGTCGCCGCTTTGAAGGGCTAACTCGACCGCTGCGATATCGACGGCTTGCGGGCCACCAGGATGACATTGTCGCTGAAGAGCCTGCCTCGCAGCCATCGCGGCCAGTGAATCGGAGTAAACGGAATTCTCCCGGAATTCGTGTAGTGAATTGTCGGCTCGACCAATCCGCACTCGCGAGCGATTCTCAGCAGATCGATCTCCAGCAAGGCCGTCAGGTGGGCTGGATAAAGCCCCGGTGCTTCCTGAAAAGCATTGAACTGATTCTTGACGACCAACGTCAACTTGCTCAACAGGCTTAGCTGGTTGGGTGTGGACACGATTACGACGCCGCCCGGTTTGACCACGCGGGCGAGTTGCCGCATGAACGCGCGGGGGTTCTCCAGGTGCTCGATGGTCTCGACCGAAGCGACCACATCCGCATATTCGTCGGCCAGAGGCAGTGCGCCATCGTCCAGATTGCCGGTTACCAACTCCGCGTCGCCGGGGAAGCCGTCATACCTGACGATGTCCACGCCGACATAGCGCGCGAAGGCCGGACGGAGCATTTGCCAGAGAGCTCCGCTGCCGCAGCCGACGTCCACGAGAGTTCCACCGCTGCGATGAACCGCGCCGAGCGCCACCGCTACGCCCGCATAGATGGCGGGATGGCTGCATCCCTCGCTGAGGCGGGCGCGGCGTTCGGTTTCATTCATCGCTCCTGGCATATGGCACCGATCGCTCAAACGTTCGTTGGACCGCGCAGGCCTGATGCCGCGTCAAGAATCTCGAGCGGAGATTCCTTGACCGCGATCGTCTGGCCGATCGCGGCGCCGCCGAAGTGGATAGCCGTGCCGGTCGCGACCGCATTCATGTAGTAACCCGAATCGAGATTCACCCAGACCGGTCCGGGCGGATTGATGCTGGTCAG
>Ga0209415_10018094_pt1 | contig 11145 bp, 9 predicted proteins | sample PeaSoiSIISIP2007_FD_187696 | JGI IMG/M metagenome (GOLD analysis project Ga0209415, IMG submission 187696) | Peat soil microbial communities from Weissenstadt, Germany - SII-SIP-2007 (SPAdes) (version 2) | ecosystem: Environmental > Terrestrial > Soil > Wetlands > Peat | place: Germany...
ACGACGGGAAATTATCAGGGGGCCTATCTCAAGAACATCTATTCCGAGGACAGCACTGCCATGAACCCGCAATCTCCAGCCAAGTCCCCATTTCCTGGCCTGGGAATCGCGGGGTTGATTGCGGGAGCGTCGAGTGGGAGTTTCGAGATCACGGGGAATGGGGGCACGACGGGAGCGTTTGCGGCCGGTGGAACGGGGACAATTCCCTACACATACTTCATCGTGGCCAATGACACGACCACTGGTGTGCAAACGTCTCCGATGCAGATTATGAGTTGGCTATCCACGGGAACGGATTCGATTCCGGTGCGTTGGCCCAGGGTAGCGAATGGGGCAGATGCGATCACTTACGATGTACTCCGAATAGCAAGTCCGGGTGGAGTGGGCTCAGTGTATCCCTATAGTGGAGGATGCCCCGGTGGAGCGGGTGGTCTATGTGGGTTTGTAGCGAAAGGGCTAACACAGTCCGCGGCCTGCTCTGGTGGGTTGGTGTGCAGTTATACGGATAACGGATCGTCATCTACCTCCGCGTATACGATTAAACTGGGCCATTACAACGGAAGTCTTAATTTTTGGCCAGGTGCTATCGTTTCGGTCAGCACTACTGTGGCGGTAGATAGAGACGAAGCCAACGCTGTGGGAGTGGGGCTAGACGGAAATCCATTGGAGGTTGCCAGTCTGTGCTCGGACTACGGAGTAGCGTCGCCGGGAGGTTATACGACATGCCTGGCGAGTATGACATCCACTAATAACAGCGTGCCCAATCAGACAGCGACACTGCTCAGCGATGGGGCAAATGTCGGCAACGGGATGACGCTGACCAAAGGGCGATTGAATTTTACGGGCACGCCGGGGGCTCTTATCTCTGCGCATCACTTTATCACGCTGCTCGACTCGCAGCCGGCGTTGACGCAATCGACGTGGGGATTTCGTCCGCCAGCGAGTGCGAATGATACATGGATCGGGACGGACACGCCGGGCAATGTCTACGCGAGTTCCGGGCAGCTGGCATTTGGAGCGCCGTTGTCGATTACGAATTACATCGCCCAAACCGGGGACGGCATCCACTCGAACTGGCTGGAGCGGCTGACAGCATCGCTGAAGGAGTTCAAGGTTCCGGCACAGTTCGACCAGAGCGTGACGCTCCCTGGGCTATCGAACGGCTGCCTTAACGTTGTGTCTGGGCTGATTACATCCACGGGAAGCGCGTGCGGGTCGGGTGGCGGTGGCGGGAGTGTGAGTTCGGTTTTCGGGCGAACGGGTGCGGTGGTTGCGGCGAGCGGCGATTACTCGGTCGCACAAGTCACCGGTGCTGCGGTGGACGCAGCGGTTGTGCACCTTGCAAATGCTGAGACGATCAGCGGGGCCAAGAGCTTTACCAATAATGTGGCGGTGAGTGGAAATTTGATATTGCCGGCGGGGAGTGGCTACGTTCCGGCAGTGGGCGGCATCGGACTGGATACGGCAGCGAAGCTGCCTGTGATTAACATTGGCGGGACGACGCAGCAGGTTGCACTTACAAGTTCGAATATCAGTGGACAGGCGGGAACGGCTCTGGCCTTGGCCGCGATTCCGACGCAGTGCAGCGGATCGTTTGCCACGGGCATTGCGGCGAATGGCAATGCGAATTGCACCACGCCCGACGTGATTCAATTGCCTGAAACGACGCAACCGTTGGGGATTGCCAACTGGGGCGTGTTCTGGTTCGATTCGGCGACACACACCGCATGCTATCGACAACAATCATGTTATCCAGTTGGGGTATACGAACTTGTTTAACTCGGACCCGGGCGGGGATCCTCTGAATAACCTTGAAGAGCTCAATGGGAGCAGCCCTCAGAATCTGCGGGTGTACTCGAACTACGTGAATACCACAACGTGGACGCGGATGTCGCTGGGGTCGGAAATGATCGGCACCACCAATTACAACGTGCTACGCAGCGAAGACGCGAGCAGTGGGAATGCCCTCAGTTTGGGCATGCACATTGGCTCAGCGATTAAGTGGTTTTTCTCCTCCGACGGGACGTTTAAGCCAAATTCGGATTGGAGTTACGACATCGGAACAGACACGGGGCAGGCGATGCGCAGTGTGTTCGCGAAAACGTCGTTTTAACGTCTATACGCAGGGCCGACAGGACTTTGAGTTTCCTAACGACACGGTGACGGGTACCACGCTGAATTCGCTGGCTGTTTACAACAGCGGGGGGACGGGCGTGCAGACAGCAGGGACATCAAGCTCGGATGGTGTAGTTGGCATCGTGGCGTCAGGGGCGGGGAACGGCGCGAACACGAAGGCGGTGATCACATGGGCGGGCTATGTCTCGTGCAGCTTCGATGCCGCGAATCCGACGCTGAATGACTATGTGATTGCGAGCACGACCCAGGCAGGTAAGTGCCATGACGGAGGGACGAGCCGACCGAGCGGAGTACAGGTGATTGGGCGGGTCGAATCGGGCGGGGTACGAGTCTCACTGAGTTCGCCCAGCGGCGGAGGTGGTGGGAGCGTCACTTCTGTATTCGGGCGAACTGGGGCGGTCACGGCAGCGACTGGGGATTATTCTGTGTCGCAAGTTACTGGGGCGGCAGTCGACTCTACTGTGGTTCACCTGGCAGGGACGGAGACGATTACGGGAGCGAAGACATTTTCTAACAACGTTACGCTGAGCGGGAATCTTAACGTGGCGGGGAATATCAACCAGACGGGCTCGGGACCTACGCAGTGGTCGGGGCAGGAGTGGACGGGGACGACGGTTACGGTGCCGAGCGGAATGGCGTTTTCGCTGGGCGTGGGATCGGATAATACGTTTCACTGCCAGCTGGCTAGCGGGGTTTCGTGCATGCCGTCGCCGGGCAGCGGGATGGTATGGCCGGGGGCTGGCGTGCCGAATTCAACTGGCAGCGGGTGGGGAACGTCGTATGGGGTAGGAAGCACGGGGAGCGACATTCCGCAACTGAGCGGCGGGTTGCTGCTTGCGTCGGAGATTCCAAACAACGCGGCGAACACGACGGGGACGGCGGCCAACCTGAGCGGGACGCCGACGCTTCCGAATGGGACTACGGCGACGACGCAAAGCGTGGGTGATAACTCGACGAAACTGGCGACCACGGCCTACATAAAGAGCGAGACCTATTTCAATTGGACTTGCGTGGTGGCTGGATCGACCTCGGCCTCGCAAAACTGTAACTGGACGCTTCCTGCCGGGTTGACTATTACCGGGTTCGACTTTGCGGCGAACACTGCTCCGGTGGGGTGCACGACTTATCCTGTGGTTCAGGTATGGGATGGGACAGCGGGGGCTGAAGTCGGGAGTTATTCGATCCCGCTTTCCTCGGGCACGAATTTCTACCCGCAGGTCACGGGGAGCACGAATGTCACTTCAGGGCATACGCTCCGAATCAAGGTCACGACTGCGGCATCGGGTTGCAGCACGAACGCGGCTGGCATGGTCGCGACCGTGACTTATCAGATGCAGAACTAGCATAAGTTAGCGACTCCAAAAAACCATGATGACAAAATTGCTGTTGCTTCTATTACTGGGAGCGCCGCTGGCGTGTGCCTCCAATTATTATGTCGACTGTAATTATGGGTCGAATGGGAATCCGGGGACGAGCCCACAACTGGCCTGGCGCACTTTGCTGGAGGTTGGGATTTCCAGCTTTCAGCCAGGGGACACGATCAACCTGCTGCGAGACTGCACCTGGAACGAGACTTTGACTCCGGCCTCGAGCGGTACGGACCCGGCGACGGGGGGCGCGCTCATCAAGATCGACAGTTATGGGACTGGCCAGCCGCCGCATTTGACAGGCTATTTGCCGGTGGGGGAACAGTGGTGGACGCGGGTTCCTAATACAAATGTGTGGGCGGCTACTCTTTATTCGACGACGCCCGGGCTGAAGACGGTGGTGCAGTGCGGGGTTCGCGGCTTTTACTGTCTGACACAACCACCAATGCAATTGCAGCACGTGCGGTTTGGAACGTTGTGGGGAACGGCGCAAGGGAGCGAGGCGGCGCTTGGTCAGGATCGGGATTTCTGGTACGACACTACGAATTACATTTTGTATGTGTACAGCGCCGAGGGGAATCCGGCTATGAATGCGGCGTATTCCTTGCTGGTTGCGCCGATCGTGCTGAGCGGCGAGACGGTGCTGAATTTGTGAAACAAACAAACGACGAAGTCGGCGGAGTACAACTGCCGGTGATGGTTCGCATGAACGTCAGCGACTTTCAGCAGAAGGTTTTGGAAAAGCTGGGACAACTGGAAGCAAAAATGGATATGGTCGTGGGGAATGGGCAGCCGGGACGTATGCAGTTGGCAGAAAATCGGCTGAGTACCTTGGAGAAGAATGACCTTCGCCGAACCATTTATGACCGGATCGTAATCGCCGTGATCACATTCGCGGTTACCTTCGCGATCAGCGCGATTGTGGCGTGGCGCGACTGCCTGAGGTTGAAATAGAGCGGGGCCGGGATGTGCGTTTGGCTTGGACGGGCGAGGGCGTCCGTCCCCCCACATGCCCCTCATCAGCCCACTTCTTCACTCCAGTTTTCTAGCGTCTTCTTTACTACGGCCATGAACTGGTCGGCGACGGCGCCGTCGATGATGCGATGGTCGTAGCCGAGCGTGAGGTGGACTACGGAACGGATGGCGATGGAATCGGATCCGTCTTTGTCGGTGATCACCATGGGCTGCTTGGTGATGCCGCCGATACCCAAGATGGCTGCGTTGGGCTGGTTGATGATGGGCAAACCGAAGACGGCGCCGAACTGGCCAGGATTCGTGATGGTGAAGGTTGCGCCCTCGACGTCAGCGGGCAGGAGCTTCTTGGTGCGGGCGCGCTCACCGAGATCGGTGATGCCGCGCTGCAGTCCGAGGAAGTTGAGTTCGTCGGCGCTCTTGAGGACGGGGACGATGAGTCCCCAATCCAGGGCGACGGCTATGCCGGCGTTGACGTGCTTGTGATAGCGGACGCTGTCGCCTTCGAGGGAGCTGTTGACAATTGGAAATTGCTGCAAGGCGATGATGGCGGCGCGCACAAAGAAGGGCATGAAGGTGAGGCGCGCACCGTAGCGCTGCTCGAAGCCGTTCTTCAGTTTGTTGCGCAAATTGACGATGCGCGTCATATCCACCTCGAACATGCAGTGGACGTGAGCGCTGGTGCGGCGCGATTCGATCATGCGCTGGGCAATGATCTTGCGCATTTGAGACATGGGCACAAGGTCGCCTGGAATGACGGCAGGCGGCGGGACTGAGGTTGGGCGGGGTGCGGAGGTGGCAACGGGAGTTGCTGTGCGATGCTCGACGAAATCGAGAATGTCTTGCTTGGTGACGCGGCCGCCGGTACCGGTGCCACTTACTTTTGCTAGATCCACATTGTGCTCGCGGGCCAGCTTGCGGACGAGCGGGGACGAGCGGACGTCGGAGGCTTCTTCCTCGTCTTCTTTTTTTTCTTTTGGCGGAGCGATGGCGGCGGGCGGCGGAGCGGGAGCTTCTCTTGCTTCTTTTTTTGGGGCTGCGGGAGCAGGAGCAGCGGACTTGGTCGGCGCAGGGGCGCCAGCGCCGTCGCCAATGACGCCGACGACAGTGTTGACCTGAACGGTGTTGCCTTCAGAGACCTTAATTTCTTGCAGGATTCCGCTGGCGGGCGCTGGGATTTCGGCGTCGACCTTATCGGTGGAAATCTCGAACAAGGGCTCGTCGCGCTGGACTTTTTCACCGGCCTTTTTCAGCCACTTGGTGATGGTTCCTTCAAAGATTGATTCGCCCATCTGGGGCATGACTACATCAGTCGGCATAGTTCCCTTTCCATGAAGCCCGGCGCAAACGGCGGGGTTAGAGCGAACAAACATTATAGCGAAGGTGAGAGGCGGCAGTACTCGAACAGTCGCGAGTGGCACGGTTTCAGGGCTTCCGGCAGGGTGAGATTTCGCCCTCAAGCAGTCCCTTACTCGAGGGCAGTGCCGGAATCACCTCGGGTTCACGGAGCAAACAATGAAGAGGCTTTTGGTGGTCGTAGTTCTTTGCCTGCCAGTCTTCGGGCAAGCGGCATATTCCGGCCCAGGATCGTACTCCGGGGCAGGACAGTGGAGCATGGTCAGCGGTGGGAGCGGTACGCTCTTTGCCGCGCTTCCGATCAACTGGGTGGACTCGGGAGATATTTGTTCCACGAGTTCCTACGACAACACAGTCTATGTTGATGATGGCTCGGGAACGGGTCACTATGCTGAAACGCCAGCCGGGTTGTTGGGGGCCCTGACCGACTGGTCGAATGCTGCCGACCAGTGGTGGCACATCATTGTGCCGGCCGGCGCGTTGCTCCACGGTTCTACTTACGACGCTAACAACTCCCTCATCACGCTTCCCGCCAAGGCGGGGGCGACGAAATGCGCGGTTGTGGAGTCTTCCTCTCCTCCGACAGCCAGTCAGATGTTGTGCTCCCACGGGCTGCCTGGTTACGGCGGCACGCGCAATCCCGGATGCACGAACGACATTGCGCACCTGTGGACGCTGCGCATGGACAGCGCCCCGAACAGCGGCTATCGGGCGATCTATGCCTGTGGGGGCAACAATATGACCTACGGGAACACGTCCTGTTTCTCGGGAGGTTCCCCGAATCCGGCGAACCATATCCTGCTGCGGGATATGGAAGTGACCGTGGCGCCGGGAGCGTACCAGAGCGGGAAGGGCGTCAACGCGGCGCAGTTGATTAAGTTCGACAGTGGACCGCAGTATCTGGGTATTGAGTACAGTTACCTCCACGGATGGGATCCTGGTGATTCGGGTCAACCCGCCGGAGCATGTATTGAAACTTCGACGTATCCAACGATTCCCTACGGTGATGGCGGATGGCTGCTGACCGGCGGTGTGACAGCAACGGGCGCGACGGTGACACAAGCCGCGGGCGACCACTTCGGTATGACGTTTTCCGACGGCACGCATTCGTCCGGTTATCCGCAGGTCATGGCCGGGCAGTCCCACCAACTGTTGGTTAACGGTGTGGGGTACACGATCACGAATCACGATCCGGCTGCGACCGACAGTGTGCTGACCGTTTCTCCGGCGCCGCCGATGCTTCCTTCGCCGGCAACAATCACGGCGACTTCCGTTGCGAGCGATGTGCTGACAGTCACGGCTGCCAACAGCTTTAGCGCAGGCAATCTGGTTTACCTGTCGGGCACGGCGGAGTCGTACCTTAACGGTCAAACCGTGGCCGTCCTGTCGACCGGCCTGTTATCGACACAGTTTGAGGCGAATTTCACCGCCGCGAATGAGACTAACTCGTCGGAGAAGTCGGGAGCGACAGCATCCCTCGCTTTTTCTCTACTGAATCCCGCGACCAAGTACGCCAACGGGTGTGGGGATGACGTTGATGAGGGAGTTGGGTTTGGCGCGACGGAAAGCTGGTTCCAGTGGAACTATATCGAGAAGATTCACTGGTGGGGTTCCGAGTCGCACGCCTTTTCGTTTGGGTTCTCCAATGGGCCAGATAAGATCGCGCATAACTGGATGGAAGGCGGATCGGCCACGTTGTTCAGCGGGGGCGCCGCAGTGGATACCAAAGGCGGCCCCGCTAATGACGTGGAAATCAGGGGCAACTTCCTTGGCCGCGACCTGGGCTACAGATTCCTGACTGGAAGTGCGGGGAACAGTCCGGCGCCTCCGTTCGGATGCGGGCCGATGGAAACCCCGTCCTCAAACAATACCTGCCCGATGTCATGGGCTATCAAGAACAGCTTGGAACTGAAGCTTGGCAACCGGGTTCTGGTGGATGGGAATATCATCTGCTGCGCGTGGGCCGACGCGCAATCCGGCTTCGTTATTGTCAGTAATCCTCGATCGACTTCGGGCGGGACGGACGGTGGAATCTACAATCAATCGACTGGCCAGCCGATGACGGTGATTACTAACGTCACACTTACGAACAACTGGATCAGCGACTCTCCGCAAGGAATGGAGTTGGGAACGCGCTCGCTTGGCCCCGGCGATGGTGGAGGACTATCGCAACCGGAGGACTATCTTGCGATCTCGAATAACGTGTGGTCGAACGTGGGTGACACGAATCAGTGGAATAGTCCTGGCGGAGAACTGATTGACTGGGGCGGATTCGGCGCCAACAATTTCTCGTGCGCGATGACGCGTAACGGGAGCGGCGTGGCGACGGCGTCCTGTTCGCCGATTCTGCTTGCCAATTGCGCCACGGGCGGAGCGGAACTTGTCCCGGCGCCGGTTTGCGGAAACGGATGCGGCCTGATGAATAATGCAGTTACCGTTTCCGGTGTGAACAACTCGGGCGGCGTGATTACCGTAAAGTTCGGCGGTTCGCGGCAAGATCCGTACGTGGGACAGAATGTCACGGTGTATGCTCCGAGCGCCTACGCAGGGACATTCGCGGTCACGGGCGTCTATAACAACAGCGTGAACACGCTCTGCTCGTCACTGGACAACTCACAGCCGCAGCCGTGCGTAAGATCGGACGGGACGTTTGGGGATTCGCTGACTTATACCGACTCTTCCGCTCCGGCGGGGAGCCTGTGTTCCAGTGCGTCTTCTTGCAATGCGGCTGGCGTCGCGATCGTCATTCCGACGCTGGCGTTCAAGATGCTGGACATGAGTCCGGGGGATGCGGTCTACACGCCCTATTGCTGGAATACCTCGACCAACTCAGAAGACACCTCCTACGAAGTTGGAGCTACGAGCATGGTTGCGGCGACAAGTTCGGCTTCCCCGACCTCGCTGGTCATCTCCTTTCCGAATGCGGGTTCGGTGGACTCCTCGGGCAATACGATCTGCGAGCTCGAAAATGATTCGGGGCATCCGTACGGCAGCGCCTTCGCCAACAATTCGGTGCTGACGGCATCGGGCGAGGTCCTTATTTCCGGGGGCACGTATCGGCAGCACCACAACAATTACCTGACACACAAGGTTTTCGCGGCTCCCGCGGGCGCCAGCAACTTAGGGATCAGTTGCAACCACGTTACAGGTGATGGGAATGTCGCACTGAGCCAGTGCTGGGATACGGGGAGCCTGAACGAATACGACAACCTGATCGTGAATCAATCCAGCAGCGCCCCGGCGGTGCTCTGCTTGGGGAGCAATTGCTGGAATGAAGTGTGGCCGAGCGGCAGTACGCCTGCGGACTTGTCTCCAAATGCAAATTGTTCGGCAGGTCCGGTTTCCAGTTGCATGGGATGGACGGGGTATACCGTGACCGGCGGCAGCGGCTTGACGTTTCCGGCAGGTGCGTGCACTTATGACGGCTCGAATCCCCTGAATTGCCCACTCATGGGAGCGCCTTGGTCGAGCAACTTCTCGCTCAGCGACCTTGTACCTCTGAGCGGCTCGTCGTATACCACCGAGGGCGCAAACATACCGAGCATGGTCACGGCATTCACGCAGACGGAATACGTCTGTCCTAGCGGCGCTAACTGCGGAACACACGGGCCGTATCCCGATAACTAACGACTACCCGCTGCGGAACGTTCGCACAATGAATCTTACTCTCCATCTTACGCTCGAGGAAATGACTTACTCCGAAGTGGCCGCACGGCTGGGCCTCGACAACACGCCGAGTCCGACGGTTGTGGCCAACTTAGGAGTCGTGGCGGCGTGCATGGAAACAATAAGGACGTTCGTCGGCGCCAATCCCATTGTCGTGCACAGTGGGTACCGTTCGGCAGAAGTAAACCACGCGGTGGGCGGAGTGGAAACGAGCGCCCATTGTCGCGGCCTGGCGTGCGACTTCGTTTGTCCCGGCTTCGGTACGCCACTCGAAGTGGCGTTGGCCATCTCGCAGTCCGACATCGACTACGACCAACTTATTCTGGAGTACGGATGGGTACATGTTGGCCTGGCGCAAAACAGGTCGTCATTCCGGCGCGAGGCCCTGACGAAACGTTCGCCTGCTTCGGCATATGAGTTGGGAATCAATGCGTGATTCTGCAAGCTTTCCAGAAGTAAAGTCTTTTATCAGAAGCTAGTCAACTAACCTAGCCGTCGCAGGCCGACGGAGCTGTGAAGTCAGCTCGCGCGACCCCGTGCCATCAGGAGAAACTATTGTGACAAAGTACGCTGCTTATCTACCTACGGTTGTATTAGTGCTAACCTCACTTGCAAACGCCGCCACGCCGGCGATTGCGGCTTTCTGGATGAGCCATGCTACTGCCGCGGCGATCTTGGCGCCATTGGCCGTCATCGTGGCGCATTGGTTACCCTCGCCATCGGACGCTGTCATCCCAAGGAAGTAAGTCACTTTCGAAAACCCTAAAGGAGAAATCATTTTATGAGAAAAGCTCTCATTGTCGTGCTGTCTTTCGCCTTGTTAGCCACCGCTTGTTCGACCGCTTGGGTGTCGACGCTTGATTCCATTCTTGCCGCCGCGGCGCCAGCGCTGATCAACATTCTGCAGATTGTTTCCGCCGCGAACGGCCAGCCGATGAACTCGAATCTTGCAGCGAAGATCAGTGGCGATGCAGGGGCCATCAAGACACTGGCTGCCGACTTTGCAAAAGATGGTGGATCAGATGCCTGCACCACGCTGCAGAATGCCGTTGCCACCTATCAAGTCGATCAGGCTCTCGTATTGCAATTGGCACAGGTGAAGGATTCGAACACACAGACAAAGATTTCGCTGCTGGCGGATCTCGTGTCTGGGACGATAGACGCGATTACGGCTGTGATTCCTGCTTGCCAGGTGCCGACTTCTTCGGCTAAGAGCATCAAGGCTGAACCTCCGCTCAACGTGCGCAACTTCGTTGCGAGTTACAACGGCATTCTTACGGCCAGGACCGGAAATACTGCCGTGGACGCAGTGACTCCGAAGTTGGTCATTCACCAGCACTCGAAATTAGTCCGGTACGCCTCGTTGAGCTACCTGAAGTAATGGGCAACTTACTTATAGAGGACTGGTTGTGACATTCATTCAGATCGGTGGATATGGAAAGCTTCTAAGTCGTAAGGAGAGTGATTCATGGAACGTAAGTGTGGAGCCCTCCGCGATGTTCACGATGTTCGGGATCGGATGTACCGTGCTGCGTCGAGGACTCGGCCGGCTGTGCTTCGTGTGGATCTGCGGGAATGGGGAGGGCCGATCAAGGATCAGGGCGAGGAAGGCAGTTGCACTGGACACGCCTTCTCGTCAGCACGCGAG
>Ga0209415_10018095_pt1 | contig 11145 bp, 10 predicted proteins | sample PeaSoiSIISIP2007_FD_187696 | JGI IMG/M metagenome (GOLD analysis project Ga0209415, IMG submission 187696) | Peat soil microbial communities from Weissenstadt, Germany - SII-SIP-2007 (SPAdes) (version 2) | ecosystem: Environmental > Terrestrial > Soil > Wetlands > Peat | place: Germany...
CCCCTTACGGAATCACTGGCGGGGCCACTTTGTGTCCCGGCACGAGAGGAACGCAAGTCGGCCTGGACGAAGAAGTCGACTTCGATTTGACCAAGCTGGACGGCGGCGGCGGAATCAATCCGGCATATTTGCCGCGCGACCCCGCTCATGGATGCGTGCCTGTATATCCGCACCAGTTCATTCGCGCCAATACGATTTTCGAAGTGGTGAAAGCCGGCGGCGGCTATACCGCGTGGTCCGACAAGCACCCCTCCTATGACTTCACAAATGGCCCCAGCGGCAAGGGCGTCGACGATCTCTGGAGTCCCGAAATCAACTCCAACGTCGTGGCGCTCCCCCAGGTGCCGGGCTGCGATCCGATCCCCGACTCCAACCCGTCGGTGACCGACTGGACGACGAGCTTTCAAGAGATTCGGTGTTACGACAGTCTGAAAGTTCAGGCCGTGCTGAACTGGATCGATGGCAAAACGCACGATGGCTCGGCTTCCGCGCCGGTTCCCAGCCTGTTCGGAATGAATTTCCAGACCGTCAGCGTGGGACAGAAACTGGTGGAAGGCAGCACCATCGGTGGTTACCTGGATGCTTTCGGAACGCCGTCCGCTTCCCTGCTGAGCGAGATCGAATTTGTCGACACTTCGATCGGCAAGATGGTGGCGGAGCTGAAGAAACAGGGACTCACCAGCTCCACGCTGATCGTCATCACCGCCAAACACGGCCAATCGCCCATCAACATCAATACCCTGCTCCGAATCCCCGGCGACAATTCCGCGCTCAATTCACCGGCTGGCGTGCTGGGCAGCCTGGTAGCGCAGTCCATTGAAGACGACGTTTCTCTGATATGGCTGACCGATCAGACCCAGACCGATGTCGCGGTAAAGATGCTGCAATCCAGTCTGGGTGGCACCGGCGGCGGTGAGGTATACGGGGGCAATGCGTTGAAGCTGATGTTCAACGATCCGCTCACCGATTCGCGAACCCCCGACATCATCGTCACGCCCAATATCGGAGTGGTCTATACCGGCCACAAAGCCAAAGTTTCCGAGCACGGCGGATTCTCGAACGACGACACCAATGTGATCCTGTTGGTGTCGAATCCCGTGATCGGGGGCAGCAGCACGTATGAGTATCCGGTGAAAACCGCTCAAGTAGCACCGACCATTGTCGCCGCCCTGGGCCTCAATCCCCAAGCGCTGGATGGCGTGGCCACCGAAGGCACTCCAGTGTTGCCGGGGCTGGGCCTCGACAGCGCGCCCAGCGTGGTGATTGCACCCGTACCCGCCGATCAGGTGGCAGGCAGCCTGCGGCTGGACGCCTCCCGCTCCACTGATGCGAACGGGCTACCGCTCAGCTTCCAATGGTCGAATCCCACGCACAACGCCGGCATCACTTTTGGCAATACCGCGACGCCCACGGTCCAGTTTGACGGGGGCCGCGGCCAGTACACGTTTAAAGTGATCGTTTCGAATAGCCAGGGAGCTTCCGCTTCAGGAAGCGTTTCCATCAGCTATTTCGGCCGATAAGTTGTGACAAGGGCTGGGGCGGATACTTCGTCCCAGCTCATTTGCCTGCAGCTTTGTAAACCTTCTCGAACTTGTTGCGCTGATTCCAGACCGTGAACGATCCGTTCTGGTCAGCCGTCAGCTTGATGTATTGTCCCGTGCAGTGCTCATCCACGTTGGCGATGAACGGATCCGCGACATTATGTTCCTTGCCGCCGTCCATGGCATAGTGCAGCTGCCACAAGTCCTCTAAACCAGGCGAATCCTTCACGATCTGCCAGGCGTCGGGGCTGCCGCCCTTGCGCGCGCCGTTATTCATAATGGCCACGCGCGGATGCACTGCATCCACCAGCGCCGGGGAGTTCGACTGATTCAGCCCGTGGTGCGACACCAGCAGCACGTCCACCGTGCCAATCGGATTATTCGGGCACATCAGTTCCAGTTCCTTGTTCCACGTCAGGTCCCCCAGGTCGAGGAACCGGAATTTCTCGAAGGTGATCAACACGCCCAGAGACCGGGCGTTCTCGGTCGGGTCCGTCTGTTTTTGTGGCGTCGCCGCGCAGAACGAATTCGGCTGGCCGGCGCCGGGGAGCGGCGTCTGGATATGTTCGCCGTTGGCGGTCAGCACCTTGACGGAAAGCCCTTTGACAGGAACCGTGTCGCCCGGTTTCACCACCAGATGTTCACCGCGCTGGATGGTCTTCACGTAATCGCTGTAGTCTTCCGTGGTGGTCTTGGCATTTTCGGTGTTGGGCCCGTGATCCACGAAATTCAGGATCTTCATGCGATCGGCGAGCTGAGGCACGCCGCCCACGTGGTCGCGGTGATAGTGGGTGATAAGCAAATAGTCGATCTGCTTGATCTTGGCCGCCTTGGCGGCTTGCGCGATCCGCTCCGCATCGCGGCCCTCGAAACCACGCCAGCCGGTATCAATTAGCAGCGATTGGCCGGAAGGACTTACGATCAGCGTTGCCTGCCCGCCCTCCACGTCCACCGAATAAATCTCGATCGTCTTCCCGCCGAAGAGCCCGAGCGGCCCCGCCGCCGCCCATTGGGAAAAAAACGCCGCCAGGAGAGCCAAGCCCAGGTTCGCGGTACGCATGTGCCGCATCGTATCACACCCCTGTCACATTGCCGGAACACGACGTGAAATCGTAACGTAATAAGGTATAGGAGGCTGACCGGAAAACGAAGACGATGCCATTTTGCTGCCAGTGCGGACAATCCGTTGGTAACCGGGACGTCTACTGCGCCGTGTGCGGCGTGCGCCAACCGTTGTCGGCGGCATCTGCCGCGCCCGGGGCGGAGTATCTGCACGGCATTAGCTCGCGCACCGCTTCCCTGCTCTGCTACATCCCGATCCTGGGCTGGATTGTGGCCATCGTCGTGCTGGCCTCCGCGCGCTTTCGCGAAGACACCCGCGCCCGCTTCCATGCCTTCCAAGGTCTTTATCTTTTCGTCGCCTGGCTCATCGTCGATTGGGTGCTGGCTCCGATGTTCCGCTTCGCCTACTGGGGCCCGCCCCACGGCCTCGTGCCCGGACTGCTGAAAGCGGTCATCTTCGGCGCGTGGGTTTTCATGATCGTCAAAACCTCGCAGGACGAGATGTACAAGCTGCCTATTCTGGGTGAACTGGCGGAAAAATCGGTCTCCGAGCAGCGCTAGTGCGAAGTTATCAATTCCATTTCTTCACTCGCGGCCAGAGCTCCGGAAGAGGCCGGCGCATTCCGGAACAGTAGTAAATGTCAAAGTGGTTGTATGGCATCGAGTACCGATCATAAACACGCCCCGCCTTTCGCACACCGGTGAATAGCTGCTCAAGCTTCGCCTGGCTGTCGTCCATCACGATCATGCTTTCTCCGGTGTAGCCCCGCGGGCCCCAAAGAAAATAGTTCTGGTGGCCGCTAATGGCCGGCGCAAACCATACTTTGGACCGAACAGATCGATCGCGCCCGCCTGCCCATAAGTCTGCGCAAAGATCGCGGTGCGCGCGCGAACCTCCGGCGGCAAGCCATTGTATGCCTGCGCCACAGCCGCCGTCATTTGTTCCCGTCCGAATTGATCGGCGAAAATTTGCGGCAGCGGCCCAAGTTCGTGAGTTTCGATCGCGGGCTGCTCCAGACCCAGCGCTTTCGTATATCGAATGTACGTTTCCGGAGGCAGCAGCGGGATGGCGAGCGGCGCGAACACGGCGCCGCCCAAAATCATCAATGCCGGAAAAGCGACCTTCAACCACGCCAGTCTAGGCCGCGCCAGCAACTGTTCCCACAGCACGCCGCCGCCCGCGAACAGCACCGGGAACGCGGGAAACAGGTAATAGACTCGAGGACTCAAAATGACAATCGCCGCCGCCGTGAGAATCCACGCCCATCCGATGGCGCGAAAAGCCCTTCCGGCCTCGGTGCGGAAGTAGAACCACAGTCCCCCCAGCCAGATGGGCAACGTCAGCGGATGCATCAACAGGATCTCTTGAACGAAAAACACCGCTGGCCCTAGTGGAACGTCGCGCCCGCTGGCACGAATATTGGCCTGTAGCTCCAGGAATGGAAAGTGATGCTGGACGTTCCAGATCAGATTCGGCAGGAAGATGAGAAACGCGATCGCTCCGCCCGCCCACAGCCAGCGGCTGGCGAGTAAACGCCGCTGCGGAGTCAGCAGCCCCAACACCAACCCCCGCGCCGAAGATCAGCATCGAGTACTTATTTTCGAGACCGAAGCCCGCCAGAACGCCAAACCAGATCCAGAGCTTTTCGTTGTCTGTTTTTATCAGGCGAATTAACAGATATGCGCAGCCCATCCAGAACAGCGGCTCGAACGCGTTCATGGTCAGCAGCCCGTCGCCCCCCAAAACTCCAGGGGCGATGAATGCCGCCAGGGCCGCCAGCACTTGCGCAAAGCGCTTTCCGCCCAACTCGCGAGCGATCAGCGCGGTGAGCACGACCTCGGCGACGCCGGCCAGCGCGGGCAGCAATCGAATCGCGGCCAGCGACTGCCCCAGTGCCGATCGCAACAGCCACGTCAGCAGCGCGATGAGCGGTGGCTGGTCCACATATCCCCAGTCCAAATGCCGGCTGCAAGCGAGGTAGTAAAGTTCGTCGACAAAGTAGCCGTAGTGCCGGCCCGCGTACAAATGCACCAGCAGCTTTGCGGCTGCGATCGCGAGCACGGCTGCGCCCGCCCCACGAAGGAACTTCAATAGCAAGCTTCCAACAGAGCTTTCACTTCCTGCTCCGTCATGGGCCGGTCCACTACACCCATGTGCGCGAGCTCGTGCGTGATCGGCCCCACGATGGATCCGATCTCCCCGTGTGGAACGCCCACGTCCCGGAGTCTCTTCGGAACATCGAACTGCGCGATGAACTCCTGTGTCCGGTCCGCGCACTGAAGCGCGGCAGGCTTCGGATTCGTCCGGTCGAACGGAATCCCGTAGCCTTCCGCCACGGGACCGAAACGCTCGGCCGCGATCTCCGCCATGAATCGCATGGAATTCGGCAGCGTGATGCAGGATGTAATTCCGTGCGGCACGTCCCAGCGCGGGCCGATCTGATGGCCCAACAAGTGCGACAATCCGAAGCGCGTATTCATTGCGCCGAAAATCGAATACCAGGACGCGAATTGGCAATGCCCGCGATGCTCGAGCTGCTCATCGCCCTTGGTGGAAATGGAAGCATGCAAATGCTCGGAGAACAGCGCGATCGATTTTGCCGCCAGCGCGTCGCTGATCGGCTGATGCCGGATTGCGTAGGCGCATTCAATGGCATGATCCAAAGCCCGGATGCCGGTTGACACCCACAGCCAGTCCGGCGTTGAGAGCGTCAGCGCCGGATCGTTGATCACGGTGCGCGGCAAAACGCGCGTATCGTAGATGCCGCTTTTTACTCGGGTGCTCTCGTCGGTTACTCCGCCGGCGTGGGTATATTCGGCCGCCGACAGCGTGGTCGGGATCGCGATATGAACTAATTCACGCGTCTCCAACAACCCGTAGATGGCCACCTTGCTCGAATCAATGGGACTGCCGCCGCCGAGGCTCACCAGGCTATCGGCATTCACGCGCTCAATCTCTTTCTGCAGATCGTTCACCGTGCCGCGCGGAACGTGTTGGATGATTCCAGAGAACACCGACGCGCAATTCGAGCCCAAGGCTCCAGTGACTTCCTGCAAAATCGGCAGCTTCGCCACCACGTCGGTTGTGACCACCACGGCGCGCTTTAGCCCGCGCCGATCCATCTCGTCTTTCAATGCCGCAATCTTGCCCGGCCCGTAAATCACGCGCTCCAGCCGGCTCAAATTGAATTCGCCCGTGGGCGCTTGCCATTGCAGGCGACGAATTTCGGGGGATGCCATGCGGCCATACTATCAAATCATTTGAACTTGACAATCGCGATAAGATGATGCGTGGAGCGCACAGCGAGGGACGCGCTCATATATATTGGAAAGCTATCGCGGCTCGCTGCGTTGTGCGCGATATCGATTGGAGAATCGCATGATCCACTACCGTTTGCTCGTGACCGGAAGCATTTTATTCGGGCTGGCCTCTATGCAAGCCGCCGGACCCGACCCCAAGGTCCTGGCCTACACACTCCCCGACAAGATCCACTGGACCGATAACCCCGGCGGCGCCAGCCAAGCGATCATCACCGGCGATCCCACCAAGCCCGGCCTCTACATCGTCCTGACCAAGTGGCATCCGCACCACATGAGCCATCCCCACTTCCATCCCAACGATCGCTTCATCACCGTGATCTCGGGCACGTGGTATGTCGGCACCGGCTCAAAATATGATCCCGACAGCACCACCCCAATCCCCGCCGGCAGCGTTGTCACTCACTTTGGAAAGCAGATCCATTATGACGGCGCGAAGGATGAAGAAGTGACGCTCGAAATCGTGGGCATGGGTCCGGCGACGTCGACGCCCGCCGAAACGAAGTAGTGCGCAAGCGCATCGGCGTCTATACCCTTGCGATCACTGGTGGCGGAGGTGGCGAAAAGTCAACCTCTGTCATGGCCGAGCGACTCAGCCGCAACCACGATGTTTTTTTTGTTGTGGGCGAGCCCTGCAAGGCCGCCCAATTGGAGTCCTACTTCGCGGTAGATCTCTCTCGGGTGCGCCTGGTCTCCTTGCATTTGCCGGTTCAGGACATGTTGCGCCGCTGCTCAGGCTCTGTGGTTGCGCCCTTGGCGGCCCGCGCACCCCTGGATCTCGTCCACTCTCATCTTCGGCGCGTGCTCGAACCCACATACAGCAGCCAGATCCGGGCCCTTGGACTGGACTTGCTCATCAACAAACAAGGCTGCAGCATACTGCCGTGCCCCGCGCCGCGCGGCATGTACCTGTGCATGTTTCCTCACGAAATGAAGGGAGAGCTTCGGCGCGATCCTGCGCGCAGCCTCTTTTATCGGACCTATGCGGCTTTAGGGAACCGCGTGATCGGGATGACCAAGGACGTCCTCGATTCGTATCAGGTCATCGCCGCCAATTCGAGTTTCGTTGCTGATTGGATCGAGCGCCTCTGGCACCGCAAATCCACCGTAGTTTACTCCTCCTGCGAGGACATGGGTCCGCCAGCGCCCAAGGAAAAAATCATTCTTCATGTTGGCCGCTTTACCTACGCTTGGCGCAATGACTATAAGCATCAGGGGACGCTCCTGGAGCTCTATCGCAGCATGACATCGCTGCACGAGCAAGGTTGGCGGCTGCATTTTGCGGGCACGCTTGAGCCTGGAATTGCCGCCGAACGGCGTCTCGCGGAACTGACTCGCGCCGCGGCCGGCTTGCCCGTCGAGTTTCACCCGAGCGCGAGTTTCGATCAGCTGCGCACTCTTTATCGCCGCGCTTCCATCTACTGGCACGCCACCGGCTACGGGTCTTCGCCTGAACAACATCCGGGAAAACAAGAACATTTCGGAATCACCATCGTCGAAGCCATGTCGGCAGGCTCGGTGCCGGTCGCCCTGAACTCGGGCGGCCCCCGCGAGACCGTCCAGCACGCAGTCTCCGGATTCCTGTGGAACAGCCTGCCTGAATTGCAACACTACACCGCGCTCCTTGCCTCCGACCCCGCTCTGCTCCGGCAGCTCAGTGAACAGGCAACTGCTTCCAGCGTATGCTTCCACCGCGCGGCGTTTGAAGACCGCATTGAGACGCTCGCCGAATCGCTCCTTCGCCGCAACGCCTGAACACGGCAGAGCGAAGTAACTATTTTCCGACGTCGTCCGCGTCGAGAGTAACGTCAAGGTAGGCCAGAAACGCGGCCACCAACCGGTAGCTGTCGTAATAGTCGGTCAAGCGCAGGGCCGCCATTTCATCGAGCCGCGAGTGCAAGATGGGAAACGTTTGAGTGGTGATCGAGTGAATCATGATCGTCGGAACATGGCGATCCTGAAACGAATCCGAGTCTGACCGTCCCACTTGATGTACATTCACCGCGCTCAAAGGCAAATGCATCGAGCTGGCGACCGTGCCCAGCGCATTGGCTAAACGCTTGTCGCCGCGATCCAATTCCACCTTCGTCGGCGAGGTTCCCAGCGAATCCATGTTTACCATGGCGCTCACCTTGCCCAAGTCATCCTTGCTCATTTGATGCACGTAGAACTGCGATCCAACCAGCCCTTTCTCTTCATCAGTAAATCCGATAAACACAAATGTATGGCGCCGCGGGGACGTCTTGAGACTTTGATATAGGCTCGGCAGCAGGGAACACCCGCTCCAGTTGTCCACCACGCCTTGTCCCTTGTTTACGAAATCAAAATGAGCGCCGAGGATGATCTGGGACTCCGTTTGTCCCGGCAACGTGCAGACCGCGTTCGGATCCTTCGAGTGCTTCACGGCCTGCTCGGTCAGGTGATCGCCAGTGCAGCCTGCTTCTTCAAACAGCGCATGCAGTTCCTGCTCCCGAGCGAAATTGGTGTTCTTGAAATCGGCTAGCCGCCGGTTGATCTGGTCGGCTGGAACCGTGTCGTAATGAATCGCTACGTTCTGTCCGGAAAGCGCCAGCGCCAGAAGCGGCGCGCAAACACCCGTCCGCCAGATTGGCATTACAGCGCATCGCTCGCGTGATATGAGCTGCGCACCAGTGGACCCGACTCTACATGCGAGAATCCCAGCTCGTAGCCGAACCGCTTCAGCTCCGCGAATTCTTCGGGCGGTATGTAACGAATGATGGGCAGATGCTTGAGCGATGGCCGCAAGTATTGCCCCAGCGTCAAAATATCCACCTGATGCGCTCGCAGATCCCGCATCACCTGCCGCACTTCCTCGCCCGTTTCGCCCAGTCCCAGCATCAGCCCCGATTTAGTCGGAACTTCTGGACATGTGTGCTTCGCGTACGCCAGCATGTCGAGCGACCGTTCATACCGCGCGCCCAATCGCACCTGCCGGTACAACCGCGGCACCGTTTCCGTATTGTGATTCAGCACGTCCGGATGCGCGTTCATCACTACATCCATCGCCGCATGCGAGCCCTGAAAATCCGGCGTCAGCACTTCCACCTTGCAACCTGGGATGCGCTCCCGAATGGCCTGAATGGTCAGCGCAAACAACTCCGCCCCGCCGTCCTTGCGATCGTCGCGGTTCACGCTCGTCACCACCGCGTACTTCAATCCCAGAACCGCTACGGCCTCCGCCACCCGCCTCGGCTCGTCGTAATCCACCGTCATCGGCGGACCCTTCTGCACCGCGCAAAATCCGCAACGCCGCGTGCAGACGTTGCCCAGGATCATAAACGTCGCCGTCCGATGGTTCCAGCATTCACCCACGTTCGGACACGCCGCGCTCTCGCACACCGTGTGCAGATTCAGCTGCCGCACCAGCTTTTTCAGCTCGTGATAGTTGTCGCCGGATGGCGCGGGCGCGCGCAGCCAGGCCGGGCGCTGCGGTTGGGGATTGATGGAAACCAGCACTACCTTTATTCTAACTGGGCCTCGGCCAGCCGATTCTCCAGCACCAGACCGCTGGCGAAATTCTCGCACTGCAAATAATGCGCCGCCGCATCTTCCAGCGCCTTCTTCGGCACCAGGCCGATGATCTCGCTCCCGGCGATCTCAACCCCGCGCGCCGCCGCTTCACGCCGCACTGCATCGAACACGACATGCAGCGGCGTCTGTTCGAAATCCGTCAGGTTCATCGAGACCTGCACCAGCCCGCGGCCGGCCAGCGGCAGCCCCAGCGCCTTGAGGAAGGGCATCCCGCCGGACGACGCCCGAATCTTGCGTGCAATCGCGCGAGCCACGCCCACGTCGTCCGTCTTCAAATTGATGTTAAACGCGATGAGAATCTTCCGCGCGCCGATGATGCATGCGCCCGCCGAAGGATGCAGCGCCGGACCGCCCACATCCGGCGCAATCCGGGGATTCTCGAATCCGCCGCGCCGGCAATTCTCCAGTAGCCGGCGATCCGGACTCATGGCCGCAGCCTCATAAAAATAGACCGGGACTTTGAAGCGCTCCCACACTTCCTGGCCCGTTCGCCGCGCAACGGCCACGCAATCGGCCAGCGTCACGCCTTCCAGTGGCACGAACGGCACCACATCCGCCGCGCCCATCCGGGGATGCACGCCCGCATGCTTTCTCAGATCGATGTGCTCGACGGCTATCTCAATTCCCCGCAGAGCGCCCTTTGCAACCGCGTCCGGCGGCCCGACAAATGTAATGACGCTTCGGTTGTGATCGGTGTCCATTTCGGATCGCAGCACTACCACGCCGGCAGCCGACCGAATCGCGCCCTCGATTGCCGCCACGGTGGCGTGATCGCGGCCTTCGGAAAAATTCGCGACGCATTCAATCAGCGGACTGGCCACTTGACCTCGGACCTTTCCACCAGCACCGCCCCTCGGCTCGTCACTAAATCCACCAGGTTCACTCCAAAATGATACGGCAACTCCCGGTAATCCGGGACGCTCAGCATCAGCAGATCGGCGCGTTTGCCGCTTTCGATGGAGCCGATGGTTGCCGCCCTCCGCAGCGCGTGCGCCGCATTGATCGTCGACGCGGCAATCGCCTCCGCCGCCGTCATCTGTAAGGTCCGGCAGGCCAGCGCGATCGTCATCTGCATGTTCAGCGACGGACACTCGCAGGGATGGTAGCCGCTTGCCAGCGCCACCGCCACACCGTTATCGATCAGCATGCGCGCGGGCGGGTACCGCTCGGTTCCCCCATGGAAGACAGTACCCGGCATCAACGTGGCAATGGTTGCCGACCTGGCAAGCAGTATCGCGTCGCGCTCGGTTGCCTCCGCCGCGTGACCCACACTGGCCGCTCCAATTTCGACGGCCGCCGCAATCGTGGCTGGATTCGAGCCAGGCCCCGCGTTCAATTTCAGTCCCAAGCCCAGGTCGCGCGCCGTGCTTAGATACCGGCAGGTCTGCTGCATCGCAAAGGATCCCGGCTCGCATCGAATGTCGGCGAACTCGGCCAGCTTGCGGCGCCGCAGCATCGGCAACAATCGTTCGCCGCGCTCCGGCGGAACTCGGGTCGCCAGAAAGGTCGGCACCAAAGTCACGGGAAGCTCTCGCAGTCCGGCGTACACGCGCAGGATTTTCACTTCGCCGGCGTCGGTGATCCCCAGGCCCGATTTAGCCTCCAGCGCCGTGGTTCCGTGCCGCACCGCTCCTTCCAGAGCGCGCAACGCCAGCGTTTCAAGCGTTCGAGG
>Ga0209415_10018096_pt1 | contig 11144 bp, 10 predicted proteins | sample PeaSoiSIISIP2007_FD_187696 | JGI IMG/M metagenome (GOLD analysis project Ga0209415, IMG submission 187696) | Peat soil microbial communities from Weissenstadt, Germany - SII-SIP-2007 (SPAdes) (version 2) | ecosystem: Environmental > Terrestrial > Soil > Wetlands > Peat | place: Germany...
TGCGATAATCGTCGAAGAACCCGACCGCGCCGAACCCCACGGTCACGAACAGCGTCACCCAGATGTAAAGATTGGCGAGGTCCGCCCACAGCAAGGTCGAGACCACGATCGCGATGAGGATGAGGAACCCGCCCATGGTGGGCGTGCCCTTCTTGGTCTGGAGATGGCTCTCCGGCCCGTCGAGGCGGATGGGCTGGCCCTCGCGCTGCCTGGCCTTGAGCCAGGCGATGATGCCGGGCCCCAGCGCGAAGCTGAGGAACAGCGCCGTCACCACCGCGCCGCCCGAGCGGAACGTGATATAGCGGAAGAGATTGAACGGCTCGAACCGGTCGGACAGCGGGGCGAAGAAATGGAACAGCATGGCTAGCTCTTGACCGCGACCGCCGGCTCGCCGGCCAAGAGCCGCGCCACGACCTCGCGCATGCGCGTGCCCCAGGAGCCCTTGACGACGACGATGTCGCCGGCGCCGAGCCGTTCGGGCAGCAAGGCCGCCATCTCGGCGGCGCTCGCCCGGTGCGCGCCGCGTTGCGCTTTGGGCAGCGCCGCGTTCAGCGCGCGCATGTCGTCGCCCACGGTGAACACGAGATCGACGCCGGCCTCGGCAAGGGGCGCCGCCAGCGCGGCGTGCAACTCGTTCGACGCCGTTCCCAGCTCGCGCATGTCGCCGAGCACGGCGATGCGCCGTCCACCCTTCTCGGGCAGGTTCGCCGCCAGCACCGCGATGGCCGCGCGCATCGAGGCCGGGCTCGCATTATAGCTTTCGTCGATCAGTTCGATGGTGCCGCCGCCGGCCGCGATCTTGTGGCGCTGACCGCGCCCGGCGAGCGGTTCGAGCGCGCCCAGCGCCGCCGCCGCGGCGCCGACATCGCCGCCCGCGGCCTTCACCGCCGCCAGCACCGCGAGGCTGTTCATCACCCAATGCCGACCGGCGGCGGCGACGCAGTAATCGACGATCTCGCCCATCACCGATGCCCTCACCGCGCTGGCGGTGGCATGGAGATGACAGTCGATGAGCCGCACCTGGGCGTCGCCATGGGCGCCGAAGCCGATGATGCGGACGATGCCGCGCGCGCGTGCCGCTGCCTCGAGGCGCAGGTAATGCGGATTGTCGCGATTGAGGATGGCGGCGCCGCGCGGTCCCATGCCGTTGAAGATCTCGGCTTTGGCGTCGGCGATCGCCTCGACCGAGGCGAAGAAGCCGAGATGCACCGGTTCGACCGTGGTGATCACCGCGACGTCGGGTCGCACCATCCGGCTCAGCGCGTCGATCTCGCCGGCATGGTTCATGCCCAACTCGAACACGCCGAAGGCGGTCTCGCGCGGCATGCGCGCAAGCGACAGCGGCACGCCCCACTGGTTGTTGAGGCTGCCGGCCGAGGCGGCAGTGCGCCCCTGGCGCTCGAAGGCGCGGCGCAGCGCCTCCTTGGTGCCGGTCTTGCCGACGCTGCCGGTGACGGCGACGATCGCGGCGGCGGTGCGCGCGCGCGCCGCGCGGCCGAGCGCCTCGAGCGCAAGTTGCGTGTCGGTAACCTCGACGAGCGGCGCGTCCGCCGTCAATCCTTCGGGCCGGCGGCTTACCACTGCGGCGGCGGCGCCGTTGGCGAGCGAAGCGGCGACGAAATCGTGGCCGTCGAAATTGGGCCCGCTCAGCGCCACGAACAGATCGCCGGGCACCAGGGTGCGGCTGTCGATCGATACGCCGCGCGCGGTCCAGTCGCGGCTGCTGCGGCCGGCGGTCGCGGCGGCGGCGTCGCCGGCGGTCCACAGCGCGGTCATCGCCTGACCTCCGCCACCGCCGCGCGCACTTCCTCGGCATCGGCGAAGGGCAGCGTTTGCGCGCCGACGATCTGGCCGCGCTCGTGGCCCTTGCCGGCGACCAGCAGCAAATCGCCAGGCTCGAGCAGCGCCACGGCGGCACGGATGGCGCTTCGGCGGTCGGCGATCTCTAGCGCCGAGGGGGCGGCGGCGAGGATGGCGCCGCGGATCAAGCCGGCATCCTCGGTGCGCGGATTGTCGTCGGTGACGATGGCGATGTCGGCCGCGCGGGCGGCGATCGCGCCCATCAGCGGGCGCTTGCCGGGATCGCGGTCGCCGCCGCAGCCGAACACCACGACGAGGCGCCCGGCGCAGTGCGGCCTGAGCGCCCGCAGCACGGTTTCGAGCGCGTCAGGCGTGTGCGCGTAATCGACGATTGCGGGCGCACCGTTGGGATGGGTCGCGACCCGCTCCATCCGCCCCGGCACGCCCTCGAGTTGAGCGAGCGCGTCGAGCGCCGGCTCCAGCGGCGTGCCGGTGGCGACCGCCAGGCCCAGCGCGGCCAATGCGTTGCTGCCTTGGAAGGCGCCCAGCAGCGGCAGCGCGACCGTGCGCCGCGTGCCGAACGCCTCGAGCGTGACGATCTGGCCGGTGCCGTCGGGCCGCGACGCGATGAGGCGGAGATCGGCGCCGTCGGCTGAGCCGAAGCCGATCACGCGCCGGCCTCTGCCGCGGCACAACGCGGCGAGGGCAACGCCCTCGGCGCCGTCGAGGTTGAGCACGGCGGTGCCGCCCGGCGGCAGCAGCTCGGCGAAGAGGCGCCGCTTCGCCGCGAAATAGCCCGCCATGTCACGGTGATAGTCGAGGTGATCGCGTGTCAGGTTGGTGAAGGCGGCGGCGGCGAGCGTCAGCCCGTCAAGGCGGAACTGGTCGAGGCCGTGGCTCGATGCCTCGAGCGCGACATGGTCGATCCCGGCCCGGGCGAGCGCCTGCAGTTCGCGGTGCAGGACGATCGGGTCGGGCGTTGTCAGGCTGGCCGGGGTGGCGAAATCGGGGCCGACGATGCCGATGGTGCCGAGGCTCGCCGCGCGCCGTCCGTGGCGCCGCCAGATCTGGCGGGTGAAGTCGGCGACCGAGGTCTTGCCGTTGGTGCCGGTGACGGCGGCGATGGTGTCGGGCTGGGGGGCATAGAAGCGCGCGGCGATGCGGGCCAGACGCTGGCGCGGGTTGGGGTCGGCGATGACCGGCACCGCGAGATCGGCGAGCGGCGCGGCGTCGGCTACCAGGATGGCGGCGGCACCCCGCGCCACCGCCTCGCCGACGAAGGCGGCGCCGTCGGCTCGGCCTCCGGCGAGCGCCGCGAACAGGTAGCCCGGTCGGACCGCGCGCGAGTCCGAGGCGAGGCCGGCGATCTCCGGGTCGTCGCCGGACGATGTCGCGAATGAGGCGTGGGCGCCGTCCATCAGCTCAGTTAGCCGCAAATTTCGGTCCCTGCGGGGTCGGCAAGTTGACCAACAGAGAACGGCGAATTTCGGGCGAATCTTCGTCCACGGGCGGAATTCCGACGATCGAGGCCATGCGTTCGATGGTCGCCTTCACCGCCGGCGCGGCGATCCAGCCGCCGGTGGCGTAGCCGGCCGACTGTTTGTTGCCGTGCGGCTCGTCGATGCTGATCAGCACGAGATAGCGCGGATCGTTGACTGGGAAAACGCCGATGAACGACGACAGCAGCGCATGCGTGGCATAGCGTTTGCCAGTGACCTTTTCGGCGGTGCCGGTCTTGCCGCCGACGAGGTAGCCGTGGGCGTTGGCGAGTTTGCCGGTGCCGTGCTCGACCACCAGGCGCAACAGCTTGCGCATCTCGACCGAGGTTGTCTCGGACATCACCCGCGTGCCCGGCACTTCCTCGCCGTCGAGCCGCTTCAGCAGGGTCGCGGGATGGAGCACGCCGCCGTTCGCGACCGCGCTCACGCCGGCGGCGAGCTGCAACGGGCTCACCGACATGCCGTGGCCGAAGGCGATGGTCATGGTGTTGACCTCCCGCCACGTTGCCGGCACCAGCGGCGTCGCGACCTCGCGCAGCTCGAAATCCGGCTGCTGCAACAGGCCGAGTTTGCCGAGGAAGTCGCGCTGGCGGTCGCTGCCGGCCGCGACCGCGATCCTGGCGGCGCCGATGTTGGAAGAATACATGAAAATTTCCGGCACTGTCAGCCAGCGCCGCTGGGCGTGGTCGTCATGGATGGTGAAGCGGCCGATCTGGATCGGTTTGGTCGCATCAAAGCTGCTGTCGAGCGTCGCCGTATGGTCGTCGAGCGCCATGGCGATGGTGAATATCTTGAACACCGAGCCCATCTCATAGTCGCCCAGCGTCGCCCGGTTGAACGTCGTCTCCGGGGTTGCCGATCCGGGATCGTTGGGATCGAAATCCGGCAGCGACACCATGGCCAGGAGCTCGCCCGTGTTGACGTCCATGACGATGCCCATGCCGCCGATGGCGTTGAACGCGGCGATCGCCTTCGCGGTTTCGTCGCGCAGGATGAATTGCACCCGCGCGTCGATCGACAGATCGACCGGCTCGCCGCCACTGCGCAGCATATGGTCGAGGCCGCGCTCGACACCGGCGAGGCCCTTGCCATCGGTATCGCTGTAGCCGACGACATGGGCGGTGAGGTTGCCGTCGGGATAGACGCGCCGCCCCTCGGCCTGGAATTGCAGCCCGGGAATGCCGAGCCGGTTGACTTGCGCCTCCTCGCGCGGCGTCAAATGGCGCTTCAACCAGATGAAGCTCTTGTCGGTGCTGAGCTTGGCGTAAAGCTCGGCCTCGTCGAGGTCGGGCAGCGCGCGGGCGAGCTGGCGGGCCGCGACCCTGGCGTCCAGCACCTTCTTGGGGTTGGCGAACAGCGACGGCGTGTCGAGTGTCGTCGCGAGCAGCAGGCCATTGCGGTCGACGATGTCGGCGCGCTCCGGCACCGCCGGCGCGCCGGCGTCGCGATGGGCGAGCCTGGTCTCGCTGCCGCCGAACAGCGTCACCTCGATCAGCCGCAGGCCGATGACGGCGAAGGCGAGCGCGAACAGCGCGGCGGTGATGAGGAGGCGCGTGTGGCTGGTGTCGAGCGATGCCCGCGCCGGCCCCGCGAGCGGCGCAGGGCCGCACGGATCGGGCTTGTAATGGCGTGGACGGCAAGGATTGTCGGGCGTGATGGTCATTGGTGTGTGCTCGGCTCGAAGGTGGCGAGCATCGCGCCCGGATGCGGCTCGGGGCGAGCGGGAAGGGTGGTGCCGGCGACCGGCGCGGCCGGAACCGGCGGCGCCGCATCGCGGAACGGGATTGCGTCGAGATTGCCGATCTGGGCAGTGCCGATCGGCGCCAGGTTGAGGAAGCGCTTCGACAATTCCTCGAGCCGCACCGGCTGGGTGAGATAGCTCCATTCGGCATTGAGGACGCGGATCGATTCGCGCCCCTCGACGATCTGGCGGTTGAGATGGGCGAGCGTATCTTCCTGCTGCATCACCTCGTATTTGACCTGGAACAGGCCATAGCCGACGACGATGACCGCCGCCGACCACAGCGCGGTGCTGGTGCGGATCATGGCGCGGCCTCGAATGCAGGTGCGGCGGTGCGTTCGGCGGCGCGCAACCGCGCCGACCGCGCCCGCGGGTTGCGCGCGATCTCGGCGGCGCTGGGCGCTATCGGCTTGCGCGCGAGCAGGCGGAAGCTCGGCGGCACGCTGCGGGCGGCGGGGAGATGGCGCGTCGTCCGCGGCGCGGCGCTGCTGCGCGTGCGCAGGAAATTCTTCACCTGGCGGTCCTCGAGCGAGTGGAAGGCGACGACGGCGAGCCGGCCGCCGGGCATGAGCAGGCGTTCGGCCGCGGCCAGGCCGCGATCGAGCTCGCCCAGCTCGTCATTGACCGCCATGCGCAACGCCTGGAAGGTGCGGGTCGCGGCGTCGATGCCGCCGCTCGCCGGCACGGCCTCGCGCACCAGCGCGGCGAGCGCGGCGGTGCGCGTGATCGGCGCCATCGCCCGCGCCTGCACGATGGCGCGGGCGACGCGGCGGGCAAATCGCTCTTCGCCGAGCCGATGGATGAGTTCCGCGAGCGCCGCCTCGGGCAGCGCGTTGACGAGATCGGCGGCGGACGTGCCCGCCGCCTCCATCCGCATGTCGAGCGGTCCATCGCTGCGGAACGAGAAGCCGCGCTCGGGCGTATCAAGCTGCGCCGACGACACGCCGAGATCGAGCGCCACGCCGGCCAGCGCGGAAATGCCGAGCGGCGCGATCAGCCGCTCCATTTCGCCGAACCGGCCGGCGATCACCGTGAGGCGGCCGGCATAGGCGCGCTCGAGCGGCGAAGCGCGCGCGACCGCCGCGGGATCGCGGTCGATGGCGACGACGCGGCAACGCGCTGCCTCGAGCAGCGCCCGGCTATAGCCGCCGGCGCCGAACGTGCCGTCGAGATAGAGCATGTCGTCGCGGGGGCTGAGCGCGCCGAGGGTTTCCTCGAGCAGCACCGGGACATGCAAGCCGGTCACGACGCGCCGCCATTGCCGCGCGGCGGCAGGGTGAGGCCGCGGGCGCGGCTGCGGCGATCGGCTTGGTGGCGCTCGAACCGCCCGGGCTCCCAGATCTGGAAGGTGGCGCCGTTGCCGACGAAGGCGGCATAGCCCTCGAGCTCGATGCCGGTATGGGCGCACAGATCGGGCGGCAGGACGATCCTGCCCTCGCCATCGAACGGAAGCTGCTGCACGTCGGCGAAGATGGCGGAGAGCGCGTCGCGCTCGTCGGAGAATTCCGCCATGGCCCCGACCCGCTCGACCAGTTGCTGCATGCGGTCGATGCCGCTGGCCTCGAGCGCTTCGGTCTTGATGGCGGGGAAAACCACGATGCCGGGGAACGACAGCCCGGCCAGCTCCTGTCGGAACGAAGCAGGAACGGACGCTCGGCCCTTACGGTCGACCTTGTTGATGAACGTCGCGAGGAACAGCGCCACCCCAGCCCCCGGCCACCCGTCCCTCAACCAGCCCGGCACGCGCATGCAGGCTTTTGGGACAGAATGGGATAGCATGGGATTTCATGGGAGTCAACTGAAAGGGGCAATAAAACCTAGGCTTAGCGTCATTTCCTCAGGCAGAAATTCTTCACCAGCCATAGCAACGTCACCGGCCAACGACTCTAGTACTGGTATTGCCCATGAAATCCCAATGATCATTTGTTCTTCGTTCGTTCACATCAGTGCCAGACGGCCTGTAAGCCGGGTTCTGTCCCTGCCTCGCGGCAGGGGATGGCCATTCATCTGGGACGCCCGTTACCGGGCGCCTCGCGCGACCGACCCGGACGGCGGCGCGGAAACCCGCCCGGCCCGTGGATCCCTGCGGATCCCGGGCCTGCCGTCCCTACTTGGTCTTGCTCCCGGTGGGGTTTGCCCTGCCGCTGCCGTTGCCGGCCGCGCGGTGCGCTCTTACCGCACCATTTCACCCTTGCCGCCCGGCGCGCGCGGTAACGCGCGCAGGGCTCGGCGGTATGTTTCTGTGGCACTTTCCCTAAGGTCGCCCCCGCCGGGCGTTACCCGGCACCGTGTTTCCATGGAGCCCGGACTTTCCTCCCCGCGCCCTGCGGCGCAAGGCGGCCATCCGGCCGTCTGGCGGGCGTATATAGCGCCGACGCAGGGTCCCGCGTCAATTCTCACCGCACGCCGCCGCAACCGCGGCGATGCGGCCGCAGGTTTCCGCGTCGGGCTCGCCGTTGTAGCCGGCGGGGCGGAAATGGCGCTGGAACGCGGCGACGACGTGGCGGGTCGTATCGTCGAGCGTGCCGGAGAGCGGCACCTCGTAGCCGATCGCGGCAAGCAGGCGCTGCATCTGGCCTAAATCGTCGAATGCGGCGGCGCTCGGCGCCGGCCACAGCCCGATGCCGGCGCGGGCCAGGCGCGCCCAGTCGAACAACTCGCCGGGATCGAGCTTCCTTTGCGGCGCCACGTCGGCGTGGCCGAGTACGTGACGCGCCGGGATGGCATGGCGCACGAGGATGTCGCGGCACAACAGCTCGAGCGCTGCCATCTGCGCCGCCGGAAACGGGCGATACCCCCATTCATGGCCGGGATTGTCGAGCTCGATGCCGATCGAGGCGCCGTTGATATCGCCGCGCCCGCGCCACGACGACATGCCCGAGTGCCAGGCGCGGCGCTCTTCCGCGACGAGTCGCCAGACCGTGCCGCAGGATTCGATCAGGTAATGCGCGCTGACCGCAGCCGCCGGCGAGCACAGGCGCTCGAGCGCCTCGGCCACGCTGGTCATGCCGGTGTAATGCAGGATCAGCATGTCGATCGCCACCGCGCGTGGTCCGTGATTGGGCGATGGGCGCTCGCGCATCTCCATCGCCGCATCCTATCGCCGCGCCGTCAGAATGCGAAGCGCGCGACCAGGAACAGCACGCAGCCGACGCCGGCGCCGACCAGCGTGCCGCTCATCCGGATATATTGCAGGTCGCTGCCGAGCGCGCGTTCGAGCCGTGCCGCGACGGTTCCGGCATCCCAGCCCCGCACCACCTCGGCAACCAGTGCCGCGATCTGGCCGCGCCACGGCACGACCGCCAGCGCCGTGTGCTCGAGCCCGGCATGCAGGCGCTCCTGCATCGCCGGGTCGGCGGCGAGCGTGCGGGCGAGCGACACGAGCCCCGCCGCCAGCGCCGCGTGCGTGCGCGAGTTGGTGGCCACGAGATCGTCGAGCACGAGGCGGCGCAGCTCGTCCCAGATCGCGCCGAGCCAGTCCTGGACCTCCGGCTGCGCCAGAATCTGCGTCTTGATCGCGGCGACACGGGCGCGCCACAGCGGCGATTGCACAAGGTCGTCGGCAAGCGCCAGGATCGCGGCGCGGCAGCGCCGGCGCGCATCGCTCTCCTCAAGGCGCAATTCGCCGAGCCATTCTTCGATCGCGGCGACGATCTGTTCGGCGATGCGACGGTCGATCGCGCGTGGGACCCACCAGCGGCTGCGCTCGGCGACGATCGCGAAGAGCCGGCCCTGGTTCGCGGCGAGCGCTTCCTGCGCCGCGTCGAGCGCGCGGTCGAACAGCGCGTCCGCCGCCCCGCCGCGCGTCAGCAGCGCCAGGACCCGGCCGAGCGACGGCGCCAGCTCGGCGTCGCTCAGCTGTTCGTGGAACGAGCGTGCGACGAAATCGCGCAGCGCTTGATCCTCGAGCGCGCGTACGATTGGCGCGAGCGACGCGGAAACGCGGGCGGCGACGAGGCGCGCATGGTCGGGCGCTGCGAGCCAATCGGCCGCGTGCCGCACCGGCGCCAGCGCCCGCAACCTCGCCGCGAGGATTTCGGGCGCCAGAAAATTGCGCTCGATGAAGCTGCCGAGCCCGGCGCCGATGCGATCCTTGTTGGCGGGAATGATGGCGGTGCGCGGGATCGGCAATCCCAGCGGATGGCGAAACAGCGCGGTCACCGCAAACCAGTCGGCAAGCCCGCCGACCAACGCCGCCTCGGCGCCGGCATGGGCGAGCGAGGGCCAGAAGCCGGCTGCCGCGCCGGTGGCGGCGAAGATGGCGGCGGCAACGACCAGCATCGCCGACGCGATCAGCCGGTTCTGGCGCCAGGCGCGATCGAGCGGCACCGCATCGTCGAACGCCGGGATCGGGCGGTTGGATTGGGGCACGATGTCCTCGCTGAAGCTGGCCTCGCCGCGCGGCGCCGTGTTAGCGTCGCCCGGCGTTCGATTTCAACCGCAGGGGGGCGCATTGTCGTTCGGCATCGGTCTCGTCTGTTATGTGTTGGGCACGCTGGCGGTCGGCGTCTGTCTGCTCGCCATACCCGGCCGCGGCGGCGCGGCGCCGCCCGATCACGGCCATGGCGGCCACTGAACCCGCGCTCGCGTCGGTGCGGGCGCTGGTCTTCGACGTCTTCGGCACGGTCGTCGATTGGCGCGGCAGCATCCTCGCCGAGCTCGAGGCTCTGGGCCGTCGCAAGGGGATCGCCGCCGATTGGGGCATTTTCGTCGATGATTGGCGCCGCGGCTACCAGCCGGCGATGCAGCGGGTGCGCTCCGGCGCGCTGCCGTGGACCAACATCGACGGGTTGCACCGGCTGATCCTCGACGACATCGTGCAAAAACATGGCATCGCCGGGCTCGACGAGGACGAGAAGCGGCAGCTCAATTCGGCGTGGCATCGGCTCGATCCCTGGCCCGACGCGGTTGCCGGCCTGACGCGGCTCAAGCGGCGCTATGTCATCGGCACGCTCTCCAACGGCAATGTCGCGCTGCTGGTCAACATGGCCAAGCGCGCCGGCCTGCCGTGGGACATGGTGTTCTCGGCCGAACTGGTCCGGCACTTCAAGCCCGATCCCGAGACTTATCTGATGGTGCCGGCGCTGCTCGGGATCGCGCCTCACGAGGTCATGCTGGTGGCGGCGCATGGCGGCGATCTCGCCGCCGCATCGCGCCAGGGCGTGCGTACCGCCTATGTGCGCCGTCCGCTGGAGCACGGCCCGGCGGCACAGCCCGAGACCGTCGCTGCCGGCGGGTTTGATCTCATGGTCGAGGATTTTGGCGCGCTCGCCGCCGCCATGGGCGCCTGAACATGAAAAAGGCGAGGGCGGAACCATCCGCCCTCGCCCTGGAACGTGACGCGATCAGCGTTCGTGGCGCTCTTCGGCGCGGCGGCGTTCGGCTTCGTGCTTGCGCCGTTCTTCGGCCTCGCGCCGCTTGGGCTCGCCCTCTTCGCGGCGTCGGCGCGCTTCCTCTTCCCGGTGCCGGCGCGCTTCCTCCGCGTGGATGCGGCGTTCCTCTGCGCTCTCCGCCATGGCAGTTCTCGCCGACAACAACATGATGCCGGTCAGCCCGACCACGATCCCGTTGCAAAGTGCACGACGCGATAAAGTCATGTTGACCCCCAAGTTAGGACGCCTGGCTAGGCGTTTTAGCGCGGCCGAAACTACCGGTCCGGCAATGGCCGTTCAACGTCGATTGGGAGTCAAAATGGCCGAAACGCAACGAGGGCGGAATGTCCGCCCTCGCCACAAACCATCAGAGGTTGGAAGCGGTTACTTCTTCTTCGGTGTCCCGCCGCCCTTGGCCGGGGTCTTGGCCGCGGCGGGTCTTGCGCCGCCGCCAGCTGGCCTGCCGCCGCCAGCGGGGCGCTGCTGTGCGACCCGGGCTTGATTCGGGCGGCCGCCCCGCTGCTCGGCATGGACATCGCGGCGCTCGTGCGACGCGGCGGCGCGGCGGCGGTTTTCCTCTTCGCCCCGGCGGCGTTCAGCCTCGCCGGCGCGGCGACGATTTTCCTCTTCGCGGCGGCGGCGCAATTCTTCATCGCGGCGACGGCGCTCTTCGATTTCGCGGCGGCGGCGCAATTCTTCTTCTGATTGCGCGAAGGCGGCGCTGGCGCCCAA
>Ga0209415_10018098_pt1 | contig 11144 bp, 9 predicted proteins | sample PeaSoiSIISIP2007_FD_187696 | JGI IMG/M metagenome (GOLD analysis project Ga0209415, IMG submission 187696) | Peat soil microbial communities from Weissenstadt, Germany - SII-SIP-2007 (SPAdes) (version 2) | ecosystem: Environmental > Terrestrial > Soil > Wetlands > Peat | place: Germany...
ACTATGACGCCAAGATGGCAAAGTAGCCTACCTTGCCTGTCCGAACCCGTCAATCATGGGGTTGCTCGAATGCATACCATTTTTAGCCCTTTTTTGCCCCAAAAAGGGCGTTTTTACCCTCAAAATCGCCCTTTTTTTTCAGATTTTCAGCCCCGAAAACGCTGTCCGAAGGCAATCTCCACGGGATTTCGCATGAGGCTCTGAAACTTGAAAATCGAAAAATCAGAGGGTGAATCCGCATCGCTATTCAGCAGGCGTTTCTTCAGCATCTTGCCGCGGCAGGGATTTTTTCTGTTTGGCGCGGTCAAGGACGAGTTTAAACAGGTAGAGGAAGACGAGTAAATTGACAGCGAGAAGTGCTACGCGGAACGAAGTGATGCGTCGGCAGACCTCGATGATCTCCCAAGGGAGGAAGGAGCCTGTAATCAGCAGGGTAAGGTACTCGCCCCAGACTTTTTCAAGATAGAGTCCGATGCCCTCGAGCAGATCGAGACTGGCATAGATCAGGCCAACCGCACCGATTCTGCGCAACAAGTTGTCGTCGACAAGCGAGGATTTGACGAGGATGAAGTTGACCAGATGGGACTCGGAGTTGAAGCGGAGGTGGTCAGCCAACTGTTGCAGGATGTCACCGACGTCCTTGTGCAGGAGACGAAGCGCGCCGACACCAACGGCGGCAAAGAGCAGGGCCTGAAGTAACTTGAAGGCGGCAATCAGGATGAGCAGTCGATTGTGATGCCGTGGTTTGGATGCGATTTGCGGCTGGAGATCGGTCATGGTCATCGGGAGCGGCTTGCGATACCTCGGTACTTTCTACGTTAAACGATGAGGGCGGATTCTGCCGGTAGGCGGACGTGAAAGAACGGTCACAAGAACCAAAAATGGGCAGAACAGCGGGTGGAGTCACCTTCTGAGATTGAGCAATTCCTCGCGGTCGATGAGGTTTCCGTCCATGAGGATGGTGGAGATGCGGCGGGCGTTCCAGATATTTTGGGTAGGATCGGCATCCAGGATCAGAATATCGGCGCGGCGACCGGGAGAGATCTGCCCGAGTTCATTCCAGCCAAATTGGAGGGCGTAGTTATTGGTGGCGGCAGCCAGAGCCTCGCGAGGGCTGAGTCCGAGGCGCACCAGCAATTCCAGCTCAGTGTGCATGGAGATGCCGGGCATAGTGCCTTTGACAGGCGCACCGGAAGCGGCCAAGTAGTGGGGGTAGGCGGCAAAGATAGTCTGGTTGATGTGCCAGAGACGCATGGCGGACTGGGCGATCTTCTTGCGCTGTGATTCTTCGAGATAACGCTGTCCTGGAGCGGGGAGGCGATGCGCCCAGGAAGGCAAGGGATAGAACAACTCCCCGGTGGCTCGATCAGCGGGCTGATAGAGATGGACGGGATCGAGCAGCGAGGCCGCACGCTCCTTCCAGAGGTTGCGATGCCCAGGGAGTTCGAGAAAGTGGAGGCTGAAGGTGGGCATGAGCGCGGCGTGATGGGCGGCGAGGAACCCGGCATAGGCGCGCAGGTGCTGATCGGTAGGCGGAAGGCGCTCAGAGTAGTCGTAGGCTGTATTGGCAGCGGGTCCATCGGGATCTTCAACCAGCGGGGTTTGCAGCTCATCGGGGACGACGCCAAGTTCATAGCGGCCCATGTGGGGCAGCGCATCAACGCCCGCCTCGACGCCGACCTTGTAGGGCGTGGAGATGAACTCGCCGTACGTGACCAGGCCCATCTGATGGGCGCGGGCGACAATCCACTGGGCGTTGGCGGCGGTGAGATTGCGACCAAGGCGGAGGACGCGGGTCCCCATGTGGGCGGTATCGGTGAGTTGATGGATGGTATCTTCGGGACTAAGTTCGGCGGGACGGTTGTTTTCCTTGAGCCGAGCGGCCCACTCGGGACGATTGATGAGCAGACTGTGATTGTCCGTAGTTCCGATGGAATCCATCGGATAGAGATGAGGGCTGGGATGGGCGGAGAAGTCGATGGGCCCACGATGCGCGTCGTTGGAGGCGACCACGGTGGTGACGCCCATATAAAGAGCTGCGATGGCCTGCCCCTGACTGTTGATGCCGGAGTAACCATCGACGAGGCCGGGGATAAGAAATTTACCGGAGCAGTCAATGACACGTGCGCCCTTGGGGATAGAGACTTCCATGCGCGAGCCGACTTCGATGATGCGACCGTCGCGAACGATGACGATGGCATCGGGCAGATCCTTTGCCGAGTGGCCCCAGGCGGAGACATCAACCACCGTGCCACCGGCCAGCACCAAAGGAGACGAGGCAGGCTGCTTGGGAACAAGCAGGGGCGGAATTTGCGTCGAGGCCGAGAGAGCGGCCAGGAGCGATCCAGCGGCAACGTACAGAACAGCAAGAAAAGGTCGCATAGAAATCATCGGTCTACCGAGGATTGTCGCACAAATGGTTCACTGGAACGACATTGCAAAGACATTCCAGCGAGCGGCGATCCGATTTGAGGTGATGCTTCCAGTTTAAAACAATTTGCCAGGGAGCAAGTTATCGACCCGCGGCATCGTTGTTGCGTTCCATCATACGAAATCCATTGACTTCGGCGACGACTTTGTAGTGCTCATTGAGATAGTGCTCAAACAACAACATGCCGGGAGTGTTGCGTGGCGCGCCGGGAAAGTTTCGCGGGATCACTTTGGTTTCAAATGTGGTATCCCATAACACGTGACGAACCTTGCGTTGGTCGAGTATTGAGATCACCTGTTGAAACTGGACTAGTTCGTTGCCATTATACAGAACGCTGTAGGGCGTTGGATTGATGGTGTTGGAGAGGAAGTAATAAGAAGGGCAGTAGGGATAGATGAAGAGATCATCGCCCGGCGTGACGTGGTCATCGAGCATAGTGAGGATTTCATCGTGGCCAAAATGATCGCGGTCGTACATTCCGATTTTTCCGACGCGGGTCGAGTTGATGGTGACCAAGAAAGCAAAAGTGAGATTGACAAGGGCGAGAGTGACAGAGGTGATGGCGACAGACTGCAGGGTAAACTTTGTGAGCTTAGAATTGGCTTCCGCGAGCAGATAAATGCAGAGAATCACCAACAGGGGCGTGCCATAGGCGAGATGCACAATATCCTTGCGATGCATCTCGGAGAGGAAGAGTGCTGCTCCGCAAAGCCAAAGCAAGAGTATCTCGGGATGGACGGGCGTAGAACGGAGACGATAGGCGAAGCAGGAAAGTATAACGGGGAGCGCAGCAATAAAGAGAGCAGGCACGATGAGCACGGAACCGAGGAGGGACGAACCAATGTAAGCCGCCCATCCCAGCGTGCTGCCGGCATTGGACCAGGTCATCCAGATCTGGCCGATTCCGTGGGCATAGGGAACGATATTGACTGACTCATAGTGACTGAAAGGCCAGATGAGATTTGCCTGAATCAGGCTAGTGAGGGCGTGCTGACTCCAAAAGTAGCCCAGCATGAGTACGATCACACAGAAATAGCCCGCGGCGAGAAGAGAAATCGCCAAGCGGAAAGCGGGTTTTGGAAGTTTCTGCAGGCACAGCCAAAGGAGAATCGCACAGAACAGCAGAATACCTTTGTGAAGCAAGGTGCAGGTCGCCAGACCGACAAGAATACCTACGAAGAATAGGAGGGAGGGCCTTCTTTTCTCGTTCCACAGAACAACGCAGACAACGGAGAGTAGGGCAAGCAAGTTACTGTCGAAGTGATGGCTGATTCCGGGGGAGTAATCCGCGAAGTATGTCGCAAAGATAATAAGGCACGGAAGAAATCGATATCTTGGGACGATGCGGCAGGAGAGGAAATAGATGGCGGCGGCAGTGCCAAAAAAAGTAAGGAAGAGGCTAATGCGAGTGGCAAGGATAGTAACGCCGAAGAGTTTGAAGAAGAAGACAAGATAATAAAACGAGCCGGGTCCCATCATCTCAAAAAAGTCGCGCGCAAAGACCTGTCCGCGCATGATTCTGGCCGCGCCGGAGAGAAATATCCCCTCATCGGTGAACTGCTGAATGAGGCGCATGAAAGGCAGCAGATACAGTGCCACGCCGCAAAGGAAGACGAGAGAGTGCCAGCGGGACCGGGGAGTGATTGTGTTAGTTGGCATGATCGTCCTTCTTACGTTCCATGATGTACAAGCCATCCACATCCTTGACCATTGTATAGTGCGACTGGAGGTATGGTTCGATCAGATAGCTACTGGGCGGCATGGGCGGACATTCTGGATAAACAACGGGAGCGAGCTTGGATTCGAAGTTCGTGTCCCAGAGCACATAATGCACCTTGCGCTGCTCAAGAACCTGAATGACCTGCCGAAATTCGGAAGATCGATTGTAGTTATATTCGAGGATGCTGAAGCGGGTAGGATTGGAGGTGGCGGAGAGGAAGTAATACATAGGCGCGAAGGGATAGATGAATATATCCTCTCCTGGTTTGGTATTTGCATTCAAGAAGTCAAGAACGGGATCGTTCTTGAACAAGGCGATAGTACCGACACGCGTGGGAATAGAATGCGCAAGCACCACCTGAAGCAGATTGAACGCAAGAAGCAGACCAGCAAATATGGAGAGTAATTGCAGGCTGAGGTCGGCGGCCTTTTTTGTGCTATTTCCAAGGAAATGGATACATATGACAATCAGCAACGGCGAGCCAAAGACAAGGTGATAGATATCCTTGCGATGAATCTCGGAGATCCACATAGCGCAACCGCAGAGTAAGAAGAGGATGAGTTCTGGAGAAGCGGATTTCCATTTATAGCGCAGGCCGAGCAGGGGCAACAGCGCAGGCAAAGCGGCGACAAAAACGAAGGGGACGGTGAGAGCGGAAGCCATTGCGATGGTCCACTTGAAACCGCTTTTGTTGACGAACCAGTGCTTCCAGTATTGATCGAAGATGCCCAGCGCATAGGGGACTTTGTTGACCGCTCCGTAACTCTGGGAGGGCCAAACAAAGTTGGCATAGATCAGGCTGCCCAAGGCCGACTGGCTCCAGAAATAAATCACTGTGACTGCGAAAACGACAAGATAACCGGCGAGAAGGAAGCCCAGTGCGGAGAGCGCGACAGGCTGTGTCTTGCGCCGCAACCAGAACCACAAGAGGATGGCGCAGAGCAACAGAAAGCCTTTGGGCTGGAGGATGCAGGTCGTGAATCCAGCAAAGATGCCGACAAGGAAGAGCAGCGTACGACGACGCGAGTCGAGCCACAGGACCACACACGCCACGGCGAGCAAGGCAAAGAAGTTACTGTCGACGTGATGACTGATTCCGGGCCACTGCATTGCAAAGCTGGTCCCAACCAGGATGATACAGGGCAAGGAGTAGTAACTCGGACAAATTCTTCGGGTAAGAAAGTATAGCAGCAGGGCAGTTCCCAGCGAAGTGACAAAGAGGCAGATGCGCGTGGCAAGAAAGGTAATGCCGAAAAGTTTGAAGAAGGCTGCCAGCCAATAAAAAGTTCCGGGGCCCATCACCTCAAAGAAGTCGCGCGCAAAGACCTGCCCCTGCATGATACGGACGGCCCCATCGACGAGTGTTCCCTCGTTGGAGCCGTTGAGGACTATGCGCATATAGGGCAAGAGATAAATGCCCGCGCAGAAGGCGAAGAGAAGATATTCGGCGAAACGGCGCAGGCCGTGATTGCGCGCATCGACATGCGCAACCGCATTGATCGGTTCAATGCTCATTTATCTGCCTCAGTAGAAAGGTTATCCGCAGATACAGCCAACGGGAAGTTCAACAAGAAATCGTTACTGATAAAGACGAGGTGACAATCGGTTCTTGGAATCTCAATGCGCGCGGGCATGGAACCGCAGAACATATTGGTAAACCTGTAGCCCAATTTGGTCAGCTTCTGGGCTTCGGGATAGGAGGCAATCACCGGTTGTTTGGGATCGTTGATTTCGAGCAGAACAATATTTGGATGCGAGGGAAGATCGGCATCATATAGGCGCTTGGTATCATTCAGCGTACTGAACCACCAAAAAGGAACCTGCAAATTCCGGTAAATATTGCGGTCGAAGTAAGGCAGGATACCAACAGCAAAATACGTCTGGCCCGGTTGACTACTATCGGTACCTACGATAATTGAGGCTCCAGCATGCACATAAGGTTTGAGAAACTCTGCCGTAGCTTGATCGGGAGAAAAAGCGTGATAGTGATCGAAGTGGAACGAATACCCTGACCAGAGAATGTGAACCACGACCAGATAAATCAACGCGCCATTGCAGATATTCTCGTACAGTTTTCCACCCGAACCGGCGTAGGGCCAGGTAATCCAGAGGATAGACAAGACGAGAGGCACGATCATGCCCATGTGGTGGAAACGCGAGTAGACGAGACCGGAGAACCCTATAAAAAAGAGGATAGGGAGAAAGTAGCGAACACTTTTCCTGAAGTACAAGCATTGCCCAAGCGCGATCCAGAACAGGATGGAAAGGGGCATCGGTTGGTATATGGGCTGCAACAACGTTCCTAATGTGTACACCAGGATAGGGCGATGCTCTTCGCGGAAGTACGAAATAGGAATATCATGTGACGGCCAAGTGGTCCACAAAGCGAAGGCATATAATGCCAGCAACAGCAGCGCACCCAACAGCAGTGCCCGACGGCGGGAAGGAGACTTGAATTCGCCGCCTTGAAACTTTTCGTAAAAATAAACGATTACGAACCCACCGGAGATAACCGAGGCATGAAGCGAAACATTTGCTAGAACCCCGAGCACCAACATCAGCAGCGCGGTGTTTTTTCTCCAAACAGCAGCAGTCAGAAAGAGCATCAAGGGCACAATCACATAGCTGCGCGCGACGATTGCATACTGAAACAGAAGGAAGAACGTAAAGGGGAAGGATAATTTAAGATAACGGGGAAAGGGCGACATGAGCACCAGAACGGCAGTGCCGACTAGAGCAATCAGACCACATATCCAGTGCATACCAGTGTAACTTATGTTAACGCGATTCGAGCACCATAATAAGAAATGCCAGAGTCCAGGCGTGGCCTCGCAACGAATGTAAGTATGAAACAAATCATACAGAGAAACATTGCGCGCAATCTGCCATGCTTGAGCCTCATCGGCCCACGGTTCATGGAAGGGAATAGCGCAGACCAGCAGACCAGCATAAAGGGCGATTGAAGCCCATTCTGGCCAGCAGGAGCGAAGATACCGGCGTAGCCGAGCGCCGAAAGAATATGTGGGGCACACAACCGGCCCCGATGAAAGCACCAGAGGGTCTTGTAACCCAGCAAGATTCCCAGGATGCAGTCGCATCTTCCTCTCCCTCGATAACAATACATCGTACAATCCGACGGTAAAATCTCGCCAAGAAGAGACCGATAAATTCCGATCAAATCGATTGTCCGCTGTGAATATACTCTCATTATGGCATGAGCGGCCTACCAGCGACACGCCGCCAATAAAGAGAGATGAAGTGCAAATGGGGATTTCCAACTGCGTTCGAATTTCCTTGCCAGCGGCGTTTCATTCAGACCTGCCACCGTGGGGGGAGTCGACGAGGATCACCGCGCGCGAGGGCGAAAGCCTGGGCAACGAAAGATTGCTGACTTCGGTAACGACGTAGAGTGGGCGGTTCTTAGTCTCTTCGTAAGTACGGGCGACATAATCGCCAATGGCACCCAGTGCCAACAGAATCATGCCTGAAAAGACGCACTCCAGACCAACCACCGAAGCCCATCCGGGAACAGTTCTGGAAGTGAAGATAGCCAGATAGATCACATACAGGAGATAGAAAAAGCCAATAACGCTCAACAAGCATCCTGCGCCAACACTGACGCGCAGCGGCAGCGCGGAGAAGGAAGAGATGGCGGTCCAGGCAAAACGCAACATCCGCACCAAATTATATTTGGTGCGGCCACCAGCGCGGGCTTCACGATCAAAGGGGATAACAATCTCCTTGAGACCGAGCCAAGCGGTCAGACCACGCATATATCTGTGCTGCTCACGTAAGGAACGCAGGGCGAGGACAGCCCGGTGACTGAAGAGGCGAAAATCGCCGACGTTGGGAGTTAGGCGACTGTCTGTCATGCTGGCAATGAGGCGATAGAAGAGAGCGGCTGACCAGCGTTTGAAGACTGTTTCAGCTTGACGCACAGTTCGCTGGGGCGAAACTACATCATAGCCCAACAGATACAACGCGAACATGCGAGGCAGCAACTCAGGCGGATCCTGAAGGTCGGCATCCATGACGATAACAGCATCGCCGTCAGCAAAATCAAGTCCAGCAGTAACAGCCGACTGGTGGCCGAAGTTGCGACTGAAACGCAGCATTCTGACGCGCGAGTCATCGTGCACTGCCGCCTCAATGATGCTGGCAGTCTCATCGGTGCTGCCGTCGTCAATAAAAATAACCTCCCAGTCAATCCCGTCCAGAGCCTGACACAGGCGGGCAAGTAGGAGAGGAACAGTTTCTGCTTCATTTCGAACTGGAATCACAAGCGAAAGAAGCATCAAGGCATCCCTGAAATCCGTTGAAATTTTAGAAATATGAAAGCACAATTAAACGCTTCCCAATCAATCGGGAGCAGAGGGTCGATCTAAAGATATTCACGAGCAAGGACGGGTTCCTGGCACAATACTGGACCGAAACCACATGAATCGACTTCTTACGCGGCCTGGAGCTTCTGAATCACTTGATTCATGATGCCGATAAGAGGACTTGAAAAATTCAAAAGAATAGCTAGCGAGGCAACAGAAATCAAGGAAACAACCAGAGCATATTCGACCAGATCTTGCGCCTCGTCGTCTCTGAGCAGAGTCATCTGTTTGCAGCATAGAACTTGCACAATAGAAACCATACGCCCACTCCCAAGAAAACACTAGTATCCACAAAATCCCCAGCGGGGAGAGAATGCCTCACCTAAACAACGGAGAAACCCCTCTCCCGCAAAGGAAACAACTGCTTCAGCTTTATCATTGCCCGAATGCGGACAAGAATTAGGCCTTGGAGAGGTCGGAAACGATCTCAGAGAAGATGTTATTGAGGACGCTGCTGGCGCTGCCGAGGATGGCAAAAAGACCGACGGAGATCAGACCGACGACCAACGCGTATTCGACGAGATCCTGACCTTCTTCGCGGTTCATCAGGCTCTGATACTTGACATACAGATTGAGAAGTGTGCTATTCATTTTGGATTTCCTCACAGGTTAAATTTTTTCCAGCTATGGGCTGGATGCTTCATATATAGCAAGTTGATTGCCACTTTTGAAAACCAAAGTGCCTCATTTTGATTCAACAACTTACGACTACAGAGGACAGAGTACGCTGTGAACGGCTGTATACAGAGAACAACAACCCCATGCGCATCGTATTCAGGTGGTGGTGCCGGGCGGGGTGATTGAGTGGTTAGATTTAGGCCCGACGCACGAGCTTGGTGAGGCAGTAGAATACCTGCATGGCACAAAATGTCAACAAGTTAGAGCTATCAGAAGAGAACGTATCGGGTCTGCCCAAACGGTCGGGGACACGACTGCTGCGGCTGGCTGCAAAGTACTTTATCGCGACCGTTTGCAGTGCGGCTGTCGGTTCTGCGCTCTCTTTGATCATTATTGCTACATTGTCCAACACCAAGCTTGGGCAGCGCGATTTCGTGGTTTATTGGGCGACCGGGCAACTGCTGGCGCATCACAGCAATCCCTACGACGCGACAGCCATCCTGAAGATCGAGCATTCAGTTGGGTTTCCATCGGACCGATCAGCGATGCTGATGCGAAATCCTCCTTGGGCGTTGCCTCTAGTTTACCCTCTTGGATTTCTAGGACCACAGATGGCATCACTTATCTGGTCGCTGCTCTTGATTGCCAGTCTGGTTTATTCGGTCTACCTGCTTTGGGACCTGCATGGACGCACGAGGAGCAATCGCTATCTGCTGGGAGCGACCTTCGGTCCGGCGCTGTTCTGCTTGATGAACGCGCAGGTAGCGCCGTTTGCACTGCTAGGGCTGGTACTGTTTCTACGCCTGCACCGTACGCGTCCCTTTGCGGCCGGAGCGGCACTGTGGTTTTGCGCTCTGAAGCCTCACTTGTTTTTGCCGTTCGGAGTGGTTCTGCTGGCATGGATTGTAATGAACCGAAGTTACAAGCTGGCAACTGGTGCCGCGACAGCGATTGGCGTGAGTTGTTGGATTGCCTGGCTGCTGGATGCTCACGCGTGGAGCCATTACGCGCAGATGGTGCGCAGTTCAAGATTTAAGTCGGACATCATTCCCTGCACGAGTTATCTGCTACGTTCCTGGATCAATCCGAAGGCAATGTGGATCGAGTTTCTGCCTGCGGCAGTGAGCTGCGTTTGGGCGCTTTTCTATTTCTGGCGGCGGCGGCAGGAGTGGGATTGGACGAAGCAGGGCAGCCTGCTGCTGCTGGTTTCGATCTTGGCTGCTCCGTACTGCTGGCTTTTCGATCAGACGCTGGCGATTCCTGCGCTCATGGAAGGTATTTATCGGACGCGATCGCGCGAGATATTGGCAATTTTGGCCTTTACGAGCGCGCTGGTTGAGGTGGCTCTCATGTGCAACATTTGGAGACCAGCCGCAATTTATCTCTGGACGTATTGGACGGCACCAACCTGGCTCATTTGGTATCTGATCGCATATGGGTCTTCCAATGAACTCTGGCGCGAACGTTATTTTCGGGCAAAGAATCGACTCAAGAGCCTCTCGCCACATCAGATGGAAATTGACTCCGCACAGCGTTTTAACGACTGAGAATCCAGCCAAAAAAGGCGTTTTTGAGGTCAAAATCGGTCTTTTTGGGGTAAAAAAGGGCCCAAAATAGGCCTCTCTGTTTACTTTTCAGTCACTATGTAAAATTTACAAGTGGTTGATTTATTGTGGTTTATATGATTTATCAGGGGACGGGATGCGATTTCCACAGGGGGAGGGGGTGGGGGTACGGTGAAATCCAGGTCGGATTTTGCCGTTCAGAGGGATTTTCCTCATCTCTTCATTGTGCGCGTTAGGACACGAATCGTACGCAAAAAGCCGTAAATATGTTTTTTGGGATGGGAGATTGCAGGAGGCTCCTGGGGGGATTTCGGTTGGAGGGATTTGCTGGGCGGATTGGGTTCTGAGGTTTCCCAGGTGCCCAAAAGCGAGGCTGTCAAGTGCACGGACATCCTTTACAGTTTGTCTCCAGACATCCTTTACACTTC
>Ga0209415_10018100_pt1 | contig 11144 bp, 10 predicted proteins | sample PeaSoiSIISIP2007_FD_187696 | JGI IMG/M metagenome (GOLD analysis project Ga0209415, IMG submission 187696) | Peat soil microbial communities from Weissenstadt, Germany - SII-SIP-2007 (SPAdes) (version 2) | ecosystem: Environmental > Terrestrial > Soil > Wetlands > Peat | place: Germany...
CGCTACGACGAGGTCGCTCGCCGCCTCGTCCACGCGCTCAAGTTCGGTGACCGGCTCGATCTCGCGCCGACCCTCGGCCGCTGGATGGCGCTGGCCGGCGAGACCCTGCTTGCCGAGGCCGACGGGCTCGTTCCGGTGCCGCTGCACTGGCGCCGGTTGTGGGCCCGACGTTTCAATCAGTCGGCAGCGCTCGCCAACGTGATATCGCGGGCATCCGGCGTTCCGGTCGCCCACGCGGCGCTGGGACGCGCGAAGGCGACAGCGCAGCAGGTAGGCCTCACCCGTGCGGAGCGGGCCGTCAACGTCCAGGGCGCCTTCCGGGTGCCAGAGGGGTCGCGAGCCGCGGTGGTCGGCCGCCGGCTCGTTCTCGTCGACGATGTGCTGACCACGGGCGCCACCATCGATGCCTGCGCCCGGGTCCTGTTGCGCGCGGGGGCCGCGCAGGTCGACGTGCTGGTGTTTGCCCGGGTTGTGGAACCCGCCCGCGCCCTCGTATAGTGCCGGATGACGGAGCGCGGTCCGCGATGAGTGCAGTATTGATCTATACGCGAGACTATTGCGGCTACTGCGAAGCCGCCATCGGTCTGTTGCGCCGCAAGGGTGTCGCCTATACGGAGATCGACGTCACCGGCAACGGCGAGCGTCGGGCCGAGATGAGCCGCCGCGCCGGCGGCCGCAGGACGGTGCCGCAGATTTTCATCGGCGCCGCCCATGTCGGCGGCTGCGATGACCTCTATGCGCTCGAGGATGCCGGCGAGCTCGATGCATTGCTCGCCGCGCCGTCCGGCGAGGCGGTGTCCGGCACGCGATCCGACAGCGGCACAACGCCCGGCGCGGGCTCCGCCGAAACCGGGCCCAAGCCGAGGCTCGAGGAGAATCCCGGATGACCGCTGCGCCAGCCGCTCCGCCGAAATTCCGCATCGGCCTCGTGCAGATGCGATCGGCCCGTTCGCCCCAGGCCAACATCGATGCCGCCGCAAAGCTGATCGCCGAGGCTCGCAGCGGCGGCGCCGACTATGTGCTGACGCCGGAGATGACCAACATCATCGAGAGCGATCGCGAACGCATGTTCTCGGCAATCGGCGCCGAGGAGCAGGATCCGAGCCTTGCGACGTTCCGCGCGCTTGCGCGCAATCTGGACATGCTGGTCCACGTCGGCTCGCTCGCCATCAAGGTGTCCCCCGACAAGGCGGTGAACCGCTCGTTCCTGATCGACCGCAAGGGCGAGATCGCGGCGCGCTACGACAAGATCCACATGTTCGACGTGGACCTGGCGAACGGCGAGCGCTACCGCGAATCCGGCAACTTTCGCCCCGGCGAGCTTGCCGTGGTGGCCGAGCTGCCGTGGGGCCGCATCGGCCTGACGGTGTGCTATGACCTGCGCTTCCCGGCGCTCTACCGCGCCCTCGCCGAGGCGGGCGCCTCGTACCTCACGATCCCCTCCGCGTTCACCCGGCCGACCGGCGAGGCGCACTGGCACGTGCTGATGCGGGCGCGTGCGATCGAGACCGGCTGCTACGTGTTCGCGGCGGCCCAGGGGGGCCGCCACGAGAGCGGCCGCGAGACCTTCGGCCATTCACTCGTCGTCGACCCGTGGGGTCGCGTGCTGGCCGAGGCCGGCACCGAGCCCGGCGTCGTTTTCGCCGACATCGATCCTGGCGAGGTCGCGCTCGCACGCTCGCGCATTCCATCGCTCGAGCATGGCCGCCGCTTCGAGATTCTCGAGCCCATGGTGGAGCCCGCACATCTCCACGCGGTCGGAGAACCGGCGTGATCCGCTACGCGCTCCATTGCAACCGCGGTCACGCCTTCGAAAGCTGGTTCCAGAGCTCCGGCGGCTACGACAGACAGGTATCGCGCGGACTCGTGGAGTGTCCGGTGTGCGGCTCGGACAAGGTCGAGAAGGCCATCATGGCACCGCGGCTGGGTCGCGCAGACCGTGACGGGGCCGCCGAGGAGGCGCAGCAGCGTGCCGGGCCGCCAGCGGCCCCGGCGGAGGCCGTGCCGGTCGCCATGATGTCTCCGGCCGAGCGCGAGCTCGGCAGGAAGCTGAAAGAGCTCCGCGACCAGGTCACGCGCAACGCCGATTACGTCGGAAGAAAATTCCCCGAGGAAGCCCGCCGCATGCATTACGGCGAGACCGAGCATCGCTCGATCTACGGCGAGGCGTCACCCGAGGACGCGGATGCGCTGGTGGAGGAAGGGATCGAGTTCCATCATCTGCCGCGGTTGCCCGACGAGTGGAATTGACCGAATCCTCGTGTAAGCTGCCGTCTGTCTAACCGGGTTGGCGGGTGGCCGGTTGCGGCCCGCGCGCCCACGAGAGGCCTGCCATGCTGAAATTCTACTACAATACGGCGCCCAATCCCATGAAGGTCGCGCTGTTCCTCGAGGAATCCGGCCTGCCGTACGAGCCGGTCCCGATCGACAACCGCAAGGGCGACCAGCACAAGCCGGACTATCTGGCCATCAATCCCAACGGCAAGGTTCCGGCGATCGTGGACGGCGAGGTGACGGTCTTCGACAGCAACGCGATCCTGCTCTATCTCGCCGAGAAGACCGGCAAGTTCCTGCCGGAGAACACCCCGGTGGCGCGGGGACAGCTGCTGTCCTGGCTGATGTTCGTCGCCACCGGCGTCGGCCCGTATTCGGGGCAGGCGGTTCACTTCAGACACCACGCGGTCGAGAAGCTGCGCTACGCGATCAATCGCTATGCCTACGAGGCCGAACGTCATTTCGCCATCCTCGACGCGCGCCTCGGCAAACAGCGTTACATGCTGGGGGATGCCTACACGATCGTCGACATGGCGGTGTGGGGCTGGGCGCGGCTGACGCCGTTCGTGCTGGGCGAGGACGATGCGGCGAAATTGTCGAACCTGAAGCGGCTCGTCGACGAGATCAGCGCCCGGCCTGCGGCTGCGCGGGCCATCGCGCTGAAGGACAGGCACGTCTTCAAGGCCGAAATGGACGACGAGGCCCGCCGCCACATGTTCCCGCAGAACGCGCGGCTCGCCGGCTGACCGCCGGCGCCGGGGGCGGGGCGCACACTGCGGCGCTCGTCCGCGGGGCGAGCCGCCTCACCGGCCCGACAGCAGGAGCGCGACGCCGGCCACGATGAGCAGGATGCCGATGACCTCCCGCCGGGTGGTCGGCTGCCTGAACAGGATGTGCGATACCGCCTGGGCGAACAGGACCTCGATCAGGGCCAGCGTGCGCACGCTCGCGGCGGTCGCGATCGAAAAGGCAAGGAACCAGAATTCCGATGACGTCGCCCCGATCGCGCCGGCGAGCAGCGAAGGCCTCCACGACCTCGCGATGGCGCGCAGGACGCCGGGATCGCGTAGCGCCAGGTAGAGCGTGAGCGCGATCGCCTGGGTGGTGAGCCCGACCGCGAGCGTGAAGGTCGCCGCCATGACGAAATGCGGTTCGGCGAGGCTCAGGATCGCCCCGCGATAGCCGACCGCCGAGAACGCGAACATCGCGCCGGCGCCGAGGCCGACGAAGGTCGGCATCAGGCCGCCCTCCGCCTTCCCGGCCGGCTTCCACGACATCACCATGACGCCGGTGGTGGCGACCAGGATTGCGATCAGCAGTCCGACGGTGAGGACGTCACCGAGGAAGACCAGGCCGAACACCGCGACCTGCACCGGCTCGGTCTTGATGTAGGCGGTCGCCACCACGAAGGAGCGCTTGTTCATGGCGGCGAGCATCAGCGCGGTCGCGAGAATCTGCGCGAACGCGCCGCCGAGCACCCAGAGCCAGAACACCGGGCCGGGCCGCGGCGGCGCCACCCCGGTCACCAGCCAGACCACCAGCAGAAAGACCAGCGCGAACGGGAAACCGAACAGAAAGCGCACATGGGTGGCGCCGACCGTGCCCAGGCTCTGGGTCAGCTCGCGCTGCATCGCGTTGCGCGCGGTCTGCCCGGTGGCGGCTACGACGGTGAACACCACCCAGAGCCAGCTCGCAAGAATCATCGCGAATGCATCGTTGACCGGTTCGATCGGCGGCAAGCCGCCGGCACCGTCGCGCGCCGGCGTCCGCGGGTCAATGAACCTGAGGCTGCGTCCTGCGCATGGCCCCGTTGAGGACGACTCAATCCGGCCGCTCGGCAACCAGCATGTAGTTCACGTCCAGGTCGGAGCCGAGCCGCCAGGCATCGGCGAGCGGGTTGTAGAGCACACCGGTCTCGCCGATCTGCTTCAGGCCGCCGCGGCCCATCGCGGCCTCGAGTTCGTTCGGCGTGACGAATCGGTCCCACTGGTGGGTGCCCCGGGGCAGCCAGCGCAGGACGTATTCGGCGCCGACGATCGCCAGGGCGAAGCTTTTGAGGGTGCGGTTGATCGTGGCGGCGATCATCAACCCGCCCGGCCTCACCATGTCGGCGCAGCAGCGGACGAACAATCGCAGGTCCGCGACATGCTCGACGACCTCCATCGCGAGCACCACGTCGAACTCCTCATGGGCTGCGGCCAGCGCCTCCGCGGTGGTCGCCCGATAGTCGACGGCGAGGTCCGACTGCGCCGCATGGGCCCGGGCCGCCTCGATGTTGGCCGGCGACGGATCGGCACCGAGGACCGAGGCGCCGATCCGGGCGAGCGGCTCGGACAGGATGCCGGCGCCGCAGCCGATGTCGAGGATGCGCAGGCCCGCCAGGCTGTCGAGCCGGCTCGGATCGCGGGAGAATTTCCGGCAGGCGGCATCGCGAATGTATCCGAGGCGGACCGGGTTGAGCTTGTGCAGCGGCTGCATCTTGCCGCGCGGGTCCCACCACTCGGCAGCGAGCGCCGAGAATCGCGCGATCTCGACCGGATCGACGGTGGTGTCCTGCGCTTCGCCCATGCGATGACCTCTGGCCCGAACCGGTTGCGGCTCCACGACCTCGTCGCGTATGTATACCTGCCTTTTCGCGTCGACGCGCGCCGAGACGACGTGCCACGCTGCCCCTTTGCGGGCGTTGGGATCCCGATGAGTCGCCTGGTGATGAAATTCGGCGGAACGTCGGTCGCCGACATCGACCGCATCCGCAATGTCGCGCGCCACGTCAAGCGCGAGGTCGATGCCGGCCACGAGGCTGCCGTGGTCGTCTCCGCGATGGCGGGCACGACCAACCGGCTGGTCGACTGGTGCCGCGATGCAGCCGCTCTGCACGACGCGCGCGAATACGACGCGGTGGTTGCGGCCGGCGAGCAGATCACCTCCGGCCTGCTCGCCATCGCGCTGCAGCACCTGGGGGTCGCGGCGCGATCCTGGCAGGGCTGGCAGATCCCGATCCTCACCACCGACGCCCACGGCACGGCGCGCATCCTCGAGATCAACGGCGACGAGCTGGTCCGCCGCTTCAAGGACCGCCGGGAGGTCGCGGTCATCGCGGGATTCCAGGGGATCCATCGTGACACCGGCCGCATCACCACGCTCGGCCGCGGCGGCTCCGACACGTCGGCGGTCGCCATCGCGGCCGCCGTCCAGGCCGATCGCTGCGACATTTACACCGACGTGGACGGCGTCTACACGACGGACCCTCGGGTGGTTCCGCGCGCCCGGCGCATGAACAAGGTCGCCTTCGAGGAGATGCTCGAACTCGCGTCGCTCGGTGCCAAGGTGCTGCAGGTGCGGTCGGTCGAGCTCGGCATGGTGCACAACGTGCGCATCTTCGTGCGCTCGAGCTTCGACAAGCCCGAGGACATCGATCCGCACGGCACCCCTCCGGGAACGCTCATCTGCAACGAGGAGGAGATCGTGGAGCAGCAGGTCGTCACCGGCATCGCTTTCTCCAAGGACGAGGCGCAGATCTCGATCCGTCGGGTCGAGGACAAGCCCGGGGTCGCCGCGGCTATTTTCGGGCCGCTGGCCGAAGCCAACATCAACGTCGACATGATCGTGCAGAACGTCTCGGCCGACGGCGCGACGACGGATCTGACCTTCACGGTGCCGGCCGCCGACTACGAGCGCGCCGAGAAGGTGCTGGTCTCGTCCCAGGGCAATATCGGCTATGCGCGGATCGACGGGGCGACCGACGTCGCCAAGGTGTCGGTGATCGGGATCGGCATGCGCAGCCATGCGGGCGTTGCCGCCAAGGCATTCCGGGCGCTCGCCGAGCGCGGCATCAACATCCGCGCCATCACCACATCGGAGATCAAGTTCTCCATCCTGATCGACGCGGCCTATACCGAGCTTGCGGTGCGCACGCTGCATTCGCTATACGGCCTCGACCGGTAGCGGGCCCTGTCCGGCCGGCGCGACCGGGGACGCGGCCCCGGCTTGGCGACGGTGATTTTCGGATTTTTCCAGCCTGAGCCAGCAAAATCCTTTGGCCGGGCCGTGAAAACGCGCGAAAAGTTCACCAGTTTTCCGCAAGCTGGCCGGACCACGTGGCCCGACCGGGATCGTGCCGGCTGAAGAGGACCTGACGATGCGTGGTGCGCTCGGCGGTCCGCGCGTTCTGTTGCGCCGGCTCCGCGAGGTGACGGCGGAACCGGTCAGCGCGCAGGATCGACTCGACAAGATCGTCGTGCTGATCGCCGCCAACATGGTCGCGGAAGTGTGTTCCGTCTACGTGCTGCGCGTCGATGGGACGCTCGAGCTCTACGCCACCGAAGGCCTCAACCGCCAAGCCGTCCACATGACGGTGATGCGCCAGGACGAGGGTCTGGTCGGCCTCGTCGCCAGCGACGCCAAGTCGATCAATCTGTCGAATGCGCAGGCCCATCCGGCGTTCTCGTATCGGCCGGAGACCGGCGAGGAGATCTATCACTCGTTCCTCGGCGTGCCGATCCTGCGCGCCGGCAACACGCTCGGCGTGCTGGTGGTGCAGAACCGGGCGCACCGCACCTACTCGGAAGAGGAAGAGGAGGCGCTGCAGACCACCGCCATGGTGCTCGCCGAGATGATCGCCTCGGGCGAGCTCTCGGCGCTCGCCAAGCCGGGCGCGGAACCTGCGGCGCGCCGGCCGCTCCACATCGCCGGCACCGCGATCAACGACGGAATCGCGCTCGGGCACGTGGTGCTCCACGAGCCCCGCGTGGTGGTGACGAACTTCATCGCCGACGACGTCCAGCAGGAGCTCAAGCGCATGGAGGTCTCGGTCGACGCGCTGCGTGCCGATATCGACGTGATGCTGGAGCGCGGCGACGTCGCCGACAGCGGCGAGCACCGCGACGTCCTCGAGGCCTACCGCATGTTCGCCTACGACCGCGGCTGGCTGCACAAGCTGCGCGAGGCGGTGATGACCGGCTTGACCGCCGAGGCGGCGGTCGAGCGCGTGCAGTCCGACGCCCGCGCCCGCATGCTGCGGCAGACCGATCCGCTCTTCCGCGAGCGGCTGCACGATCTCGACGACCTGGCCAATCGGCTGATGCGCCAGCTCAGCGGCAAGGATCATGCGCCCGCCAAGGAGCAATTGCCCGACAATGCCGTCATCGTCGCCCGCTCGATGGGACCGGCTGCGCTCCTCGACTACGACCGTTCGCGGGTGCGGGGCCTGGTGCTCGAGGAAGGCGGACTGACCGCCCACGTCTCGATCGTCGCCCGCGCGCTCGGCATCGCGGCGGTCAGCCAGATCGACAATGCCAGCGGCCTGGTCGACCCCGGCGACGCCATCATCGTCGATGGCTACTCGGGCGAGGTGCACGTGCGCCCGCCGCCGGACATCGAAAGCGCCTATGCCGAGAAGGTCCGCTTCCGGGCCCGCCGCCAGGCGCAGTACCAGGCGCTGCGCGCGCGGCCGAGCGTCACGCGCGACGGCCAGAAAGTGTCGCTGCTGATCAATGCGGGGCTTCTGGTCGACCTCCCGCACATCGACGAATCGGGCGCCGCCGGCATCGGGCTGTTCCGCACCGAGCTGCAGTTCATGGTGGCGGCCGCCTTCCCGCGCACCAGCGAGCAGCTCAAACTCTATCGCACGGTGCTCGATGTCGCGGCTGACCGGCCGGTCACGTTCCGGACCCTCGACATCGGCGGCGACAAGGTGCTGCCCTACATGCGGTCGGTCGAGGAGGAGAACCCCGCGCTCGGCTGGCGCGCGATCAGGCTCGGCCTCGACCGCCCGGGCCTGCTGCGCAGCCAGATGCGCGCCCTGCTGAAGGCGGCGGCCGGCCGCGAGCTCCGGGTGATGTTTCCGATGATCGCCGCCGTCGAGGAATTCGACCAGGCCAAGGCGATCGTCGAGCGCGAGCTAACCCATCTGCGCCGCCACGGCCACGCACTGCCGGACCGCCTGCATGTCGGCGCCATGGTCGAGGTGCCGGCGCTGCTCTATCAGCTCGACGAGCTGTTCGCCCGGGTCGATTTCCTGTCGGTCGGCTCCAACGACCTGCTCCAGTTCCTCTACGCGGTCGACCGCAACAACCGCAAGGTCGCCGACCGCTTCGATCCGATCTCGGCGCCGGCGCTGCGTGCGCTCAAGGCGATCGTCGACATGGGGCGCGCGCGCGGCAAGCCGGTGACCCTGTGCGGCGAGCTCGCGGCCAAGCCGATCGGCGCGCTGACGCTGGTGGCGCTCGGCTATCGGGCGCTGTCGATCACGCCGTCGGCGGTCGGTCCGGTCAAGGCCATGATGCTCGATCTCGACGCCGGCAAGGCGGAGGCCCTGCTCCGCCCGCTGATCGAGAGCCCGAGCGGGTCGATCAGGATTCGCGACCGCCTGGAGGACTTCGCGGCGGCCGAAGGCCTGCAGCTCTGACGCCGGCGCCATGCTCCCGCAAGCAAAGCTCCACGCCCTCGTCGCCCGCCACGCCATGGTGGAGAGCGAGCTCAACGCCCAGCCGGGCCGCGAGACCTTCGTGAAACTGTCGCGCGAGCTGGCCGAGCTCAGACCGCTGATCGACATCGTCAAGTCCTATCAAGCGGCGAACGCCGAGCTGGCCGATCTGGAGGCGCTTATCGCCGATCCGGCGACCGAGCCGGAGATGCGTGCGCTCGCCGCGCAGGAGCGGCCGCAGATCGAGGCGCGCCGCACCGCGCTCGAGGACGACATCCGCATGGCGCTGATCCCGAAGGACGCCATGGACGACCGCAACGTCATTCTCGAGATCCGCGCCGGCACCGGCGGCGACGAGGCGGCGCGCTTTGCCGGCGATCTGTTTCGCATGTATGAGCGTTACGCGGCGCGCCAGGGCTGGACCGTCGAGATCGTCTCGGCGAGCGAGGGCACGGTCGGCGGCTTCAAGGAGATCATCGCCGAGATCCGCGGCCGCGGCGCCTTCGCCAAGCTCAAGTTCGAGTCCGGCGTCCACCGCGTGCAGCGCGTGCCGGCGACCGAGGCTTCGGGACGAATCCACACGTCGACCGCGACTGTCGCGGTACTGCCCGAGGTCGAGGACGTCGACGTCGCGATCGCCGATGCGGATCTCAAGATCGACACGATGCGGGCCGGCGGCGCCGGCGGCCAGCACGTCAACAAGACCGAGTCGGCGATCCGCATCACCCACGTTCCGAGCGGCATCGTGGTGGCGGTGCAGGAGGAACGCTCGCAGCACCGCAACCGTGCCAAGGCGATGGCGCTGCTGCGGGCGAAGCTCTACGACATGGAGCTGCAGAAGCGCGACCGCGAGCGCGCCGCGGAGCGCCGCGGCCAGGTCGGCTCCGGCGACCGGTCGGAGCGCATCCGCACCTACAATTTCCCGCAGGGCCGGGTCAGCGATCACCGTATCAACCTGACGCTTCACAAGCTGCCGCAGGTCATCGAGGGCGAGGCGCTGGGCGAGATCATCGATGCGCTGATCACCGAGCATCAGGCCGCGTTGCTGGCTACCGAAGACTCCCGCCGATGACCGGGGCGGCGCTCGCCACAGCCGGCCCGATTGCGGCGTTGCGCCGCGAGCTCGCGCGGGCCTTCCGCGAGGCCGGGCTCGATACGCCCGACCTCGACGCGCGGGTACTGATCGGCCACGCCCTCGGCCTCGACCACGCCGGCCTGGTAGTCGCCTCCGAGCGCACCCTCGATGCCGACGAGCATGCACGCGTGATGGCGATGGCCATGCGCCGGCTCGCCGGCGAGCCGGTCGCCCGCATCACCGGCGTCAAGGAATTCTGGGGACTGCCGTTCGCCCTGTCGCCGGGCGTGCTGGTGCCGCGACCCGATACCGAGACCGTCGTCGAGGCCGCGCTGGCAGCGATCGACTCCGATGGCGCGCGCGATCGGGCGCTGCGCATCGCCGATATCGGCACCGGATCCGGCGCGCTGCTGCTCGCACTGTTGAGCGAGCTTCCTGCCGCCTCCGGCATCGGAACCGACGTCAGCGTCGCGGCGCTTGGTGTCGCGGGGCGCAATGCGGCACACCTCGGCCTGACGCGGCGCGCCGCGTTCGTCGCCTGCGACGTCGCGGCGGCGCTGAGGGGCCCGTTCGATCTGATCGTCTCCAATCCACCCTATGTGCCGAGCCCCGATCTGCCGACGCTGCCGCCGGAGGTGCGCGATCACGATCCATGGCTCGCGCTCGACGGCGGGGGCGATGGGCTGGCGGCCTATCGGGCGATCGCCCGGGAGGCTCCGCGGCTGCTGGCGGTCGGCGGCCATCTGGTGGTCGAGCTCGGCGCCGGACAGGCGGACCGGGTCGGCGCGCTGATGGCCGCGGAGGGGCTGGAGATCGGATCTCCCGTCAGGATTGACCTTGCGGGAATTGCTCGCGCCCTCCACATCAAGGGGCGCGACATAAGCGTCAATCCGCATGGGAGGGCGGGCAAAAAAGCGCTTGGATTATCGCCCAATACGCATTAGGTTCCGGCCACGGAATCGGCCCGAGACGACGGTGGCACGCCCCAACGAGAGGCCCGGAGCAATGCTTCGCGAGGCGGCGGCGTGGACGAGGCGGACGACGCAAGTCTGAACTGAAGACAAGTCTGAACTGAAGAGTTGCAGGTTCGGAAAAGTTGCAGGTTCGCCGGCTCGGGATGCGGGATGATCAGCGGTTTGATGTGCCCCGAGGTACGGCGCGCATGCTGAAAGGTTGGCACCGCCGCGGACCGTCCGCGGACGAGAGGTTGCTACGGCCATCGTGACACGGATTGTGGTGGATTGGCGCACGGCGCTGCTGCTCGGCTGATCACCCTGTGGGGGTGAGGTCGATGCGGCGCATGGGAAACCGTGCGCTGAAGCCGGGCGGTTCGGCATTTGGAAGCGGCGGGCTCGTCCGCCGCATATCGGG
>Ga0209415_10018101_pt1 | contig 11143 bp, 13 predicted proteins | sample PeaSoiSIISIP2007_FD_187696 | JGI IMG/M metagenome (GOLD analysis project Ga0209415, IMG submission 187696) | Peat soil microbial communities from Weissenstadt, Germany - SII-SIP-2007 (SPAdes) (version 2) | ecosystem: Environmental > Terrestrial > Soil > Wetlands > Peat | place: Germany...
CCCCGATCGGCACCCAGACGATCGTGGCCACGATGAGGAGTACCACGACCCGGCTGAATGTGAGAAAGCCGAGCCCGAAGGTCTGCGCGAAGACACCGAGCCCGCCTGGGCCGCTCCCGACGTAGTCGAGCATGCGATAGAGGCCGAAGGCCAGCACCGCGATGGTGACCGCGAAGAACACGATATCGCCCGCACGGCGACGCTCGAGGTGCTGCACGAACCCGCGATCGGCGGTACCGGTGATGCGTCCCAATGCGCGGTTCACGGGAGCGAGCCCTACGCTCATGCCGTGGACGACGAGCGCGGGCACCGCGCTGCGCCGCAGGATCCCGAGTACCAGCGAGCGCTGCTTCTCGGTCGCCTCGGATTCCTCGACGCGGAAGCGTTCGACATATGCGGTGAGCGGCCGCCAGAAGAGGACGTTGACGAGCACGACCATCGCGATCATCACCACGATCGCCAGCACGACGTCACCGGTCTCACCGCGTGCCGATGCGACCCCGACGTACGATCCGATTCCCGGCAGCACGTACCCACCGTGATCGGGAACGCTGATCTGCTCGGACGCGGTGAGGAAGAACCAGCTTCCCCCGAAGCTCATCATCCCGTTCCACACGAGCCCGATCGCGCCGTTGGGGAGCTCGATGCTCCAGAAGCGCTTCCAGCGGCTCAGACGCAGGACGCGACTCGCCTCGTCCATATCACGGGGGAGCGTCGTCAGCGACTGATACAACGAGAACGTCATGTTCCATGCCTGCGCGGTGAAGACCGCGAAGACCGACGCCGCCTCCAAGCCGAGGACCGAATGTGGGAACAACGTGAGGAAGAAGGTGATCGTGACGCTGAGATAGCCGAGTACCGGCACGGACTGCAGGATGTCGAGTGCCGGGACCATCACGCGACGCAGGCGCCGATTATGTGCGGCGATGTACGCGTACACCATGCTGAAGGTCACCGACAGCACGAGTGCGGCGAACATCCGCAGCAGGCTGCGTGCCGCGTAGTACGGCAGGTTGATCGGTGATGTGTCGAGTCCGCTGAGCTTGCTCGGGATGAGCGTCACGGCCGTGCCGCGACCCACGCGGATGAACGCGAAGACCAGGAGAAAGAACGCGAGCCCGACCACGAGGTCGAGTGGGCTGAATCCAAGTCTGCGGCGCAGTGTCCCTCGGGTGGGAAAGGTGGGGGTCACCGCCACAGCAGGTTCCCTACGTGATGGTCGAGAGGACGAGGTCGTCGTGCGCGCTGGTCATGGCCGCGCCCAACTCTAGTGCAAACCGCTGGGACGAAAGCTGATGCTTCACGCCGGTTTGGCGCCGAGACCGATGGCGATCCCCGCCTGGTCCGCGAGCGTCACCGCGGCAAGCAGCTGCTCGCGAGTGACCCTCGCGCCGGGCTCGGCAAGGAGCACGTAGCGCCCCACGCGGTGCTGCTGATGTTCCACCGCGAGGGTGATCTTCTTGCCGGGCAGACCCAGCGAGCTGACGCCCCACCAGAACCGTCCCCAGCTCACCTCGCCGTCGTGCTCGATCACGGGGCCGGGTTCGTCGGTGAACGTCGTCTCGAACCACGCTTTCCGCAATGAGAGCAGGCGCTGCAACTCGACAGCGACCGCTGACACGACCTCGGTCCCGCCTGCTCCCGACGCCACCATCTCGGCGATCGCCTGGATGCGTTCAAGGTCGTTGTTCGTCTGCGCCGCGGCGCGCCGGTGCTCGCGATTGCGCGCCGAGAGCTGACCGACGATCAGCCCCCCGACCAGGAGCAGCGCTGTCGTCTCGATGTCCTGGGCGCTGGATATCGACAGCGAGCCGTACGGCCTGGTGAAGAGGTCGTCGAACGCCAGCGCGGCGCTCAGTGCGGCGATGAGCGCGGTGAGCCGGTTGCCGACTGCCGCGACGAGCGAGACCACGATCGCCAGACCGAGCGCGACGGTGGCATCTGCGACGTCGCCGCGGAGCGGGATGAGCGCGGCCGCAACGCCGGCCGGGACGAGGACCGCCGCTGCGGTGACGAGCGTCAGGCGCAGGCGTGCGGACGCGACGAGATCACGCGGCATCGGAATCCAAGTGTCGCAGGGTGTCCATCAATGAACTGTCAACGGGCCGGTCCGAAGCGATACCCCTGACGGCCGACCGTCACCACCACCTCGGGATGTGAGGGGTCAGCCTCGAGCTTGACGCGCAGGCGCTGCGCGAAGGTCCTGAGGTAGTTGCGCTCGTTGGCGTACTGCGGCCCCCAGACGCGCTGCAGCAGGGTCCGGTGGTCGAGGGTGATGCCGGCGTTGCGCGCAAGCTCCGCCAGGAGCAGCCATTCCGTCGGCGACAGCCGCACCTCGCGGTCCCCGCGCGTCACCGCGCGCGCTCCGAGGTCCACGCGAACGTCGCCCTGCACCACGACCCCGGGCTTCTCGTCCGGCGGCCGGACGCGACGGAGCACCGCGCGGACGCGGGCGAGCAACTCCTCCGCGCCGAAGGGCTTCGCGAGGTAGTCGTCTGCCCCCAGATCGAGGGCGCGCACCTTGTCGCTCTCCTCGCCTCGCGCACTGATGACGATCACTCCCGGGTGGCGTCGATCCTCCATCTGCCCGAGAAGCTGCCAGCCGTCCACGAAGGGAAGCCCGATATCGAGGAGGACGATGTCGATGCCGTCGGCCTCCTGGAGCATCTGCGACGCCGTGATGCCGTGCGCAGCCAGCGCGGTCTCGTATCCCGCCGAAGCAAGCACCCCCGACACCACCTCGCGCAGCGCCGTGTCGTCCTCGACCACGAGAATCCGTGCCGCGCGCTTCTCCATCAGCAGGATCCCGGCCCCGACGGGTTCGCGCCCGGGACGACCGTGATGTCCTCGGTGGCGATCGCCGGCGGGTTGAATGCCTGGTGACTCGGCGAGACGAGCTCGACCTTGACCGAGTGCCTCCCGGCGGCAAGGTCTTCGGGGATGTGCCACACGTCCACCGTGGGAACCTCGACGCCGTCGATGAAGACCGCCAGGTAGTGCTGCGAGTCGGTTGCCGGCACGCGCCCTCCCGTTGCGGGGACGCCGCAGACGGTGAGCGTGAGCGGCGAGCCGACCTCGGCGCCAGGGGTTGGCGACACGATCCGCAGAGCGTACGGCGCGGGCACGAGCAGGGCGGGGGTCAGCACCCAGCTCGCGATCAGCCCGCCGACGCCGGCCACCGCGGCGACGGCCCCCGCGACGCGCATCGCGGTCCGCCGGACGACGAACACGACGAGCCCGCCGCCGAAGATCAGCACCGCGAGGCCCCATTGGAGCGGCAACGGCAGGTTGCTGAGGATGTGCGCGATCACGAGATGACCGCGATCAGCCCGGGGCGACGGTGAAGAAGATGGTCGGGGTCACGTCCCTGGGGCTGAACGGGAAGTGATCCTGAGCGACGAACTCCGCGTACATCGAGTACTCGAGCCCGGGTTTCACGGTGATCGGCTGCTGCAGCGTGTAGCTCATGTAGATGAGCTGGTTGTTGAGGTACAGATGCACGTGACCCTTGGTCGGCGTGATGTCGCTCGTCGTGACCGTCGTGATCGTGCCGCCCGCGATGGAGACCTTGACGAGCACCGAGGTCCCGTCGACGACCTCGCCATTCGTGGGGGAGAGCAGCGTGATCTTCACCGGCGTCGATGGACGGTGGCCGAGACCGCCTGACGGCGTGGGATATGGGGTCAGTGTGGGAGTGGCGGTGCCGCCCGGTCCGACCGTCGATGCGGTGCTGCACGAGGTCATCACGATGAGTGCGGCGGTCAGCGGCATCAGCAGTGGACGGCGCATGGTTCAACTCCCTGCGGCCGCCATTATGCGTGGCCGCAGGAGCGTCGCAGCCCTATCCGGCGACGGCCGGACCTGGCTTCCGGATCAGCCTGGTCCCGAGTCAGCGCAGCCGGTACGTGGCAGGTCGGTCGTCCGTCACCGAGATCTTGGGGGCGTTCCGCTCGAGGATCCGCCGCACCTGCTGGGGGGTGAAGGTGCTTCCGAGACGCTTCCGGATCGCCGCCACCGCCAGCGGGCGCGACGACGCCTTGAGCACCGCGAGCACCTTGTCGTCCGGAGTGCCACGCTCCGCCGTGTGCTTGCCGTTGGCGGTCGCGCGAGGGGCCCGAGGTGCCGCCGCAGCCACCGGTTCGGGAGCCGTCACGGCTTCCGGCACGCTTGGCTCCTCATGGGGTGCGGGCGTGGGGAGGTCGATACGAGCGGGACGGGTCGAACCCTCGCCGTGCAGCCGGGCCCACATCGCGGGGAGGTCATCGAGCACCTGGCGGACGAACACCGCCGAGCCGCTCACCTCGATCTCGCGCTCGCCGTCACGAAGCCGGAGCGAGTGAGCAAGTGGCGGGGCCGGGACCTCGACGCGTGGCGCCGGGCGGAAGGGCGGGCGGGAATCCGGGGTGAAGTTTTGACGGGGGCCCGAGAACTGTCGCGGGCCTGCGAAGCTGGGGCGATCAGAGGATGAGCGTCCCTGGTATGGGCGGTCGTCAGGCATTGGTCTCCTGGTTTTCGACGGTGTCGTCATGGGCGCGGCCGCGTCCGCGTGGTGCGGATTGCTCGGCGACCGCGGCGGTGCCGACCACGTCGGCAGCCGGGTCAGGCTCCTCGACCGAGGAAGGCGCTGACGCGGCTTGATGGTTGTCGTCGGGAAGGGTGATCTGGGGCAGATCGTCCTCAGGCGGGGGACCGAAGAGCCGTTCCTGGATCTTGGACCGGAGTGGTGACTGGACCAGCGCAAAGATGCCGCCGATCACCGCGGCGCCGATGAGCACGTTGCGGACGCGGTGGGTCTTCCGCTTGGGACGGATCGCGGTGCTGAGACGCTCAGACGCGTCGGCGATGCGCTCGCGCGCCGCGTTGCTCGCCGCGCCGACCCTTCCGTCGTTTGCGCCGGCCAGGTGCTCGGCGGTTTCCGCGAGCGTGCTCGCGGCGCGCTCGAGCGCGTGACTCAATCCCTCAGCTCCGTGCTGCACTGTCGGACGGGCGGCTTGTCCTGCCTCTCGCGCGATCGTGACCGCGTGCTCCGCGAGCTCGCTGATCGTTTCAGCTGCGCGACTGCGCGCCTCGGCGATGTCGCGATCGAGGGTGGCGGCTCTGGTACGTCGACCCCGCATCCTGCAAGAACCTCCATGTCTACCAACCGAAATTCGGCCGGGAAACTATCGATTCTACTGGTGTGGTGCTGATTCACGCTCCCAGCGTGCGCTCAGCGACGACGTTATGCCGCGGACGAAAGCGTGTTCTTGAGGTCGCGGAGGTTGATGGGAGCGGTATCTCGAGCGAGTGCACTGTCCAGCGGCGCATCGAGGAACCAGCGGATACGCGCTGCCGCAACCGGGCCGACGATCCGGGCGAGGTCTGCTTCCGGCGCTGTGTAGATGGCGCGAAGTGACTGGAACGAGCGCATCAGCTTGACCAGTGCGCCTGGTTCGAGCCCGTCCAGGGCCGCGAGGTGGCTCACCCTCCGGCGAGCGAGCGTACCGGCCTCCTCGGTGTCGAGCGGGAGCTGCAGCTCGATGGTCCGGGTGAGCATGAGGAGAGTGTAGCGAACAGATGTTCGACTTGTCAAATCAACTCGAGCATGCGTACGCTTGTGGGCAATGCCTCTGTACGAATACCGCTGCAACGACTGTTCGTCCGTCTTCGAGCTGCTCCGCCCGATGGCCGATCGTGAGGTCGCCGCCGTCTGCCCGAGCTGCGAGAGCCGTGCGAGCATGCCGCTCATCAGCCGGGTCGCTGTTCACGCTGGGTCCGGAGCGAACGAGGCCCCATCGACGGGCGGGGGCGGCGGTGGGTGCTGCGGCGGCAGCTGCGGCTGCGGCGCCAACTGACCGAGGGTCAGCCGGGCTCGGCGACCGGTATCGCCACGGCTCCCTGAGCCGGGGTCCCCGTCAGATCGAGCTCGGTCTGCATCACCGACGCGAGAAAGACGCGCCGGTGCGCCGCGTGGGGACCGTGTTCGCGTATCGCCGCTCGGTGCTCGGGCGCGCCGTAGCCTTTGTTGCTCGCCCAGTTGTAGTACGGCGCGTCGTCGTGCATCCGGGTCATGAGGGCGTCGCGGTGCACCTTGGCGATGATCGATGCCGCCGACACCGCGGGCACCTTTCGATCCCCGGCGACGAGCGAGTGGAGCGGACGCGACACCGGGATGCGCAGGTTGCCGTCACAGCAATACCCGTCGGCCTCGACCGAGTCGACGAGCCTGCGGAAGATCTCCACGTTTGCCCAGCCGAGACCGCGCGCGTTGATGTCGTCCACGCTGACCTCGGCCACCGCCCATGCGACGGCGCGCTCGCGGAGGACGGCGGCCACGAGCTCGCGCTGGCGGGCGGTCAGCAGCTTGCTGTCGCGGAGCAACGGATGGCGAAAGCGCTGGGGCAGCACGACCGCCGCGGCCACGAGCGGCCCGGCGTACGCGCCACGACCGACCTCGTCCATACCGCAGAGGCGGAAGCCGCGCCAATCGCTGACCGCGAAGGTGGTTCGGATGTAGTCGGGGACGCGGAACCGCGGCATCGGCTGGGGAGAGTGTAGTCGCCGGGTTTGCTACGGTGACGGGGCCGCACCCATCCCGAGGAGGGCTCATCGCGTGAACGAGGTGCTCTGGACCGACGTCGCCCCTCGCGACGGTCTCCAGAACATCGCCGACACCATCTCCACCGGCGCGAAGATCCGGCTGATTCGCGGCCTGCTCGACGCGGGGGTGCAGCGCGTCGAGGCCACGTCGTTCGTATCGTCGAAGTGGGTGCCGCAGCTCGCGGATGCGCCCGCTGTGCTGGCGGGATTCCCGGACGACCTGCCTCGTCTCCGCGTGCTCATCCCCAATCTCCGCGGGCTGGACATGGCGCTCGCCCACGGGGTGCGCAATGTCCTGGTCACCATCGCGGCAACCGACACCTTCAACCGGCGCAACGTCAATCGCAGCGTCGACGAGTCGCTCGACGAGATCACGCGCATCGTCGAGGCTGCCGGGGCGCAGCACTGCAGGGTCGATGTCGCCGTCTCGGTGAGCTTCGGATGCCCGTTCGAAGGCCCGGTCGCGACCGAGCGCGTGACCGACCTCTGCGCCGACCTCGCACGTCGCGGTGTTGCCGACATCGGGATCGCCGACACGATCGGTGTCGCGACACCGGCCGACGTGCGCCATCTGTGCGCGCTCGCCGCGGCTGAGGTGCCCGTCGAGCGTCTCGCCGTCCATGTGCACGACACGCGTGGGCTCGGCGTCGCCAACGTCGTCGCCGCGTACGAGGCCGGGATTCGGCGCTTCGACGGATCGGCCGGCGGCATCGGTGGCTGTCCGTTCGCCCCACGGGCGACGGGCAACGTCTGCAGTGAGGACGCCCTCCAGGCGCTCGTGTCGCTCGGCGCGGCGACGGGCATCGACCTCGAGGCGATGTGCCGGGTGGCCGGCGCCCTCGCGGACGACCTCGGCCGGGCCCTCCCGGGCAAGCTCTACCGCGCCGGTGTCTGGAACCGCCTTCCGCAGGCCGTCGTGGCGGAGACGAGCTATGCGTGACCCGGAATCGCCGGCGACCGCCGGGGAGGGGGTGACCGCCCGGCTGGCGCGCGCGCGCGCCGGCGGCCCGGAACGGCATCGCACCAAGGTCGCAAGCCAGGGGAAGCTGATGCCTCGCGAGCGGATCCTGCGGCTCTTCGACCCTGACACCGGGTTCGTCGAGGACGGCCTCCTCGCCGGCTCCGACGACCCCGAGCTCGCCGCCGACGGCGTCGTGACGGGGGTCGGCACCATGCATGGTCGCGCGTGCGCGGTGATGGCCAACGATCCCACCGTCAAGGCCGGGTCGTGGGGACCGCGCACCGTCGAGAAGATCGTGCGCATCCAGGAGACCGCCGAGCGTCTCCAGATCCCGCTCGTGTACCTCGTCGACTCGGCGGGCGCGCGGATCACCGACCAGGTGGCGATGTTCCCGGGGCGGCGCCACGCTGGTCGCATCTTCCACATGCAGGTGCGCCTTTCCGGTCAGGTCCCGCAGGTGTGCGTGCTGTTCGGCCCGAGCGCGGCCGGCGGCGCGTACATTCCCGCGTTCTGCGACATCGTGATCATGGTCGAGGGCAACGCGTCGATGTACCTGGGGTCGCCGCGCATGGCCGAGGTCGTGGTGGGCGAGAAGGTGACTCTCGAGGAGATGGGCGGCGCGCGCATGCACTGCACCGTGAGCGGCTGCGGCGACGTGCTCGTCAAGGACGAGCACGAGGGCATCGCGTCGGCGCGGCGATATCTCGAGTATCTGCCGCAATCCTGGCGCGATGCGCCTCCGGCGCTCGCGCCGGTTGACGTTGCGGCGAGCGATGCGGACATCACCGGCGTCATCCCCGCGGAGGCCGCGAAGGGATACGACGTCATGGCGATCGTTCGCGGTGTGATCGATGGCGGATCGTTCTACGAGATCAAGCGTCTGTTCGCTCGCGAGATCGTCTGCGGCTTCGCGCGCATCGACGGACATCCCGTCGGCGTGCTCGCGTCGCAACCGCGGTTCAAGGGCGGTGTGCTGTTCGTCGACTCAGCCGACAAGGCGGCGCGGTTCATCACCTGCTGCGACGCGTTCAACGTTCCGCTGCTGTTCCTCGCCGACGTGCCGGGATTCATGATCGGCACCGCCGTCGAGCGCCAGGGCATCATCCGGCACGGCGCGAAGATGATCGCCGCGCTCGCGCAGGCACAGGTGCCGCGCGTCTGCGTGGTGCTGCGCAAGGCGTACGGCGCCGGGCTCTACGCGATGAGCGGACCTGCGTTCGAGCCCGACTGCACGCTCGCGCTGCCGTCGGCGCAGATCGCGGTGATGGGCCCCGAGGCGGCGGTGAACGCGGTGTACTACAACAAGATCCAGGACATCGATCCTGCCGACCGCGACGCGTACGTCAAGGACCTGCAGGACGAGTATCGCGACGACATCGACATCTTCCGGCTCGCGTCCGAGCTCATCGTCGACGCGATCGTGCCACCCGACCACCTCCGGGCCGAGCTCGTGAGCCGCTTCGCCACGTATCGCTCGCGGCGCCGCGCGGACGTTGCCCGCCACCATCCGGTCCCGCCAGTCTGAGCGGGACCACTCGGAGCATCTTCGTTGACCGGATTGGACGGTTGGCTGCACACGCTCGGCTACCCCGCGGTGGCGCTCTTCGTCGGCGTCGAGGGAATCGGGATACCCCTGCCGGGCGAGACGATGCTCATCGCGGCGGCGCTCTTTGCGGCGGAGGGGAACCTCTCGATCGCCGGGGTCATCGCGGCCGCGGCGGTGGGCGCGGTCGTCGGGAACTGCATCGGTTTCGGCATCGGCTGGTTCGGTGGGTATCCGCTGCTGCGACGGGTCGGGAAGTACGTGCGCCTCGACGAGCCGCAGGTCAAGGTCGGGCGCTACATCTTCATGCGGTTCGGGACGAAGGTGGTCTTCTTCGGCCGGTTCGTCTCGATCCTCCGGACCTACCTTGCCTTTCTGGCGGGCGCCAACCGCATGCCGGTCCCGCGGTTCCTGGCGGCGATCACCGCGGGAGCCATCGTCTGGGCCGCGCTCTACGGGATCGCGGCGTACGCCCTCGGCAACCAGATCAACCATCTCAGCGGGCCGGTCGGGATCGCCTTCATCGCCCTGGCGATCCTCCTGATCATCGCGGCGATCATCTTCATCAGGAAGCAGGGCAAGCGGCTCGAGGCGCGTGCCGAGGAGGCTTTCCCCGGTCCTCTCGAGGGCTACTCGAAGTAGCGGGCTCCTCGAGCGGTCAGAAGGAGGGGTTGCCCACCGTGCCGCCGGACGTCCCCGGCTGGGAGCCGGACGCGGGCGCGGAGATCAGCTCGGCGCGCCAGACGAGGCGGTTGTAGTCCTGCCACCAGGGATCGCACGTGATCATGGTCAGCTCGTGGCCGGCGGTGGGGGCGAGCTGGGTCACGCGGCTCGGGGTCAGATCCCAGCGAGCGGTCACCCGATACACATAGGTCTCGCACGTGCGGGTCTCGATCGTGATCAGGTCGCCGACGTTGAGCTGGTTGATGTACTGGAAGTCCGGCTCGCGGTGGAACGCGATGATCACGTTGCCCTGCTGGCCCGGGTCCGGGGTGCCGACGTAATGGACCATCGAGCGCGAGTTCAGGAGCGCCCAGGTCCCGTTCCCCGCCACCGCGGCGTAGTGATATTGGGCGGGCGCGCCGAAGGTCACGAGCGCGTAGTCGGTCGCCGAGCTCGTCCCGCACGCCGTCTTCTTGGAGGCGTCGGGGTTGGTGCCCACCACCTTGGGCTGGGTCGCGCCGCCGTGCCAGTTGTTGAGCGCGGAGGAGTCAGCCTGGCCGCGCTGGAACACGCCGATCAGTGGACCGGCGATGAGCGCGCCGCCGGCGAGGATGGCGACGACGCCGAGCCCGAGCAGCACCATCCACAGACGCCCGGGGCGGGGCGAGCGAAGGCGCCGGAACCGAGGGTGCGTCTCGGCGGTGAGGTCAGAGGCCATCACTCACAGAATACCCACCGCATGGAATCGTCGCGGTCACGGCAGAGCGACGGGCCGTCCCGCCGCTGGCGTTACCGGTTGCGCGGATTCCGAGGACGCTTGCGCCCGTAGGCCACACCCTCGGCGACAGGATCGAAGGCAGCACCCGGCCCGGTCGCCGGAGTGATGCCCTCGCCCTGCACGAACACCTTGCGGGTGCCGACGTCGATCAGGTAGGCGAGCGTTCGCCCGCCCGACTGATCGGGAATCATCGAGACGTCCGCAACCGTTCCGGTTCGCCGGCTGCCGCCATAGGGGAAGGTGACTCGTGTCCCCACCGCGATGGGGCCGCTCTCACCCTCTCGGGTCATCGAGGAGCGGCGCGGAAGCAGTCGCTGCAGTAGACGGGCTTGTCACCGCGAGGCTGGAAGGGGACGCGCGCGACGCCGCCGCACCCAGCGCAGGGAACTTCGTACATCTGGCGAGGGCCGTTGCTGCGGTATCCGCCGCCGCCGCCACCACCGCCGAAGCCACCGCCACCACCGCCGCCGCTCTGGCGACGCGCCGCCCGGCAGCTGGGGCAGCGAGAGGGGGGGTTCGTGAGGCCACGAGAGGCAAAGAAATCCTGCTCGCCCTCAGTCCAAATGAAGTCGACGCCGCAATCGCGGCAACGTAGAGTCTGGTCTACCGACACGCGCCT
>Ga0209415_10018102_pt1 | contig 11143 bp, 4 predicted proteins | sample PeaSoiSIISIP2007_FD_187696 | JGI IMG/M metagenome (GOLD analysis project Ga0209415, IMG submission 187696) | Peat soil microbial communities from Weissenstadt, Germany - SII-SIP-2007 (SPAdes) (version 2) | ecosystem: Environmental > Terrestrial > Soil > Wetlands > Peat | place: Germany...
TAAAATCCCGCGCCCGCCACGATCGGCAACCCCGACCGCCGCGAAATCTGCCGCAGAAAATCGATGTCGCGGCCCATGTCGGGATGGCCGCCGTCCACGATGCAGGCGATGCCGTCGGTCTTGGCGGCGCTCATTTCATCCGCCATGAGGCCCACATCCTGCATGAAATATCCGGGGGGCGCGGCGGGCGGCGGCGCGGCGGGCTGTCCGCTCCGCACGGCATTGCCGGCCCGCGTTTCACGCGCGAACTGCATCCACCGGGGCATGAAATCCGCGGCGAGCGACATGTGCTCATGGAAGAGCGTGGCCCCTCCGGCAAGCTCTTCCGGAGCGCAGTCCTTCAAGACGGTTCGAATGATCGCGCCTTTCGGAAACACGGCGGCTGCCGCCCCCAGTCCGAGGAGGCCGAGTGCCTCGCGTCGGGTCAGGCGGATGACTGTCTGTCCCACTTAGAAACTGAACCGGGCGCCGATTTGGAACGCGCGCGGACCGCCCGACCCGAATGTCTGGTTGACGCGCTGCGTCGGTTGACCGAAACTGTACGTCTGTGCCGCGGGATTCGCATTCTTGGTATCCAGGGTGAATGAATACCCGCTCAGATTGGCGATGTTGAACGCATTGAAGACTTCGCCGAACACCGAAAGCTTGGCGCGCTCCTTATAGCGAAACACCTTGGTCACGCGGAAGTCCTGTGAGAATGTGGGATCGCCCAATTCGTAGTCGGCCGGCAAAGCCAAGGGACCGATAGTTCCGCCATTGGCGTTCTTTTGGCCGACATAGGTTGTGTTGAATGCGGCCACCGCGTTCGCGAGTTGCTGCTTGCTGCATCCCGCAGCGAGGCACCCGTATGCCAGGCCGGGGAGCGGCTCACTGCTGCCGGAGGGCACCGTGCCTGGAAGATCCAGGCTGGGAACGTTGGCCGTGACCGGTGTCCGGCTGATGATCGAGGAAGAAACACCGAGACTGAAGCCCCAGGGCAGTTCCACCGTTCCCCCTACAGTCAGGTTGTGGCGCGGCAGGTACTCGCCGTAGCCGGCCATCCAGTTGGTGTCGTCCCAAACGCTCTCGTCGAGGCCTTTCTGTAAGGCGTACGAAGCCGTGAACTGGTAGCGGCGCTGGAAGCGCTTGGATACCTTCAACAGCAGCGCGTCGTACACGGCGCGCCCCTGGTCGGTCCAGAAGGTGATCGTGCCGGTGGAACACTCAATCCCGGGGACGAATACCTGGCTGGAGGTGCATTTCGGAATCACCGGCGTCTGCACGCCGTTGATGTAGCGGCTGAAGAGATTCAGGTCGACTTCCCCGAGGCTCACATTCTCGCCTTGCCGCCGGGCCCAGTCCGCCGTGAGCACGATGCCATTACCGAGGTCGCGTTGTATGCCGATGGAGGTCTGGTAGCTGCGCGCCAATGGGAAATGGGTCGGATAGATCTCGACGCCCTGCTTGGCTACGTCGATGCCGCTGACCGTATAGGCACCGCTCCGCTGCGGGTTGGGAGGAGCGAGCTGGGCCTCGATATTGGGCAGCTCCTGGTTCACCAGATTGATGAACTGCCCGATGGTCATGTTATAGAGCGCGTTCAACGAGAGACTCGCGCCGACGGGAAGCGGCGTACCCCCCGTGGCGAAATTGACGATGCCCGGATATATATTCGTGAACGCACTGCCGGCCAGCGTGCTCCGGCCATCCCCGACCGGCCCGATGACCGGCGCTTCCCGCAGCTTATAGTATCCGGGGGTGCTGTCCCAGTAGATTCCCGCTCCGCCGCGGATCACCGTCTTGTTGTCCCGGAAGGGGTTCCAGGCGAACCCGAAGGAAGGTTGAAATTCTTTGTTGTTGTTGACGGTCGGCCCCAGGTTATCCGGCCCGGTCCCGAGGATTGGCGCCAGATATTGCGGCTTTGCCAGGTTCGAATTGTAGAAACCCTTCTGTGCGTTCCACCCCAGGCCATAGTTCAGGGTGAACTTGGGCGTGATCTTCCAGGTATCCTGGAAATACGCGCGGTACTGATCGTAGTAGCGCTGCGAATCGTAACCGTACGGCGCCGGCGTGGAGACTGCTCCCACGCCGATTCCGCTGAAGATGCTGCTGTTGATGTTCAATACCGGTAGGTTCAGCACATCGGCATCGGTCTTCAGCACCGTGGGTAAGGTCGGGAAGTACAGCGGCGTCGCCGGACCGAACGTGTTTCGAATGTAGGTAGGCGAGTATGCGCCTACGCACATGGGCGTGCAGAATCCCCAAAGGCCCGCCGATTTGGTGGGATTCAGGTCGCCGCCGAACTTGAGCCGATGCGTTCCCTTTTGCCAGATCAAGCTTTCGACCACCTCGAAGCGCCGGGTATTGCGGCCCTGTGGGGCGTTAAAGTTGGGACCCACCGCCGGCATGTTGGAGCCTTGGAAATAGAAGACATTCGGCAGGCTGCCGGCGATACAGGGAGCCGCACAGTCCGAAGCAGCGGCTGGAGTGTTGTGGTTGTTCCAGTAGTTGTACTGGAAGCGGACATCGTTCACGACGGTCGGCTTGAGGGTGCTGGTGAGCCCGATAATGCTCTGGTCCGCCCAATTGGTGTTGTGCGCCCAGTTCGAGGGGTCTCCGAATTCCAGCGATTGGCCGAAGCCCGAGTTGCCATCGTGCGAGTAGCGCACGAACAGGTTGTGCTTGTCCGAAAGGCGGTCATCGATGCGAGCGCTGACGTTGGTGGCGTGATAGGGGCTGCCGTAGGTGCCGGTGAGGGGCGCGAACGCGGGATCGGTGCTTTGAATAGACAACGCCTGCACCTGGTTCATGTACTCGTAATTGAAGAAGAAAAAGAGCCTGTCCTTCCTCAAGGGACCGCCCAGCGTGGCGCCCGGGTTGCGGCGCGCAAAGAACGGGTTGGGATCGATGGGATTGCGCTGCAATGCGGGGTAGGCCGCCATGTTGTGATCGCGGTAGTAGAAATAGCCGCTGCCGTGCCAGTCGTTGGTGCCCGAGCGCGTCACGACATTCACCGCGCCGCCGGCGGCGATGCCGGTCGACAAGTCGAAGTTGACCGACGAAAGCTGGAATTCCTGCACCATCTCCTGCGAGAAGTTCATGGAGGATATGCCGCCGCCCACGTCGATGTTGTCGGAGACGTTGCCGCCATCGATGCTGAAGAGCGTGCGGTTGCCGGCGCCCAGGACGCTGACGGTAAACAGCGAGTTGAACTGCGCCACCGATCCCGACGCGATGGTCACGCCCGGCTCGAGTTTTGCCAGTTGCATGTAGCTGCGGCCATTCAGGGGCAGGTCCTCGATACTGGCGCGCTGAATGACGCCTTGGACCGTATGGCTGTCGTAGTTGATCTGGGCGGTCGCGGCTTCCACCGTCACCACCTCCCTGGTCGTGCCGACCTGCAACGGCAGGTTGACGGTGGTGGTGCTGCCGGCTTCCACGTTAGCGGCCCGCACCACGGTACGGAAGCCAGGCTGCTCGCACCGAACTTCGTAATCGCCCGCCGGGAGCGCCGGAGCGGTATAGGCCCCCTCGGCGGTCGCCACCGCGGACCGTGTGAAGTCCGTGGCCTTGTTGGTAATCGTGATTTTAGCGTGAGGAATCATCGCGCCGGACTCGTCAGTGACGACTCCTGTGATGATCCCGGTAGGCGCCTGAGCGAGTACCGCAACGCTCAGCGCAAAGGTCAGCAACATCGACCCGGATGTTCGCAGCATGCTCCCAACCCTCCAACGGAAAGCCAGATTGGCGGCCCCTCGCCGCCTCTAAAGCAACCGACCGTTCGGTGAAACATATCAGAGTTTTTGGCCCGTGTCAATGGCATCTTCCCCCCGAATTCTCCGGCTTGAGGAGTCCGATCTCACGAAGTTGTCGAGCTTCTCTACGATTTGTTATCAGTTGTTTCCGGTTGACAGGAAAGGGCGCGGCGTCGTACCGTCGGTCCATGGCCGCGCTGATCAAGCTCAAGGAGCCCATACCAGCTTCGGGTAGAGGAAAACGAGCCAGCAATATCTATCGCGTGGCCGCCGAGATCATGTGCCACAAAGGCTACGGCGCCACTTCGATGAACGATATCGCGGAAGCCGCCGGGCTGACGAAGGCCGGAATCTATCACTACATCCGCGGCAAAGAGGACCTGCTCTTCGAAATCATGATGTATGCCATGGACCGCGTGGAAGAGGGCATCGTCGCGCCGGCCAAAGAGGCCACGGACGCCGAAGAGCGCCTGCGCACGATCGTCGAGCGGCATACCAGGAGCGTGATCGAGGGGGTTGGCGCCGTCACCATCGTCCTGGAGGAAATGACGGCACTGACACCGGCCCATCGGAAGGTGATTACCGCCCGGAAGCGCGCGTACTTTGACTTTATCCGGCAGACTCTGGAACAACTCGCAGCCGAAGGAAAACTGCGGAACGTCAGCCCTACCACCGCCGCCTTCAGCCTGCTCGGAATGATCCTTTGGATTTGCCGCTGGTACCGCCGCGACGGCAAGATCACGCCGCAGGCGGCGCTCAAAGACTACCTCGAAATCGCGATGAACGGGGTATTGAAGACGGAGAAGGGGTCTTTCCAAACGGTCATGTCTACCATGGTGCAGGACATGGGCATAAGCGCGAAGGGCGCAAGAGAGTAGCCCTGGCGGGAGCCGAATGGGCACCAACGTAAGGGATTCCGAATCGGAACTGGCTGCTGATCGAAATGCCCATACCGGGCACCGGACGGGACTCAGGTGCCAGGTACGATTGCTCTGGATTCGGTCTGCAAGCCCTTCCTTCGCACCGGTCAAGCCGGCAGTGCCAGAACCAGCCATCTATGTCCTGCTAAAATACTCGACGTCTGCATCTGCGTTATGCCCGATACGAAGACCCCACAACCACAGCCGCCGCCAACGGAACGGAGGCATCGTTCCGATAGCACCGACCGTCCTACGGGCCTACACGACTGGCGGGGGCATACACGAGAAGGTGTCGAGTGGGAGATCCACAGGGGTGATGCCAACAGCGTGCTGAAGGCCTTCCACCCAGACACATTCGACTGTGTGGTAACGTCACCACCGTATTATTGGCAGCGCGATTATAGAGTGGCCGGGCAGATCGGCCAGGAGAAAACGATTGACGGCTTCGTTAAGAGTATCGCGGACACTATGGAGCAGGTGCGTCGCGTTCTGATGCCGGACGGCCTGCTCTTTCTCAATTTGGGGGACACGTACTATTCCGCGAAGGGCCAGCCCAAGGGTACAGATAAGAAGAGTGCAGCGCGGCGATTCGGCCTTCGTGCAGTTGATGCGAGCGGTCTAGGGGTTCCGCGGAAGACCATCATAGGCATTCCATGGAGAGTTGCCTTGGAAATGATCGAGCGCGGGTGGATTTTGAGATCGCCGATTGTCTGGACGCGTACGGGAGCAATCCCAGAGCCCACCGCGAAAGACCGGCCCTGGCGAACTTACGAGATGATTTTTATGTTCAGCAAGTCACCCCGCTACTACTTTTCTCGTGGCGCTTTGAGTCGCGACGAGGACATCTGGACAATTTCCGCCCGTCGGCGATCCAACGGCGGATTGCACTCGGCGGCTTTTCCCGAACAACTGGTCCAGAGATGCATCGACATCGGCTGTCGCGAGAGCGGGCGAGTCCTTGACCCATTTGCTGGAACTGGGACTACTATAAGAGTCGCACTAAAATCAGGAAGAAGCGCAGTAGGCATAGATTTGAGCGAGGAATTCTGCGATTTCATGGTGAACGAATTGCGCGGGCTATGACGATGTTTCTCAGCATCGACCAGGTAAAGCTTTCTCTGCCATTCATCGGCCATTTCAACCCGTTCTTTGGCATAGCGTTTCTGGCTTTTAAGGAGGCAGAGATCCCCGTCGGACGCGCTCGGCAAATCGTCTTCTCCAGGATTGCGCAGCGGGTATTGGATAGGCACTACAAGCCAGCTCAGGGTTATGCTGGGTTCTACAATCCCTTCAAGACTTCGGACCAATCTAATCGGTGGCTCGCTCCGAGATACGGGAGCACATCGCTCCAAAGAGTAACCACCGACACATTTGGCGACACCTTGATCCACACCAAAGGAGAGTCATCCTGGGGATGGAGGAACGACTATGTCCAGGTATTGCAGGCCCACCTGGGCGGTTACAGAATTCCGGCGTTCCACCTCGGCGTATGGCTGTTCCGCAATGGCGAGTGGCCATTGGAAGTGTCTCCGAACGACATTATTCTGAAGCTAAGATCGGAATACAAACTCACCGAAAAGGAGGTCGAGGCGCTCTTCGACGCCGAACCGCCTGAACCGGGCGCAACCTGGATGTCGCCGACGCCAATTTCGGAAGGCGACCTGCTCTCGGTAATTGGAAACCCACCCGGTTGGGCGCCGCCGGCTGGGGCAGCCCTGCGGTTCCTCGAAATCCGTGACGTCGGTCCCGCGAAAGCCCTGCGGTACGAGCCGGCTGAGCGCCTCAATCTAATTACCGGGAATAACAGCCTCGGTAAGACATTTCTGCTCGAATGTCTCTGGTGGGCTCTTACTGGCGATTGGCTAGGGTATGCTGCGCTGCCACGCCGTGAAGCGATGAAGAGCCAACCCAAGATCGCGTTCTCCTTGACGTCACTCACGGGCCGTCCGCAAGATTCTGCCGCAGCTTACAATTGGGATCGCCAGGCTTGGGTGGTTAGTCCGGCTGCTCGGCGGCTACCCGGCTTAGTGATTTATGCGCGATTCGATGGATCTTTTGCGATATGGGATCCCGCTCGATCCCAACTGGCGGAACACCATGTTGGAGGCAAAGCGTCGGGACGAATCTTCCTTAGCCCTAGTGCAGTCTGGGATGGGACCCAGGATGACAGTCCAGAAGGCAAGGAGAGGTGGGTCTGTAATGGCCTCCTGAGAGACTGGCTATCGTGGCAAACGGGTGGTGAACTCTACAAGCCGCACTACGCAGCATTCATTTCCAGTCTTACTGAACTGTCTCCTTCCGAATCGGAACGGTTACGGCCTGGGGAGCCCTTTCGCCTGGCGCTCGATTCGCGGTCCATTCCCACACTTCAAATGCCATACGGGGAAGTGCCAATCCTGCACGCGTCGGCTGCAGTTCAGCGAATAGTCGCCCTCGCCTACGCCCTCGTCTGGGCTTGGCAGGAGCACCTCGTCAGCAGTTCAATCATCCGGAGGGATCCTCAGCGGTACCTGGTACTCATCGTGGACGAAGTGGAGGCGCATCTTCATCCCTTATGGCAGCGCCTTATAGTTCCTGCGATTATGCGGGTCGCAGCGGCCCTCTCGGCATCTATCAAGCCACAGATCCACATCGCAACTCACTCTCCTCTCGTGTTGGCCTCCGCCGAGACGGTCTTTGATGAGAGTTGCGACAACCTTCACCACCTAAAGCTGGTCGGGGGCGATGTTGTTCTCGATGAATTGCCTTTCGTTAGGCGGGGTCGGGCAGACCTCTGGCTTGTCTCGGAGGCCTTCGGGTTGGGTCAGGCGCGCTCTCTGCCGGCTGAGCGTGCCATAGAGGAAGCCAAGGCGCTCCAACTGGCACCAGACGCCTCGCCGGAGAAGGTGCGGGATGTGGACTCCCGCCTAATCAGCCTCCTCGCTCCGGATGACGATTTCTGGCCCCGATGGCGATACTTCGCCCAGCAGAAGGGTGTCGGGAGATGATTCACATTGACCGGAAGGATGAGCCTGATAACTTCAGCGATCGGGTCCGCTTCAGAGGGCGGCTGTTCCTTCAGGGCAATCCGAGCCCGACGTCAAAGCAATGGCGCAGCCATCAGTACTGGCGTGAGGTTGGGTCGGACCTACACGACGCTTACGGCGGTATTTGCGCCTACAGTTGTCATTGGATTCCCTATGATACAGGTGCGGATACTGTTGAGCACTTTCGTCCTAAGGCCATTTACCCAGATGAAGCTTACGAGTGGAGTAATTACAGACTCGTTTGTGCCACGCTAAATGGTTGAAAGGGCGTGTACGGGGATGTCTTGGATCCATTCGTAATCCAGGACGGATGGTTTGTCATCGACTTTCCATCGATGTTGGTCAAGCCTGATTCAGATCTTGCGCCTGGCAATCGTCAATGCGTTCAAGCGACGATCGACCGGCTGGGGCTTAATGACGAGGGCACTTGCCTGAAGAGTCGGGTCAAGTGGCCCACCGACTACTGCTCGAACGACATATCCCTTGACTATTTTCGAAGACATGCGCCCTTCATCGTCGCTGAACTAGAGCGGCAAGATCTGTTGGCGACCATCCGCGAGGTGTTCATAACGTAGGGGGGAATCCGCGATCCTATGGAAGAGGCGCTCCCAGTTGAACGAATAAAGCCCAAAGGACGACGATACCCGACGTCGATTCAGTCGACTCTATACCGTGCCGAGTAGACTTTCGAAAGCTCCCGATCTGGGTGTAAGCGATCGTCTTAATCGACGTTTTCTGAACGTCCGCGCGGCTGTTACCCCGGGCGGCACCGGTGCTGAGTCTTTCCCGCGCGCGTGTGCGGGCTCTGTCCAAGGGATCCCCCGCGTGCCCGTAGGGCGGGGTTCCTGGCCGTTAGGCGCTGCAAGAAGCGTCGGCCCTCCGAGGCGCGGGATCGGTGTTCAGGAAAAGACAAACCGAACGGTCGGTTTGTGATACGCTGTGTGAAGTTTACCGTGGCAACAGGAAAACGGGCCAGCAATATCTATCGCGTGGCCGCCGAGATCATGTGCCACAAGGGCTACGGCGCCACTTCGATGAACGATATCGCGGAAGCCGCCGGGCTGACGAAGGCCGGAATCTACCACTACATCCGCGGCAAAGAGGATCTGCTCTTCGAGATCATGATGTATGCCATGGACCGTGTGGAAGAGGGCATCGTCGCCCCGGCCAAAGAGGCCACGGACGCCGAAGAACGCTTGCGCACGATCGTCGAACGGCATACCAGGAGCGTGATCGAGGGAGTCGGAGCCGTTACCATCGTCCTGGAGGAAATGACGGCACTGACACCGGCCCATCGCAAGGTGATCACGGCAAGAAAGCGCGCGTACTTTGACTTCATCCGGCAGACTCTCGAACAGCTAGCGGCCGAAGGAAAACTGCGGAACGTCAGCCCCACCACCGCCGCGTTCAGCCTGCTCGGAATGATCCTTTGGATTTGCCGCTGGTACCGCCGCGACGGCAAGATTACGCCGCAGCGGGCGCTCCAGGATTACCTTGAGATTGCGATGAACGGGGTATTGATATCTCCCGCCCCCGCAGTCCAGCCCCAACATCCCGGCAGGTTCGATTGACATTGGGGCTCCCGTCACATAACATTCCCCTAATCCGTATGAAAACTACCATCCGAACGCTATGCGTCGCCACCTGTGCATTTCTGCTTCTATTCGGGGCAGACACCTACCAAAAGCCTCCCAAGGCGATCGCGGACATCCTGAACTCGCCCACCACACCGGCGCTTTCGTTGAGTCCCAACCGCGCATATGCGCTGCAGGGCAGCCCGGTCCGTTATCCACCCATTGCAGAGCTCTCCGAGCCGATGTTGCGGCTTGCGGGCATCCGCATCAACCCGAAGACCAATGGTCTGCACAACACCACGTTCCAATCGAACCTGATGTTGCGCAAGATTCCCGATGGCACCGAGATTAAGATCGCGCTGCCGACGAATGCGAAATTGGGAATGGGACCCTGGAGCTCGGACGGCACACGTTTCGTATTCACCAACTCGACGCCGGCCGGAATCGAGGTCTGGGTCGGCGAAGCCGCCACGGGACGGACGCACCGAGTGCCCAACCTGCACGTGAACGAGGTGTTCGGAGGGGGCCGCGGCGGAGCCGGCGGAGGCCGGGGCGGAGCCGGCGGAGGAGGCGGCGCCCTGCAATGGGCTCCCGACGGCAAATCGCTGCTGGTATTCGCGGTGCCCGCCAATCGCGGTTCCGCGCCCCCGGCGCCCACAGTGCCGCCAGGTCCCCACATCTCAGAAAGCCTGGGCGGCGGAAGGGGCGCTCCGACATATGAAGATCTGCTGCAGAATCCGCACGATGAGGATTTGTTCGAATACTACGCCACGGCCCAGCTCGCCGTTGTGGACAGCGCAACCGGCGCCTCGTCGCCCATCGGCAAGGCCACGATGATTGAATCGGCGCGCATGTCTCCGGATGGGAAGTACGTCATCGTGAACTACATCCACAGGCCGTTCTCGTATTCGTATACCGCCCGGCAATTTCCCACGGAGATCGAAATCTGGGACCGTTCCGGAAAGGTGCTCAAGAAAGAGGCCAGTATTCCGTTGGGCGGCACGGGGCGCGGGGCGGGCGCCGCGAATGCAGCCTTGGATGAAGAGAATCCAATTGCCGGCGGTCCGCGCGGCTTGAGTTGGCTGATCACCGAGCCTTCCACGTTGATCTGGTTTGAAGGCAACGGCGGCGGTCGCGGCGGCCGGGGCAGGGGCGGCACGGGGGGCGCAGCGAACGCCGCCAACGCTCCGCCACAGCCCATCCATGAAAAAATGATGGCGCTCAAAGCGCCGTTCGCCGGAACCGCCCAGGTCATGTATGAAGCCGATATGGCGCTGCAGGGGTTCGCTCTTACGGAGAACCTCCACACGGCGATTGTCGGCGCCGGCGGCGGGGGCGGCCGTGGCGGCGGCGGCGCGGGCGGCCGTGGCGCTCCGCGCGCCCAGACCGCTTATCTGATCGACTTTGCGAACCCGAAGGAGCCGCCCAAGCCCCTTTGGACCAGCGGCCCATCCCGATACAACAATCCGGGAAGCCCCGTGGAAAAGGCGCTTTCCAACGGCGGGCGCGTGGTGGTGCTGGACGGGGACAATGTTTTCCTCCAGGGCAATGGTCCTTCCCCCAACGGCGACCATCCGTTCCTCACCCGCTATAACATGGTGACGAAGGAGAACCAGCAGCTCTTCAAATGCGACGACGCTCACTACGAGACATTTGACGGACTGCTGGATGCGCACGGGGACAAGTTCCTCACGCGGCGGGAGAGTCCCACCGAGCCGCCCAACTACTGCGTGCGCACGTCGTCGGGGCAATTGACCGCCATCACGCACTTCCCCGATCCGCAGCCTGTCATGCGCCAGGTTCACAAGGAGTTGGTGACGTACAAGCGGCCGGATGGGGTGGATATGTCGTTCACGCTCTATCTGCCGCCCGATTACACACCGGGGAAG
>Ga0209415_10018103_pt1 | contig 11142 bp, 11 predicted proteins | sample PeaSoiSIISIP2007_FD_187696 | JGI IMG/M metagenome (GOLD analysis project Ga0209415, IMG submission 187696) | Peat soil microbial communities from Weissenstadt, Germany - SII-SIP-2007 (SPAdes) (version 2) | ecosystem: Environmental > Terrestrial > Soil > Wetlands > Peat | place: Germany...
CGCCTGCGAAACAGCTGCCCTACGGAATCGGGATCGTGATGGTCACGCCGGTGGTCGTCGGCGCCACGGTCGTGGTCGTCGCCTTTGGAGCTGTCGTGGTGGTGGTTCGAGGGCGTGTCGTCCTGGTCGTGGGCGGGAAGGTCGGGGACGTCGTGGTCGGGGGCCTTTGCACCCTGGTGGTCGTGGTCGTCGGGGCTACCGTCGAGGTCGTCGCCTTTGTCGTGGTGGGCGAGGCCTTTGTCGTGGTGGGCGAGGGGCCACCTGTGTTCGTGGGCTTGGTGGTGGTCGTGAGCTTGGTGGTGGACGAGGCTTTGGTGGCCACCTTGGGCTTGGTGGTCGTCGAGGACTTGTGTGCCGCCGACGTCGTGGTGACCGCATGGGCACCGTTTGCGCCCGCGCCACCCGCCGCCACCGCCGGGCTCGTCGAGGTGGGGGGCAAGGTGCCGGGCGTCTGGGTCGTCGAAGACGCCTGGCTGGTGGTCGGGGCCAACGGTGCGGTACCGGACCGGCCGGAGGCGCTGTGGCCGACGCCGGCCGGAGGAGACGCACTCGTCGCCACCCCCGCGATCGACGCCGCCACCACGGTGGCCACCAGCACTAGGGACACCACCAGCACCGAACGGAGTCCGGACGCGCTCGGGCTCCGGAGGAACACCGGAACACCACGCCGGCTCGACCTCCCCTGGCGCCGGCCGGGCCCGGGCCGTGCGCCCAATGCGGTGCCCCGTTTGACGCGGAGACTGACCCTCAGGGGGTGGCCGAGGGGTGCGAAGGCCCCGAGCATGGCGACGGTCTCGTTCGAGAGGTCCTCGGTGGGGACCAGCAGGCGCACCGGCCAGCCGTTGACGATCAGCTCCAGCAACGTGGCGGGACGCCCGTCCGGAGTCCGGCCGACGTTGCGGACGACCTCGAGCCCACCCATGGCCTCCCACGGCCACAGACGGTCGACGGTGGGCTCCTCTATGTCAGTGAGCGTCCAGCCGGTGGGATCGACCCGAAGGTCGAAGGAGGAGAAGCTCGCTCCAGCGTTGCCCGGTTCGCCCTCGACCACCCATACGTTCGGTAGCTTCACGCTGCGTACATTTCTCGTACCGTCACCGCAACATCGCCCTCCACGGTTCCGGATGCTAAGAGTTGAACGCGGATCATGGAAATCCAACCACGACCCGTAATGACCACCTCACGCATCGTCGATTTGCGTTCTATCAGACGCATGACGGGCAACCGGGGATGCTGCAGGCGACGGCTCTGGCGCATGTGCGTGAGCCGGCGCGCGCGTGCGTCCGGGTGCTAATTCGCCAACGACGCACTCCCGCCGCGCAGGTGCCGGCTGACGTCACCCACCAGATCGGTGGTGAAGCGACGTTCGACGAATCGCCACACCCCGTCGTGACACTCGAAGACGTCGCGGTACCTCCCGGCGACGATGGGCTGCAGAGGCAAGTCGGGAAGTGTTTGGAACACCGTCACGTACGAGCGCGCCACGGCGATCCCCGACTCGTGGTCCACGTCGATGTGGATGTTCGTGGTCACGTGCTTGGTGCGCGGCGTGCCGTCGTCGTAGACGAGCACCATGGAGCGAAAGATCGTCTCGATCGCCTCCCGGCCGCTCACCACGGCGTCACCCTCCCCTCCGAACACGGCGTCGGCGAGGAGCTCTCCCAATCCCCGGAAATCGCCGGCGTCGACGAGCTCGGCGTACTCAGCGATCAGGTTCTCGATGGACCGCATGCTGTGCTCTGGGTCGGAGCCCACCTCTCCGACCGTAGCCGCAGGCTCAAGCCGGGACGTGCATCAGTTCGATGCGAACCCCGTCGGGGTCGGTGCAGTAGACGAAGTCGAGAGCACCGGACGAACCGAACGTCGTCCGCGTGCCGTGCACGACGGAGCCTCCGAGCGACTCGATGACCTGTGCCACGGCCTCGAGGTCACCCACCCGCAGGCACAGGTGGGTGATGCCCAGCTGGTTCATCGGGCGGCGTACCGGTTCACCACAGTGGCCGGGCGAGTCGAAGTGCAACAGCTCCACCGAAACCCCGTCGCGCGCCACGAATCGTGACTGGAGGGCGACGTCGTCAATCTCCATGAGCCGCCCGAATTCTTCTCCCACGGTGTGGGACTGCACGAGCTCGAAGCCGAGGCCCTCGCAGTAGAAGCGCACCGATCGTTCGAGGTCGCTCACGCAGATCCCCAGGTGCGAGAACGTCACGTCCACTGCCTCCTCCTTCTTCGGCGATGTCGTCGAGACCCAAGCTTGGCTGGTGTCGTCCTTCGGGTCAGATCCTCGACGCGGCCTTGACTCGGGCACCACGAGCCGGAAACCTCGCCCCGTGCCCCCCGCCGATGCCGACGATGCCGCCCATGCCGCCGATGCCGCCCATGCCGCCGATGCCGGTGCCGTCTTCGAGATCCCCCGGGTTCCGGCTTCGGCCGGTGCGCTGATCTTCGACCGTCACGGGCGTCTCCTCGTGTTGAAGCCGACCTACAAGCGTGGATGGACGGTCCCCGGCGGCCAGATGGAGGCCGACGGCGAGACTCCATGGGAGGCGTGCCGGCGCGAAGTCCTCGAAGAGAGCGGCCTGCTCGTCGCGTCCGGACGGCTGGTGTGTGTCGACTTCCTCCGACCACGCCCGGGTCGGCCCGGCGGGATCCGCTTCCTGTTCGACTGCGGCGCCTTCGACGACGAGACGCTGGCCGGCATCGTCGTCCAGGAGGACGAGATCTCCGAGTACCGCCTCGAGGAGCTCCCGGACGCGCTCGAGCTCCTGAGCGGCCCCCTCCGCCGGCGCGTGCGGGCCAGTGTCGAGACGCAGCAGACCGTGTACCTCGAGGACGGGCGTCCCGTGGGCGGCCCCACCGACGGATCTCGTTAGGCCCGCCCGGGCGCGGGGCCGAGGCCCGGAGGGCGGCGGGCTCAGCTGCGCAGGAGCGCCCCCGGTCGGGCGTCGAGCCCGTCGGGCACCGGCTCCCCGTCCAGGCGGATGGGAACCCCGTTCACCAGGACGTGGGTCATCCCGACGGGCTGGTCGGCGGTGAGCCGTTCGCCGTGGGCGGGGAAGTCGTAGACGCGCCGCAGCGGGCCGGGGCTCACGACGGCCGGGTCGAACACGCACAGGTCGGCGGCCTTGCCGACCTCGACACTCCCCCGGTTGTTGAGCCCGTACACCCCGGCCGGCTCCGCGGTCAGCTTGTGCACGGCTCGCTCGAGCGACATGACCCCACGGTCACGCACCCAGTTGCCCAACAGGTCGGTGGCGAAGCACGCGTCGCACAGTTGTGAGACGTGCGCCCCGGAGTCGGCCAGGCCCAGCAGGACGTTGTCGCGCGGCAGCAGCCAGGCGATGCCGTCGGGGTCGTTGTTGGCCAACACCGACCAGAACCGGGCCTTGAGGTCGTCGTCGAGGGAGATGTCGAGGACGACATCGAGGGGCGTGCATCCCCGTTCCTCGGCGAGGTCGACCACGGCGCGGTCGACGAGCTCGGGGTGCGACGCCGACTCGGCCACCGACACCGACGGCCAGTTGAAGGGGAGGCCGCCGACGGTACCCGAGAGCTCCTCCCACGTGGCGGCACGCCAGGCCGGATCGCGATAGGCGGCTTTGCGGCCCTCGAGGTCGAGGCCCATGAGCTTGGAGAAGCTGGGACGCGTGTTCAACGTGAAGGGCTCGGCCAGGTTCATCTGGAACACGAGGGGTCGGCACGAGACCTGCGGCCACACCTCGACCCCGTCCGCCCAGGCGGCGTCGTTCTCGGCCACCACCTTCTCGTGGTACGGATACCCCTTCACCGTGAGCAGGGCCGTCCACGTGATGGGCCGGCCCACGTCGCGCTGGATGTCGAAGAGCTGGCGGTTGGGGATGACACCTCCGGGGAGCAACGCCACCACTCCCTTGCCCGAGTCGTGCACGGGCACGAGCAGGGCGCGCAGCTCGTCGACATCGGCCACCCGCGAGGGGACGGGGCGCCCACCGTCGCCGTTGTGGGTCGGCGACGCGCTTGAGGCGAAGCCCATGGCGCCCGCCGCCATCGACTCGGCCACCACCGCCTGCATGGCGGCGAGCTCGTCGGGAGTCGCGGCGCGCTCGTAGGCCTCCTCCCCCATGACGTACATCCGGACCGCGGTGTGGCCCACGTAGCACCCGTAGTTGAGCGCCGTGCCGCGCCGTTCGACGGCGTCGAGGTACTGCGGGAACGTCTCGAACTCGTCCCAGGGGACGCCGACCGAGAGCGTGTCGAAGCTCATGTCCTCCACGTGCTGCAGGGTGCGGGCCAGCAACGGCACCAGCTCGGGGCGGATGGGCGCGATGGAGAACCCGCAGTTCCCGGCGACGACGCTCGTGACACCGTGGAACGACGACGGCGTGAGCCACGGGTCCCAGAACACCTGGGCGTCGTAGTGGGTGTGGATGTCGATGAACCCCGGGGCGACGACCTGGCCCGAAGCATCGAGCTCGCGCTCACCGTGCAGGCCCCCTCCCACGCCGACGATGCGCCCGTCGGTCACGGCCACATCGGCGGTCCGGGCCGGGGCCCCCGTCCCGTCGATCAGCGAGCCCCCCCGGATCACGATGTCGCCGTCCACGGCCCCTCCTCCGGTCGCACGTCGTGGGCCCGCGCCAGGCGCCGGCACCACCTGCATCGTCGCAGACCGGACCGGGCCGTGCCTAGGCTCCGCGCCGTGCGGGTGCTGGCGGCGTGCTCTCTCGGGGGTGCCGGGCACCTGAACCCGCTGTTGCCCTTTCTCGCGGCGGCACGAGAACGAGGGGACGAGACCCTCGTGGTGGGGCCGCCCGCCTTGGGGGAGATGGTGGAGCTGGCCGGCTACGCGTTCCGAGCCGGTGGGGAGCCCCCCGAGGGAGAGGTGGCTCCCATACGCGAGCGCCTGCCCCTGGCCCCGCCGGCCGAGGCGTCGGTGCTCGGCAATCGCGACCTGTTCGGCCGGATGGCGACGACCGCCATGCTGCCCGGTATGGAACAGGCCTGTGCCGAGTGGGGGCCGGACATCGTGTTGCGGGAGCCCTGTGAGTACGCCTCGGCGGTGGTGGCGGGGCGCCTGCACATCCCGAACGCGCAGGTCGCCATCTCTCTGGCTGAAGGCGAAGCCGCATCGATCGCCGCGGCCGCGCCGGCACTCGAGGCGCACCGACATGGCCTGGTCGAAGAGCTCACAGCCTCCCCCTATCTGACCCGATTCCCGGCGTCGCTGGACACGTCCCCCTTCCCCGCCACCGTCCGCTTCCGCGACCAGCCACCACCCCCGAGCGGGCCACTGCCGGACTGGTGGGACGGGTCCACGGCACCGCTCCTCTACATGACCTTCGGGACGGTGCTCGGTCACATGTCCATCGCGGCGGGGGTGTACCGGGCGGCGTTGCGAGCGGTCGAGGACCTCGACGTCCGGGTGCTGCTCACCGTGGGTCGTCAGTTCGATCGTTCGGACCTCGGTCCGGTCCCCGCCCACGTCCACGTCGAGGCGTGGATCGATCAGGCCGACGTCTTCCCCCGCGCCGACCTGGTGGTGTGCCACGGAGGATCGGGGACGGCCTTCGGCGCCGTGGCGGCCGGCCTTCCCGTGGTGGTGGTGCCCGTGTTCGCCGACCAGTTCGTCAACGGCGTGCGCATCGCCGGCACGGGAGCCGGGCTGGTCGTCGAGGCAGATCCCCCGAGCACGGGCGGTCCCCGCCGTGTGATCGCACAACAAGACGCGCCTCGTGTCACCGAGGGGATCGAGACCGTGCTGGCCGACCCCTCCTATCGCCGCCAGGCCCGTCACATCGCCGAGGAGGTCGCCGCCGCCCCGACCGTCGACGCCGTGCTCGACACGCTCCTGCCGACCGAGCCGCCCGGCGCTATCCCTTGACGAAGCGCAGTCGCGCCGCCTGCTGCTCCCATCCGGTGGCCCGCCAGAATTCGGTGGCTCGCGGGTCGGTCTCGACCACGATGGCCTGCAGGCGCCGCGCCCCGGCCCCGGCCAGCCGTTGCTCGGCCACCGCGACCAGCTGTCGCCCCAGACCCTGTCGACGGTGCGCGGGCGCGACCACGAGAAGGTAGACCGAGCCCCGCCAGCCGTCCCAGGCCGCGATCACCGACCCCACGACGTCGTCGTCCTCACCGGCCACGACGAGAGCGTCGGGGTCGTGTTCGATGAGTCGGACGAGGCTGTGGGCATCGTCGGTGTGGGTGGGCTCGGCGCCGGCCTCGCGCCACAGGGCGAGCACGGCGGGCACATCGGAGAGCTGCGCGGAGCGGATCGTCGTCGCCATCGGTCGATCAGGTCAATCCTCGGATGCGTGTCGCGAGCGGGCGGGCTACGGACCGGACAACCCCAACATGTCGGTGACGCCGTGGTCGCGTCCCGCCGTGTAGCCGCCGTCGACCACCAATGCGTGCCCGGTGATGAACGAGGCATCGGCCGACAGCAGGAAGGCGGCGGCCGCTGCGATCTCCGAAGGCTGGCCGATGCGGCCGAGCTTGTGCTCGGCGATGATCTCCCGCTTGGCCCGCTCCATGCCGGGCAGGCCGAAGATGACCTCCTGGGTCATGGGCGTGCCGATTATTGATGTGGTACACTTCTGTTCGTGCCCAAGACCAGCAAGGACGTCAAGCGAGTAGCCATCTATGACCGCTTGAGCAAAGACAGGACCGGCCAGGCCGAATCGGTCGAGAACCACATCGCCGCCTGCCGCCAGTTCATCGAGCAGCGTGGTTGGACTGTGACCGGCGAGCCCTTCATCGACCGGGACATCTCGGGCTACAACCGACGGAAGGTACGTCCCGCCTTTGCCGCCGTCCTGGCCGGAATCGAGGCTGGGGACTTCGACGCCGTGTGTGTCTGGAAGCTCGACCGGTTCGGGCGGCGCATGGTGTCCGCTATTAAGACGGTCGAGCAGATCACGGAGGCCGGGGCCGAGCTTCTCAGCGTCTCCGAGAACGTCGACACCTCGACCGCCATGGGTCGTGGAGTCCTCGCCCTGCTGTTCTCGGTAGCCGAGACGGAGTCCGAGAACATCTCGACCCGCGTCTCGCTTGCGTGGCAAGCGAAGGCCATCATGGGGCTTCCGCACGTCGGTGGTCGGCGCTGCTTCGGGTACACGGCGAATATGGCGCAGATCCCTGCCGAGGTCAAGGAAGCTCGACACATAGTCAAGCAGGTCCTCGCCGGGGCGTCACTCAACAGTGTGGCCGTCGACCTCAATGCCAGGGGCGTGAAGACGCCCGGCACCAAGAAGCGGCCCGAGGGTGGTGGGTGGACCGGCGCTAGTGTCCGACAGTGGCTCGCTGCCCCGGCGCTCGCTGGCATCCGGCGGCACAAAGGCACCGACACCCCGGGCATATGGGAGTCGATCATCACTGTCGAAGAGCGCGAACAGTTGCTCGTCCGGCTTGGGACAGTGCGACCCGGTGGCGGCGTCAAGCCTGAGCCGAAGTTTCTGCTTACCGGCTTGGTGCGGTGTGGCTCATGTAAGGAGAAGATGAGCGGACACAATGGGCGTTACCTGTGTCGGCCTGAGCGCAATCCACGAGCGTGCGGGAGGGTCACTGCATCGCAGGCGCGAGTTGACGAGCATGTCACCGAGCAGTTGCTCACGTTCCTCGCTGCTGCCGACTCCCAACCTCTACCCGTCGAGCAAGATCCGAAGGTTCTCGCCGCCGCGATCGAGGCCGATGAGGCAAGACTAGAGCGGCTCAACCGTGCCAGGTTCGTAGACGAGGCCATCGGGCAAGAAGAGTGGCAGTCGGCCCGTGACGAGCTTGTCACTCGCCTGGAGACCAGCAGGGCGGCTCGGGTGGTCCTTGAGGCTGGCTCTGGTCTTCGGCCTGGTACCCGTGAGGAGCTTGACCAGTGGTGGGAATCAGCGACCATCGAAGAGCGACGAGCAGCTATGCGGGACGCCTTCGGCTCCGTCATCATTGACTCAGCGACGAAGCTCGGATGCAAGTTTGATTCCTCCCGCATCCGGTTGGGGTGGGCGGTCCTTGCGGACCTCACACCCGTCACCGTCGAAGGATTCGACGTACCAGGCGTCAAGGTCTACGTGGTGCCTGGTGGTCGGCTCAACCGCTAGACATCCATCGACCATTTGGAGAGGGATCGCCACCTTCGGGTGGCGATCCCTCTTGCATTCCGTGGCATGGTGGCACCCGTGAGGATCGTGGTGGCGCTCGCCGGTCTGGCCTTCGTCTCAGATCATGGCTCGTCGTCCAGCAGTCTCCGAAGCCCGTCACTGAGCGCCCAGAGCCTCCGCTCCACGTCCTGAAGCTCCCGAAGCGGGGCCATGGCCTCTTCCCGGTCCAGGGCGGGCGTGCGTGGGTTGGCCATGGCGATCGATCGGCGCAGGTTCTCATGCTCCGACAGCCGGTCCACGGTGTGAGCCTGCCATCGGGATGTGTCGCCAGGGGCGGCGAGCAGCCCCGGCGCTGGGGAGACGGAAGCGTACGCCCGGAGTATTAGGTTTCCCCGGGGGGACCGGATATGGCTGCTCGGGAGATCGCCGGGGTTGTGTGGCATGGGGACAGCCACCACATCGAACTGATCTACGCCGAGGGGAAGTCAGAAGTCCTGATCGGGACGGCGTCGATGGCTGGCACACTCGCGAGGGAATCCGGTCTGATCGAAGTGATGACCCGACAGGGGAGGCACTGCTTGGTCCAGCCGGAAACGGCGTGACCGACGACGCCGAGTTTGACGAGGCCCTGGAGCGAGCCAGGCTCGCCCGTGACGCATACCAGGAAGGGCTGCGCTGCCACGTAGACGGCGCTCGGATGAAGGTGGTGAAGGACGAACTCTACGAAGCAGAAGCACAGTCGACCCGTTTGAAACGGGCAGGGACCTAGAGGGAGCAGGTCCTAGCCCTGTCGGGACGAACGGCCATGGTTCTGACACCCCGCTAGGGCCGATCCTCGATAGATGACCTGGGGGTCTGAGATCGGAAGATCCTCGCGCACCTTCGTGAGGGCGAGACACGTCTGTCGCAGTTCATGATCACGTATTCCGACGGAGTCGAGGAACACCGAGGCGGCACGCTCCAGGACGCCATCGAGTTGGCGGCGGAACATGGCCTAGTGATGGTCCCCGCATCGGGCGGGTGGTTCCAGTGGGTTCGCGACCACGGCTTGGTGACCCCCGGTAGCGTTGTGGAAGCGCGACGGGATGCAGGCTGTATGCCGTCACCCCACCCTGCATCCTTCGGTCGGCGCCCAGGACCCCGAGCCGTCTGACACTGCCCGAGGATCGCCACCGCCCTTCTCGCGATTCGTAGCTTTCGACATCTTCCCGAGACACCGTTATGCCGATCATCAACGTGTGTCAGCCAAGGGCGACCCAGAGCTTGTCGACGTGGTCTGGAGGAAGTTCGGGCAACACGTCGTCCTGACCTACGCAGGAGGTCACGGTCGCGACCACAAGTTTGGGGATCTCGGGTACGCCACGGCCATGGCCGAAGAGGCCGGGTTGAAACTGATGGAGTCCTCGTCCGCTGTTGCTCACTGGGTCAAGGACCCAAAGTCCTGGAGTCCTTAGCCTGCTGTCTCAGTTGCTGGGGATGGCACTTTCTGGCAGAAGAGGAGACGCCCGTCGGTGGCGTAGTTGAACACCCATTGGCACTTGCAGTTGAGACACGGAACAGTCACGGTGGGCCTGTCCTCGGGGTTGAGAGGCATCGGGATCTGGCTGCCGCATTCACAGGTGATCCAGGTCACGAAACAGACACTATGCCCGCGTTCCTGACGGGACGGTGTGTCATTCCGTCAGGGTGGACTGCCATCCGCCAGCCCCAGTTCAGGGCCGTTTCGGTGCGAAGGCATTGTCTTCACACCGATTCGTGCTGATACTGAGACAACGGGGTTCGACGACCAAGCGCACGACCGCCGTGGTGCCTAGGCAGCGAGCGAGGGGCTGGTGACGATTGGCCGTGCGCTGATGTGTCAGCGACCCCGGGGATGACCGTCTCTCGCACGAGTCTCCCCGGGGTTCGCTAACTAACCAAGGGGCACTCCGCCGGACGTGACCAGGGCGTCGCCAAGCTACTGGGTCTGATTGGTCCTAATCAACGTCGTGCGGGTCAGCCTCCCACGCATCCGTAATCCATTCGATGACGGCGTGATGTTGCCCGTCGTGGTGCCCCTCGTCGTGCGAGTGTGCAAAGGCTGCTGCCTCGCTTGACTTTAAGACGCTGTCCTGAAGGAGCCCATGATCCGGGCAGGTGATGCGGACCTGATGAGCAGTCTCTCCCGTCGCTGGCTCCGTCATCGTGTCTACAAGATTAGGTGCCCGTTCGTCGTAACGGGCGCTCGCTGGCGGCGTGGATCACAAGCGAAGGGCACTTGGACCCTGTCGTCGGCAGCCTCTGAGGCGGATCATTGGAGCAGGCGGCAAGGCGGGCAGGTGGTCACCGAGCCCCTCGGAGTCCTGCGCCCTTGCCGCCCTTACCGGTTTGAGTGGCGAATGAACGATACTGAGCGCAGGACAGGCGAACAGGGCGGCGCCTACATCGGCGGTCGCTGGGTCAGTGCCGACGAGCTACGGGCACGGGGCCGTCGAGTCACGGACGCTCTCGCCCGTGCTGCTGAAGGCCGGGACGATGTAGGGACGTGTCCGAACTGTGGGGAGCGGCGTCCCGGTGCTGTCGACGGACCTGGAGGGAGTCTGTTCGTGTTGGGTTCTGAATGCTCCGCCTGTGGGCACGTCGAGGCAATGGACGGCTCGGATAGTTAAGCGGTGGCCTTCACTCAGGGTCCCGCGGCGGTCGGTACACGCACGCCACAACAATCGCCGATTCACACCACACGCTCCGCCACTGGACCGCAACCACGCCGTCGGAGTGCACTTCCCCCATCGGTTGCACTTCGTAGACGAACTGAGGCTCCTTTGAGGGGGGACTGTTTCGAAGGAGCACAGGGTCACCGTCGCCCTCAAACAGGTAGACTCGGTCCGGCTCATTAGTGGGCTCCTCGCCCGACCACAGACTGTCGGCACCCCGGATGGCTGGTCCCGTCAAACGCAATGCTCCTGGTCACTGCGAGGTCCATGCATCCGGTATCAGCCTCAGATGCCCGGGTGGCTTATCTCACTGCGTTTCGTGGCATGAATACATTTCAGCGTGATACCGGGCGGGTGGGTCAGCCCGCGACGGCGAACAGCCG
>Ga0209415_10018104_pt1 | contig 11141 bp, 9 predicted proteins | sample PeaSoiSIISIP2007_FD_187696 | JGI IMG/M metagenome (GOLD analysis project Ga0209415, IMG submission 187696) | Peat soil microbial communities from Weissenstadt, Germany - SII-SIP-2007 (SPAdes) (version 2) | ecosystem: Environmental > Terrestrial > Soil > Wetlands > Peat | place: Germany...
CCGCCGTCGGGCGGTCGGGCGGCAGACCCCGCCTGGTGGGCGGCAGACCCCGCCTGGTGGGCGGCAGACCCCGCCTGGTGGGCGGTTGACCGCGCCTGGTGGGCGACCCCACCTCGGGCGCTCGGGCCGCCTGCCCTACCATCGGCGGGTGCTGCTCATCGTCGACCTGGACGGCGTGGTCTACCGCGGCGAGGTCCCCGTGCCCGGCATGCCCGCCCTCCTGGCCCGCAGGGTGGCGGCCGGCGACACCGTGGTCTACGTGACCAACAACTCGCGCTGGCACCGCGCGGACTACGCGGCGCGGCTCAGGAGCATGGGCGCGCCCCACGACGAGGCTGCCATCGTGACTGCGGCGCGAGCCACGGCCCTGGCCCTCGCGGGCGGGCCCGCGGCCGCCGCCTCGCGACCGGTGATGATCTTCGGTGGACCGGGGCTGGGGCGCGAGGTGCGTGAGGTCGGGCGGCGGACCGTCGCCCCCAGCCGGTTCGGCCTTGCCACGAACCCGGGTACGGTCGTGGTGGGGGTCGACTTCGCCCTGTCGTACCGCCGCCTGAGCATCGCCGCCGAGGCCGTCCGCCGCGGGGCCTGGTTTGTGGCCACGAACCGCGATCCGAACTACCCCACCGCCGACGGCCTGGCCGCCGGCGCCGGTTCGATCGTGGCGGCCCTGGCGGTGGCCGGCGGTCGGGAGCCGGACCTCGTCATCGGCAAGCCGGAGCCGGGGCTGCTCCGGGAGGCCGCCCGCCTGGCGGGCGTCGATGCGAGCGCCGCGGTCGTCATCGGCGACAACCTAGGCACGGACGTCCTCGCCGCGCATCGCGTCGGGGCGCGCTCGGTCCTGATGCTGACCGGGGTGACCACGGCGGCCCAGCTGGCAGCGGCCCAAGCTGCCACCGCGCCGACGGCCGTCGCCCGTGACGCGACCGAACTCGACACCATCCTCGACCGCCTGGGCGGCTGAGTCGCCCAGTTCGCCGTAGGAGGGTGAGGCCCGCCCCAGGTGGCGGCCGGGCTCCCGGTGGGACGCCGGACTTCCGGTGGGACGCCGGGCCTCCCAGTGGGACACAAAGTGCCCGTTGCGACCGACCAAGCCCCGGGTCGGCGGCCCGGACGGGCTGTTGGTGTCACATCTGGCCAACGAGCGCCATGGGAGCGACCCCATCCGGCCGTCCGGTGGTCACAAGGGGCCTTTGATGGCACACCGCTCACGGGTGATGCCACACTGCTCACGGGTGATGGCACACCGCTCACGGGTGATGCCGCATCTCCGTGCGCACCTCCGACGTCAGCCCGCCCGCGCGGCGGTCCTGCATCCCGCCAAGCGGTCCTACGCCCCACCGAGCAGGGGTTCTTGCCGCGCGAATGCGGCCAGCTGAGCCCGCAGGCGCTCGCGCACGAGGGGCTCGGAGCCCAGGAACGCGACCTCGACGGCGTGACGGTCCATGGCCCAGAGCTCCGGCAACGAGAGGCCCAGCGGGTCCAGCGCGCGCTCGTACTCGCGCGTCAGGGTCAGGTCGCTGACCGTGCGGTCGTCCGTGCTGAGGGTCACGGGCACGCCGGCACGCAGCAGCCGGGGGAGAGGATGGTCGGCCAGGCGCGGCACCAGGCCGGCCTGCCAGTTGCTGGTGGGGCACAGGTCGAGCGTGATGCCGCGGCGGGCCAGTTCGGTCAGCAGAGCCGGGTCGTCGATGGCGGGGGCGCCGTGGGCGATGCGCTGCGGCTCCAGCACCAGGGCGCGCCGGACCTGTGCCGGCCCGTCCCATTCGCCGGCGTGGACGGTGATGCCGAGGCCTCCGGCGCGAGCGATGGCGAAGGCCCGCCCGTGGGGCAGCGGGTCCGGGAAGGCCGCCTCGGGGCCCGCCAGGTCGAAGCCGACGACGCCTTCTCCCGCGGCCGCGGCCGCCGCCCGCGCCACGGCTTCATTCTGCGCCGGGTCGTGGGAGCGCATGGCGACGACGATCAGCCGCACCTCGACGCGGCCCCCGGCCCCGCGGACCTGGGCCATGCCGCGCCGCGTGCCGGTGGCCACCGCCTGGAGGACCTGCCGCACCTTCAGTCGCCGCCGGGTGTGGAGTGCGGGCGCCCAGCGCACCTCGGCGTAGATGGTGCCATCGCCGGCGAGGTCGACGACCAGCTCGGCCGCCGCCCGCTCGAGCGCCTCCACGTCCTGGAGGATGGCCAGCGGCAGCTCGAAGGCGGCCAGCAGTTCGGCTTGGTCCCGGCAGGGCATGGGCGCGTGGAGGCGCCCGCCCACCGTCTCCGGCGTGGTGCCCCGCTCGAAGACGCCCCGCGCCAGTCCGAGCTCCAGGGCCGTCAGCGGCCGGAGCGAGCCGTCGAGGTGGAGGTGCAGCTCGACCTTGGGCAGCCGTGCCACCAGGTCGTGGACGGTGGCGGGCAGGGTCATAGCCAGCGATGGTAGTCGGCCCGGCCACCATCGAGGCCGCCCGGTAGACTGCCACCGATGGCCACCCCGTCGCTCGGCCGGACGCTGCGCCGCATCGCCTGGGTCCTGGTCGCGGCTGTGATCGCGCTGGGTGGCGCTGGCCTCGTGGCCGGCGCGTCCCTGCCGCCGACCGATGCGGCGCGGCCCGAACTGACCGTCCGGGGCGACGCGTCGATGGCGCCAGGCCTGACCGCCCTGAACGCCGGCCTCACCTCGGTCGACGACCGCCTTGGCCAGCTGGTAGGCACGGGGGAGCAGGTCCTGGTCGACCTGACCGGGATGACCAGCGGCAGCGTCGCGCCCTCGCAGATCTCGGATGATCTCCAGCAGGGCGACGACCAGCTTCTGGCGATCGAGGAGCAGGCACAGAGCCTCCAGGCGACCTACGCGCAGCTGCCCTTCGACGCCTCATCGGACCGCATCAGCGGGCGGACGAAGGGCCGCCTGGCGGCGATCCGGCAGGCCCTCGACCTCCTCGCGCCCGTCACCGGGGACTGGCAGGCCGTCTCGACGCATGCGACCGTCACCGCGAAGCTGCTGTCGCTCCTGCAGCAGAACGTGGCCGCCGCCGGACAGGCCGTCCTGGACGCCAACGACAAGGACGTTGCCGGCCAGGCCAAGGCGCCCGACCTCAAGGGTGCGTTGGCGGAGCTGGACCAGGCGGACGCCTACCTGACCCAGGCGGGCACGATCCGGGACCAGCTGGCGCCGACCACGGACATGTCCACGTACGACCAGTGGGTGTCGCTGCACCAGGCGTACGAAGCCGCTCTGCGGCGTTACCTGCAAGCGCACCTCACGACCAACGATGTGCGCATCCTGACGCCCCTCTACAACGCCCTGGCGGCAGCCTATGCACAGCTGCCTAGGACGACCGCGCCGCTGGTGGTCATCCTGGGCGACCTGGAAGCGACCGGGCTGACCGATGGCGTCGGGGACATCCAGCGGGCACGGACGTCGCTCGAACAGTTGGCGCGCGTAGACTAGCCGGCGATCACAGCCGCGCCGCCGTGGCGCCGACCCCGCCCCGAAGGAGTGTTCGCCGCGATGCAGATCCGCGTGGTCACCAGTCAACCATGGGAGGTGGCGACCGACCTGCTGGTCGTGCCGTTCCCCGAGGGCGGCCCGACCGACGAGGCATTCGTCGAGCTCGATCGACGGCTCGGCGGCGCCCTGGTCGCGTACCGACGCGTCGGCGAGCTGTCCGGGGAGCCGTACGAGACGGCCCTCGTGCGCCGGCCTGACGGTCCTGCCGACCAGAGCCTCGGCGCGGAGTGGGTCCTCGCCATCGGCAGCGGCGACGTGGACGGCGTCGACCGCCAGCGGATCCTGCGCCTGGGGGCGGCCATCCAGCGGCGCCTGGCCGGTCGCACCATGGGGCGGATGGCCGTCTGGCTGCGCCAGGGGCTCGCCGGCGGGCCGGGCCTGGAGCCCACGGACGTGGCCCTGCTGCTGACGCGGGGCCTGGTCGAGGGGAGCTATGACCCCGCGTCCATCTACCGCGGCGCGGGCCGGGATACGCCGCCACCCCTCGACGAGGTCGTGCTGGTCGCGCCGGAGTTCGAGGCGGGCGGCCTGCTCGCCGCGGCCGATCGCGGCCGGATCATCGGCGAGGGCAGCAACAGGGCCCGCACGCTGGCCCAGCGCGCGGGCAACGACGTCAGCCCGGAGGTGCTCGCGGACGAGGCGACGGCGATCGCGAAGCAGGCGGGCTTGACCATCGAGGTGCTCAGCCCGAAGCAGGCCGAGAAGGCGGGCCTGGGCCTCTTCCTCGCCGTCGGCAAGGGCTCCCACAACCCGCCGCGCTTCATCTCGCTCCGCGCCGGCGAGGCCGGCCGGACCGATGCGCGCGGCCGCCTCCTGGCCCTCGTGGGCAAGGGCGTGACCTTCGACTCGGGCGGCATCAGCATCAAGCCGTCCGACCGCATGGACGAGATGAAGATGGACAAGACCGGTGCGTGCACCGTCATCGTGGCCATCGCCACGGCCCATCAGCTGGCTCCCGACGTGCCCCTCCTCGCCGTCGCTCCGGCGGTCGAGAACATGCCCGGCGGTGGCGCCACGCGCCCCGGCGACGTGGTCAAGGCCCTCAACGGCAAGATCGTGGAGATCACCAATACGGATGCGGAAGGGCGCCTGATCCTGGGCGATGCGCTGACGTGGGCGGAACGTGCCGGGGCGACCCACCTGGTCGACGTGGCGACCCTCACCGGCGCCGTCGAGCGGGCGCTCGGCAAGCTCGTGACGGGCGGCTTCGGGACGCCCCAGGCGTGGTGGGACGAGGTGGCCGCGGCTGGGGAGCGACAGGGCGAGCGCTACTGGCAGGTGCCGCTCGTCGATGACTACCGCCGCGACATGGACAGCTGGTATGCGGACTTCCAGAACTCCGGCAGCGCCGACGGCTCACTGGTCAAGAGCGGGCTGTTCCTGCGCGAGTTCGTGACCCGCCCGTGGGTCCACCTGGACATCGGCGGCTCCGGCTACCTGCGCAAGCCCACGCCGTGGGCGGCCCGCGGAGCGACCGGCGTGACGCACGCCACCCTGGTCGAACTGGCCCTTCGCGGAGCCTGATCCCGGTGCCCGGGCTGGCCATCCTGTTCGCCCTCGTGGGCGGCGCATGGGGGATCGTGGCCGACCGCATCAGCGCCCGATGGCCGGCGCACGAGGCGGAGGGGCTGCGACGCCCGGACTGGCGCACGGTGGCCCTGGCGGCGGGCGGCGCGGTGGCCATGGGCTCCGTGCCGCTGCGCTACACGGAGCCGCGCGACCTGCTCATCGTGGGGGCCTGGTTCCTCGTGCTGCTCCTGCTGGCGGCCACCGATCTCGACCAGAAGCTGCTGCCCGACCTCCTGACGCTGCCGCTCATCCCCATCGCGTTGGCGCTCGTGGTGGTGGGCTGGGATCCCGTGCTGGCGACCAAGGACCTTGCGCTCCTGAGCGCCGTCGTGGCCGGCCTCGGCGCGCCGGCGCTGCTCGTGGGCTCGAGCGCCATCCTGCGTGGCGGGCTGGGGGCCGGCGACGTGAAGCTGGCCGTCTCGCTGGGCCTGATGGCCGGCATCGTGCAGCTGATCGCCGGCTTCCTCGTGGCCTCGATCGGAGGCGCGCTCGTGCTCGTCGGGCTGCTCGCGACCCGTCGCATCGGCCTCAAGACGGCCATCCCGTTCGGCCCGATCCTGCTCGTGGCCGGCATGTGTGCCGCCCTGGTGGGGTGACGTTCAGCCGCGCCTGGATCCGCGGACGTGGTCTCGGCCAGCTCGGAGCGCTGATCAGGGCCGCGGTGGTGTCCTGGCCGTGGTGATATCCGGGCCGAGGTGGCATCAGACGCACACCCGGGGGACGTTGGCGAGCTTGGCGGGTCCGTGGCGCGGCTCTGGCAGGGAGGACGCAGGCCGCCGGAGATCGGGTCGTGCTCAGATCCGGGCGTCGGCGAGCGCCGGACCGGCTCTGGCGCGGCCTCGACTCATCGCAACGTCTCACCGGCGTGCATCCGGGAAGCTCGGCGGGCCGAGGCGAGGCCGATCCAGCGTGGCTCGCAGGCAACGGCCCCGCCGACCCCCAGGGTTGTCGAGACCGTCGAGCGCGACTATGATGCCGGCCGGATGATGCCTGTCTCATGAGGGGGACGCGGCGCGCCCCGCCCCGCTCGCTGCGCGCGGCCCTGCTGGCCGTGCTGTTCACGGTACCGCTCGTCTTCAGCGTCGCGGTGCCCGCGGCGCCGGCCAGCGCCGACCAGCTGGGAGACGTGCAGTCCCAGCAGCAGCAACTCCAGCAGCGGATCAAGCAGCAGCAGCAGGCCCTGACCTCGCTCAAGTCGGCCGAGGCGCAGCTCAAGGCCGCTCTCACCCAGACGACGCAGCAGCTGTCGGCCATCAACACCAACGTGGCCCAGCTGGCGACCCAGATCAACCAGGCGTCGGCCGCCCTGGCCGTCGTCCAGGACCGCTACCAGGACCTCGTCGGCCAGCTGGCCCACCTGGACTGGACGCTGGGCATCCTGCAGGACGAGCAGCAACAGAGCGAGGACGCCCTCGCCGCGCGCCAGCGGCTCCTGGCCGACCGCCTCTCGCAGGCGTACCAGACGCAGCAGACGAGCCTGCTGGAGCAGCTCCTGAGCGCCGACTCCTTCACCACGGTCCTCTCGCAGGTGAGCGACTACCTCAGCCAGGGTGACCAGGACGCGGCGCTGGCGGCCCAGATCCAGCAGGACCAGCAGGCGCTCCAGGTGCTCCAGGCGACCACCCAGTCGGCCCGCTTCCAGACCGACCAGCTGCGGGCGGCGGTGGCGCAGCAGGCGACGCAGATGCAGGCCCAGGAGGCGGCCCTGAAGGTCGCCAAGCACCAGCTGGATCTCCTCGCCGCCCAGACGAAGAAGCTGCAGGCGCAGCAACTGGCGGCCTACCGCGCGGCCATCCAGAACCAGGCCCAGGCGGCGGCCCTCCTGCGCCGTGAGCAGCAGTCCGAGGCCGACCTCCAGCACCAGATCGACGCCCTGATCGCGGCCCAGTCACAGGGCGGCGGCATCCCGTCGGAATACAGCGGCAAGTTCACCTGGCCGCTCGTGGGGACCATCACCCAGGAGTTCGGCTGCACCGGGTTCCCGGCCGAACCGCCGCTGGGCAGCTGCGCCCACTTCCACCGGGGCATCGACATCGCGGGGCCGTACGGCGCGCCGATCCGGGCGGCCGGCGACGGCATCATCGAATTCGTGGGCTACAACCCGTACGACCCACCCGGCCGGCGGGCCTGGATCGTCATCATCGCCCATGCGGCCAACCTGCAGACGTGGTACGCCCACATGCAGCCGCGCATCCCCAGCGGCATCTACGTCGGGGCGCACATCAGCCAGGGCCAGGTCCTGGGCTACGAGGGCTGTACGGGCAACTGCACCGGGCCCCACCTCCACTGGGCGGTGCTCCTCAACGACACCTGGGTGAACCCGCGCCTCTTCCTGTGACCGCCGGTCGGCGGGGTGTAGCATCCCGGCCGTGAAGAGCGCGCTGGCGGTCATCCTGGCCGGTGGGGAAGGCGAGCGACTGTCGCTCCTGTCGTCGGTGCGCGCCAAGCCGGCGGTGCCGTTCGGCGGCAAGTACCGCATCATCGACTTCTCGCTCAGCAACTGCATCAACTCGGGCATCACCGACGTGATGGTCCTGACGCAGTACAACCCCCGCTCGCTGAACGACCACATCGGCCTGGGCCGGGCATGGGACCTCGACCGCAACAGCGGCGGGATCCGCCTCATGCAGCCTTATATCGCGCGCGGGCGGGCCATGGAGTGGTACCGCGGCACGGCCGACGCCGTGCTCCGCAATCTGACCTCGATCATGGAGTCGCCGGCCGACGTCGTCCTCGTCTTGGCCGGCGACCACATCTACAAGATGGACTACGACCCCTTCATCCGCGCCCACCGACGCCGCCGCGCGGATGTGACCATCGCCGTGCGACCGGTGCCCCTCAACGATGCGCACCGCTTCGGCATCCTGGCCCTGGACGAGAGCGACGCGGTCGTCGAATGGCAGGAGAAGCCCGAGCATCCCCGCAGTGACCTGGCGAGCATGGGCATCTACGTCTTCAGCAAGCGCGCCCTGGTGCGCTGGCTATCCGAAGCGCGGGTCGATTTCGGCCGCCACGTGATCCCCGCCATGCTCGAGGCGCGGGCGCGCGTCTTCGGCTATCCCTTCGACGGCTACTGGCAGGACGTGGGCACCGTCGAGAGCTACTGGCAGGCCAACATCGACCTGCTGGCGGAGCGTCCGGAACTGGACCTGGACGACCGGGCGTGGGTCATCCATACCCGCTCCGAAGAGCGACCGCCGGCGCGCATCGGACCCACGGCCGCGGTCCATCGCAGCATGATCAGCCACGGCTGCGTCATCAACGGCACCGTCGAGCGCTCGGTCCTGGGCCCCGGCGTGCGCGTCGGGATCGGGGCCGTCGTGCGCGACAGCATCGTCTTCCTTGACGCGGACATCCGGGCCGGGGCGGTGGTCGATCGCGCCATCATCGACAAGAACGTCACCATCTACCCCAATGCCGTGGTGGGCCACGGTGACGATATGGACGTCGTCAACCGCCAGGAGCCGACCCGCCTGACGACCGGCATCACGCTCGTGGGCAAGCGGGCCATCGTGCCGCGCGGCGTGCGCCTCGGCCGGAACTGCAAGGTCGCCGAGAACGTCCGCGCGACCGACTTCCGGTCGCGCGTGGTGCGCAGTGGCAGCTCCGTCGAGGCCCATCGCGCCGTCGCCGAGGTCCCGGCGTCAGCGGTCCGACGGTCCGGCCGACCGGCCGCCGTCTGAGGGCTGGCGTGGGGCAGGCCGCCCCGGGCGAACTGCCCATCGGCCGCTGGCTGGTCGATCTCGGCATACAGGTGCTGGAGCGCGGCGAACGTGACGGCGTCCACAGCTGGGACATCGTGCTGCACGGCCGCCGTCGTCGCGACATCCGCGCCACGGTCATCCTGCAGCCCGCGGTGGCCTGCGTCCTGTGGGTGCATTACGCGCCGCCCCTGGGGGACAGTTTCCGCAAGACCTACCGCCAGCTGCTTCACTGGAACGACGAGTTGCCCTTCGCCAAGTTCGCCCTCGGCGCCGATGAACGCCTGGTGCTGGCCACGGAGCTGGCGCCCGGGGGCCTCGATCGGGACACGCTGGGGCTGGCGCTGGCCCGCCTGACCGCCATCTGCGACCTGCTGCGAGACGAGTCGGCGACCTGGATCTGGCCCGGTGGGGCCACCACCTCTGCGGTGGTCGGGCGACCCTCGGCGGTCCTCGAGCGGTACGCCGAGGCGCTGGGCGATCTCGCCATGGGCCCGGACCCCGGATCGTGAGCCGCGGGCGGTGGCGCCCGGCGTCGGGGCCGACGAGCGCGGGTGGCCCCGGCAGCCGCTGGTACACTCCCCGGCGACCCCGAGCCGACCGGTCAGCCCGCGCCCTGAGCGAGCCAGAATCAGAGGAACCGCCGTGATGCCCCTTCTCGTGATGTCCCAGCGGCCAGCCTGATGGAACGACGCCGTCCGTCACACGAGATCCTGTCGGGCGACTCGGCCGACGTCTACTTCGCCCGGGCCAACCAGGTCCTGGATCGCGAGGGCCTGGATCCCCTGGTCACGATGGAGGTCTTCACCCGCCAGGACGCGGTGCTCTGTGGCATCGATGAGGCCAAGATCCTGCTTGCCCATGCGCTGGCGGAGGCGCCGGCGGGTGAGGCGGTGGTGGAGGCGCTCGACGATGGCGACCTGATCGTGCCCAAGGAGATCGTGTTGCGCATCCACGCGCGCTACCGGCGCTTCGGCCTCTACGAGACGGCCATCCTGGGCATGATGGCCCAGTCGACCGGTTGGGCGACGGCGGCACGCGCCACCGTGGAGGCAGCGGCCCCCGCGCCCGTCGTCAGTTTCGGCGCACGCCACGTGCACCCCGAGGTGACCGACAGCCTGGACTACGCGGCCATCGTCGGCGGCTGCGTGGGAGCCTCGACGCCCGCCGGCGCGCGCCTGGCCGGCCTCCGGCCTACCGGCACGATGCCGCATTCCCTGGTCCTGATCTTCGGCGACACGGTCCGCGCGGCCGAGGCCTTCGACCGCGACCTGGAGCCGGACGTGCCGCGCATCGTGCTCGTCGACACGTTCAAGGACGAGGCGGAGGAGGCGCTCCGCGTGGCCCATGCGCTGGGCGACCGCCTGTACGGCATCCGCCTCGACACGCCGTCGGAGCGGGGACGGGTGACGATCGACCTGGTCAAGGAGGTCCGCGCCCGTCTGGACATGGAGGGCTTCACCGGCGTCCGCATCATCATCAGCGGCGGTCTCACCCCGGAACGGATCACGCGGTTCAAGGAACAGGGCGCGCCGGTGGACTCGTACGCCGTCGGGTCGTACATCAGCGGCGCCAGCCCCATCGATTTCACCGGCGACCTCAAGGAGATCGACGGTCGGCCGATCGCCAAGCGCGGGCGCATCCCGGGCGTGACGCCGTCGCCGCGCCTGCGGCCGGTCGATCTAGCGGGGTGGCGCGGGGACTGATCCCTCAGGCGGTCCCGCCGACGCCGAGACGCGCCAGCCAGAAGATGCCGATGAGCGTCTTCGCATCCTCGATCTCACCGGCCTCGGCCCTGGCGAGGGCCGCCGTCCAGGGCAGGCGGACCAGCTGCAGGTGCTCATCCTCCTCCGGTCCGCGGTAGTCGCGGACGGGCCGCAGGTCCGTGGCCAGGTAGAGCGTCATCGCCTCGCTGGCGAAGCCCGGCGCCGTCCAGAAGTGCCCCAGGCGCCGCCAGGTCCCGGCGTCGCAGCCCGTCTTTTCCGCCAGCTCACGAGGGGCGGCCTCCTCGGGCGGTTCGATCGAGCCGTCGGGGCGCCGATCCAGCGTGCCGGCCGGGATCTCCAGTAGCACGCGCTGGGCGGCCGACCGGAACTGGCGCACGAGCAGGAGGTCCGTGCCGTCCAGCGGCACGATCGCCACCGCGCCGGGGTGGTCGACGATCTCGCGCTGGTGCTGCCGTCCGTCCGGTCCGCGCACGGTATCGACCCGGAACCGGATGAAGCGGCCCGCGTGGACGGTCCGCCGTGCGATCGTCGTCTCGCGTAGCGCTGCATCGACATCCGGCGCCTCGCTCACGCGGCGAGTATAGGGTCAGTCCCGGGCGCGCGATCTCCCCTGCTCGGTCGGTGGCCGTCCGCGAGCCCCGATGCTGCCCCGGC
>Ga0209415_10018105_pt1 | contig 11141 bp, 13 predicted proteins | sample PeaSoiSIISIP2007_FD_187696 | JGI IMG/M metagenome (GOLD analysis project Ga0209415, IMG submission 187696) | Peat soil microbial communities from Weissenstadt, Germany - SII-SIP-2007 (SPAdes) (version 2) | ecosystem: Environmental > Terrestrial > Soil > Wetlands > Peat | place: Germany...
TGGTGCCCAGGGGCGGAATCGAACCACCGACACTGCGATTTTCAGTCGCATGCTCTACCAACTGAGCTACCTGGGCAGCCGGCTCGCGACCGGAAGCTGGTCGTCCTAACGCAAGCCCTCGGCGCGATCAAGGGATTCGCCCGCTGTGTCCTCGGCTTCGGGCGCGTCCTCTGCGGGCAAGCGGTATTGTTCGCCGAACCAGCGGCCGAGGTCCACCTCCGCGCACCGCGTGCTGCAGAACGGACGGGTTTCGGCGCGCGTCAGCCGCCTGCAGACCGGGCACACCGCGCGGCGGGAATCGGCGGGATCATGCATGGCGCACCTCCTCAAGCAGCCAGCCGTCGCGCGCCATCGCGGGGTCGCTGCGCAGCAGCAGCGGCCGCCCGGTGAGGCGCAGCACGTCCCCAGCGGCGGCCGCGTCGGCGGCCAGCGCGGCGCACACCGATGGCGCCGCGGCAACACGCCAGGTCACATCGGGCCGCGCCGCGGCCTCGCGGGCGAGCGCGCGCAACGCCGTCAATCCCGCGGCATGCGGACCGGCGAGCACCTCGTGCAGCGGCGGGTGAACCCGGGGACGGAGGATCTCAATCAGGCCGAGCGCGGACACGCCGAGGTATCTTGGTCGCAGCGGATCCTCGGCAAGTGCCGCGACGACGGTGTCGCCGAGGCTGGCGCGCTGGCGCGCCGGCATGCCGGCGAGGTCGATGACGATGGCGCCGCCGAGGTTGCGCAGCCGGATCTGGCGCGCGATTTCCGCAATTGCCGCGCGGTTGAGCGCCGCCTGCGCGCTCCGCTTCGGGGCGCGATCGCCGGCCCGGCCCGCGGCGTCGAGGTCGATCGCGACCAGCGCCGATGTCGGCTCGATCATCATCCGACCGCCGCCGGGGATCGGCACGTCCGCCACGGCGAGCGCATCGGCCTCGGCTTCGGCCGCGTCGTCGAAGGCCCGGTCGACGAACGCCACCCGCGCGCCGAGCGTGGCGTGCAGCCGCGCGGCAAGATGGCGGTCGTCGACCAGGATGGGGGTTCCGGGCCAGAGTGCAGCAAGGCGTTCGACGGCGTTCGGGCCGCGCCCGGCGCGTGCCACCGGGCCCGTCCCGACGGCGGCGGCCTCTGCCGGCGACAGGCGGGCGGTCAGTCGCGGCCCCTTGCCACCCTGAGCGGCGCGCGTCACCCGCACGGCGATCGTCGCGCCTTCGGTCGCCTGGGCGACGGATTCGCTGTCCGGCAGGAAGCCTTCCGCGTCCTCAAGGGCGACGAAGCTGCCCGCCATCGCGGGTATGCGCGCGATGACGCGGCCCCGGTGCAGGTCGCCGACGCCGTCCGGCGCGCCGGGCCGCCAGATCGCATAGTCGAGGAAGCGGCCGTCGCGGACCGCGGCGATCCGCGCTTCCCCGGGGCCCGCGGCGACCAGCAGGCGCTCGTTCAAGGGGTGAGGATGCCGAGGCCGCGCAGCAATTGCGCCGTCTCGAACAGCGGCAGGCCGACGACGTTGGAATAGCTGCCGGACAGGAACCGGATATGCGCGGCGGCGCGTCCCTGGATCGCGTAGCCGCCGGCCTTGCCCTGCCATTCGCCGGTGGCGATGTAGGCATCGATCTGTGCCGGCGTCATCCGGGCGAAGCCGACAACGCTCTCGACCACGCGCGCTCCCACGCGCCCGCCGGGAGCAAGCAGCGTGACGGCGGTGATGACCCGGTGCCGTCTGCCGTTGATGCGGGTGAGGCAGTCGCGCGCGTCCGCCGCGACGAGCGCCTTCGGCAGCACGCGGCGGCCAAGGCACACGACGGTATCCGCCCCGATGATGATGGCCTCCGGCAGCACGGCGGCGGCCGCGGCGGCCTTGGCGCCAGCCAGCCGCGCGGCCAGCGAACGCGGCAGCTCGTCCGCGCGCGGCGTCTCGTCGACGTCCGGCGCGACGACCCGATCCGGCACCACCCCGATCTGGGCGAGCAGCGCGAGGCGGCGGGGGCTGGCGGAGGCGAGGACGAGCGGCGCCCGGCCGGCGCTGCAGCCGCGATCAGCCGACGTCACGCGCGGCGGCCGGTTTCACTTGAAGCGGCCAGTTTCACTTGAAGCGGCCAGTTTCATTTGAAGCGGCCAGTTTCACTTGAAGCGGAAGGTGATCCGCCCCTTCGAGAGGTCATACGGAGTCATCTCGACGTTGACACGATCCCCCGCGAGCACCCTGATCCGGTTCTTTCGCATCTTGCCGCTGGTGTGGGCCAAAATCGTGTGCTCGTTGTCGAGCTTCACGCGGAACATTGCGTTTGGTAGCAATTCGACTACCGTCCCGCTGAATTCGATCATATCCTCTTTGGGCAAACAGAACCTCGATTACCTTGAAACGCGCCGGAACATGATGGCCGGGACCGGCGCGGTCAAGCCGACGCCCCCTGACCGAGCCTGAGCGCGATGCTGCGGGCGTGGGCATGCAGGCCTTCCGCCTCGGCCAGCGTCACCGCCGCCGGCCCGACCCGCCCGAGCGCGGCGGAGTCGGCGGCGATCCAGGTGGTGCGCTTGAGGAAGTCGAATATGGAGAGCCCGGAGGCAAAACGCGCGGTGCGCCCGGTCGGCAGCACGTGGTTGGGGCCGGCGACGTAGTCGCCGACGGCCTCGGGGCAGAAGGCGCCGAGGAAGGCGGCGCCGGCGTGGCGGATGCCGGCGAACAGCCCGGCCGGATCGCGGGTCATAATCTGCAGATGCTCCGGGGCGAGGCGATCGACCAGCGCCGTCGCTTCGACCCAGTCGCGCACCAGGATGATCGCGCCATGCGCCGCCCAACTCGCGCCCGCGATGGCGGCCCGCGGCAGGCTGCGCAATTCCGCGGCCACCGTTGCCGCGACCGCCCGGCCGAAGGCGGCGGAATCGGTGATCAGGATCGCCTGCGCCGCCTCGTCGTGCTCGGCCTGGGCGAGCAGGTCGACGGCGACATGCCGGGCGTCATTGGCGTCGTCGGCGAGGATCACCACCTCGGAGGGGCCGGCGATCGAGTCGATCCCGACGCGGCCGAACACCTGCCGCTTGGCTTCCGCGACATAGGCATTGCCGGGGCCGACGATGCGGTCCACCGGCGCGATCGTCTCGGTGCCGTGGGCGAGGGCGGCGATCGCCTGGGCGCCGCCAAGCGGATACACCTCGCTGACGCCGGCGAGCCGCGCCGCGGCGAGCACCAGCGGGCTCAAGGCGCCGTCGGGCGTCGGCACGCACATCGCGATCCGCGCGACGCCGGCCTCGCGCGCCGGGATCGCGTTCATCAGCACGGTCGAGGGATAGGCGGCCTTTCCGCCGGGCACGTAGATGCCCACCGCGTCCAGCGGGCGCCAGCGCATCCCGAGGGTCAGGCCCTCGGCATCCGTCGTCTCAAGGTCGGCGGGAAGCTGGGCGCGGTGAAAGGCGGCGATGCGGCGGGCGGCAAGTGCCAGCGCCGCGCGCTGCTCGGCGCCGATGGCGGCGTCCGCGCGGTCGATCGCGGCGGCGTCGAGGCGCAGGTCGCCGGGCGGCAGCGCGACGCGGTCGAATTGCTGTGTGTAGCGGCGCAGCGCCGCGTCGCCGTGCGCCCGCACGTCGGCGATGATCGCGGCGACGGCGGGACCGACCTGCTCGGTTGTCTCGCGTCCCTCCGACAGCAGGGCGGCAAACGCGGCCTCGAACCCCGGATCGGCGGTGGACAGAGATTTCACGAAGCCGCCAGCGCCGAACGGAAACGCGCGATCCACGCTCCGATGCGTTCGGGATCGGTTTTCAGCGCCGTGCGGTTGACGATGAGGCGGCTGGTGACGTGCGCGATGACCTCCGTCTCGACGAGACCGTTGGCCTTCAGGGTCGACCCCGTGGCCACGAGGTCGACGATCAGCCGGGCGAGGCCGAGCCGGGGCGCCAGTTCCATCGCGCCGTTGAGATGCACCACCTCGGCCTGCACGCCGCGGGCCGCGAAGTGGCGGCGGGCGATGGTCGGATACTTGGTCGCCACGCGCACCCGCGACCAGCGCGAGGGATCGTCGCTGCCGGCGGTTTCGAACGGTTCGGCGACCGCGATCCGGCAGGCGCCGATGCCGAGGTCGAGCGGCGCGTAGATCTCCGGATAGTCGAATTCCATCAGCACGTCGGCGCCGCAGATGCCGATCTGCGCCGCGCCGAAGGCCACGAAGGTCGCGACGTCGAACGGGCGCACCCGCACCACGTCGATCAGCGGATCGTCGGTCGGGAAGCGGAGCCGGCGGCTGTCCTCGTCGGTGTAGTCGTCCGCCGGGTGGATCCCGGCGCCCGTGAGCAGAGGTCCGCACTCGCCCAGGATGCGCCCCTTCGGCAGGGCGAGGATCAGCGGCTGATCGGCCTCTGCGGCGCGCTCGAGCGCCGGGGCGGGAAAGGGTACGGTCATCGTCGGAGTCCTGGCCAGATCGCTGTCGCCCCCGTTTAGCGCACCGACAAGCGCGCGGCATAGGCGTCGGCGACATTGCTGCCGCGCCTGGCCAGGCGGGCGTGACATGCGGCGCGCGAGACTGCCGATCATCCGTTGACCCGCCACGCCAGGCGGAAAGCTCCCCAATGGCGGCCATCGATCTGGATCGGCGCGGCGACCTCCTTCATCGGTACGATCCTGCCGCCGCCCATGTCGCGTTCGTAGGTGTGCACGCGGTGCGGTGCGGTCGAGCGCGCAGCCGCCAATCCCCCTCGGTCGGCGAAAATGCGGCGATTGCGGCTGTTCGCCGCGTTCCACGCGTGATCGCCGGGTCGCTGCGGTTGTGAGCAGTAGAGATTGTGCATCGGCAGGTAGCCGTTGCGATCGACGGCTGCGGTGAAGGCAATCCTGGGATCGAGCTTCAGCAAGGGTTCTTGTATCGGCGGGAAGAGCTTTTCGGCGAGCGGGGTGAAGGCGGTCTGATATTGCGTCGGGTCGCTGCCTTCGATCGGGCGATAATTGTCATCGAAGAGGTCCGCCCCAGTGGTCTCCCGCCGTGCCACTGCCCCCGCGAGTGCCGCGGCGATCTCGGCGGCCGCGCGCTTGCAGGCATCGATGAAGCGCCGGTCGGTCTGCTCCTCCTTGGCGATCCTGGCCAGGAGAAGCTGCCGCACGTCGTGTGGCAGGCCCACGAAGCAGAGATGCACGCCCGATGGCGTCTGGGCGACGCATTCCGCCTCGACACGGCCGATCCCATCGATCGTGACGACGCAGTTTGCCCGGTTGCCGAGCCATTCCCGACGCCCATTCGGCTCCGGGCGCAGTAGGGCGTCGACCTCCGACAGATCGCGCACGTTGCCGCTGAGTGAGCCGCCGGCCGCCGACAGCGAGGCGGAGATCTCGACCGGCAGGCGCTGGCACTGGCGTCGGTTGCCCAGCGCAGCGGTGCGGATCGAGACGAGCAGGCGGCCGCGCAGGTCGCTCACCATCATGCCGGTATCACGAACGGCATCCGACGCCTCTCGCGCGAAGACCTTGACGCGGCCGGCGCGACGTGACGTCCCGGCAATCGCCCGTGCCAGGTCGCCCGTGTCCTCAGCCGCCAACTGGAGGCATCGCGATGTTTCGCGGATCGTTGCTGCCTGCTGTTCGACGGCCGCCGCGACGCCGGCGTTCGCCTGTTCGATCTGCGTGACTGACTGGTGCATAGTCTGGATGACGCTGACGGTGCCCGTCGTCGCACCGCGGATTTCCTGGACGCGACGGGCGATGTTGTCGGTCGCCGCCTTGGTCTGTTGCGCCAGCGCCTTCACCTCGGTCGCGACGACAGCAAAGCCCTTGCCGGCCTCGCCGGCCCGCGCCGCCTCGATCGTCGCGTTGAGCGCGAGCAGGTTCGTCCTGTCGGCGATATCGGCGATCGCACGGACGACCTCGCCGATGCTTTGGGCGGCGCGGTTCAGCGCCTCGACCGTGGAACCGGCGCGCGCGGCCTGATCCACCGCCTCCCGCGCCAGGCCGGCCGACCGCGCCGTCTGACCCGCGATCTCACGGCCGGTGGCGGTCAGCTCCTCCGACGCCGCCGCGACGCTCGCCACGTTGGCGCTCGCCCGCTGCGCCGCCGTGGCGACCTCGATCGCCTCTGTCGCGATCGTTCCGGCCTCATCCTCCATTGACTGCCCGCGTGTCGCCGCGTTCCCGGTGACATCGGCCAGTTCCGCGACTGCCCGGTCGATTTCGGCCTCAATCAGGTCAGAGAGTTCGCGCATCGTCATCGTCGCTGGCGGCGCGTTCGGGACCGGTGGTTCGGTTACCGTCACCGTCGCTGTCACTGGCGCTTCCGGCTGATGCGGCAGCGGCTGTGGGAGGTTTTGGGACGCGGAGCCACGGAGCAAGCCACGAACGGACGAAAGTTTCATGCGCTACCTCTCGCGGCGCGGCGGCAGCCTCTGCCGGCGCGAGGGCGCATCGTCGTCGGGAAAAGTTACCGCACCGTCAATCGAGCAATCGATACGTCAGGCGGCAAGTCGCTCGATGTCGGCGCCGCAGGCCGCGAGTTTTTCTTCCACCGCCTCGTAGCCGCGGTCGAGATGATAGACGCGGTTGACGACCGTTTCCCCCTGCGCCGCGAGCCCGGCGAGCACCAGCGAGACCGAGGCTCGCAGGTCCGTCGCCATGACCGGCGCGCCGGACAGCGCCGGCACCCCGCGCACGATCGCCGAGGCGCCGTGGACATTGATCCGCGCGCCCATGCGGTTGAGTTCGGGCACATGCATGAAGCGGTTCTCGAAGATCGTCTCGGTCACCATAGCGGCCCCCTCGGCGACCGACATCAGCACCATGAACTGCGCCTGCATGTCGGTGGGAAAGCCCGGATACGGCTCCGTCATCACGTCGACCCCGTGCAGGCCGTTCGCGCGTCGCACGTGCAAACCCCCTTCCGGGACACTGCCGTTGGCGTCGGTGACTTCGACGCCGGCCTCGCGCAGGATGCGCGCCACGGCACCCAGATGCTCCAGCCGGCCGCCGCGCAGCAGCACCTCGCCGCCGGTGATGGCGGCGGCGCAGGCATAGGTGCCGGTCTCGATGCGGTCGGGAATGATCGGGTGGGTGGCGGCGTGCAGCCGCGCGACGCCCTCGACCGTCAGCCGGTCGCTGCCGATGCCCTCGATGCGCGCGCCCATGGCAACGAGGCACGCCGCCAGATCGCCGATCTCCGGTTCGCGGGCGGCGTTGCCGAGCACCGTCGTGCCCTCGGCGAGCGTCGCCGCCATGAGCAGGTTTTCGGTCGCGCCGACCGAGGCGAAGGGCAGCACGATCTTCGCCCCGCGCAGCCCCTTGGACGCGGAGGCTCGAATGTAGCCGGCATCCAGCTCGATGGTGGCGCCGAGCTGCTCCAGCCCTTTCAGATGGAGATCGACCGGCCGCGTGCCGATGGCACAGCCGCCGGGCAGGGAGACGCGCGCCTCGCCCATGCGCGCGACCAGCGGGCCGAGCACCAGCACCGAGGCGCGCATCTTGCGCACGATGTCGTACGGCGCTTCGACGCTGGTGATGGCGCCGCTGAGCGACAGCGCGCGGCCGTCGTTGCTGAGCGGCTCGACGGCGATGCCGTGCTGGCGAAGCAGCGCGGCCATCGTTTCGACATCGGCGAGCTGCGGCACGTTGGTCAGCGTCAGCCGCTCCTCCGTCAGCAGCGCCGCCGCCATCAGCGGCAGGGCGGCGTTCTTGGCACCGCCGATCGTGATCTCGCCCGACAGCGGCCGGCCGCCGCGGATGCGGATGCGGTCCATGCGCTACAACTTCGGCAGCGCGACGCCGCGCTGGCCCATGTATTTGCCCGCCCTGTCGGCATAGCTCGTTTCGCAGGGCTCGTTGCCGGCGAGGAAGAGGAACTGGCAGATCCCCTCGGCGGCATAGATCTTGGCCGGCAGCGGGGTCGTGTTGCTGATCTCGATGGTCACTTGGCCTTCCCATTCGGGTTCCAGCGGCGTCACGTTCACGATGATGCCGCAGCGGGCATAGGTCGATTTGCCGAGGCAGATGACCAGGATGTCGCGCGGGATGCGGAACACCTCGATCGTGTGGCCGAGGGCGAAGCTGTTGGGCGGGATGATCGCGACCTCGCCGCGGCGTTCGACGAAGCTCGCCGGGCTGAACTGCTTTGGGTCGACGATCGCCGAATCGACGTTGGTGAAAATGCGGAATTCGTCGGCGACGCGGGCGTCGTAGCCGTAGGAGGAGAGGCCGTAGCTGATGACGCCGGCGCGCTTCTGGGTCTCGACGAAGGGCGATATCATGCCCTTTTCGACGGCCATGCGGCGGATCCAGCGGTCGGACATCACGGGCATCGCGCCGGTCTAGCCCACCCCTTCGTGCCGGGTAAACAGAGAGCGGCCGCCGGTCGCGCTAGTCGAAGCCCATCATCTCGAGGGAGAGGAAGAGCGTCAGCACCACGGCGTTGAGGATATCGATGAAGAAGGCGCCGACGATCGGCACGATGAGGAAGGCCTGCGGCGCCGGGCCGTGGCGGCGGGCGAGCGCCTGCATGTTGGCGATGGCGGTCGCGGTCGCGCCCATCGCGAAGCCGCAGAACGCCGCCGACATCACCGCGCTCTCGTAGTCGCGTCCGAGAAGGCGGAACGTGACCAGCGAGGCCCACAGCGCCACCAGCGTGACCTGCGCGGCGAGGATGACGAGCAGCGGCCCGGCCACGCCGAACACGGTCGCGAGGTCGAGCGCCATCATCGTCCAGGCCAGGAACAGCGACAGGCAGACCGAGCCGATCAGATCGGTCGCCGCCCGGTGCAACCGCAGCCCGAGCAGCCCGCCGCCGTTGCGGAGTACCAGGCCGGCGAGCAGGCACAGCAGGAAGTCCGGCACCATGACGGGCGCACCGGCGAGTCGCGTGCCGCCCCACTGGCCGACGAGCACGGCGACCAGCGCCACCGACAGGGCGCCGATGAGCGTCGTTGTCGTCACCGGCGCTTCGGTCGGGCCGAGGATCAGATCCGTCCCGCCGGCACTGGCGGCGGCGGCGGGTGCGAGGCGGTAGCGCCGGATCAGCCGCTCGGCGACCGGCCCGCCGACGATGCCCCCGAGCACGAGGCCGAGCGTCGCCGAGGTCATCGTCAGCGCCATCACGCCCTCGATCGCGCTGGCCTGGCCGAATGTCTCGACATAGGCCGCGCCGGTGCCATGGCCGCCGACCAGCGTGATCGAGCCGGCGATGAGACCGAGGAACGGGTGCAGACCGAGCAGCCGGGCCAGCAGCACGCCGAGCGCGTTCTGGGCCAGCAGGAACGGCACCAGCGCGGCCAGGAAGCGCAGCAGCCGCGGCCCGCCGCGCCACAGCAGCCGCAAATCCGAGGTCAGCCCGAGGCAGGCGAAGAACAGCAACAGCAGGTCCGATCGCGCCGAGCTCGCCAGGGCGATGCCGTGGCCGGAGACGCGGAGCAGGATGGCGGCCGCGAGCGCGAACAGCACGCCGCCGACGATCGGGCTCGGGATGCTGTAGCGGGCGAGGAGGGGGACGCGCCGGCTGAGGGTCGTGCCCAGCAGCAGCACCAGGCAGGCGGCCAGCAGCGAGGCCAGGGCATCGAAGCTGATCAGGCCGTTGGAGATCGTCATGCCGGTCCGGTTCAAGCCGCCAGACGCCGAGTGTCGGTCCGCGGTCGCGCCGCTCGCAAGGGACGCTGAGCGCTCGCTCCGCCGGCTGGCACCTCCGACGGGGGCGCGTGCAGCGCCCTGGACGTTGGCGGCCGGCGAGGGTAATCCGTCCGCGCGCTGCCTCCGGCACCGCGTCCCGTTCGTCTAGAGGCCTAGGACACCAGCCTTTCACGTTGGTAACACGGGTTCGAATCCCGTACGGGACGCCACTTCGGAACAGAACTGCGAACGACTCAGCTTGCCCTTCGAGACGGCGTAAGCGGCAGGTCCAGTTCCACCCGGTCATGCATCACCTTCGGCGCGATGCGGCCCCGCTCGCCGCGTTCCAGGCGGACCAGGCCGTAGCCTTCCATGGTCCTCAGCGTGCGGGAGAGGTTGGACTTGGCCTTGCCGGTGATCCGGGCCAGTTCGTCGAGCGAGCCGGGCGCCTTCTCGGCGATAACGCGCAGCAGCTCGCGGTTGCCGGCCGACAGCACCTTGGCGAAGGACTCGGTCGAGGTGAACCAGACCTTCGGTTCGTCCTGCGCGATGCGTTGTTCGCCGCGCGCCACGGCCATCGTGCGGGCCTTCATGTCCTCGTAGCTGGCGATGCCCACTTTCAGGGTCGTCATGGGATCACTCCTCTCTCGCGCAATACCGCGTCCACCGTCTCCCAGAAATCGGCGAGCGAGGACGCCGCATCCCGGTACTCGTACGGCCGGATACTCCGCAGCCGGTGGCGATGATCCTGTGGCGCACCACGCTTCTGACGCGCGACCGGATGGGCATTGTCGAACCCGACCAGCCGCTCGCCCTCCGGCCCATGCAGCGTGAGCGAGCAGTCGATGCCGTGCGGCTTCTCCGCTGAGACCGGCACCCGCGTCACGACGAACCGGACCCAGTGGCCGCCCTCCGGGTCCACCACGAGAACCTGCCCGTCGAGGTCGAGAAGCACATCGAGGGTCGGGTCACGCGGCTCCATCACGACATGTAGTTATCATACTGAGGCAACATAAACAAGAGCGGGCACTTGGCGGCACGCTGCAGACCTTCGTGACGGCGGTGAACGACTAGTGCGCAAGTTCGAACCTGATCCGCATCGTGACCGTCACTCGGTGCTGCGACATCTCCGGCGGGAACGAGGGCAGGCGGGCGCCGCGCAACAGGTCGTGCGCCGCGGCGTCAAGCCGTTCGGAGCCGGCGCTACGCACCAGGGCGACATCGAGCACATGGCCCTCCCGATCGACCGTGAACCGGACGGAGACCTCGCCCGATTCGCCCCGTTTGCGGGCCTCTTCCGGATACACCTTGTGCTGGTTGACCCAGGCATTCAGCGCCATCTGCCAACCTGAACTGACGGCCAGGAGTGATGGATTCGGGGCTTCTGGATGCGCAACGGCCGGAGCCGCCGAGGCCGCGGTCGGTGCATCGGTGTGGGGCATCGGCGAGATTCGCTGGGCTTGAGCTTTCGCCTGCGCGTTGGGCGGCGAAATTCGCGATGGCGTAACGACCGGCTTTGGCGGCGCTGATGGAACGGTCGCCCTCCTCGCTGCCGGCGGCTGCTGTTGTGGCGGTTGCTGTGGTGGCTGTTGTG
>Ga0209415_10018106_pt1 | contig 11141 bp, 11 predicted proteins | sample PeaSoiSIISIP2007_FD_187696 | JGI IMG/M metagenome (GOLD analysis project Ga0209415, IMG submission 187696) | Peat soil microbial communities from Weissenstadt, Germany - SII-SIP-2007 (SPAdes) (version 2) | ecosystem: Environmental > Terrestrial > Soil > Wetlands > Peat | place: Germany...
CGGGACAAATCCATTCCTCACTCCATTCAATGTATTTGTTCCCTTAACTTGCTGTCTCACTTTTGGGGTTCACTCCAGATCCGTACCACCCATCCCTGCATTTTAAGAAGGCAGATGACTTTTGGTCTGTGGGGGTCGGTCTCCATTACCGGCCTTTGGGCATTGAAGTCAGCGACGGTGTCCTCGGTTCTGGGTTGGAACTCATGCCGATTATGATCGCTTGACCGCGTAGCGCTCGGAATGTCAGTCAGGCAAGCCTCTTTTCTGTGTATGTGGCGGCGCGTGCTACCCTCATTCACAATGCCGGCGGGCAACTCGAGAGGCGGGGCACTGCGGCACTTGACGCGCGACGGGGCGCTGCTGTTCGTCACACGGTTCGTCCGCCTGTTTTCGTACGGCGCGCTTTCAGTGGTGTTGGTGTTCTACCTCACGGGCCTCGGGCTGAGGGAATCGCAGGTAGGCCTGCTGCTGACGCTGACGCTGCTGGGCGACACCGTGGTCTCGCTGGGTCTGACCACACAGGCGGACCGCATCGGCCGCAGGCGCATGCTGATCGCCGGGGCGGTGCTGATGGCGGGCGCCGGCCTGGCGTTCGCCTCTACCAGCAACTTTCTGTTTTTGGTGGTGGCCGGCACTGTCGGCGTCGTCAGCCCCAGTGGAAACGAGGTGGGCCCGTTTCTGCCGATTGAGCAAGCGGCGCTGAGCGAGGTGATTCCGGTCGCGGACCGTACCCAGGCATTTGCCTGGTACACGCTGGCGGGCGCGTTTGCGACGGCGGCGGGTGCACTGTTCGCCGGATTGCTGACAGGGGCGCTTCAAAAGGCCGCGGTGACGCCGGTAGCGAGCGATCGGGCAATCATCCTGTCGTACGCGGCCCTCGGACTACTGCTGACGGTGCTTTTCCTGCGCCTCTCGGCGGGAGTGGAGGTGCAGCGGGGGACGGGCGCCGGGAGCACCAAAACGCGGCTGGGAATCCACGCCTCTCGCGGCGTGGTCCTGCGGCTCTCGGGGCTGTTCGCGCTGGATGCTTTCGGCGGCGGCTTCGTGGTGCAAAGCTTTGCGGCGTATTGGTTCTACCTCCGCTTCGGCGTGGCCCCGGCGACGCTCGGCGGCATCTTTTTCGGCGCTAACGTGTTCGCTGGAATCTCCGGGCTGGCAGCGGCGCGCATCGCAGCGCGGTTCGGCCTGGTCAGGACGATGGTGTTTACCCACCTGCCATCCAACATCCTGCTGATCCTGGTTCCGCTGATGCCGAATCTGCCGTTGGCGATTTTGGTGCTTCTTCTACGGTTCAGCATCAGCCAGATGGATGTGCCAACCCGGCAGGCATACACGATGGCGATCGTGCAGCCGGATGAACGGTCGGCCGCGGCCGGCGTAACCGGCGTAGCGCGCACCACGGGGGCTGCGATCGCTCCGGTTCTCGCCGGGCTGCTGTTTGCGCAGCCCTCGCTGATCAGCCTGCCGTTTTTCATCGCCGGTACGCTGAAGATCGTTTACGACGTGCTGCTTTATCGGGCCTTCGCGCACGTCCACCCACCCGACGCGGCGGGATAGCCTCTTGGCCCTGCAAAACGCGGCGCCGACGTGCGCGTGCATTTGTGCGTGCCGTGCCCGCACTCATGCCGACACGCTGCGCTACACGGTCGCCAAGCGTCGAGAAAAGTCTCGACGCGGCACGCACGAGTGCGTGCGCCACAGTTCCCGGCCCGACGTTGGGGCATGCGATCCACTTCCGTTTCGTAAACCCGCTGGCGCCGTGTAGATTGACCGGGCCGTGACCCCGATCGGCGCTAAGATGGCAGGCAGCGTACCCCAATGCACACACGGCGGAGACTTCTAAAACTCGGGACGCTGGCGCCCCTGGCCGCCGCCGTGGCGCCCGGCAGTGAGACAGCGCCCGCATCGTCACTCGCCGGCGAGCGCATTTCGCTCGATGGCTCGTGGCAATTCCGGCTCGATCCGCAGGGCAGCGGCGAAAGCCAGGGCTGGCACCTGCCCGCGCAGCCTGCGGAAGGCTGGCGCACCGTGAGCGTGCCGCACACCTGGCAGATTGAGCCCGAAAACGCCGAGTACAGAGGCGTGGCGTGGTACCGCCGCACACTGGAAGCGCCTCCGGCGTGGACGGACCGCGCGGTCCGCCTCGAATTCGAAGCCGTCTTCCACACGGCCACGGTGTGGGTGAACGGGGTGGAGGCGGGGCGCCACGTCGGCAAGGGATACACGGCGTTTGTGGTCGATGTGGGACCGCACCTGCGCCGCGGCGAAGCGAACACGCTGGCGGTGCGGGTGGACAACTCGTTCAACGAATCCATGCTGCCGCGCGGCCGCTCGAGCGATTGGGCGCACGACGGTGGAATCTACCGCCCGGTTCACCTGCTGATAACGCCGCGCACGCTGATCGAACGCATTTGGGTAGAGACTGAACCCGACCTGGCCTCGGGGAAGGCGACGATTGATGTCTCCGGCGTCGTGCGCAACACCGCCGACACCGGGTGGGAGGGAAGCATCACGTTTCGGGCGACCGATGACGAGACCGGGGAGACCGTTGCCGCCGGGCCCGCCGTGCCGTGCAAACTTGCGGCCGGCGAGCGCAGGACGATGACATTCCGGCCAGCCGGGATCGAGCGCGCGAAGCTCTGGCACTTCGATCATCCTCATCTGTACCAGTTGACGGTGGAGCTATCGAGTGGCCACTCATGCCAGACCGCATTTGGCATCCGCAAGATCGAGACGCGGGACAGCGGCTTCTTCCTGAACGGAGAGCGCGTGCGCTTGATGGGCGTGGAGCGCATGGCGGGCAGCAACCCCGAATTCGGCATGGCCGAGCCATCGGAATGGATCGCACACGATCACGCGGATATGAAGGAACTGAACTGCGTGTACACGCGCGTGCACTGGCAGCAGGATCGGCGGGTGCTCGATTGGTGCGACCGGCATGGAGTCCTGATCCAGACCGAAGTGCCCACGTGGGGCGGGGCGACGTTCGAGAAGATGGGCCCGCATCCATTGCCCGAGCTGATGAACAACGGCCTCGCACAACTGCGCGAGATGATCGGGCGCGACCGCAATCACCCGTGCATCTTTTCCTGGGGTGTCTGCAACGAGATCGGCGGGCAGAATCCGCCGGCGTATGAATTCGCGCAACGGATGTACCAGGAGGCCAAAAGGGTGGATCCGCGGCGTCTGGTATCGTACGCTTCCAACTCGCTCGAGCAGACTCCGGAGAAGGACGTGGCGGGCGTGATGGACTACATCATGTGTAATGAGTATTTCGAAAGCTGGTCCCCCGGCACGCCGGCTGACCTCGCCCGCCACCTGGATGAACTCCACCGCGTCTTTCCCGGAAAGGCGATTGTGATTTCCGAGTACGGATACTGCGCGTGCACGCCGGAGAGGCCGGAAGGAGACGCCAAGCGCATCGACGTGCTGCGGGAACACGACCGCGTGTTCCGCCAGCGCGATTACGTGGCGGGCCTGATTTTCTTCGACTACAACGACTACCGGACGCACATCGGCGACCGCGGCACGGGTGTGATGCGGCAGCGCGTTCACGGCGTGGTGGACGTTTATGGTGAGCGGAAGCCCTCGTGGGAGGTGCTGCGGCGGGAAGCGTCGCCGATTGAATCGCTGCGTGTGACCGGGAAGCCGGCCGCGCTGCGCGTGGCGGTGACGGCGCGCGGTACGGTACCGGCGTACGCGCTGCGCGGGTACGAAATACGCGCCGTGGCTTATGGCTTCGGCGAGATTCCGGTGGAGCGAATCAGCGCGCGGCTGGAGACGATCGCTCCGGGAGGATCGGCCGAAATAGAGCTGCGCTTCACCGAGGCGGGAATCTCGCGCATCCAGCTGGACGTGATGCGCCCCACCGGATTCTCCGCGCGGACGGAGACATGGCGGTGGTGAAACACCGGGTTCCGTCTCGGCTCAAATGCATCTGGGCCGTTTACACTGTAGTCGCATTGTGACTACAATAAAGTGTGAGAGATTCGCTGCAAGGAGGCTCACCATGAGTACGGCCGACACCTACGTTCGCGCTCGCATCGATAGCACCACCAAGGAACGCGCTGCTGATGCTCTGGCAGCGATGGGGCTGTCCATTTCGGATGCGATCCGCCTGCTGATGTTGCGTATCGTGGATGAGCGTCGTTTACCCTTCGAGATCAAGGCGCCAAACGCGACGACGCGCAGGGCAATTGCTGAGCTTGAGGCGGGGAAAGGCAAGCGCTTCGCCAGCACCAAAGCCCTGATGGCGGACTTGAATGAAGGCGATTGAACGGTCCTCGGCATTCAAGCGCGACTACCGGCGTGTGAAGGCGGCGCCGCGCCACCGCAAAGACCTGCATTCGCTTGTGTCGACCGTGGTGGCGCTACTGCTGTCTGATCGAGTGTTACCAGGGAATAACCGCGACCACGCGTTGAGCGGCGATTGGATGGGCTACCGCGAGTGCCACATCAAGCCCGACCTGCTGCTGATCTACCGCAAGCCCGACGCCGACACCCTGCGGCTGGCCCGGCTTGGCTCACATAGCGAGCTGTTCGGCTGAGCCGCAGAACCACGTGCGAAGCCGGAGGACTATCGATGTTTCATCTTGACTCAGATCACATTTACCGCGTGACCGAACTGGACCGGATAGAGTGGCTGGTCCACGGCTTCGGCACGCGCCGGGCGGATATACCGGGGCGGTTCCAGCGGCTGGCTACGCTCAAGCAAATCCATTCGGCGGATTGCGTGGCGGGCGCAGGGCGCTTCGGCGTGCTGGGAACCGGCGACGCGCTGCTGGAAAACACGCCGGGCGCGGTGGTGGCGGTGAAAACGGCCGATTGCGTTCCGCTGCTGCTGGTGGACCCGGTTCATCGCGCGATCACCGCGGTTCACGCCGGATGGCGTGGCACAGTGGCGGGCATCGCGAAGAGCGCGGTGGCTGCGCTTGGCGAACAGTTCGGCAGCCGCGCCGGCGAGCTGCACGCCGCCATCGGGCCCGCGATCGGCAAATGCTGCTACGAAGTGGGTGCCGAGGTGGCGGCGCAGTTCGGAGTCGGCGGGCGGGCGCACATCGACCTGGCGGAGGAAGTGCGCCGCCAATTGGAGGCAGTGGGCGTCGGCGGGCGGCGGATTTACGTCGCCGGACTCTGCACCAGATGCCTTGCAGACGAGTTTCACTCCTTTCGCCGCGACGGCGAAGCGGCCGGGCGCCTGTATTCTTACGCCGGAATTCTGGAAACCGGCTGAGCCGGGATCGCATCGACTTCTTTGCAGTAGAATTAAGGCGAACACAATGTTTACTTGGATTTGCCCGCAATGCGGGCGCGAAGTGCCTCCTTCTTATACCGAATGTCCGGACTGCACCAGGAAACCGGCCGGCGCGGGGCAGCCGGTGGCGGCGCCGCCGCCTTCGGCGGTGCCGGTGCTGGAACCGGCGTCAGTAGTCGCCCCAGAACCGTCTGCGCCCGTTTTCCCGCCTTTGGCTCCGCCGATTGAGCTTCCATCCGCGTACCAGGCGCCGATCCGTCAGGAGCCTGCGCCACGGATGCGCGGGCTGCCGGTCTGGCTGGCCACGGTGCTGTCGGCACTGGCGATTGTCGGCTTGGTGGCGGGCGTGTATTGGGTGGTGGGCTATTTCCACGGCGGGTCGTCTGCGAAGCCGAGTGCGGCGGTGGAAAGCCCGGGCGCCAAGCCGGGCACGGCGGTCAATCCGATACAGAAGTTCATCGAGGTTTCCTCGGTGCGCTTTTTGGAAGACCCGAAAAACAAGAGCAAGGTTGTGGTGAAGTTTGTGCTGACGAACCACTCTGAAGCCGAACTCAACGGGCTGGCGGGCAACGTTACTATCTGGGCCAGCACGGGCCGGTCGGAAGAGGATGCGGAAGGCACGTTTGAGTTCGCCACCAATTTGAAGGGGTTCGAATCGAAAGAACTCATGGCCCCATTAACCGGCAAGAAGAAGATCTATGAGCTGCCCGACTGGCAGAACATGACCAACGACGTGCAGATCACGGCGCCAACTTCCTGAGGTTTTCGCGCGCCGCGGCCAGGCCGGGATCGAGTTCCAGAGCACGCTCAAAATCATCGCGCGCGGCTTCGGTCTGCCCGAGCGCCTCGAGCGCGACGCCGCGGTTGTTGTAGTTGTTGGCATCGCGGGGAGCGAGCGCCAGGGCACGGCCGAATTGAGTCAGCGCCTCGCCCGCGCGGCCGGCGGCCAGCAATACGCGGCCGGTTTCGGCGGCCACGGCCGGGTCATCGGGGGCGATGCGGCGCGCCTCCTCCAGCAGCCCGAGCGCTTCCGCGGTTTCCACGTTGCGAGCCAGTTGGATGCGCGGCCGCACCTTGTCCGGCGCGCGGCGAACCGCTTCGCGCCACAACGATTCGTCGCTGGCCCAGACCTGGGTCCGGCCGATGCTCAACACTACCAGGGCTGCGATGACGAGCGGGGCGACCGCGCGCGGGCGCAGGCGCACGAGAAGCAGCGCGGCTGCCGCCGCCAGCGGGAGCATGGGGAGATACATTCTGCGATCGACCGCCAGGTCCGCCGCAGGGAAGATGGATGAACTGGGCAGCAGCAGGAGCGCGGCCCCAGTGAGCCAGATGGCGACATCGCGCCACCATCGCCACAAGGCGGCGAGCGCGATCGCGATCGCGAGCCACGCGGCGACGCCTAGCCATGCGGGGGGAACGCGAATTTCGGGATCGACGGTGAATCCGTAGGGAATCGCGAACAGTCGCAGGTAACGCCAGAGCACCGTGCCTTGGGCCAGCAGATAATGCCAGGGCGTGACGCCTGCCTGGGCGCCCGCCTGCGTGCCCGGCGTCGCCGCGGCGGCATAGATGGTGCGCAGCCCGGCGGCGAGCGACAGCGCGAGCATGGCCGCAAGCGGGGCCCAGCGCGTGGAGCGTTTATCCGCAGCCGGCTTGCGGATAAGGCAGGCGTCGAGCAGCCAGAGCGCCAGCGGAAACGCGGCGCATTCCTCTTTGGCCAACAAGGCCAGCGCGAACAGCGCGACGGCCAGCCAGGGGCGATTCTCCATCCATGCCAGCAGGGACGCGAACACGAAGACGGCGGCCAGTATGATGGCGCGCGCCCAGATGTAATCGACCGCCTCGGCCTGGAGCGGATGCACGGCGAAGAGAGCCGCGGCCAACCACGCAGTGCGCCGGTCCATCAGCCGCAGCAGGCATTCGTAGGCGAGGAGCGCCGCGGCCAGGTGCAGCACCAAATTCAGCGCGTGATAGCCGAGCGCGTTTTGGCCACCGAGGGCGCGATTCAGCCAGAAAGTGAGCCAGGTGAGCGGGCGGGTTTGCCGCACGGCGAAGATGGCGCTCCAGCCGGAAGCGGGCGCGAGGTACGCATCGTCAAAAATGGCATAATCGTCAAAGTGAAAACCGGAGCCAAGGGAAGCGCCAAAAGCGGCCAGCGCGGCGGCGGCAAGAGGAAGGCGAGCGCGCATCGTACTCTACGAGCTTACGGGAAACGGCCCCGCAACGCAGCAGCCCGCGCCGCGCGGGTGGAAGAAATTCTGCGCCGCCTGGACCGTATGTATCCCGGCGCCACCTGCGCCCTCACGCATCGCAGCCCCTGGGAACTGCTGGTGGCGACTATCCTCTCCGCGCAATGCACAGACAAGCGCGTCAACCTGGTGACGCCCGGCCTGTTCGCCAAGTACCCGACGCCGGCCGATTTCGCCGCGGTCCGCCCGGAGGCGCTGGCGCAGGATATCCGCAGCACAGGCTTCTTCAACAACAAAGCCAAGTCGATTGTCGGCGCAGCGCGCCGCGTGGTGGGCGAGTTCGGCGGCGAGGTGCCGAGGACTATGGAAGAGATGCTCACCATACCCGGCGCGGCTCGCAAGACGGCCAACGTGGTGCTGGGCACCGCCTATGGCATCGCTGCCGGCGTGGTGGTGGATACCCACGTGAGCCGCATCGCGCAGCGGCTCGATCTGACGCAAAACACCGACCCGGTGAAGACGGAGCAGGATCTGGTGAAGATCATTCCGCAGGAACACTGGATCTCGTTTTCACACCAGATCATTCTGCACGGCCGCGCAATTTGCGTGGCGCGCAACCCCCGCTGCGCAGAGTGCGACTTGAACGACCTGTGCTACGCGGCGGACAAGACGGTGTAGCCCGGCGGGCCAGCTCAAGCGTGCCCTGCCAACGGCACGCAAGGCATTGCTAGGGCACGCTTTAGCTTGCCCTGTGTTTTCCCGAGCGGAGGCCGCCCCGTACGCGGCGCCGCCAGGTTGTAAGCTGGGGGTGAGATGAGACCTGTTGCGGTGGTGGGGATCGGCAAGACGGCGTTCGGCGCCTTCGCGGACCGGGATCTGCGCAGCCTGGCGGTGGAGGCTGGCGAGAAGTGCCTGCGCGACGCCCACGCCTCGCCATCGCAAGTGGAATCCTTCTACTTGGGGAATTTCGCGGGGCCGTCGTTCGTGGGCCAAAACCACCTGGCGCCGTATGTGTCCACAGCGCTGGGGATCCAGGGCGTGCCGGCAACGCGCATCGAGGCGGCCTGCGCCTCCAGCGGTTCGGCCTTCTTCCACGCCTGGACGGAAGTGGCGGCCGGCGTCTACGACCTGGTGATGGTGGTCGGCGTGGAGAAGATGACCTCGCAGCCCACCGCGCGCGTCAGCCAGATTCTGGCCGAAGCCGGAGATTGCTCGGGCGAGATGAAGGTGGGATCGACCTTCGCATCGCTGTTCGCGATGATCGCGCGGCGCCACATGCATGAGTACGGCACCAAGAAAGAACACCTGTCGATGGTGGCGGTGAAGAACCACGCGGCTGGGGCGCTCAATCCGCAGGCGCACATGCGCAAAGTAATCACCCTCGAACAGGCGATGAACGCGAAGCCGATTGCCGAGCCGCTCAACCTGTACGATTGCTCGCTGGTTTCCGATGGCGCGGCGGCGGTGCTGCTGGCGCCGCTCGATCGCGCCCGTGAATTCACGGCGAAACCCGTGCGGGTGCTGGGCATCGCGCAATGCTCCGATTACGTGGCGCTCGATCAGAAGGCGGACATCACCACCTTCCCGGCCGTCCGGCTCGCCGGCCAGCAGGCGTACCGGATGGCGGGCGTGGCGGCGCGGGAGATCGAGTTCGCGGAATTGCACGACTGCTTCACGATCGCCGAGATCATCGCCACCGAAGACCTTGGATTCGTGGAAAAAGGGCAAGGCGGGCCCTACGCATTTGCCGGGTGCACAGCGCTGCGAGGGGAACGGCCGGTGAACACGAGCGGCGGACTGAAATCGAAAGGCCATCCGGTGGGCGCCACCGGCGTAGCGCAGATCTGCGATCTGGCGCTGCAGATTCGCGGCGAAGCGGGGGAGCGGCAGATCGAGCGGCATTCGCTCGGCCTGGCGGAGAACCTGGGCGGATCCGGTGCCACCTGCGTAGTCAGCATCCTGGGGGCGGAATGAGAAGCGGAACCGTCTACACCGAAACCGTGATCTGGTCGGCGCCGGAGGCGTTCGCCGCCGACGTTCCCTACCAGACGGCAATTGTGGCACTCGAGGGCGGCGGCCGTGCGACCGTGCGCGTATTGGGAGACCGCGTCGCGATCGGGGATCGCGTGACCGAAGCCGAACCGCGGGACGGCATCCCATTCTTCCGCAAGGCGTAACGACACTTCAGAAGAACCGCTCATCGACTTGTGCCACCCGTAGGGGCACGGGCATGCCCGGCCCGGCCGCTCCGAGACGCTCGTCCGCCGCTTGGAACGCGATGTCGTATTCTCACGGAACGGCCGATTCAGTGGTTGCGCGCGCATCAAGAAAAGCCGAGATGACTCTCGGCTCGGCAGGCTCGACAGCCTGCGCCACGGTTCAGCTGGCGTTGTCTGCCGGCCGCGTTTCCGGAATTCCGCGCCTGGCAGCAGTCTCATTCAAATAGTCGAGCGCACGCCGGGCGAGTTCCGGCACGGTCGGGTCCGGGTGGCGGAGCAGCGAAATCAGTGCCCGCACATAAGGCACTTCCGCCGGATCGAGACCGATCACCGGAACGGTATGACGAGCACCGCCGCGCCCCGCACTTTTGGCCACTGGCACTGCCTTTCAAAAAGCTCTTCGTCCTGCCCCGGCGAATCTTGAATCGCAGCTATCCTTCCAGCCAGGGCAGGTAAGCGGCCCCGTACAACCCTGCTTCGTTGCCCAGGGTGGCCTGCGCGATCCGGGTGCCCTCCTTGTTGACGCGGTAGGTGAAGGAGCGCTGCTCGACGGTGCGCAGCATATGCGGCGCGAAGAATTCCCAGGCCGGCAGCATACCTCCGCTCAGCAGGTAGAGGGGAAAGTTGAAAGTGTTGACGAGCGTGGCCAGCGCGATGCCCAGCGCCTCGCCCACAACGCGCCAGATTTCGCGCGCCTTGTCGCCGGCCTCACCGGCCTGGCGCGCCAGTTCGCAGACGTCCTTGGAAGAGAGGTTTTCGCCCAATTGCATCAACCGCGCCATAGCCGCGACGGCGGTGGCCGAAGCGTGCTTTTCCAGGCAGCCCTGGTTGCCGCAGCCGCACGGATTGCCATTGGGAACCACCGTGCAATGACCCAGTTCACCCGCCATTCCGACGTATCCGCGAATGATGCGTCCGCCGGAAATGATGCCGCCGCCGATGCCGGTGCCGAGCGTCAGCAGCACCAGGTCGTCCACATCGCGCCCGGCGCCCATCCACTTTTCCCCCAGCGCCGCGGCCTTAGCGTCGTTCTCCAGAATCACCCGCGTCCCCAGCCGCCGCCCAATCTCGTCGCGCACCGGGAAGTTCTCCAGGTAGGGCAGGTTGTTCGAATTGGTGAGGAATCCCTCTTTGATGCGGATAAAACCGGGCACGCCCACGCCGATGCCGCGAAAGCCTGCAGGGCCGTGCCGGTCGCGCAGGGTGGCAATGGCGGTTACGATCTCGTCCAGCACCGCTTCCCGCCCTTCTCTGAATTTGGTGGTTCCGGAGACCTTGTCGAGCATTTTGCCGGACTTGTCGATCACGGCGGCGCGGAGGTTGGTTCCGCCCAGGTCGAGCCCGATGGAGAAATCCGTCATACCGCCCGCATCATATCACGGGACCGCAGCCCCACCGCCGGGTGCCCGCGCCCGCGCCCTCCGCGCACAGGCCCCGCCTTCCCGGCAGCGTGATACCCTGTCCTGGGAACCGATA
>Ga0209415_10018107_pt1 | contig 11140 bp, 10 predicted proteins | sample PeaSoiSIISIP2007_FD_187696 | JGI IMG/M metagenome (GOLD analysis project Ga0209415, IMG submission 187696) | Peat soil microbial communities from Weissenstadt, Germany - SII-SIP-2007 (SPAdes) (version 2) | ecosystem: Environmental > Terrestrial > Soil > Wetlands > Peat | place: Germany...
CGCTACAGAATGAGAGATCTGTTCGAGAGGGAATACGGGATGACGGAGTTCCATATCGAAGATCCCAACGAATGCCTGGTATTTGTTGGGGAGCCGACATCCAAGTGATCGCGCGCAGTCGAAATTGAACGGACAGACGAGATGGCACAGCGAATTAAGAAAAGTCACGCTCTTCCTCGCGGGCACGATCGTCATTTTGCGGCGGCACGGTGATGACACTTTCGCTGATTGAGCGAGTTGAGGGCGGGCACGTCCTCAAGCGCGCGGAAGCGGAAGTAGTGATGGAAGAGCTGCTTTCGGGCCGTGTGGAGACGAACGAGATTGTGCGGTTGCTGGTGGCGCTCAACCAGCGGCCAGTTGAAGTGCAGGAACTCGCGGGATTTGCGCAGGTGATGCGGCGGCACGCCACGCGCGTGTTTGCGGAAGGTGAAGAGCGGCCCGCGAACATGGTGGACACCTGCGGAACGGGCGGCGACGGCGCGAACACGTTTAATATTTCGACGGCGGCGGCGATCGTTGCGGCGGCAGCGGGTGCGCGCGTGGCCAAGCATGGGAATCGCGCGGCCAGCTCACAAAGCGGTTCGGCGGATGTGTTGGAAGCGCTGGGCGTGAGGATCGGTTTGCCGTTCGAGCAGTACGGGCGAGCCATCCGGGAGATTGGCATTGGATTTCTGTTCGCTCCGGCGGCACACACGGCCACGCGGCATGCGGCGCCGGCGAGAAAACTGATTGGCGTGCGAACCGTGTTTAATTTGCTGGGGCCGCTGACGAATCCCGCGGGGGCGCAATCGCAAGTGATAGGTGTTTTTTCCGAGGATGTGGTGGACCTGGTGGCGGCGGCCCTGTTGGAGCTTGGTGTCGAGCGCGCGTTTGTGGTGCACGGCGCGGGTGGCTTGGATGAGATTTCCCTGGCTGGAGAGACGATGGTCGCCGAGGTGCGTAGTGGCACCGTGCGGCGGTTCACGATGGCGCCGGAAGAATTCGGCGTGGCGCGCGCGCCGCTCGAAGCCATCCGCGGGGGCACGGCGGCGGAAAATGCCGGGCTGATCCGTCGCATCCTGGAAGGAGAAGCGGGGCCGGCGCGGGATGTCGTGGTGGTGAATGCGGCGGCGGCACTCGTGGCGTCACGGGTAGCTTCCAATTTTCGAGAAGCGGCAGGAATCGCCAGCTTCGTGATCTCCTCTGGCGCCGCGAGAGAGCGACTCGCGGACCTCGTGCAATTCACGCAATCCGATTGAGTTGACGCGAACGTCTGCGCTTACATTTCTAATGCGAACAAGTGGGGGGAAGGCGGAATTAAAGCAGGAGTTTCGCAAAGTGCTTGAGACACCCCACGTGGACACGCCCGTTTATCTGTGAAAATGATACCAGCCCCCCAGTAGTGCCACCCCGCAGAGGAACGCACCTGCAGCAAGCAACATAAAGACTCTGGTTCTTGTTGAGCGAGCCATATCGCTTAATTGGCTCATGACGTCAGGGCCGGCCTCGGGGAGCGAAGAAGTTACGCTGCGAATTCCTTCTTTGTAGGTGCTCCAAAGTATCCACACGGCTGCGAGGAAGAGCAGCATCGAAACCGAGGGAACCCAGGCAAAAATCAGCAATCTGCCCTTCAGGGGACTGGGACGGGCGAAGGCATTCATGAGCGTAGGAACAGAATATATGGTTATGTATCCCAGCAAAGTAAGCAGCAGCATCGCGCTGCGATACATTTTGACGAACGAGCGGACCTTGTCTTCGTCCGGTTTCGAATCGACGAAGTAGCCATTCCTCTTGGAGATCAGCGGTAGAAACACGGTCCTACCACTGGGATCCTTCCTGAACTGAGAACTGACAGCCAAATCGATCAGGCTGGAGAGTGGGGACTTCATTGCGCCTACCTATCAGAAAAAAACTCCAGCACAAGCAGCGGCCTACGGGCGGTCAGGGCTTACAAAAACCTTGTGGAGTATCCAGATTGAGATTCCGCCCCCAATGAGGGGGATCAGAAAAAACCTGCTATAGGCAGCGGGCAAGGGTGGCCGGTGGTTGCCACAATCGCCATCAATCGACACACGATAGGATTGCCCGGCTTCCACGACTTTCGTTTCCGACCCGGCGGTGACTTCGAGAGACTGGGTGCGGCTGGTTACCACCACGGCGCATTTTTCAAGAGTCAGTTGTCCGACGGTGGGTGCCGAGGATTGAGGGCGGACGCGCACGTCCGAGGCGATCAGCCGGAGCGCACCGCCTTCCACGGTGAAGGACACCGTGCCGCCCTGGAGCACCGTGGTCAAAATCGCGTCATCCTGACTGATCAAGATCGCACTGTCTTCGGAAAGCGCAAGTTGCGCAGAGCCGGAACGTATTCCCAAAGTACCGCCGATATCGGTTGCTAGGCGGTCGCCGTTGTAAATCGTGGTTCCCACCGAAGCAACGGAGTTGTTCAGATGCCCGAGGTTCGCCTGCGTGACCACGCCGAGTGGGGCCGACTGCCCGAACAGGGGCATGCCTGCCAGCAAGAACACCAGTATCATAGCCAGAGCGCGGCGAGGCATAGCGATGCGCTTCCTCCGAGAGAGGCGCACTTTAAGTCTAGAAGAACCAAGGGGCTAGGGAATGGTACTGTGCCCAATGAGTTGCTAGCGGCCCGCGCAAATACGGAACGGGACGAACCAAGGGCCGGACTCCCTGCGGACGGTTTTCCGCCGGAGGTATTAAGGCCCTATTTGTAGCGGGAGGGGGAGCTGTACAAGCCTCTGGATGTCATTGCAAAACGAGCAGCGACCGGACCAGGTCGGATACAATCGCCGGCGGGCCGGGTCAGTCGTGTTGTTTTCCGGAAGTACCGGGGGAGCGCTTGAGGAGGAATACTTTGAGATACCTTGCGGTCAGTCTGGTGATTGCGGCTTTGCCGCAATGGGCTCTCGGGCAGAAGCCAACTGCAGCGGGGCCGCAGCACGTCGCGCAAGCCGTGCGGGAATACCGAATGGAAAATGAAGACCGCATCATTCGGGAACTGAGTGAATTTCTTTCGATACCCAATATTGCGAGCGACACGCCAAACATTCAAAAGAACGCGGCGCATCTGGTGGAGATGCTGGAGGCGCGCGGGATTGAAACGCATTTGCTGCCGATCACCGGCCGCGGCCCGGTGGTCTTTGGGAAACTGATGACGGCGGAAGCGAAACGCACGGTGATTTTTTACGCGCACTATGACGGACAGCCAGTGGATCCAGCAGCTTGGACGGACGGGAAACCGTTTGAGCCGGTACTCCGCGACGCGGCTATTGAGGCAGGCGGAAAGCGGATTCCCTTCCCTGAAAACGGCCCGCAACATCGGGCGGTGTATAACGATGAGTGGAGGATTTACGCGCGTTCGTCTTCGGATGATAAGTCGCCGATCGTGGCGCTGCTGGCGGCAATCGACGCGCTGCAGGCGAAGAAGATTCCCCTGGCTATGAATTTGAAGGTCATTTTTGAGGGAGAAGAGGAAGCGGGATCGACAAATCTGCAGCGCACGCTGGAGCTGCACAAGAATTTGCTGGGGGCAGACCTGCTCGTCACGGCCGATGGCCCCGTGCATCAATCGGGGCGTCCGTTGGTTTTCTTTGGTAACCGCGGAGACATCGGGGTAGACATCACGGTGTATGGAGCCGTCCGAGCGCTGCACAGCGGGCATTACGGAAACTGGGCGCCAAATCCGGCGATGGAGTTGTCGCGGCTGCTGGCGTCGATGAAGGACGCCGATGGGCGCGTGTTGATTGATGGCTACTACGACGATGTCACTCCCCTGGGCGATGTGGAAAAGAAAGCGCTCGCGGAAATGCCCGAGAACGACGCCGACCTCGAACACGAATTAGGCATCGCCATACCGGAAGGCGGCGGGAAGAAGCTGGTGGAACTGATCATGCAGCCATCGCTGAACATTCGCGGAATTCGCAGTGCTTATGTGGGCGAGCAGGCGCAGAATGTCGTGCCGGATCGAGCGGAGGCTTCACTTGATGCGCGGCTGGTGAGCGGAGAGGACCCGCAGCAGAAGTTCGATCAGATCACCCTGTTTATGCGGAAACAAGGGTTCCACGTCCTTGACCGGGAGCCGACAATGGAAGAAAGGCACAAGTATCCGCTGATCGCGAAAGTCATCAACGAAGGGGGATACCGAGCCTCGCGCACGTCGATGGATTTGCCGGTGTCTAAAGAGATGGTGCAGCTGATGCAAAGCGCGACAGGAAACACGACGGTGGTTGCGCCCGCGCTTGGCGGCAGCGTGCCGATGTACATTTTTGAAGATCTCGGGCTACCGTGGATGGGCGTGCCGATCGTGAATTACGACAATCATCAGCATAGCTCGGATGAGAATTTGCGGCTGGGGCATCTGTGGCGCGGGATGGAGATTTACGGGGCAATCCTGGCGGATTTGAATTGGTGAGGCAAAAAAGATAACGCAGAGACGCAGAGTTCGCTGAGGTGCGCAGAGGAACACCGGAGAACGAGAGGATGGCGGCGTAAAGCCGACGCTACAAAGAGAGAAAATTCTTGAGGAGTTGCTTGCCGGACTCGGTGAGGACGGATTCGGGGTGGAACTGGACGCCTTCGATTTTGTAGCGGCGGTGGCGGAGGCCCATGATGATGCCGTCATCGGTTTCGGCGGTGATGGTGAGCTCGCGGGGCAGGGATTTTTTCTCGACGATCAGGGAATGGTAGCGCGTGGCGATGAAGGGATCGGGCAACTGGCGGAAAATATTTTTGTGGTCATGATGAATCTGGCTCGTTTTGCCGTGGAAGAGTTTCGGAGCACGGATGATTTTCCCGCCAAACGCGACGCCAATGGCTTGATGTCCTAGGCAGACGCCGAGGATGGGAAATTTCCCGGCGAGGCGCTCGACTAGTTCGACGGAAATGCCCGCTTCCTGCGGCGTGCAGGGCCCGGGAGAAATGACGATGCGTTCGGGCTTTCGGCGCACGATTTCTTCGACGGTGATTTTGTCGTTGCGATGCACTTCGACAAAACAACCCAGTTCGCCGAGATACTGCGCGAGGTTGTAGGTGAAGGAATCGTAGTTGTCGAGAAGCAGAATCATGAGGGCTTCCTCGACCGAGCTCCACGATGCGCTTTTTCCAGCGCGGCGAGCAAGGCCTTCGACTTGTTCACGCTCTCCTCATATTCGCCTTGAGGCGTGGAATCCGCAACGATGCCGCCACCGGCCTGGACGTAGGCCACACTGTTTTTCATCACCATGGTACGAAGGGCGATGCAGGAGTCCAGGTTGCCCGCGAAATCGAGGTAAAGGATGCCGCCGGCATAAATGCCGCGGCGCGTGCGCTCGAGCTCCTCGATAATTTCCATGGCGCGAACCTTGGGCGCGCCGGAAACCGTGCCTGCTGGGAAGCAGGCCATCAGCGCGTCGAAACAATCGACATCTTCGCGCAAACGACCGCGCAAGCTGGAAACGAGATGCATGACGTGCGAGTAGCGCTCGACAGTGAGCAATTTCTCCGGCTTCACCGTCCCGTAGTCGCAGACACGGCCCAGATCGTTGCGGCCGAGATCGACCAGCATGATGTGCTCGGCGCGCTCTTTTTCACTGGCCAGCATTTCCTTTTCGAGACGCTGGTCTTCGGTTTCGTCCTTGCCGCGCCAACGAGTGCCGGCGATGGGGCGGTAGAAAACGTCGCGGCCCTGCACTTTGACGAGCATTTCGGGCGAGCTGCCGACGACGGAGACGTCGTTCAGTTGCAGGTAGAAAAGATAAGGCGAAGGATTTAGCGCGCGAAGCTCGCGGTAGACCTCAAAAGGCTCGGCTTGCGTTTTTGCAGAAAATCGCTGGCTCACCACGACCTGAAAAATGTCCCCGGCGCGAATGTACTGTTTGGCTTTGCGCACGGCAGCCTGGTATTCAGGGCGGCGGAAATTGGAAGTTACTTTCAGGGTGGCGCGTTTTTTGGCTTTCGACGGCTTCTTCGGCCGTTCCGCGGCGACCGGCTCGTCTAGAAGCCCGCGCGTCTCTATGATTTCGCGCACGGCGGCGTTGTATTTCGCGCGCAGCGAACCGGGGCCTTCCGTGAAAACATTGCGGACGACCCACAAGCGGTGCTGCACGTGATCGAAGGCCACGAGGCCGTGATAGAACATCAGCATCGCATCGTAAAGGCCGATTTCATCGCGGAGGCGCTTGGGGATGCGTTCGATCAGTCGCACCATGTCATAACTGAAGTAACCGATGGCGCCGGCGACCAGCGGCGGCAAGCCGGGCAGCCGTACGGGACGAAAACGCTCGATGCGCTCGCGCAGAAACGAAATGGGATCGCGCTCTTCCCAGACCAACCGGTCGCGGCTCTCCAGAACGCATGCGCCGTTGGCGTAGCGGAAAACTTCTTCGGGATGCGCGCCGGCAAAGGTGTAGCGCGCGATCTTTTCTCCGCCTTCAACGCTTTCGAGCAGGAAGGAATAGCGCGCACCCTGGGCGATCCGCAGATAGGCGCTGACGGGAGTCAGCAGGTCCGCGGAAAAAACGTCGTAGACCGGGATGAGGTTTCCTTGTTTTGCCAAGCGCTGGAATTCGCGGAAGTCCGGCTGAATCATGGGAATGAGTTCACAGTTCCGACCGAGTCGGAATCTTCGATCGACAGTTTACAGTTCACAGCAAAAGGAAACCTATTATTACATTACTTCAGGCTGCCCCGGACTATTCCGTCAGGGAGCGGCGGCATTTTGGACGGGCAAACGCGCAGCGAGAGTGAGAGTGTACCAGAGGTAGCGAGAGCGGTCTGCCTCCCCAAGAGGAGTCGGGGTAAACGCCCGGAGGACCCTACAAGCCGCCCGAATCCTGGTTCGGAAAGTCGGTCTAGTTAACCATAACCGCCACCCCCTCTCCTGTTTTTTCGAAAGTGTTGATTTTAAAGGGACTTCAAGTTGTTTTAGAAAGGTCTGCAGCGATTTCACCGTCGGGCGAGTTTGTGGCGATCTTCGCAAAAGATAGGCTGTCGATATACCAGCTTCCCGCGGACTGTGACGAATCAGCGTCAGTCCCGCCAGACAAATGAAGAACATCTGGTTGATGATCTTGCATTCTAGGCAGTTTGAATTCCCCCCCACCCCGATTCCCTTCATGAAATCTAAGTGCCCAAGTTGGATAGTCGGACGCTCGCTCATTAGCGAGCTCGTGGATCAATAGACTTTTGCGGCTAGTGGGGGCGGGAGGTTTCTGCGGCTCGGAGGACGGCGCGGCGGATGGCAGCTTCGGGAGCGCGCTTGCCGGTCCAAAGCTCCCATTGAGCGTAGCCCTGCTCCAAGAGCATTTCCACGCCAGGAACGGTGGCGATACCTTTGCGAGCGGCGATTTTCAGGAGCTGGGTCTTATGGGGGCGGGTGATCAGGTCCATCACCAAGCGGCAATGTAACTCGCTGGGGGCGAGCGGAGAAACGCCGTCGTGGGGATGCATGCCAACCGGGGTGGCGTTCAGGATGGCGTCGAAAGACTCCCTGCGCAGAGCGGCGCGTGGCACGACCTCTCCACCGAAGGCGCGCGCGAGCTCCCTTGCGGCCTTTTCGCGCCGCGCACAAATCGCCACGGCTGCACCAGAGCGCACTAGCGCAAAAGCGGCGGCGCGGGCCGCGCCACCCGCTCCGAGGATCAAGACGCGGCTGCCCCGGATGCGGAGTTTTTTCTCCAGGGCGCGGAGCACGCCGATATAATCCGTGTTGGAGCCAATGAGAGAGCCATCGCGGCGAACGACCACCGTATTCACGGCGCCAATTTCCGCAGCGAGCGGATCGCACTCCTTTAAATATTTGAGAATGGTTCGCTTGTGCGGATGAGTGACGCTGAATCCGCGGACGCCAAATTCGCGAACGGCAGCCAGAAAATCGCGCAAGTCATGCACCAGGAATGGGAGATAGACGGCGTCCACATGGCGCGCAATGAATCCTGTATTATGCAGCGCCGGAGAGAGGGAATGACTGACCGGTTCGCCAATCACTCCATAGACCCGCGTACGGCGGGTGAGCTGGTGCGCGCGATAAAGATACTTCAGCTCGTCCAGCGAAACCTGGCCGGAGGCGGTGGCCGCAGCGACTGGAGCGTAGGACAGCGCACTCCCTTCGCGCAAGCAAAGGATTCGGGCGGGCAGGGCAAGTTCTCCCATCGGAATGGCGACAAAATTTCTCGAATGCCGTGCGAGGCGCAGGAGCCGGAGGCTATCCTGAATACTGTGCGCTTTGGCCGCAAGCTTCATGGCGTCTACTCCTGCGCCGGCTGGCGGGTCCATGCGCCGAGGCAATTCTGGCGTGCGCTCAAACTCATGGAGGGAGAGCAAAACACGCGGGGGCACGGGATACCCATGAACTGACTTTCCGGGGAGCTTGCTCAAGGTTTCCACCTCAAGATCGCACCACTGGCAACCGGCTTCGCGAGCCTGAGTCAGCCAGTAGAGTTCGCGGTCAACACCTCCGGCAAACTTGCCTCCACCGTCGCGCCGGCGGCAGGTAGCGAGAAAAGTGGCCTTCCCAAAGTGGCGTTTTCCGAGCCAGCGGAGAAAGCGCGCACGCTCCGCATCGCTGTTGAGCCAATCGAGGCGCAACTCGACAGTGTTGGTTTCCAGCAAGGCGGAGCGAACCAGCTTGGCCATTTCGGCCGCCGTCGAGGCTGCTGCGACCGCACAAATCCGCCGCAATCCATTTCCAAAGAGGCTCATGCCCTGCCTTGCGCCGCCAAGCCGTTGAAAATACAGGCTAGTAGTATGCCGCATCCGGCGCCCGAGCCCGTATCAAAAGTGTAAAGCAGCCCCGGCCAATTGGTTGACGCGCAGGGCGGGCCCTGATACTTTCGCTAGGAAACGTCCATGCACGGCCCGTAGGGCGTGTTTTGAAGGAGTTACGGAATGCGCGCTAGAATCGCTGTCTTGTCTCTGTCGGTCTTCCTGGGAGCTGGCGTAAGTTCGGCACAAAACGCAGCCCCGGTTGCCCCCATCCCGCAAGTGGACTACAGCACGGTGAATTGTTCAGGATTCTTGACGGACCAGAAAGTGCCGGAGGAGGTTCGCATCGTCTCCGGCGAGCAGTCCAATTACAAGATCACATTCATGCGCGGCGATTATGTGCACATCAATCGAGGCATGGACAAAGGTGTTCGCGTCGGCGACCGGTTTTCGGTTGTGCGGCCGGACAAGGATCCCACAGATGTGCCCTGGTTCAAGTGGCAGTACAAACTTATGAAAGCGATGGGCACGCTGTATATGGACGCGGGACAACTACGGGTGGTCAGCGTCCAGCCAAAGTTTTCCATCGCCCGAGTCAGCTTCTCTTGCGATTTTATGCAGCGCGGGGATATTGTCGTGGCTTATCAGGATCGTCCAGCGCCACCGTTTAAGGATCCTGCCGCCTTCGATCACTTCGCACCCGTAAGCGGCAAGCCGGTGGCCATGGTGGTGGTTGGAAAGGATTACACTCAGCTCTACGGCAAACTCAGTCCTGTGTACGTAAACCTGGGGACCAACCAGGGTGTAAAAGTTGGCGATTACCTCAGAATCTTCCGGTATCAGGGTTCGAACAACGAGACTCTGAAACTTGACAAGGGTTACCAGTACAAGTTGTACGGCTTCGGGAGCGCTCCCGGGCGCTACGAATGGAATGACCTGCCGCGCGAAGTGCTAGGTGAGGGGATTGTCCTCAACGTCAGCCGGAATTCTTCGACGATGATGATCACCTTCAATTCCACCGAGGTCTACGCGGGCGACTATGTCGAAATCGAGTAGTGGCACAACGCACCACTAAATAGTTCAGGCCCGCTGCGGAAACTCCGCGCGGGCCTTTTATTTTTGCCTCGTTGAACGATTTCGACCTTCCCTGCCCAATTGTGGCCTTCACCCTCTCTTGGGAAGTGAACTCTCGGACAGAACCTCACACGTAAATCCAAACAGGTGAACTTCCGGATCGCGCCAGGCTTCGCGGCGCAACCCGGCCTTGCGGCAGGTCTCCTCGAGGAACTGTTCGCGCGTCAGCTGATGTTCGGTCGCCACCTGGGGAAGAAGAAGCCCGCGCTGTCCGTGAAGACGAACAAAAAGCCCGTGACGCCCGATTTCGATGGATTCCGGAGTGATGGGTTCCAAGGGTGAAAGCAACGAGATTTCGATACTGAGTTCATCCAACTGTTCCGCTTTCATGGGAGCGAACCGCGGATCTTCCTGAGCCGCACTGGCCGCGCAGCGAACAATCGCTTCTCCCAGGGGCTCATTTGCTTCGATAACTCCAATGCAGCCCTGCAGGCGGTTGCGCACGTGCAGGGTCACGAAGACTCCGCGGCGCTCGGCGAAGACGCCTTCGCGCGGGAACACTTCGGGAAGTTTGCGGTGAGAGACAGCTTCAACAACGGCCGTGCGGGCAAGTTGCAGGGCGGCGCGCCGGTCCGCCTCAGAGAGGGACGGCATCCTCAGACTTCTTGCGGGCTTCGAGCATGCGGAGCCGGCGGCGCTTCTTGATGCTGTCATCGACATGGCTCCAGAAGCGCCGGAAATACTGGGCGGCGGAGACCAGCGCGCTGATCACCACCAGCCAGAGCAGCACTTGCGCCAGCCAGTACAGCCAGGGAAGTCCCGCACGATGTCCCGCGCCAGCGATCAGCACAGCAACGGCGCACACCTGCAAGACCATTTTAGTCTTGCCCAGAGTAGACGCCTCAATGGTGAATCCTTCCGCCGAGGCGATATTCCGCAATCCAAGCACTGTGAACTCACGCCCGATGATGATTACCACCATCCAGGCCTTCACAAGGTGCATGTCCACCAGGGAAACGAATGCCGCTGAAATCAGGAGCTTGTCGGCAATCGGGTCGAGAAGAATCCCGAGAGTCGTCACTTGCAGGCGCCGGCGAGCCAGATAGCCATCCGCCCAATCGGTCGCGGCAGCGAGGAGCAGGATCAATACGCCCCAGACCTCAAAATGCATGGAGACGCCCCAGAACTCGAAGTTGGGACTACGAGTGAGGAGGATCACGATGAGGACGGGAACGAAGAAAATCCGCAATAGCGTCAGTGAGTTAGGAAGATTCATGAGCGCATGACGGCGGAGATGCCGCCCCGCGGCTCCAGCCACCGCCGTTTCACTATAGACTTGGTGTAAGGATGCGTCAACACGTCAGAGGCAGATCGGGTGGTGCTGCGAGGA
>Ga0209415_10018108_pt1 | contig 11140 bp, 10 predicted proteins | sample PeaSoiSIISIP2007_FD_187696 | JGI IMG/M metagenome (GOLD analysis project Ga0209415, IMG submission 187696) | Peat soil microbial communities from Weissenstadt, Germany - SII-SIP-2007 (SPAdes) (version 2) | ecosystem: Environmental > Terrestrial > Soil > Wetlands > Peat | place: Germany...
GCCGTGAGCACCGGTCGAGCCGTGGACACCGGTCGGGCGCCGGACGCGGCGGCGATCCTCCACGTCGATCTCGACGCGTTCTTCGCATCGGTCGAGGTGCTCGACGACCCGACGCTCGCCGGCCGGCCCGTCGTGGTCGGCGGGCTCGGCGCCCGTGGCGTCGTCGCCGCGTGCACCTACGAGGCTCGGCGCTTCGGCGTCCACTCCGCGATGCCGATGATGCGGGCCCGCTCGCTGTGCCCGCAGGCGGTGTACCTGGCCGGCCGCCACGAGCGTTACGGCGAGGTGAGCGCGCGGTTCCACGCGGTGCTGCACCGCTACACGCCGCTCGTCGAGGGAATCTCGCTCGACGAGGCCTTCCTCGACGTCACGGGTGCGCAGCGCCTGTTCGGCGCGGCGGCGTCGATCGCTGCGCAGGTCCGCGCCGCGATCCACGACGAGCTCGGTCTCGACGCGTCCGTCGGCGTGGCGGCCACCAAGTTCATGGCCAAGCTGGCGTCGGAGGCGGCCAAGCCGCGCGCGTCGCCGGCCGGCATCGCGCCGGGTCGGGGTGTGGTCGTCGTCGACGCCGGGACCGAGCTCACGTTCCTCCACCCGTTGCCGGTGCAGGCGTTGTGGGGTGTGGGCCCGGCGACGTTGCGGCGGCTCGAGCGCTTCGGTGTCCGGACGGTCGGCGACCTGGCCGCGCTGCCGCGCGACACCCTCGTCGGCGCCCTCGGCCCGGCCGCCGGTCAGCACCTCCACGACCTGGCGTGGGCACGCGACCCCCGACCGGTCGAGCCCGACCGCGCCGTCAAGTCGGTCAGCCAGGAGGAGACCTACGCGTCCGACCTCTTCGATCGCCGCGACGTCGAGCGCGAGGCGGTGCGCCTCGCCGACGGGGTGGGGAACCGCCTGCGGCGCGCCGGGTTGTCCGGCCGGACGGTGACGGTGAAGGTCCGCTATCACGACTTCGCGACCATCACCCGGGCCGAGACCGTGACCCGCCCGATCGCCGCGGGCGTCGCCATCGCGCGGGTGGCGACCGCGCTGCTCGCCGGCGTCGATCTCGCGCCCGGCGTCCGGCTCCTCGGCGTCGGCGTCTCGAACCTGTCACACGGCGAGCCCGAGCAGCTCAGCCTCGCGTCGGTCGAGGGTGCGGTCGGCGACGAGCCCGGCGCCGGCGGGCCGGGGGGCGTGACGGACGGCTGGGAGCGGGCGACCGGCGCGGTCGACCGGATCCGCGCCCGGTTCGGGGACGCGGCGGTCGGGCCGGCGGCGATGATCGGCCCGGACGGGCTGCGTCGGCGGCGCAGCGGCCAGTGGGGGCCGGGGGCCCCGGGGTCGTCAGGCCCCGCGGGGTCCCAGGAGTCGTCCGGGTCTGCGGGTTCCCGGGGGTCGTCAGGCCCGGAGGGGTCCCAGGAGTCGTCAGGGTCCGCGGGCCCCCAGGGGTCGTCAGACACCGCGGGGTCCCGGGAGTCGTCGGGGTCCGCGGCCCCTCCGGCGTCCTCAGGGGGACAGCCCGGCGGCCGATGAACCGACCAGCGCGTTGTCGAGGCGCGGCGGGCGTGCGAAGATGACAGGTACAAGCAGGCCCCGGTAGTGCCGCTGCCGTGGCGAAAGGCGAAGAGCGTGCCCCTTTCTCCGGAAGAGCAGAAGATCCTCCAGGAGATCGAGAAGAGCTTCTACGAGCACGACCCGCAGTTCTCGCGCAAGGTCAGCGAGAGCACGATCTACCGGGTCGCCGGGCGCAACCTCAAGTGGCTCGCGATCGGGTTCGTCGCGGCGTTCGCGTTCACGATCTGGTCGTTCACCCAGTCGCTCGCCTTCGGCGTGCTCGGCTTCCTGGTCATGCTGGCGTGCGCATTCTTCTTCGAGCGCAACCTGCGCAAGCTCGGCCGGGCCGGGTGGCAGAGCCTGACCAGCAGCATGCGGTCGGGCGGGCTGGGTGGGTCGGTCGGTCGCGCCGGCAAGCGGGTGCGCGACCGGTTCAAGCGCGAGGGCTGACCTCCTCCAGCGGTTCGAGCCGCAGCTCACCGCGACGCGCTCTCCCCGCGTCGGCCCGGGCCTCGGTGCGCGCCGCCATCGCCGCCTCGAGCACCGGCCGCGGGTCCCACCGGCGGCCGAGCTCCGACCACCACCGCCGCGACGCGCGCGCGGCTGCGGCGATCTCCCGCTCGGCCGCCTCGGCGGCGGCGACGTCCTCGGGGCTGGGTTCGAGCGGGCTGTAGGCCGCCAGCTCCTCCAGCACGGCCAGACGCTGCACCGCGTCGGCGCAGGCCAGCGCGTCCGACCCGGCGGCGACGCGCGCCGCGAACTCGCTCGGTGTCTCCCATGGGTGGGGGGGCAGACCGGCGCCGGCCAGCGCCTCGCCGGCCAGCGACCACGCGAGGGTGACCTGGCTCGACGCGGTCTTCGCCGCCCGTCGGCGTCGGCGGGTCACGGCCGCCCCCAGCGCGGTGAGCAGTGTCAGCCATGCCAGCGCGGCGACGATCAGGCCGGCCACCACCAGCAGCGCCGGGGTGCGCCAGCGCTGGTGGCCGCCCGCGCCGGTCGTCACCTGCTGGGCGCCGCCGACCGCACGCGGCGTGGTCGGGCTGGTCGTCGCCGACGCGGCGACGCTCGTCGTCGGGCCGGCCTGGGTCGTGGGTGTGGTCGACGTCTCCGCCTGGCCGGGAGCGACGCCGGTGACGGCCTGCGCCGACGGGTCAGGCGACCCTCGGCCCGGCGTCGGCTCGAACGCCACCCAGCCGACGCCGTCGAACCACACCTCGGGCCAGGCATGGGCGTCGGCGTCGCGGACGTGGTAGAGGCCGGACGAGTCGCGGTCGCCCTCGGTGAAGCCGACGGCGACGCGGCTCGGAAGGCCGATCTCGCGCGCGAGGACGGCGAAGGCGGCCGCGAACTGCTGGCAGAACCCGGCGCGCGTCCTGGTCAGGAAGTCGACGAGCGCGTTCTGCGACTGGTCGGCCGGGACGTCGAGGCTGTAGGTGAACGGTGGGCTCCGCAGCCAGTCCTGGAGCATGCGCGCCGCCGCGTACGGGTTCTTCGCCCCGAGGGTGTGCTCCTGGGCGAGCCGCTTCACGACCAGCGGGACGTTGTCGGGCAGCTCGAGGTACTTCTGCAGGTCGGCCCGGGCCGGGTCGGGCCACGCCGCGGCCTGGAGGAGCGCCACGCTCGGGGCCGGAACGTGCGAGGTCACCGTGTAGGTGAGCCCGTCGCTCGTCGGCTTGCTGGTGATGATGCTCGCGGCCGACGCCGAGTAGCTCACGCCGCTGACACCCGTGACCCGCACCGGGCGGTACGCGGCGGGCAGCCACAGGGACTCGAGGGCCGTCACGTGCACGGTGTCCGTCACGGTCTCGGTGGGGCCGGCGTCGGCGGGCAGCGCGTCCGGCGCGGTGTCGGTCAGCGGCAGGTCGTCGTGCGCGGGCCGGTATGTGTCGTCGAGCGACCAGCCGCTGCCGCTGAACGTGCTCAGCGCCGTGATGCGGAGGTAGCCCGGCTGCGAGGTCTGGACGGTGAAGACCTCCTGGTCGCTCAACGCGTGCAGTCGGGACGTCAGGTCGACGAGCGGGCTGAGCGTGTTGCGCCCGCCGCCGCTGCCGCCCGACCCGGAGTGCCGCCAGTCGATCAGGGGGTGCGTGGTCGCACCCGGCAGGTGGGGGGCCAGCGCCGACGCGAGCGAGACCGTCGCGATGGTCATCACACCGCCGACGATCAGGATCGTGGCCGGGCCGCGGCGGCTGCGGCTGGCGAACCACGCCGTCGACGGGCTGTCCACCGCGGCCTGTCGGACGAGCAGGAACACCAGCAGCGCGCCCAGCCAGAGGCCGCCCGCGCCGACGACGACGTGACCCTGCGCCAGCGCGGCGGACAGGACGAAGAGGCTGAACGAGGGCAGCACCGCCTCGGTGGTGGCGCGCATCCGGAACGCGGCCCAGTCGCTCAGATAGGCGGTGAACGCGGCCCCGACCCCACCGGCGATCAGGAAGCCGGGAAGGAGCGTGGTGGGAGCCGACGTCGAGCGGTAGGCGTCGGCGGCGGCCCGCAACGCCGGGCCGAGGGCGTGGTAGGTGCCCCGCCACGGGATGCCGTACGCCGTGGTCTGGCCGACGGCGATCCAGGAGATCGTGAGCGCGCCGACGAGCGCGCACGCCGCGCCCGCGGGCACGACGGGCAGGTTCACCCGCCGGCACAGCCACGCGGTCACGTGGATCGCGATGGCCACAACGGCGACGGGGAGGAAGAACCTCGTCGGGCGGGTGAACAACCGCGCCACGCCGAACACCGCGGCCAGCGTGAGCAGCGTCAGGGCGAGGTTGGTGACCCCGCCGGCGCTGGCGCCCCGCGGCCGGACCGGGGCAGGTGGAGCCGACGGGGGGGCCGGCGGCGACCGCAGTGTCGCGGTCATCCGCGCCAGGAGTGCGAGGCCCTCGCGCCGACCACGGGCCCGACCGCGGCCGTCCACGCCACGGCGAAGGGCCGTCCCGCTTCGACGCGCACCACGCGGAGCCGGGCCGGAACCGCCCGGGGCGCGACGGCCTCGCCCCACGCCGACGGTTCCACGAGCACGAGCATGACGCACGAAAAGCGCGTGGTCAGCGCGACCATCGCGTCGAAATCGGCGGTCGACGCCAGTGCCGTGGTCAGGATCACCAGCGCCCCGCCGCTGCGGGAGCGGCGCAGCCCGGCGAGGACCGGCAGCAGCTCGCCGTCCCCGCGGCGCAGGCCGGCGAGGTGCTCGAGGATGCTCTCGACATGGCCCGATCCGCCGGCCGAGCCCGAATCGGAGCCGGAGGCCGTGAGCACGCGCTGAAGGCCGTCGTGGCGGGCCGACGCCACGGTCAGGCTGGCCGCCGCCGACACGATGATCTCCAGCGCGGGTGGCGGGCAGACCGCGGTCCGGTTGTCGAGGAGCAACGTCGAGCGCGACTGCCACGGCATCTCGTCCTGCCGCATCATCAGGTCGTCGATCTTGGCCGTCGACAACCAGTGCACCTTGCGGAGGTCGTCGCCGCGCACGTACGGCCGGAGCGCGTAGAAGTCCTCGCCTCCGCCGGTGAGCGCGCGCGGGTGGTCCGCACCAGCGAGCGGGTCGTCGCCCTGGCTGCTCGGCGGGGGGGCGACCTGGTCGATCCGGGGATATACGGTCAGGCGGGTGCGGGGCGCGGCCTCGACCGACGCCGCGACGAGGCCGAACGGGTCCGCCAGCGAGACCTCGAGCGGACCGAGATCGAACACGCCACGCCGGTCCGTCGGCAGGCGGTACGCGGCGCGTCCCACCTCGCCCGGCGCGAGCGGCGCCACGAGGAAGCGGGCCCACCGGGTCCCCTCGTCGAAGGGGTCGCGGACCGCGAGCACCGGCGAACGCCGCGACGAGTGGTTGACGAGGCTCAGCTCGACGCGGCTGCTCGTGCCCGCGTGGACACGCGCCGGCAGGACGCGGCGCGTCGCCGTCAACTGGGGTCTCACCAGCTCGACATAGGCGGCGCCAGCGGCCAGGGCCAGCAGCATGCCCGCACCGATCAGGAAGACGTCCTCGAGGCCGAGCAGGCGCCCGGTCCCCATCGACACGATCGCCGCGGCGAGCAGGGCCCAGCCCCGGCCGGTCATCGGACGGGTCCCACCGCCGGGTCCCTCCGGCGGCTGGGTGTGGCCGGCGGCCTCGGGGTCATCCGGCCGCGGCTGCGGCCGGCCGCCGGGGTCATCCTCCGGGCCGGCCCGACGGCACGGGCACGCTCGCGAGCACGTCGCCGAGCACCTGGTCGGGGGTGGAGCCGCCGAGCTCGGCCTCGGGCGTGAGCACGAGGCGGTGCGAGAGCACCGGGCCGGCGAGCGCCTTGATGTCGTCGGGGACGATGTACTCGCGCCCGATCGACGCCGCGTACGCGCGGGCGGCACGCTGCAGCGCGAGCGTCGCCCGTGGTGACACGCCGATCGCCGCGTTCGGGTGGCGCCGCGTGGCCGTGGCCAGGTCGACGAGGTACCCCTTGAGCACCGGCGCCACGTGCACCAACCGGGCGACGCCGACCATCTCGACGATGTCGCTACCGCGCGCGACCGCCCTGACCCGCTCCACGGCCGATGCGCCGGCGTGCACGTCGAGCATCGCCACCTCGGCGGCGCGGTCGGGGTAGCCCATGCCGATCCGCATGAGGAACCGGTCGAGCTGCGACTCGGGGAGCGGATAGGTCCCCTCGTGCTCGATCGGGTTCTGCGTGGCGATCACCATGAACGGGCTCGCCAGGGGATAGGTCGTGGCGTCGACCGTGACCTGGTGCTCCTCCATCGCCTCCAGCAGGGCCGACTGCGTCTTCGGCGACGCTCGGTTGATCTCGTCGCCGAGGACGATGTTGGCGAACACGCCGCCGGGGCGGAAGTCGAAGGTCGCGTTGGCCCGGTTGAAGACCATCACGCCGGTCACGTCCGACGGCAGCAGGTCGGGGGTGAACTGGATCCGGTGGAACGACAGTTCCAGCGACGCCGCGAGCGCTTTGGCCATCGACGTCTTGCCCACGCCGGGCACGTCCTCGATGAGCAGGTGACCCTCGGCCAGAAGGCAGACCAGCGACAGCCGGATCGGCTCGGGCTTGCCCTGGATCGCCTGCTCGATGTTGGCGACGATCGCCTCGAATCGGTCGGCGAACAGCCCGACCTCGCCTGCCACGGATCGTTGTGCGGCCACGCGCGTCCTCCGTCGCATCCGGGTGGGTCGTCCAGCCGGGCCGCGTCGAGCGTACTGCCGCGGACCGCCGTGGACGGCCCCGCCGTGTGTACCGTGCGGCCGGTGACGACGGTCCTGGCGGTCGACGTCGGCGGCACCAAGTTGGCGGTGGCGCGGGTCTCCGACAAGGGCGCCGTGAGCGCCCGTCACACCGGCCCGACGCCGGCCACATCCGACCCGGAGCTGCTGTGGCGGGCGTTGGCCGCGCTGATCTCCGCCGCCCTCGGGGAGGGTCCGGTGGATGCGTGTGGGTGCGGCTGCGGGGGGCCGATGGCACCGGGCGGCGCCCTGGTCTCGCCGCTCAACATCCCGGCGTGGCGCGGGTTCCCCCTGCGCGACCGGCTCGCCGCCGCGGTGGGTGGCCCCGCGTACGTCGACAACGACGCCAAGGCACTCGCCCTCGGCGAGGGGTGGCTGGGCGCGGCGCGCGGTGAGCGGGACTTCCTGGCCATGGTCGTGTCGACGGGCGTCGGTGGGGGGATCGTGCTCGACGGGCGCCTCCTCGACGGCCGGCTCGGCAACGCCGGTCACATCGGTCACGTGATCGTGTGGCCCGACGGCCCGCAGTGCGCGTGCGGGGCGCGGGGATGCCTCGAGGCGGTGGCGTCGGGCCCGGCGATCGCCCGCCGCACCGGCGCGCCGCCGGCCGACGCGCCGCCGGACGTGCGGTCGGCGACCGGCCGCTACGTCGGCATGGCGATCGCCAGCGTGGCCAACCTGCTCGACCTCCCGCTCGCCGTGGTCGCCGGCTCGGTCGCGCTCGGATACGGCGACGACTTCTTCCGGGCCGCGCAGACGGAGGTGGACGCGTCGTGCCGGCTCGAGTACTCCGTCGGGACCCGCGTCCGCGCCGCCGGGCTGGGCGCCGACGGCCCGATCGTCGGCGCGGCGGCGGTGGCGATCCACCACCTGTCCGCCTGACCCCGATCGACCGACGCATCGTCGTGACGGGTGCGCCCGGTACCGTGAGTCCGGTGGACGGACTTCGCCTGCGCGACTGGATCGGCCCGGCCGCCCGGGCCGTGGCCGCCCGCCCCGGGTTGTGGCCCACCGCGCTGCGCCAGGTCGTCGTCATGGCGCGACCGGGTTGGTGGCGCCACCGACCCTGGTTGCCGGTGCCCGACGCCGACTACTTCCGGTTCCGTCTCGTCACCCAGTACGGCGACCCGGACCACGCGCCCGAGCCGCCCGACGTCGTCGCCTATCTCCACTGGTGCCGCGCCTACCGGGCCGTGCTCCGGTGATGCCAGCGCCCGGACCGAGTAGCCTCGCGTGACGATGAGGGTGCCACCAGGCCCGGCTCCGCGGAGGGGCATCGTCCCCGCCGGGGCGTGCGGTCGGTGCGCCACACGGCGCGGACCCCGAAGCTGACGGGGTCGCCGCGTGACCAGAGCGCTCGTTCTCAACGCCAGCTACGAGCCGCTCTGCGTGGTGTCCACGCGGCGGGCGCTGATGCTCGTGCTGGACGGAAAGGCCGAGCAGATAGCCTCGACGGACCGGGCCTTCCGGTCCGAGCGTGAGATCTTCGCCGAGCCGTCGATCGTGCGCCTCTCCTACTACGTCAGGGTGCCCTACCAGGCGCGGATCGCGCTGAACCGGCGCGCCGTGTTCGTCCGCGACGGCCACCGCTGCCAGTACTGCAACGCCCCGGCGGAGAACATCGACCACGTCATCCCCCGCTCGAAGGGCGGGACGCACACATGGGACAACGTGGTCGCCGCCTGCCGTCCGTGCAACGCCCGCAAGATGGACCACCTCCTGCACGAGACCAACATGCGCCTCCGGCGACAGCCCCGCGCCCCCCGCGAGCGGATCTGGATCATCGCCTCCGTCGGTGCGCTGCGTGCCGACTGGGAGCCCTATCTGCGCCCGATGCACGCGCCGTCGCTCTCGGCCTGACCACCGACGGCCCGACCATGGCCTTGACGGGGAATTGACACCGGCCGAGCCGACAGTGACACAATTCACACACGGGTCTGGCGAGGGCGGTTGGGGGGCCGCCCGCGCCGACCTCACCGGCTGGGTTGTGGAGCGCATCGACGGGCCGCCCGCCGAGCTGCACGGTCTCGGCCTGCCCGACCCACCTCGCCGGCTGTTGCGCTGGTGCCGGGCCACCTCCGCCGCCCTGGTCCTCGGCTCCGCCCAACCGGCCGATCACGTCGACGGGGCCGCCGCCTCCGCCGCGGGCCTCGTCGTGGTCCGCCGTCGCACCGGCGGGTCGAGCGTGGTCGTGGGACCGGGGCGGCTGCTGTGGCTCGACGCCGTCCTCCCCGCCGGCGACGTCCTGTGGGACGACGACGTCGGGCTCGCGCCGCTCTGGCTCGGCCGGGCGTGGGCGGCCGCGCTCCTCGCGGTCGGCGTGACCGGGGTGGTCGTGCACACCGGGGCCATGCGGCGCTCGAGGTGGTCGGGAGCCGTGTGCTTCGCCGGCACCGGGCCGGGCGAGGTGGTGACGCCGATGGGGAAGGTGGTGGGGATCAGCCAACGGCGGACGCGGGGCGGCGCCCTGTTCCAGTCGGCCGCGCTCCTCCACTGGGACGCGGCCGAGGCGGTGGGTGCGCTGGCCGTCGATCGCCTCGCGGCGGCTGACGAGCTGCGCGGCGCGGCGGTCGGCCTCGATGCGCTCGCTCCGGGCGTCGCAGCGGCGCGCGTCGAGCGGGCCGTCGAGGCCGCGGTCGGGGCGGTGTCGCGGGATGGAGACGGCTGAGCGCCGGGTGTAGACCGGCGGTGTGGACTTCGCACTCAGCCCAAAGGCGACCGCACTCCGCGAGGAGCTGCTCGATTTCATGGACCGGCACGTGTACCCGGCCGAGTCCGTGTACCACGAGCAGATGGCGGCCTCTGGTGACCCGCACTTCCACCCACCGGTGATCGAGGAGCTCAAGGCTGAGGCCCGCCGGCGGCGCTTGTGGAATCTCTTCCTCCCGCACGAGACGCAGTGGACGGACGGGCTGTCCAACCTCGACTACGCGCCACTTGCCGAGATCACCGGGCATTCGATCGAGCTCGCGCCGGAGGCACTGAACTGCGCCGCGCCCGACACGGGCAACATGGAGTTGCTGACGCTGTTCGGCACCGCGGCGCAGAAGGAGCAGTGGCTGTACCCGCTGCTCGAGGGCGAGATCCGGTCGGCCTATGCGATGACGGAGCCGGCGGTCGCGTCCAGCGACGCGACGAACATCGAGTGCCGCATCGAGCGGCGCGGCGACGACTACGTGATCAACGGCCGGAAGTGGTGGATCTCCGGTGCTGCGTCACACCGCTGCCGCCTCCTCATCGTGATGGGCAAGACCGATCCGTCCGCGCCCCGGTACGTGCAGCAGTCGATGGTGCTCGTACCCATCGACACGCCCGGTGTGACCGTGGTCCGCAATCTGCCCGTCTTCGGCTACGCCGATCGCGAGGGCCACTGCGAGATCGTGTTCGAGGACGTGCGCGTCCCGGTGACCAACCTGCTCGGTGAGGAGGGTGGTGGGTTCGCGATGGCGCAGGCACGCCTCGGGCCCGGCCGCATCCATCACTGCATGCGCTGCATCGGGATCGCCGAGCGGGCGCTCGAGCTGATGTGCCGGCGGGTCGAGTCACGGGTCGCGTTCGGCAAGCGCCTCGCCGAGCAGGGTGTGATCCAGGAGTGGATCGCCGACAGCCGCATCGAGATCGAGCAGGCGCGCCTGCTCACGCTGAAGACGGCGTGGCTGATGGACACGGTCGGCAACAAGGGCGCCGCGATCGAGGTGTCGGCGATCAAGGTCGTGGCGCCCAACATCGCCTTGCGCGTCGTCGACCGGGCGATCCAGGCCCACGGTGGGGGAGGGGTCAGCGACGACTTCCCGCTCGCCGCCATGTGGGCCGGCCTGCGCACCCTCCGCCTGGCCGACGGGCCCGACGAGGTGCACCGCAGGCAGGTCGCCCGTCGTGAGCTCGGTCGCTACGAGGAGCAGCGTCGGGCCTGAACGGCCGCCGCCTTCGCCACCTGGCCGCCGGCGGTGCCGTACCACAGCGGCGTGCTCGTGACCTGAGCCCCGCCCTGGTGACTGCCGCCGCCCGCGTCGTCGCCGCTCCCGCCTGCGCTCCGCTCGTCGCCGCCGTGCCCGTCGTCGCGATCGTCGCCGCTGCCGGCGTGCCCACTCGATCCGCTCTTGCCCGACGTGGTGCCGCCCGACACGGTGCTGGCGGACACGGTGCCGCCTGATCCGCTGCCTCCGGATCCCGATCCACCCGAGCCGGACGCATGTGAGCTGTCGCCTTCCGCGGACCCCTTCGACCCGACGGTTGCACCTGCCCCGAAACCGCCGACGGTTTGGCCGCCGGATCCACCCGAGCCACCGCCGGACGCTCCACCGGACCCGCCGGAGCCGCCGGAGCCGCCGGAGCCGCCGGAGCCGCCTGCCCCACCGGACCCGCCGGACCCACCCGCGCCACCGGACCCACCCG
>Ga0209415_10018109_pt1 | contig 11140 bp, 8 predicted proteins | sample PeaSoiSIISIP2007_FD_187696 | JGI IMG/M metagenome (GOLD analysis project Ga0209415, IMG submission 187696) | Peat soil microbial communities from Weissenstadt, Germany - SII-SIP-2007 (SPAdes) (version 2) | ecosystem: Environmental > Terrestrial > Soil > Wetlands > Peat | place: Germany...
CGAGGGATCGCCACCTTGGCCCCGTACGTTCCCCGCGAGAGGACGCTCGGCGAGGGACGGTCTCCCCGCATCCAGATCGTTTCGGCGTCGAAGTCGAAGCTCAATCCGACGGAACACCCGGTGCCCACGGCCATGCCTCCCCACGCTCCGCGTTCTTCCGGCGGGCCTTCTCCGGCATCCCGGTCAGTTCCTATGCGCCACGCCATGCCGCCCAGCGCTCCGGACGCGTCCGGGCTGGGAGTCCCCGCGGCAGCACCTGTGCTCCGCTGGTGGCTCCGGCTCGGGACGACCGCCGACGTGATCGGATGTCGCAGACCGCATGCCGATAGCGACAGACATCCGGAGGGCATGCCGGGGGACGCCGAAGGGAAACGGGACAGACGCGCGACGTCGCTACCGCGTGATGTTGAGCGGTCCGTCCGGCGTGATCGCGAACGCGTCCTCAAACGCGAGCGCGGCGTCGCGGTACAGCCACACGTACTCGAGGCACGTCACCATCCCTGCCGCGAGCCGCGCCTGGACATTTGGGAGGAAGTAGCACGCCGACACGCTCTGCCGGCCGAGCGCGTGGCCGGTGTCACGCCCGAGCTGCCCCACCGCTGCGCCCGGCGGCAGCAGACCGTGCGCGCGCAGCGTCGGCGCCCGTGCTTCCAGCGCGTCAACCGACGCGCGCCAGATCTCGCCTCCCGTGGTCGACGGCACCAGCCGGGGTCGGACCGCGTCCATGACGTCCTCGAGCACGGCCAACCCGGCGTCGCTGTTCTCGCTGACGGTGAGCGTCCGCGCGATGTCCGAGCAACCGTAGATCTGGCCGTCGGTGTCGCGCAGCATCACGCCCACGTCGACCTTCAAGGAGTCGGACGGCGCGACGCGCCTGTCGGTGGGGAGCCCGGGCAGCAACGTCCGGGACGCAGCGTGCACGATCACGAAGTACGGGGATGGCTGCACCGGGAGCGCGTGCCAGGGCGCGCATTCCGCGACGCCCTCCCAGATCCACGCCGCGACGTCCCGCTCCGTCACGGCGTCGTTGCGCTCACGCCCGGCGTTCAACCGGGTGCACGCGCGCTCGATCCCGTGGAGCGCCGAGACGGCCGCGAGCAGATACCCCGCGAGAGAGTTCCCCGCCCGGCGGTCCATCCACGTGCGCACGATCGCCGAAGCCGGCGCCAGCGGGACTCGATCGCGCAGGGCGAGCCACGTTCCGACGTCGAGGCTTCCCTCCTCATAGCCGAGCGCCGCGCCGGGGGCGAGCGCACGCAGCGCATCTCCCAGGGACGCGTACCGCATACTTCCAGACGAGCGTCCCTCCGTGTCGATCGCCCAACCGCAGCCGCCGGCGTACAGTGCCAGTGGCGGGTGTGCGTCCCCGCAGAGCTCACCGATCCCCAGGCTCGACGAGAGCAGCGCGCCGTCGAGCCGCGCGCCGGCCAGGAGCGCGTCCAACGACGGGATCGCGTCGTCCTCGGGTACCCCGAGCCAGTGAGCCAGCGCCAGGCCGTCGCGCAGGGCCGCCGCGGCAGGACGGGCCGCTTCCGCAAGCACCGGCGCGTGGCGGTGTCGGCTCCGCGCGGCGCCCATGAGGTCGAGGGGGCAGACCGCCACCGGCGCCGGGCGCCGCGCCCTCACCGCCGTCTCGAGCTGGCCGAGGTCAGCGTAGAGCGCGGCCGGGAGCGCGGGATCCAGGTGGACGCGTCGACCGTCCAGCTCGCGCGCGACGGCGTCGGCGAGCGTCGGGGCGACGCCGGGCGCCGGACCATCCCAGGTGAAGTACGGCGTGTGGTAGGTCACCGGTGCAAGGTCGTATCCCGTGAGGTTTGGAGCCTCCATGTGGCGGACGAGCAACCGTGGCCCCCCGGCGTCGGAGAGCACCAAGGGCAGGGCAAGTTGCGGGGCGTCGAGCAGGATCTTCGGCAACAGCAACCGGTCGAGCCATACACGCCCGCCCACCGCCTCCAGAGCGGCCGGTGTGTTCGACAGGAGCGGCGCGGTCACGGCGAACCGGCGGCGCGGCGGTCGACGCTGGCGAAGACCTCTTCCAGGACGCTGCACCCGAGGTCGAGGTCGGCGTCGGCTGCGACGAGCGGCGGCGCTAAGCGGACGACGTTGTCATCCACGCCCGCCTTGATCAGGAGGAGACGCCGCGCCATCGCCTCGTCGAGGAGCGCGCGCGTGCGCCCGGCGTCGGGCGCGCGTGACGCCGGGTCGCCGACGATCTCAAACGCCACCAGCGCCCCGAGGGCCCGGACATCGCCGATCCACGGGTACCGCTCCTGCGATGCCCGAAGCCTCGAGGCCAGCCGCTCACCGATGCGCACGGCCCGCTCGGCCAGCCGATCCTCCTCGATGACGTCGAGCGTGGCGAGCGCCGCCGCGCAGCTGAGGGGATTGCCGACGAACGTCCCCGCCACGCCGCCGGGCGGCACGCGGTCCATCAACGCCGCGTGCCCGACGACGCCGGAGAGAGGCAGGCCGCTGGCCAGCGACCCGCCGACGACGATCAGATCGGCGATGACCCCGGCGTGCTCGTGCGCGAAGAACCGGCCCGAACGGGCGCACCCGGTCTGGACCTCGTCGACGATGAACAGCATGCCGTGCTCGTCGCAGATGTCCCGGAGGCCGCGAAGCCACCCGTGCGGCGGGACCACGAACCCCCCCTCGCACTGGAGGGCCTCAACGACGACGGCCGCGACCCGATCCGGCTGCACGTGCGTTAGGAACATGCGCCGGAGGGAGGCAAGGCACGCCGCGCCGTGCGCCTCAGGGTCCGTGGCACCGGCCCGGTAGGGGTACGGATACGGCGCGCGGTACACTTCCGGCAGGAACGGTCCGATGTCGATTTTGTACGGGTCCACTCGGCTGCTGAGGGTGAGGGCCATGTAGGTGCGTCCGTGAAACGCGCCGTCGAACGCGATGAGCGCGTGCCGGCCCGTGGCGTGGCGGGCGATCTTCACCGCGTTCTCGACCGCTTCCGCCCCTGAGTTGAAGAACACCGCCTTGCGCGGCACCGCGCCGGGCGCGTACGCGCCGAGCCGCCGCGCCAACTCCGGGTACGATCGATAGGGCAGGATGCCGAAATCGGTATGCAGGAACCGCGCGGCCTGCGCTTGGATCGCCGCGACGACGCGGGGATGGGCGTGTCCGAGGTTGAGGGCGCCGAGCCCGCCCGCCCAGTCGCGCCACACGGCGCCGCTCTCGTCCTCGAACATGTCCCCTTGCCCCCGGACGATCGCCGCCGGCGCCCACACCTTCACTCCCCGGCACACGTGGCGGGCGATCAGGTCGTGCGTGCTTGTCGGGGCCATCATGCCCACCACACGCGGTCCAGCTTGGTCATCACTTCCGCGCCCCCTTCAGTGACCAACACGGTGTCCTCGATCCGACAGCCCCCGACCGGGGTCCGGTAGAGACCCGGTTCGATCGTCAGCACCATCCCTGCGGCAAGCGGCGTTCGATCGGCCAGACCCAGGATCGGCGGCTCGTCGTTGGCGACGCCGATCCCGTGGCCGACGTACGTGCCCGGTCCCCCGAAGTCCACGGTGAAGTGCGCGGACAGACGCTCCCGCGCCGCAATCGCGCCAGCGACATCGCCGATCTCGCACGCGGGCACCCCCGGCCGCACCGCGGCGATCGCCGCCTCGAGCATTTCCAGGCTGACGTCGAGCAGCCGCCGCTGCGGGGGAGACGCCGGCCCCACGACGGTCGACCGGCAGATGTCGATCAGGTATCCGTCCGCCCGGCCGTTGATCTCCATGTGCACCAGATCGCCGGCCTCCACCCTCCGGTCGGAGACGGGCGGGTAGGCGAGCGGCTCGCCGGAACGGACGACGCCGGACTGGCACGTCGCCAGGCCCACGTCGGCGCCCGCCTCTCGCAGCTCGCGGACGATCAGCGCGGCGACCTCCGACTCCGCGATCCCGGGCCGCAGGGACCGGCGCACCCGCTCTCCCGCCAGGTCCGCCATCGCGCAGCCGCGGCGCAGGCAGTCGAGCTCATACGCGCTCTTGCGGCTGCGGAGCGTCATCACGACGTCGTCGGCCGGCACCCAGCGCGCGCCGGGCAGCGCCTGCCGGATCTCCCGATCCAGGAGCACGCTCAGGATGTCGTCTCCGACGAGCGCGACCGCCGCGCGCTCCAGCCCGGCGTCCCGGAGCGTCGCCCCGACGAGTCGGGGCAGATCGGTGTCCGCGCGCACCTCGGCCGTCCAGCCGCCCTCGTAGAAGGGCGTGGTCACCATCAGCACGGGTGGACGGTCAAGCGGCAGCAACACCGCCGCGTACCCTCGGCCGCGCAGGCGGGCGCGCGTGACGTGGCCCGCCATCCCGGGCCGGTGCCCGGCCAGGTACAGCACGTCGCCGGGCCGGTCCGCGCGGCTGAACGCCAGCAGCGCGTCGCCCCCGCGGCGTGCCGTCTCGGCGCGACACGCGCGCCACCGACGCTCCACGTCGCTCCGCAGCGGCTCCGGCACGTCGCGCCGGAGTCCGGTCACGCCCCGACCTCCGCGAGGGCGGCGCGCAGGATGCGCACGGCGTCGCGCAGGCCGTCCGCGACCTGGTTGCGGTGCCGCGCGAGCTGCGTGCGCCACAGTTCGTACGGCTCGCCGTCGAGCGTCGGCAGGGCGCGCGCCATGTCGAGCATGGGGAACGCGCGGCGGAGCGCCGTGAGCCCGTAGGGGTCCTGGCTCCAGCGCCCCGACACCGTCCGGCGGATCGGCGTGAGGATCCGGCTCAACCGCCGCAGCGCGGCGTCGATCCGCGCCGCGACGTCGTCCGGGACCGGCCGCGCGGCGGCCGCGTCGAGGCGCGCGGCGAGCTCCGCCACGTCGGCGGCGCGGGCGCGCGGTTCGGCGAGGTCGAGGTGCCCGCGCGCCGCGGCGGCGAGCTCACCGAGCTCGTCGGCCATGCGCGCGCCCAGCGAGGCGAACTCGAAGGGTAGGATCCTCGAGGTCGCGATGTCCGCCGCGTACGCAAGGTAGACGCGCAGGCTCTCCGCGAACAGCCGCCGGTCGACCTTGTCGATGGTGTCCTCGTCGGTGTGGTTCCACCAGCCGAGCGTCGCCCCGTGCCACGCCGCGATCTGTTCGCGGTCGTGCTCGAACCGCGCCGACAGCGACGGTACGCCGACCCCGAAGAACGACTGGTCGCCGGTGCGGGCGAGCGGCACCTGCGTCCGCGGCACCGCGAGGTGCGCCTGTTCCACGCCGTGATGCCAGCGCACGATCTCGTCCGAGCTCTGCGTCCCCCACCGCGTGGCCCCGACCATGCCGACCGTGTCGAGGTTCAGGTAGAGCGCCGCGCCGGCGTCCAGCTCGTCCCAGCAGTGGTCGATGTACCAGCTCGAGCCCTCCATGTCGCCGATCTCGTGGCCCGTCCAGAAGACAAACCGGACCCCCCGCAGGAGTTCGCCGCGGTGCGCGGCCAGGACGCGCGCCAGCTCGAGGGTCGCCGCGTTCCCGGTCGCGTTGTCGCTGACCCCGGGACGCCACGCGTCGTAGTGGCCGCCGACCAGCAGAAACGTCTCCCCGGCGTCGAGGCGTCCTTCCGGCAGCGGCAGCCGCGTCCACTCGCGCGTCGCCCGTGCCACGAGGCGCACGCGCACGGCGCCCCGCGCCGCAAGCGCCCGCAGCCGCTCGCCGTCGCGGCGGGCGATCCCGAGCGCGGGGATCTGCGGGATCTCCCCCATCAACGCCGGCGTCGGGTTGCCCCAGACGCCTTTGATCGCGCGCCACGTGATCAACGGGCTGTCCGGGTCCCCCCAGTTCACGAGGATCAGCGCGCGGGCGCCGTGCCGGGCCGCCAGGCGGCCCTTCTCGGGCGTCGGCGGCGCGTACGACACGTCGGCCATGACGATCTTGCCGGCGGCGTCGCACGCCGCGTACTCCTCCTCGCCTCCCGCCCCGACCGGCAGCAGGTCGCCCTCCACCCCCCCGGGCGGCGTCGGCAGAATGTGCGCGCACGGCGCGCAGCGGATCGGCTCGTCGAGCGGGGCCAGCACGCGCAGGCTGCCTTCGACGGGCACGCTCGCGTAGGCGGGGAACTCGTGCACCCTACTCGCGACCCCGGCGGCGGCGAGCGTCTCGCGAAAGTACTCGGCCGCCCGTCGCTCGTCGGCCGTGCCGTTGATCCGCTCCGGGGCGTGCTCGGTGAGCCACTCCACGTCTCGCCACGCCCGCTCGGGCGCGAGGTCACGCTCCCACGTCGCCATCGCCGTCCCCTCCCGTCTGCGGCCGCTCACGGCCGCAGCCTCACGTCGAGCGCGTCCCGCAGCCCGTCGCCCAGCAGGTTAAACGCCATCGTCGTCACGAGGATCGCCAGGCCCGGGACGGCCACCAGCGTCGGGTCGATGCGCATGTGCACGCGACTGTCGGACAGCATCGTCCCCCACTCGGCCACCGGCGGCTGCGCGCCCAGTCCGAGGAACCCGAGGCCGGCCGCGGTCTGGATCGCCGTGGCGACCAGCAGCGTCGCCTGGACGACCAGCACCCCGAGGCTGTTGGGGAGCAGATGCCGCAGCACGATGCGCGCGTCCCCCACACCGATCGCCTGCGCCGCCTCGACGTACGTCTCGGCGCGGAGCGACAGGACGGCCGCGCGCGCGATCCGGGCGAACGGCGGCACCGCGGAGACGCCCACCGCGATCATCACGTTGAACACGCCGGGGCCCAGCGCCGCCACGATCGCCAGCGCCAGCAGGATCGACGGAAACGCCATCAACGTATCCACGATCCGCATCAGCACGTCGTCCAGCGGGGGCCCGTACCAGCCCCCCGCGACGCCCATCGCGGTGCCCACGCCGAACGCGATCGCCAGCACCACGACCGCGATCAGCAGGGAGGTCCGCGCCCCGTAGACGATCCGGCTGAGGACGTCGCGTCCGAGTTCGTCGGTGCCGAGGAGATGGGCGTGCGACGGCGGTTGGACGACCGCGGTGAGGTCCTGCGCCGTGGGGTCGTACGGGGCGAGCCACGGCGCGCAGAGCGCAACGGCGATCACCATCAGCGCGAGCGCGCCGCCGGGGATCGCGAGCTTGTTCCGCCGGAAGCGCCGCCACATCGGCCTACTGGTACCGGATGCGCGGGTCGGCCACGGCGTACAGGATGTCCGTGGCCAGGTTCAGCAGGATGAGCGTCACGGCGATGAGCAGGATCCCGCCCTGCACCACCGGGAAATCGCGGCGCTGGATCGCCTCCACCAGCAGCCGCCCGAGACCGGGCCAGACAAACACCGTCTCCGTCAGGACCGCGCCCCCCAACAGGTATCCGAACTGCAGCGCGGCGACGGTCACGATCGGCACCGCGCTCGAGCGCAGCACGTGCCGCCAGAGGACCCGCCGGGCGCTGAGGCCTTTCGCCAGGGCGGTGCGCACGTAGTCGCGGCCCAGGATCTCGAGCACGCTGCTCCGCGTGATCCTAGAGATCAACGCGGCGGCGTTGAGCCCGAGCGCCAGCGCCGGCAGCACGTACGTCTCCGGCCCCGCCATCCCGGTCGCGGGGACCCATCCTAGGTTGAGCGCAAACCACAGCATGAACAGCAGCCCGAGCCAGAAGATCGGCACGGAGACGCCGGCGATCGCGAACAGCGAGAGCGCCAGGTCCCAGACCGTCCCCCGCCGGACGGCCGCGACCACGCCGGCGGTCAGGCCGAGCGCGAGCGCCACGAGCATCGCCGCGACCGCCAGCCGCAGCGTGTTGCCGAACCGGTCCAGCAGCTCCGGGAGCACCGCCTGACGCGTGAGCAGCGAGCGCCCGAGGTCCGCGTGGCTGGTGCGCGCCAGCCAGTCCGCGTACTGCAAAGGGAGGGGCGCGTTGAGGCCGAGCTGCTGGCGGAGCTGCGCGATGTCCGCCCCCGCCGCGCCGGGTCCGGCGATCACTTCCGCCGGATCCCCCGGGATCAAGTGGATGAGCAGAAACGCGACCAGCGAGACGCCGAACAGCACCGGCACCAACGTCGCGAACCGCCGGACGACAAACCGCGTCACTGGCCGATCCCTCCGGCTACTTCGCCGCGATCCACGCCTTCCGGAAGTCGATCGCCTCGTAGGGCAGCACGGCGAACCCGTGCACGTCGCTGCGGGTGCCGATCGCCTGCTTGTAGTTGAACAGGAACAGCCACGGCGCATCGTCCACGACGAGCTGCTGGACCTCCGTGTAGATCGGCTGCCGCGTCCGGGGATCCACGGTGCGGTCGCCCTGGGCGATCAGTTCGTCCACCCGGGGGTTCCTGTAGAACATCGTGTTCCACCCGGTCGGCGGCCACTGGCTGCTCGCGAACACCGTCCGCGAGACGTAGCCGATCTCTCCCGTCACCGACTCCCACGCCAGCAGGTACATCTGGGTGGTGTTCTGGTCCGCGGGCCTCCGGAGCAGGGTCAGGTACTGGGCCCAGTCGATCACCTGCACGCGCGCCCGCACGCCGGCCTGGGCGAGCTGACCCTGGACGGCCACCGCGGTCTCCTTGTCCAGGGGATACCGGCCCTGCGGAGTCCAGATCGTCGTGTCGAAGCCGTTCGGAAAGCCGGCCTCGGCGAGGAGCTGCTTGGCCTTCTTCACGTCGTACGGGTAGAGGTGCTGCGACACGTACCCCCACGTGATCGGGGCGACAAACGACTCCGACGGCGTGCCGAGCCCGTCCAGCAGGCCGCCGACGAGCCCGCGGCGGTTCACGGCGTAGTTGAGGGCCTGGCGCACCCGCTTGTCGCTCAGCGGCGGCTTCGACACGTTCATGCCGATGTGCGCGACGCGGTTGCCGTCCTTGATGACGATCGTCAGCGCGGGGTTCTGCTTGAGGCGCAGCGCCTCCCGGGGCGGCACGTTGAGGATCACCTGCGCCTGGTTGCTCTCCAGCTGCGCCACCCGCGTCGCATCCTCGGAGACGGCCGTGAACACGAGCTTGGCCAGGGCGGGGCGGCCTCCCCAGTACCCGTCGAACCGCACGAGGGTGATGCTCTGCCCGGGAACCTGGCTGTCGAACCGGTAGGGCCCCGTGCCCACCGGGTGCGAGGCGATGTCCTTGCCGTACTTGGCGAGCGCCGGCGGACTGATCGCCGCGCCGCCGTCGTACGCCAGGTGCTGCAGCATCGGTCCGAACGGCGCGTCCGTGACCAGCCGCAGCGTGGACGCGTCGACCGCGTCCGCCGTCTGGATCATCACGAAGTAGTTGCGCATCGGCAGGGCTTCCTTCGGATCGCGCACCCGGTCGAGGCTCCGCTTCATCGCCGCGGCGTCGAACGGGGTCCCGTCCTGAAACCGGACGCCGCCCCGCAGGTGGAACGTCCATGTCCGGCCGTCGGCCGACACGCTCCAGCTCGTCGCCAGCGCCGGCTCCACCTCCCCGCGGTCGTTCATGCTCACGAGGCCTTCGTAGATGCTGTGACGCACGGTGACTGCGGGCGTCCCGGCGCTGACCGCCGGGTCGAGCGTCGGCACGTCCACGCCCTGCGCCACGGTGAGGGTGGCGTTGTAGTCGACCGGCGGCGGCGCCGCGCCGATCGGCACCGCCGCCGTGGCGAACACGCACACCACGGTCCACACGACTCCAGCGATGCGACCCCCCCATGCTCTGCTCGCGGTCATCGTCCTCGTCCTCCCCTCTGGGCCGGCGCGTGCCGTCCGGCCGATGCCTTGGCGGCCATCCCCGCGCGGGGCGCCGCGACAACGTGGACCTTTGAGCCGAGTGCGGCCGAGATCTGCGCGCCGGCCCGGACGACCTCGCGGATCCGCCGCGGCAGCGCGCGGTCGTCGAATCGGTTACTCGGGCCAGAGAGACTGAGCCCGGCGACGACCGCGCCGGTGTCGTCGCGCACGGGCACCCCGATCCCCGTCGCGCCGTCGTCGAGTTCCTCCCGGCTGAGCGCATGGCCGTCGCGGCGGATCTGCGCGAGGTGGGCGCGGAGTCTTTCCGGATCGGTGATCGTTCGCGGGGTGTACCGCGGCAGGCCCGCCCGGATCAGCGCCTCGACCTCCTCAGCCGGCGCCCACGCCAGCAGCACCTTCGTGGACGCGCCGCCGTGGAGCGGCATGCGCGCGCCGATCCTCGTGTACAGACGCAGGTTCCGAGGCGAGTCCACCCCCTCGATCACGACGCCTTCCCACCCGTCCCGCACGGCGAGGTAGACGCTCTCGCCGGTGGTTTTGCTCAGCGCCTGCATGAACCCGAGCGCGACCTGCCGGAGATTGAGCCCCTGGCGCACCCGCTCCCCGAGATCGAGGAGGCGGAGCCCGAGCTGATACCGGCGCCGGTCCGACGGGAGCGGCTGCACGAGCCCCTTGGCCCCAAGCGCAGCAAGGAGGCGGTACACGTTCGCGCGGGGGCAGCCGAGCCGGCGCGACAGCTCCAAGACCGAGCATCCTGCGACGTGGGCATCCGCGATCGCGAACAGCACGTCGGCGGCCCGCTCCACGGTGTGCGCGGTAGCCTGATTTGTCCGAATAGTAGTCAGGGTGTTCATTATTGTGAATTAATGCTATACCAAAATTGTCAGTTCCTGCTTTCGCGAGAGCTCGTCGTGGCGGCTGCGCCGGCGACGTCGGTGCGCGAGGGCTCCGAAGCAGCCAGGCCGCACCGAAAGGGGCAGACATTGGGCACGGCGCAGTGGTCGATGGCCGAGGTGGATGTCCTTGTCCGTGAACTGGTGAGGCGAGGCAGCCCGAGCGGACGCGAGGCCGAGGTCGCCGGGTTCATCGCCAACTGGCTCCATGACATCGGAGCAGCCATCCAGGTCATGGAGGTGTCGCCGGGACGGCAGAATGTGGTGGCGCGGGCGAGTCGTGGAGGCGGCACCCACACGCTGTTGCTCTTCGGACATACCGACACGGCACTGCCCACCGAAGGGTGGCGCACGGATCCGTATCGGCCAACACGAGACAATGGGCGCTTGATGGGCCTCGGAGCCGCTGACATGAAGGGCGGGCTAGCGGCCATGATAGCCGCCATAGAAGCCGCGAGGCACAGACGGCTAAAGAGGTCGATCGCCTTCGTCGCCACGGGCGGGGAAGAGATCGGCTACGACGGGCTCAGACCCATGATGGCATCGGGAGGGCTGAAGGGTTTGGCGGCACGCTTCGGCGTGGTCGGGGAGCCGACCGAGATGAGAGTAGTGAGGGCTCACAAGGGCGGCATCATCTGCAAGATAACTTTCCACGGGA
>Ga0209415_10018110_pt1 | contig 11140 bp, 7 predicted proteins | sample PeaSoiSIISIP2007_FD_187696 | JGI IMG/M metagenome (GOLD analysis project Ga0209415, IMG submission 187696) | Peat soil microbial communities from Weissenstadt, Germany - SII-SIP-2007 (SPAdes) (version 2) | ecosystem: Environmental > Terrestrial > Soil > Wetlands > Peat | place: Germany...
TGCGTCTCGGCCCACATGGTCATGTATCCGCCATAGCTGTGCCCGCGAATACCGATGCGCTTGGCGTCGATCGCGTACTCCTTCGACACGGCATCAATACCGGCCATGATGTCGCGGAAATCCCCGCCGCCAAAATCCTTAATGTTGGCTTGCGTGAAAGCCTCGCCTTGTCCGTAGCTGCCGCGCGGGTTCGGACAGAGAACGAAGTATCCCATCGCCGATGCACCCGCGGTGATGCCCTCATCCCAGCGAGACGCGCACGCCCACGACGGTCCACCGTGCACGCTGACCACCAGCGGATAAGTCTTGCTGGGAGTGTAATCCTTGGGGAGCATCAGCCATCCTTGCACTCGCGGGCCACCGTTCATCCAGTGAATATTGCGCATCGCGCCCCATGATGACTGGATGGCGCTGTTCACATGCGTGATCTGCTTCCACTTGCCGATGGGTCCAGCCCACACTTCAGGGGGAGTGCCCGACGATTCGCGCACAACCGCAGTCGCCTTGCCATCGCGAGAGAAGGAGCCGCCCGGTGCCCACGCGTCCGCAATTGCGGCTGCCAGCTCTTCGCCAGTCCACAATGTCTGCACTTCCCCTCCGGCGGCGCTCACTCTCCCAAAGCCTGAATTTCCATCGAAGTTTGCGGAGAAGACGATGTGGTCCTGAGATGTCCAAGCGAGGGCAGACGGAGATGCTTTGAGATTTGGAGTGAGATTCCGTGCCGTGCTGCCGGGGCCGCTGATAGGAACGATAACGATATCGCCCCCGGTGATTCCCTCATCACTCATGAGGCCTTCGATAATCGCAACATTCTTGCCGTCCGGTGAAACGTGCGGATCTTCCATCTGCCACTTGGGTGTGTAAATCTCGCGCATCGCACCAGCTTGTGTGTCGATCTCGTAGAGCCGAGCGACCCACCAATTGGCGTCGCCGGAGCCATGCGCCGCCGTTGCCACCCAGGCCTTTCCGTCGGGAGTCCAGTCGTATTCGTAAACATAGACGTCGGCAGCAGTGACCTGCGCCACCTTGTTCGTGGTCAAATCAATGGTGGTAAGCCGCTGCTCATAGATTTTGTCGTCAACGACGCCCGCCAGCGGAATCATCGGCTCCAGCGGCCCCGCCACCCGTGGGAGCCCCTCAATAAAAAGGATCGCCAGGCGCGCCCCATCGGGAGAAAAACGAGGCGTCTCGACATAGCCTTTCAATTCCGCGCGCTTAGCCGGAGCGCCTTCCTCGAGCGCCAGCGTCCATACTTGGGCCATGGGAGTGTCACCCGGCAAGTCAGCCAGGAATGCAAGTTGTTTGCTATCCGCCGACCATGTGACCTCGCGCAGCGGAAGCTTATCTTCCAAAGAAATCATGCGGAGAGGACCTCCGCTCACCGCGGTCACGGTGAGTTCTGTGCCGATGATGTAGGCAACCTGAGTTCCATCAGGAGAAATCGCAACCTGATCGATCTTTTTCGCGTGCGGCATGGAAGCGAGCACGGCCCCAGCCCGCGAGAGCGAGGCATCTTGAGGTTGGGCCACGAGTGGCGCAGAAAGCAACAAAGCAGCGGAAAGCATAACCGCAGAATCCAGCCAGTACTTGAACCCTGATTTCATGGTCGCTGAGTATATCCGAATTTAATCCGTTCCGGTTACACTCCAACTCCTGTATTAAGATGATGCTCAATGTCCGAACTCAAGGTATTGCTTTCCCGTGAAACCATTGCCCGGAGAGTTGCCGAACTGGGAGAGGAAATTGGGCGTGATTTCCAAGGCCAATCGATCATCTTCGTCGGCGTTCTCAAGGGCGCGGCGATTTTCCTGAGCGATCTTGCGCGCCAGGTTCCGCTCGACACCACCTTCGACTTCATCGGCGTCTCGAGCTACGGAAACCGTCCCATAGCCCAGGACGATCCGGCCGGCCACGCGGCGTGGGATTCCCTCGGCGAAGTCCGTTTGACCAAAGACATGGATCAGTCGCTGGCGGACCGCAATGTAATTCTGGTCGAAGACATTCTCGACACCGGCCTGACGGTGAACTACATTTCGAAGCTCCTGCAGGCGCATCAGCCAAAGTCGCTGCGCATCGCCGCGCTGCTCGACAAGCCTTCACGCCGCAAGCAGCCCGTCGAGGCGCATTACATAGGTTTCACCATTCCCGATGCCTACGTGGTCGGCTACGGCATGGACTACGCAGAACGCTATCGCAATCTTCCGGATATCTGCGTGCTGGAGAATTTGTAATTTGCGATTTCTAAACGGTGGTTTTGATTCTTAAATTACCAATTTCAAATCACCAATTACAAATTATTCGGCTGTTATGATGAAGCCTGTGAAAACGACCGCCTCGCAAACGGAACGCGCCTCCGAGGTGGAACCTCTCCTGCTCGAAGTGGCCGACGTGGTCAACACCACGCTCGACCTCGAAACCTCGTTGCGGCGGGTAGCGGAATTGGTGCGCAAGGTCATTGACTACGAAATCTTTGCGATCCTTTTGCTCAACGAACCGCTTCAGGAATTGTATGTTCGCTTCCACGTAGGTTATCCGCCGGGAATCGCCGACCGGCTGCGCGTGAAGGTAGGCCAGGGAGTCACCGGACGCGCCGCCGAAACCCGCCAAGCCGTGCTGGTCGCCGATGCCACGAAGGATGATTTCTTTATCGATGCCCTGCCCAACGTGCACTCGGAACTCGCGATCCCGCTCATCGTGAAGAACCGAGTGATCGGCGTGATCGACCTGGAAGCGCGCGAAAAAGGTTACTTCACCGAAGAGCACAAACGCCTGCTGACGCTGATCGCGTCGCGCATGGCGGTGGGCATCGAGAACGCGCGACTGCACACGCGCATGGCACGCCAGGCCCGCACGCTGCTGTTGCTGAACGAGATTGCCCGCGAACTCACGTCGATTCTGAACCTCGACGAACTGCTCAAACGCATCGCCGCGTTGCTCAACCGGCTGATCGAGTACCAGATGTTCAGCATTCTGCTGCTGGATCAGACGGGAGAGAAACTACAGCACCGGTTCTCGCAGCGCCTGGAGGAAAGACTGCACTTGAAGCACGACATCCCGCTGGGCCGCGGCGTGGTCGGATACGCCGCCCAGGCCAAGGAAGCGGTTTTGGTGCCCGACGTTGCCAAGAGTGACCGCTACATCGCGGTGAATCCGGAAACCCGCTCGGAGCTGGCGGTTCCGCTGATCTACCAGGAAAAGGTAATCGGAGTGCTCGATCTTGAGCACACGCGCCGCGGCTATTTCACCGAGGATCACAAGCGCACTCTGACCACGCTAGCGGCGCAACTGGCCATCGCCATTGAAAACGCGCGCCTGTATGAACAGATTGCCCGGCAAGAGCAGCGGCTGGAGCACGATCTGGCGCTGGCGCGTGAGCTGCAGTTTCGCTTGCTCCCGCATGCGCCTCCGAAAATGCAGCATCTCGACGTCGAAGCCAAGTTTGTTCCCGCCCGCGCCATCGGCGGCGATCTCTATGACTTCCTTCCCTATTCGCTGTCGCGCCTCGGGATCGCCATTGGAGACGTGAGCGGCAAAGGCGCGCCGGCGGCGATCTATGCCGCGCTGGTCAGCGGCATTCTGCGTTCCCACGCGCCGATTGAGCCCGGTCCGGCAGAGATGCTTTCCGCAGTCAACTTGTCGCTGGCGGAGCGCCGGATTGCGGCGCAATTTGTGTCCATCATTTACGTCGTGTGGGACGACGAGAAGCGCACGCTGCTGGTGGCAAATTCGGGCTTGCCCCGGCCCATCTATTGTCATGATGGCAAAATTGAGTTCATCGAAGCGACGGGTCTGCCCCTCGGCCTCTTCGACGAAGCCGACTACGACGAATTCAGTTTCAAGGCTAAGCCCGGCGATCTGTTTGTGTTCCTCAGTGACGGCATTCTCGATGCCCGCAATCGCCACGGTCAGTCGTTCGGACAGGAGCGCGTGGAAGCCATCGTCGCCGGCTGCGCCACGAAATCGGCGGACTGCGTGGTCAGTGAAATCTTCAAGGCGGTCACAGAGTTTGCCGCGGGCGTCGATGCCTTCGACGATCAGACCGTGGTAGCCATCAAAGTCAAAGCAGGACCGGGCAGACGCAAGTGAAGCACGCGCCCGCATCGCGAGTATTACGTCCTCCCGCCTTTGGGTATCATGGCGCCCCTTCCGGATCGCCCGCAAGCGAACTCTACTGCGAGACGGCATCCCTGGAAAGCCTTGCAGCGCGTCACGGAACTCCGCTCTACGTCTATTCCGCGGCAATGATCCGGGCCCGGCTGCGAGCTTTCGCGCACGCTTTTCAATCCAATCCGCACACGCTGTGCTATTCCGTCAAAGCCAATTCGACGCTTGCAATTCTACGATTGGTGGCGGGCGAGGGCGCTGGATTCGACGTGGTTTCCGGCGGAGAATTACAGCGAGTTCTGCGCTCCAACCGCAAGTCTGCCAGCAAAGTCGTGTTCTCCGGAGTGGGCAAAACTGCCACCGAAATGGAACTAGCCCTGCGCTCCGGGATACTTCTGTTCAACATCGAAAGCGCTTCGGAGTTAACCCTCCTCGCAGCCACCGCTTCACGATTGAAAAGACAAGCGCCGGTAGCGGTGCGGGTCAATCCGGATGTTTCGGCGAAAACTCATCCCTATATTTCAACCGGACTGCATCAACACAAATTCGGCGTCCCGATTCCCGAGGCGCTGACGCTCTATGCCGAGGCCGCGCAGCAGCCCTATCTGAAAGTGGCTGGAGTGAGTGTCCACATCGGCTCGCAGATTACCGATGTTAGTACATTTCAAGAGGCGCTCGAACGCGTGGCCGATCTGGTGCGCGAACTGCGCCGTCAGGGACACGAGATTCGCTACATCGATGCCGGCGGTGGCTTGGGAATTTCGTACGAGGGGGCGCAAGAGAATTTCAAGAAGCAAATTGCGGCATACGCCAAAGCAGTGCTAGGTCCGTTGCGGAGACTAAAGCTGCACTTGCTGCTCGAGCCGGGGCGTTCCATCGTGGGCCCGGCGGGCGTATTGCTGGCCCGCGTCCTCTACCGTAAAACGAATGATCACAAACGCTTCCTGATCGTCGATGCAGCAATGAACGATCTGCTGCGTCCTTCCCTCTACGGCGCGTATCACGAGATTGTTCCGGTGCATCGTAAGTCACAACGAACAGAAATTACCGACATAGTTGGCCCCATCTGCGAGACGGGCGACTTCTTTGCGCGCAAAAGAAAACTTCCCGTAGTCAACGAGGGAGACCTGCTTGCCATTCTCGATGTAGGCGCGTATAGCGCAGTGCTGGGTTCAAACTACAACACGCGGGGCCGGGCAGCGGAGGTGTTGGTGGATGGTGCGAAGGCGAAAGTGATACGGCGGCGCGAGAGCTTCGAGGATCAGATGAGGATGGAGGATTTTAACGGGAAAGCCGGGCCTTCAGCCCGGCCGGACGGGCGAGGACGCCCGTCACTCCACGAATTTGTCACAGCGACTCCAAAAAATTAGTCACTGCCCTTAGCACCGGCTCCGGCTGCTGAATGAACAGCGCGTGTCCCAGGTTCTGAAACTTGACATGCGCGTGATGCGGCAACAAGCGCGTGGCCAGCGCCACATCCGCGTCAGACATCAAGCCGCCTAACTCTGTGGCGCCCTGCAAAAGCAGCGTTGGACAAGTAATCCCGCGCAGCACCGTCTCGCCGTCCCACCCCGCGATCGATGATCCATCGAGCGTCATATCGTAAGTATCAGGGTCGGCCTGCTGCACACACCGCGCCCAAGCCAGCAGATAAGCTTCATCGTTCCCAGGAAATTCGCGAATCGCAACCAGCCTGCCGCTTGGAGCCGGCAACACGATGCTGCCAATACCCTCCGCAATCTGCTCGATTGATCCCCCGCGCCGCGCCAGATCGCGCAATCCCGTGAACAGCGCCGTATACATCGGATTGCGAAGCTGCCGCGGGACGATAATGTTGTCGCCAAGAATCAGCGCCCGCACTAATTCCGGATGATGCGAAGCAACCCACATACCCACCATTCCCCCGAGCGAATGCCCAAAAAGCACAGCGGGAGCGGAAACGCGCTCACGAAGAAAGCATGCGATGTCTTCCGCATACTGCGGGCCGTGGTATCCGCGAGCTACGTGCGACGACTTGCCATGACCGCGCAGGTCGGGCGCAAAAATATGCCAGCGCAGACTTAGTGCGGGAATCACCGGCAGAAATACCTGCCAGCGCCGCCCGAGCCCATGCACCAGCACGAGCGGCGGTCCCTGGGCGGGGCCTTCGGCATAGTTCAATCGAACCTCACCCGTGTCGAGTACGTGCTCGGCAAGGCCCGAATGGATTTCGTTCAAAATGGCCCCCGCAGCCTGACACTTGAGACCTTGCACCTGACTCTAGCGTTCGCCCCACTTGAGCTTGGTGCCCAGTACCTCGAAGAATGTTTTCTGAAAACGCAACAGCTTGGCTGGATGTTCCGCTTTAACGCAGCGCACTATATCGCCCACTCGCGCGGGCGTGCCGACCTGCCCATCAAAACTCAGATAGGCTTCCTCTTTCCCGGTCTTGACGCGGATCTCGATCTCGACCGTATCGCGCACCACCACCGGACGGTGCGTCAATCCGTGGGGCGAAACCGGTGTAATGAGAAAGGCATCCACATCCGGGTTAAGAATCGGCCCTCCCGCTCCCAGAGAATACGCGGTCGAACCGGTAGGCGTGGCGATGATCAGCGCATCGGCGCGGTAGCTGGAAACGAATTCCGCGTCCACAAAAAGTTCGAAGTGATTCAGGCGCGCAATCGCGCTCTTGCTCACCACCACCTCGTTCAAAGCAACGTGCGTGACGGCAAGCTCACCCTCCCGGATGAGCGAGCCCCGCAGCATGGAGCGGCTGTCCACGATGTATCTTTCCTTCTCGATCGCTTCCAGGGCCGGATACAAATCGGCGATTGCCAGTTCGGTCATGAATCCGAGCGTGCCGAGATTGATGCCCAGGATCAGCGTGCCGGCCTTCGAAACCGAGCGCGCTGCCGAAAGCAAGGTCCCGTCGCCGCCGAACACCAGCGCCAACTCGGGCGAGCACGTGGCCAATTCCCCTCGCGGCATCACATGGGACGCCGAAAAATAGACTGCACTTTCCTCGTCCACGACCACCGCGCGGTTGCGCTGCTGCAGCCACTTCTCCAGTGCAGGCAGTACTTCCGACAGCTCCGGACGCCCCGGTTTCGAAATGATGGCCACGGTCTTCTGGCGGGTTGAGTTTCGGGCAGACCTGGGCCTGTCTTCGGACTTCTCTTTGAACTTGCCGCGAAGCTTGCGTTTGGGCGATGGTTCTGGCATCGGACTCCCGATTGTACAGAATCAGCCCGCAACCGGCGTCGAAAACTCTGCATGGAGCAGGAATTCGCGATTGCCTTCGCCGCCAAGGATGGGAGATTCGATCCATTCGGCGCGTGAGCATCCCAGGTCTGTGAGCGCCGCCTCTACCTTGGACACGGCCGCGAGTTGCGCCGCTTCGTCGCGCACGATCCCGCCTTTTCCCACCAGTTCCCTGCCCGCTTCGAACTGCGGCTTCACGAGCACCACAATCTGCAAACGAAATTTGGGAGTCAAGCCGCGATAGAACGATGCGACGCGAATCACCGCCGGGAGCACCAGGGTTGCAGAGATAAAAGATACGTCCATGGCGATAAAGTCGACCGCCTCGCCGATGTCGGAGGGTTCAAGGTAGCGAGCGTTGGTTTTCTCCAGCAGCCGAATGCGCGGATCGTTGCGCAGCCCGAAATCCATCTGTCCATACCCAGTGTCGACGGCAATCACCCGAGCCGCGCCATGCTGCAGCATACAGTCGCTGAAACCTCCCGTGGAAGCGCCAACGTCCAGACAGACTTTACCCCGCAGATCGATTTGCCAGTGTGCCAGGGCCTTCTCCAACTTAAGCCCGCCCCGGCTGACATAGCGAAGATCGGCTCCCAGCAAGCGCACGTTCGCATCGGCATCAATCGACGCGCCCGCCTTCTCGATCTTCTGCTCGTTGACGAGGACCTTGCCCGCGAGAATGAGCGCTTGCGCGCGCTCGCGCGAAGGCGTCAAGCCTCGCTCTACCAGCAATTTGTCGAGACGAGTCTTCACCGGCAACAATTCATAGCCGAGAGTCAATCCAGCAAGCACCCGATGCAGTGCAGAATGTTGAAGCGATTCGTTAACAGAAGGTTACAAGAGTAAGATCCCAATTTTCCACAAACTTTTCCACCGCGCTGTTGAAAAGTTCGGCAGAGCTGCCGAAGATTGATCGGGTCATCTCGTCATCGGGTGATCGAAATTCACGAACCGAAATCAAAGACGGAGGAGTCTTGTAACTCAGATGACCCGATGGCCCGATGATCCGATCAACTCAGCCCGCAACTTCTTCCAGAGTTTTCTGGTCGATATCGAAGTTGGCGTGCACGTTCTGCACGTCCTCGTTATCTTCGAGCGCTTCCATCAGGCGGATCATCTGTGCCGCCTGCTGCCCTTCCAGCTTGATGTAGGTATCCGGAACCATATTCACGCTCGAGGAGGCGGGCGTAATGCCGGCCTTCTTTACGGCCTCTAACACGGTTTCGTAGGCAGAGGTCTCAGTCAGGATTTCCCAGTTCTCGCCATCGTCCTTCAAATCTTCACCGCCCGCTTCCAGGATGATGTTCATCAGGTCGTCTTCCTTGGCCGCGGACTTCGCAATGATGATGTCGCCCTTCTTGTGGAACATATACGCCACGGCGCCCGCTGCGGCCATGTTGCCATTGTTTTTCCCAAACACGTGCCGAATCTCGCTCACCGTGCGATTGCGGTTGTCGGTCGAAATTTCCGCCAGCAAAGCCACGCCGCCCGGGCCGTAGCCTTCGAGCACAAATTCTTCATAAGTCAGGCCCGGCAGTTCGCCCGTACCGCGCTGAATGGCGCGCTTGATGTTGTCGGCGGGCATGTTCTCCGATTTCGCCGCCAGGATCGCCGTCCGCAGCCGCGGGTTCATGTCGGGATCGCCCCCCGACTTCGCCGCCATCGCGATTTCCTTGATGAGACGGGTAAAGATCTTGCCGCGCTTAGCGTCGAGCGCGCCTTTCTTATGCTTGATAGTTGCCCACTTGGAATGGCCGGACATAGCTCTACCTCGTCTCTTCTCTACGTAATACGAGTACTCGAATTGCGCTGGTTCTCTGTACTTCGGATTCCGCCCGCGAAGGAAATCACAGGATCAGCCTCGACGTAAATCGTTCAGGCGAATGAAGATTATAGCATGGGGCGCGAAGCGGGGGTAAAAGCCGGGGGCTCCACTCATTCACGTTCGTTGCGAATGCGTGGGTAACGTGTCCGCAGCCGCATGATGTACTCTTGGGAGGAATTTGCCATGGCCCCCACCACTCTCGACCGCCAACTCACCGTATTAGAAGCCTGCCGCTACAGATTCGGATCCGGCGAAGCCGCCCGCGTAGTGAAGCTGCTGAGACGGCTAGATGCCTGTCGCTTTCCAGATCCGGCATCGCTAATCCGCTTCCACGAGACGCTGCTTTTCCTGCGCGCCTTTCCGCAAGGGCCGGCCGCAGTTCGCGCCACCGAGAGCATCCTGAATGGTTTCCACAAAAAAATGGAAGCATTACGGCGAGCCGGCGCCGACATGGACGATTTCGACACCTTCGAAGTCTCCGGCATTGCCGGCACCGAGATGGAAGACACGCTCAGCTTTGATGTTGCCAGTTGGCTAATCAGCACGAATCACCTTCCCGGCAAAGTCGAAATTGCCTGGGAAAACTACGACCCCGGACGCGAGTTAGGCACCACCGGCCCGCGCTTCATGCCCTTGCTCGACGACGACTCCTATGTCGAGGCCGACACCCCGTGGCGCCGATGGCTCGAAACCGCCGCCGAACGGCAAAGTAGCGAAGCCGCGAAGCGGCGTAAGACTGCAGCCCACGGCGCAAGCCGTGGGGACCAGGCGGAAATGATCAAGCCCCATCGGGGCGAAAGAAAACCTTCCATGTACCTGAAGGGCTCGATCCCGTCCTGGCTGGTTCAGCGCTTCGCCGGTCTGCCGCTGGCACCGATGCAGAAAGCAGAACTCTACGAATCCCTGCGCATCCCCTTGCGTTGGAGGCTCGAGAACTCCCCCATCACGCGCACGCGCAACTGGAAACCCGTCCGCAAAGTTTTTTACCACGACGAGCCATTGATCAGCCGAAGCCAGGTGTCGCTAGCCGCCGAGTTGGCAAGGCGTCCTCCGCAACTGACGAAGCTCTCGCGCAAGCAAGGCGACGACGTCATGAGCCTCATCCGCGAGGTCGTGTTAGTGCGCTACCGCGAACTTTACGGCACAACGCTAGGCGACCCGCGCTCGGTCGTAAGAGCCGATGTGGGCCGTGGAGTGACCATCCATCTCTGGAACCTGCCGCCTGCTCGCCGCCTGCCTCTGCGCGCCTACGTCGCTGGACTGACGCTGAAAAATGGAGTCCCGATTAACTACATCGAAGCCATCGGCCTCTGCGAATGGATGGAAGTTGGCTTCAACACTTTCTACACTTTCCGAGGCGGCGAAGCAGGATGGGTCTACGCGCAAGTGCTGCGCTGCCTGTGCCATCTCATGGGAACGACGTGCGTCTCCGTTTATCCCTATCAACTGGGACACGAAAACGAGGAGGCGATCGAATCCGGCGCGTTCTGGTTCTACCGCAAACTAGGCTTCCGTCCAGGACGAGCCGAACTGCAACGTCTGGCAGAGCACGAAGAACAAAAAATCGCCGCCGACTCCAAATACCGCACCCCCGCGCACACGTTGAAGCGATTGGCCGCTGGCCATGTTTTCTACGAGCTTCCAGGAAGCGAAGTGGGAGCGTGGGACAGTTTTTCAACCCGCAACATCGGCCTGCAAGTCAACCGGCGGATGGCGCAAGAATTTAGCGGCGATCTCGTCCGGATGCGCGAGCATTCGAGGCGTTCGCTGGAGCGAATGTTAGGCGTCACTACATCTTCATGGACGCCGCTGGAGAAGGTAGCCTTCGAAAATCTCGCGCTCGTGCTCACGGGTGTGCCGGGATTGCGTGCCTGGACACGAGAAGAAAAAGAAAATCTCGTTCAAATCATCCTGGCCAAGGCCAAGCCTGATGAGATGCTCTACCTTCACCTAACGCAGCGGCATGGA
>Ga0209415_10018111_pt1 | contig 11139 bp, 14 predicted proteins | sample PeaSoiSIISIP2007_FD_187696 | JGI IMG/M metagenome (GOLD analysis project Ga0209415, IMG submission 187696) | Peat soil microbial communities from Weissenstadt, Germany - SII-SIP-2007 (SPAdes) (version 2) | ecosystem: Environmental > Terrestrial > Soil > Wetlands > Peat | place: Germany...
ATTATTGCCAAATATAACAATAAAAATGTGACATATGACACTCATGAGATTCCATCTTATACATCTCATTGAAAATAAGGTTATTTATGTTTGGCACGATAGTGGCAATAGAGGAATACAGAATGCGGGGGAGTTACTGGTCGAGAAAGAAGGTTATTAGTATGAGTACCACGATGCAGTGCATATTTTGTGATAGTGCGTTTCCCTGCTATGGGGGGTGGTATGCGCATATCATGGAACACCTTAGGTCAGAAGCTGATATCACAATCTCAAAAGTTTATTGGGACCTTGTGCTTAAGCCCATAATATTGAAGCAGATGCGTAAAGTAGAAAAGGGTCCCTTTTTCACCTGACGGTTTAAGAGGTCCGCAGACTGATTCAGAAGCTGATACCGGAGCAGACGATAGGGAGGGAAATGCGGTGCCGTAACCACTGGCGGTATTCGAGTTCACAACGATTCGTCGTCAGGGTTTTCCGTATAAGGCGGAGTCCCTAGAGAGATTTCCGTTTATACCTTTGCCGTTACTGACGATTGAGTGATCTATAGTAACACGGCGACTGGACCAATGTATTTCAGGGTTATTGACGGAACAAGGTACGAAATGATGATTTCCCCGGAACGTCTTGACGGAAGGGGCAGGAACCCAAAGGGATGATTAATAAATGAAACTTGAGCAGTACATAATTTTTTGTCCATGGTGCGGATGTCAAATAACTTTCGACAATGCTGAGTATTACGGCAAATTGGATGAGCCATGGAATAGGAGGATCACCATGCAGGCAAAGAAGGAAATTTTGGTCATCGATGACAACGAACTTATTTTGAGTACGCTCAAAATCCTTTTGGAGTACGACGGTTTTAAGGTACAGACCTGTCCCAGTGCTGCCTCCGCTCTCGCCTTGGCAGGAGAACGAGCGTTTGACATATACATAGTTGATTATCGTCTTCCGGAAATGAATGGAGATGCACTCACTGCTGCTATCCGCAAAATGCATCCATCGGCCGTAATCATCGGGTCAAGCGAGGAGTCAAAAGAGCGGGCGTTCCTGTCTGCAGGTGCCGATACGTTTATCATAAAACATGAATTACCGGCTGAGGTTTCAGCTTTCATTCGGAGCGCGCCTGCGCACGAAAAAGATACCGCATCCGGTAGAATGGAAAAATTCCATGCAACCTCCAAGTAAACAAGGTATACGGGCAAGGGAGAAGATTCTTATGAACGTCTATAATAAATTTTGCCGCCGCAGCAAGATGCGGGTTGTCTTGTTGCTGCTTCTGGAGAAGTTCTTTGGCTGTGTTAGCGGGGTGCCGCTAAGATGCCCCCGATTACTAAGCTGGGTTACAACCAAACGGGTTGCGCCCTATGTCGTACTTCCTTGAGGTGACTTCGATGAAGAATAAGTTCCCTATCGCCGGAATCAAGGAAATCCTGCTCACATGGCACAAGCACGCGGACGTGTCGGATACCCCAGATCCGGCGCGCGCGCTGTACGGCCCCCCTCCGGAAACGGCTGCGGGAGTGAGAGGCCGGGGCCTCGTGGACTTCTTCAAGCAGGTGTCTCTCTTCGAGGATCTCACGCAGGGAGACCTCAGACGGCTCGCTCGGATCCTCCACGAACGGACCTATCGGGACGGCGAGTACATCCTTGAGGAGGGGAAACCAGGCACGGCGATGTACCTCGTGCGAGGCGGCGTCGTTGAGATCGTGAGACGAAGACGGAATGGTGAAGAAGTGCCCCTTGCCACGCTGGAGCCGCCCGCCACCTTAGAAGAGTTGGCGGTCGTGGGTGCAGATGTGGTTCACTGGACCTCGGCCCGGGCTCGCGGCCCGGTCTCATTGGTGGCCATCAGCCGTCCCGACGTGGACGCCCTCGGTCGAAACTTTCCACTCCTGGCGAATAAGATTCTCAAGAAGCTGGCCCACATCATGGCCATGAGACTCCAGATGGTTTTGGAGGCTGAATATTTCAATGAGGAAAGGAGCCTAAACAGTGCCCCCCCGCAATGATTTCAGCCCTGCCGGGACGCTCTTCAAGTCTGTCGTGGCTGCCGCCGCCGCACTCGTTGCCGCATACCTGTTTTAGAAGCTGCGGAGCCTCATCGTTCCCGTTGTGGTCAGCAGCTTGATAGCGTATATCTGTCGCCCCCTCGTTATCCACTTGGAGCGTCACCGGGTGCCGCGAGGCTTGGCGATTTGGCTGTTACTTTTCGTGTTTGTGCTTGCAGCTCTCTTCATCGCCAATCGGGTGCGCTCCATCATGCCCAGCGAAATCGGGGCCCTCGAGCTTAAGGTTCGCGCGAGCTACAAGCTCAACGAAGGGTACAAGAACCTGATGGGGCTTGAACAATCGCGGACCAGAGGCAATTGGATCTACGGATTGGCGCACGGCGAGTTGGACCCTAAAGTGTATCAGATCAACCAGCTTCTCGCCTTTACGCCGGAAGAGCATACCCGGTTCCTCGCCTCGCACCCTCGTGGCCCCGAGGCGCCGGCCGGGTCTGACCGTTTGCTCGACTACTATCGAACAAATCTCCAAACCCTCAAGACGCGCATGCCGGAAGCACTCCCGCAAACCGGGGTGGTTAGTACAGCGCCTCCGGCTGTTGCCCAGATGCAGACACCGGTCTTGAAGACGCCTATCGCAACGCTGGGCCACATCCTTTCCACCTGGATCATAGCACCCCTGATCTTCCTATTCCTGCTGCGGGACACCGGCGAGATCAAGCGCAGCCTTCTCAAAACGGTCCCCAACCGCCTGTTCGAACCGGCGTTGGCGGCCCTGGCAGATCTCGACCGCGCGCTGGGTGACTACATGCGCGGCATCTTCCTCGAGTGCGTCTCGCTGGGCCTCACCGTGACTTTGCTTCTCGCCATCGTGGGCATCCCTCCCCGTTGGGCGATCGCCATCGGGATCTTCGCCGGCGCGACCAACGTGATTCCATACCTGGGATCGGCGGTCGCCTTGATGGGAGGGCTGGCCTATACCCTCTTGGCCGAGGAAATCCATCCGCTGCTGCCGATGGTGAACACAGGGAACATCGCGATCTGGGTAATTGTCGCCGTGGGACTGGCCGAGTTACTCAAGAACGTTTTTTACGAACCGCTCGTCCTTGGTGGCGCGGTCAAACTTCATCCGCTCGTGGTGGTGATCGGGGTCGTGGGCGGCGGCATTCTGTTCGATCTCGCCGGGGTGCTGCTTGCGATACCTATGATCACTGTCTTCAAGGTCTTGGTCTCGAGCACGGCCAGGCAACTCAAAACCTATGGGCTAATTTGAAGGGAGGCTGATGTCGAGTTAATCTCAGACCGCCGGACCATGGTGTCAGGTCTTATCTTATTCTTCCTCTCCCTGGCACGTTTTCGTAAAACCATCGGAAAGATGGCATGAATACAAATGATTTTTCAACAGAGAACAGCTAATGAATAGTGAACATCGCCATATGAATGAAAGATTAGTAATTTTGGAACAGAAAGCGGAACTGACCCTGCTGCATCTTATTGACGCCACACTGATAGTGCGTTTATCGGGAGAATGGAAATTGGGAAGGCAGCTTCAGCAGGGTGAGAAGTTCCGGCGCCAGATCGAGTCCGCAGGCACGGTCAGCCGCATCACCTTCGATACTCAGGCCATGACAGGATGGGACAGCGGCCTTATTACATTTCTCATACGTATCATCGAGATCGGCTCCGAAATGCATATTCCTGTTACGAAGGACGGTCTGCCGTCAGGCGTGCAGCGGATCCTGGCCCTTGCCTCTGCAGTTCCTGAAAGGAAAGGCGCCCGCAGGGAAGTGGTGAAAATTCCCTTTCTCGACAGGGCCGGCGACTCTGCGGTCGCTTTCTGGCGTTCTAATCTCGAAATGCTCGCTTTCGTTGGCGAGGCCTCTGTCGCCCTCATAAAGTTTTTCGTTGGAAAGACCCAGTTCCGCCACTCTGATCTCTTTCTCACCATGCAGGAATGCGGCGCGCAGGCACTTCCGATCGTTTCCCTCATCAGCATTCTCGTCGGTCTTATACTAGCTTTCATCGGCGCCATCCAGCTCAAGATTTTCGGCGCACAGATTTACGTCGCCAGCCTTGTCGGGATCGGGATGGTCCGGGCACTTGCGGCTATTATGACAGGGATCATCATGGCTGGCCGTACGGGAGCATCATTCGCCGCGCAGCTCGGTACGATGCAGGTGAATGAGGAAATCGACGCCTTGAAGACCCTTGGTATCTCGCCCATGGAATTCCTCGTGCTCCCGAGAATGATCGCCCTTTTCCTGATGATGCCTCTTTTGAGTCTTTATGCAGACTTGATGGGAATACTCGGAGGCCTGATCATCGGGGTCTCGATGCTTGACCTGAATTTTACGGAATACTTCAACAAAACTCGTGAATCCGTGAACCTGAATGACTTTTGTGTCGGGCTCTTCAGTGCTGCGGTCTTCGGCGTCCTCGTGGCGCTTGCTGGCTGTCTCCACGGGATGCAGTCTGGACGGAGCGCTTCAGCAGTCGGTGAAGCGACAACCTCGGCAGTGGTGACGAGCATAGTCAGCATCGTTGTGGCAATGGCAGCGATAACCGTTGTGTGTAATGTGCTTAACATCTGAAGAGTACGGAGCGGAGATGGAGAAAGTGGAGCCCCATATCGTTGTACAAGACCTGACCGTGGCTTACGGGAGCAATGTGATCCTGCATGACCTCAACTTTACCATTAACAAGGGCGACATATTCATAATCATGGGTGGAAGTGGTGGCGGTAAGAGCACTATTTTGCGGAGTATGGTCGGACTCCTCCCACCGATAAAAGGACAGGTCCTCTATGACGGCCTGAGCTTCTGGTCTGCAGAGCTCGAAGAACAGAAGAGCATCATGCGAAAATTCGGCATACTCTATCAGAGCGGCGCTCTCTGGAGTTCTCTCACTCTTGCCGAAAACATTGCGTTACCGCTACAGCAATACACGGATTTGAACCAGGGTCAGATTAAGGAGCTCGTCTCGCTCAAGCTCGCGCTTGTCGGACTCGCCGGCTTCGAGGAGTACTATCCGTCTGAGATCAGTGGCGGCATGAAGAAGCGTGCCGGACTAGCCCGAGCCATAGCATTGGACCCCGAAATCCTCTTCTTCGATGAGCCATCTGCGGGGCTTGACCCGGTTAGCGCGCATCTGCTTGACGAGCTGATCATCGAACTGAGGAATAGTCTGGGGGCCACGGTAGTTGTTGTAACCCATGAGTTGGCAAGCATCTTTGCGATCGGGAACAGCTCAGTCTTTCTCGACGGCGACACGAAAACGATGGTCGCTGGGGGAGAACCAAGGAAACTCCTCGCCGAGTCAAAGGACCCCAAAGTGATCAACTTTCTGAATCGGGGAGAGGGCCGTAAACGAGGAGTGATAAGGTAGATATAGGAGGAAAACAATGAGTAAGCAGGCAAGCAAAACGCTCATCGGCGCTTTTGTCCTTGGCGCTTTGGGTCTCGTCATTGCGGGCGTAGTCATTTTCGGTTCAGGCAAGTTCTTCAGAAAGGTCGACAAGGGAGTGATGTTCTTTGAGGGTTCGGTGAAAGGGCTCCAGATTGGGGCACCGGTTGTGTTCCGCGGCGTCCAGATAGGGCACGTGACCAACATTGTCCTGGAGATCAATGCAAGAGACCTCACCGCTTTCACCCCGGTTTATACAGAAATATTTCCTGAAAAAATCGTGCCAAAAGGGGTCAATCATGGCTATGACCCACAGTATCTTCAGGAATTGATACAGAAAGGACTGAGAGCCCAGCTCCAGCTGCAGAGCTTTGTCACCGGCCAACTCTTGGTCAATGTCGATTTCTACCCGGATACTCCGATCAAACTTGTAGGCCTCGAAAAGGAGTATCCCGAGATCCCGACAATTCCTTCGGGTATTGAGCACCTGACAAAAAAACTCGAGGAGTTGCCGCTCACGGAGATCGCTGACAGATTAAACGGAACCCTTGCAGGAATAAATAAGCTCCTCAATTCCCGGGACCTGCACGCAAGCATCGGCTCGCTGAATCAGTTGCTCAAAGACACTGATGCACTCGCGAAAAATCTTAATACCAAGGTAGAGCATCTAGATTCGGAGCAGATCGCGTCGAGCATCGAAGAAACCCTGTCGGCAGCCCAGGGCACTCTGAACGAAACACGCAAAGCGGTCGAAAATATCAACGGGATCGCTACGCAGAATGCAAATCTCGGATATGAGATAGGCGGGACACTTGAGCAGATCACCGAGCTTTCCCGTTCCATCCGTGTTCTGGCGGATTACCTTGAACGTCACCCTGAAGTCTTGATAAGAGGGAAGAGCCCCTCTAAGGGGGAATGAAATGAGAACTATTCGTTTGGACCGGCGTGCACTCTTTACTCTCGCTTTATTCGTGGCGATTCTGACCGGATGCGCCAGTTCACCATCTTCGAAGTTCTATCAGTTAAACCCGGTGCAGAGCATAACGTTGGTCAGTGATGTTTCGCCCTACCACGGCCTGGTTATTGCCATAGGTCCCGTTCGCATACCCGACTATCTCGACCGACCTCAGATAGTGACCCGCGCTGGCAAGGATGAACTTAAGCTTTCGGAATTTGACCGATGGGCCGGTTCTCTTGAGAGCGATGTCAACCGTATCCTCGTAGAGGACATCTCCAGCCTTCTTCCTGCTGATCGTTTTTCCGTCGTGCGCTGGGTACCCTACCTGGAGAGCCAAGTGCCCACTTCGTACAGAGTCGAAGTGCTTGTGGACCGTTTCGAAGGAACGCTCGGTGATTCAGCGCTGCTCAAGGCCCAATGGAGAGTATTTGCCCAAGACAGGAGGTTGCTCCTGCAAAAGGAATCGCGGATCAGCGAACAGACGAATGGCAGCAGTTATGATGCACTTGTTGCCGCGCTGAGCAGTGCTCTTGAAAGACTGAGCCGCGATATCTCCGGAGGAATCGTGTCTGTTCTCCATCAGGAGCCGACACAAAAATAGTTTCCAGAGAGGGAGTCTAGCCGATGGAAAAAAGCAAGTTCATATATCTTCCCCAATTCTGGACCGAAGAACGGAACCTGACATGGTTGCTTGTAGCTCTGATATTGGATACGTTTATACTCGATCTTCTGGTCGGTGTGCTCAACAGGGGGCTTGTAGTCGAGGTTATTATAAACAGTTTAGCTTTTTCAGTCATACTCTTATTGGGCCTTCTAACCTTAACTCGACATAAAGTCATCCAGATTATTTTTGCGGGGATTACTGTATTAATCATCTCGGTTCGGTTCGCACGTTTGGTCTTCGGAGAAAAGTGGCTGCTGGTGTGGGACATCTTGCTGTCGATGATGTCTCTCATTACATTTGTGATTGTTCTTTTGATTAATGTCTTCCAGGAGCGTCCGGTGACAGAACACCGCATTCGCGGGGCTGTTGCCGCATACCTGCTAATCGCAATAATATTTGCTTTGGGCTATCTTCTGATCGATTTTCTGATCCCAGGGGCCTTTCACTTCCCGGACAACGTACCAAGGGTTGGCGACATACAATTGGTCAGGACCTTCTATTATTTCAGCATCTCCACCATTACCACACTGGGATACGGGGACATTACTCCTGTACACCCTTTTGCTCAAAAGCTGGCGATGATGGAGGCTCTTATCGGTCAGCTTTACCCAGCCACCCTTATAGCGCGGCTGGTTACTTTGCAGCGTACTACAGGACGGGCAGATAAAGACAATTAAAGGTCTATTCAGCCCTTGCGCTCAAGCAGATTCATCATGGCCTCCTGCTGAAAAGACAGTCGCTACAAAATGGCTGAGTTGGCGAATGAATCAATGAAGATTGGATATCAAAAGAATTCGGCCAGAGAAAACCACTCGGACGCTGAGAAGAAGGTATAGATAGTAAAGAGTTTAAATTGGCTCAGGGGAATCAAGAAGCAATGTCTGGCTCATCAAGATATGTTCTATTAAGATTACGGCGTGGGAAAATGGACACTGAACTAATTAAGAGCCAAGAATACGATCCCGGGGATAAATAATAGCTATCACCTGTGAACAATCGTCGGCAAAAGGGCTTTCTGACCTCGGGTTGGAAGGCCCTTTTCGGTTTGAGACAACCATATTTGCGATCGTAACACTCAGCGAGTTTAGCATCCTGAAACATTGAAGTTTCCATTCCTCGAAACTATCAACAGTTCATGTCGAAGTTTATCTATTGGTAGTAATTCATCCATTACCATCAACGGTTAAATGTAGCCCAATTTATGCTGATTTTGGTATCATAAACTCATGGCGTACACATATTGCTAACTTTAATGAAAAACACTGAGGATGATTATGGTAAAAACGAATATGAAAACCGTATCTCTGGTTCTTGGAAGTGGCGGTGCTAGGGGTTTAGCACACATTGGCGTTATTCACTGGCTTGAAGAACATGATTACAACATACGCTCTATTTCCGGTACCTCGATTGGTGCGCTCATCGGGGGGATATATGCAGCAGGAAAACTGGATGAATATGAACAATGGGTGCGTGCCATAAAGAAGATCGACATCGTCACATTGCTGGATCTTTCCTGGGGAAAGAGCGGGCTGGTCAAAGGCGACAAAATTATCAACACCTTGGTCGGTCTCGTGGGAGAACAACTGATCGAGGATCTGCCGATTCGCTATACTGCTGTTGCAACTGAGGTTAAGGGCCAGAAGGAAATATGGATAAAGTCAGGCAGGCTTTTTGATGCGATAAGGGCGTCTATGTCAATACCCCTTTTCTTTACTCCCTTTAAGCACAGAGGAGTCGATCTTATCGACGGAGGGGTATTAAATCCTGTGCCTGTGGCCCCAACGGTCGGGGACGAGACTGATATGACCATTGCGGTAAATCTGGGCGGCCCCGCAGATAGTGTGGAACAACCGAGTGGCCAGAGTCCTGCTCCCGTGTCCCATTCATCATTGTTGCATGAAAGGATCAGTCGCTTTATAAACCACCAACGATCCGTAACAAGCAGCACAGACCGGGATTGGGGGGCGTACGATATCGCCGTTCAGGCGTTTGAGGCTATGCAGAACACCATCGCACGTCAAAAGCTTGCTGCTTATCCACCAGACATTGTTATAGATATTGCTCGGAACGCATGCCGATCATTGGAGTATGATCGGGCGTCCGAGATGATAGATTTAGGATATAGAAAGGCGAAAGAGTACCTGTCTCAGGCTGCCCGGTAAATGCGAAACGATGGGCACTAACAATTGTGCTGCAACGGATCGCCAATTTTAGTAATGGCCGCTGATCTTGAGACTCGTTCAGGTGTAAGATTCAAACTTATAAAGGGCACCGTCACCCAATTTCCTCAAATTTTTTTTATAGCAGTTTATTTCAAATTATCAACGCTTTTCGTGACCAGAGCACATGACTTTCTGGTACTATGCGCTCTGTGCAGCGGAGAGGACATGCGAATTTGTTTTGTAAATACGCATCCCTTCAAAGAGAACTTCTCCTTCCCCGGCCAAAGGAAATACCTAGATTTCTCATTCTAGCCCTCAATGTGCTTGCATTTACCCCTAGCGCTTCTGCAGCCCCCCCTTTCCCATGGACTTTGCCTTTCGTAAGGTCTAGAACATATTTAATGTGGCGCGCCATTACATCATCTATTAATAGAGATTCATTGCCTGAAGGCCCAACAATTGTTTCCTTTGTCTCTTGGTGTGTCAGAAGATTATCAAAAAATAGCGGTTCTCCTTCCTTATGTACTATAAGCGCCCGCTCCACAATGTTTTCAAGCTCCCTTACGTTTCCCGGCCAGTCGTACGCCATGAGCAGGTCAATTGCCCCAGGTGAGAGGCGTGGAGGTTTTTTTATTCCGAGTTCATTTGATTTACGATCAATAAAATGACGCACAAGGGCTGGGATATCGGATTTCCTTTCCCGAAGCGGAGGGATCACAATAGGGAATACGTTCAGCCTGAACCAGAGGTCTTCACGGAAGGTTCCTTCCCTGATCATGTCTTCAAGATTTCGGTGGGTTGCAGCGATGATTCTTATATCAACCTTTACGGGACCTGATCCTCCGACCCGCTCGAACTCTTTGTGTTGCAGCACACGGAGCATTTTCACCTGCGCCTGGAGCGTTAACTCCCCTATCTCGTCCAGAAAAACGGTCCCCTTGTCAGCACGCTCGAAAATGCCGCGCTTTAAGGAGATCGCGCCTGTGAACGCCCCCTTTTCGTGGCCGAACAATTCGCTGTCCACGAGCGTGTCAGTAATGGCGCCGCAGTTTACTCTGATAAAGGGACCGTCCCGGCGCATTGAACGACTATGAATCGCGTTGGCAACTATTTCCTTGCCGACTCCTGTTTCACCGAGCAAAAGTACAGGACTGCTCAGATGGGCAACCTGCGCCGCCTTCTTCATGACATCCTTCAATCCCACTTCACCGCCCGTAAGCCTATCCCCTGAAAGCCGCTTCACCTCTCCTTGAAGGTGGCGGTTATCATCAGCAAGCCTGTCCTTTAGCCTGAGTACTTCATCATGCCTCAACGCATTAGACAAGGCGATAGCAAAAGGCTCTTTCAAAAGGGAGACGAGTCGAGCATGCTCCTCGGTATGTGCAGTCTCTCCGTGCGTGATGATGGCGAGAGAGCCCATATCCTGGCTTTCCAGAATCAGCGGCAGAAAAATGCCCGATGTGGAGCGTTTTTTTTGAAACTGCTGATCGAAAAGGTCTGCTAGGGCATGTAAAACGGGATCGGGATGCGAACGGAGAAATATTTTTACGTCTCCACTATGAAGGTTTTTCTTAATGAATTCCCGTGCCTCGGGGGGAATGTGCATAAATATGTCTACCGCATTACTTTCCTCTTTTGTTGCAATGACGAGCGTCCTTACCGACGCCACATCAGCCTGATAAAGGTGAAGACTCATCCAATCGACGGGAATCACACGAGAGAGGTACGAGAGGCATCGTCCTACTGCTTTTGAAAGGTCGAGGGTGCTCAGTATCTGGAAGGTTGCCTGTCTGAAAAATTCATTTTCGTCCATTCAATCTCTCCTCAGAAACTATCAAAACGCATTTTTATCAAATATTACTATTTTAGCCCATTATTGCCAAATATAACAATAAAAATGTGACATATGACACTCATGAGATTCCATCTTATACATCTCATTGAAAA
>Ga0209415_10018113_pt1 | contig 11139 bp, 10 predicted proteins | sample PeaSoiSIISIP2007_FD_187696 | JGI IMG/M metagenome (GOLD analysis project Ga0209415, IMG submission 187696) | Peat soil microbial communities from Weissenstadt, Germany - SII-SIP-2007 (SPAdes) (version 2) | ecosystem: Environmental > Terrestrial > Soil > Wetlands > Peat | place: Germany...
TCGCCGGCGACCCGCCGCCGACGCTCAGCGCGATCGCGATCGCGGTCGCGGCCGCCGCGACCGCGACCACGGCAGCCCCTGCCGCCCGCCGTCGTCGCACGTAGATGGACCGCTTCGCCGCTGGCATCGGGCGCTAGTCTCGCGCAACTGGCCGCGGCCCGCAGTGGCCCGCGAGGGCACCTCAGGTGGTGGCGGCCTAGGACTCGGGCAGGGCGGCGAACAGCGCTGCGCCGCCCATCGCCTGCGAGACGACGTTGGCGGTCGAAGCCAGGTGGTTGTGCAGCGAGCGCGCCGCCAGCTCGGAGTCGTGGTCGATGCAGGCCGCCAGGATCACCTCGTGCTCGGCGCTTCGGACGCGCAGCTTGGGCGCGACGTTCGCCGCGAGACGGTAACGCTGGCTGGTTTCCCACAGGGGCTCGATCAGCCGCAGCAGCCAGCGCGAGTCGGCCGCCTCGTAGAGCGCGAAGTGAAACGCCGTGTGCGCCGCCCAGGTCTCCGGCGAATGCTCGTCCGAGCACTCGTCGAGCGCGCGCAGGCGCTCGCTCGCCAGTGCCGCCTGCGCGTCGCTGAAATGCGCTGCGGCGCGCCTGACCGCGAGCGGTTCGAGGGCGAGCCGCGCCTCGTAGACCTCCGCCAGGTCAGGGATCGAGAGCTCCGTCACGCGGCCGCCGCGGTGGGGGATGTTCTCGACCAGGCCGGCGGCGTCCAGTCGGCGCAGGGCCTCGCGGATCGGCATCGCGCTCATCCCGAGCGCGACGCCGAGCTCCTCGATCGGCAGGCGTTCGCCTGGCGCCAGGTGGCCGGCGACGATCGCGTCGTGGAGCGCGCCGAACGCCCGGTCGGCGAGCGTTCGGTGTCCCTCGACGACCCCCGTCGCGGCGAGCTTGGTCAGTCCGCTCGACACCTCAGCGCCCGCGATCCGCCCCGCTGAGCGCCGCGCCCGCGGCGAGCACCGACTCGACCTGATCGCGCAGCAGCTCGCCGATCCCGCGCTGCAACAGCGAGCTGAGCACGCCGCGCAGCGCAATCTCGGCCCGCCAGCTCGCGGCCGTGCGCTCGCCGTCGTCGGCGAGCTCGAGCGCGATCGACAGGGCGAGCAGGTTCTCGCCGGAGCGGCCGGAGGCGACGATCCGCACGTACTCGCCGGGGCGCTGCTCGACGATCTCGAAATCCAGCGCCACGCTGGTCTCCCCGAGCGCCGTGACCGGTCGGGCGACCGCGCTGAAGCGGTGCCCGTCCTCGATCGAGACGAGATCCACACGGGGCAGTGCCTGCGCCAGCGCCGCCGGGTCGCTGAGCACCGCCCACAGTTGCTCGCGCGGCGCCGGCACGCTCGCCTGACCGCTGACGATCATCTCGAGATCACCTCCACGCCGCGCGGACCGGCGGCCGCCGCGCTGCGCAGCAGCTCGTACACCCGCTCGGCGTTGTTGTGGCTGTCGTAGACGACGTGCGCGCCCGGCGGGAGGGCGTCCTCGATCGCGCTCGCGATCGTCGACAGCGGCGCCCCGCCCCCTTCGCCCATGCCCTTCGCGCCGTTGGGCGTGAACGGCGACGGGCACTCCACCTCGCCGGTGGCGATGTGGGGGACGTCGAGCGAGGTGGCGGCGTGGTAGTCCCCGAAGGTCGAGTTCAACAGCTGCCCGTCGCTGTCGTATTCGAAGGTCTCATACAGCGCCGCGCCGATTCCGTGGCCGGTCGCGCCGTGCACCTGGCCCTCGACGATCTTCGGGTTCACCTTGCGGCCGCATTCGTCGACCGCGGCATAGTCCAGGATCGTCACCTGCCCGGTCTCCTCGTCCAGCTCGACGACCGCGGCGTGCACCTGGCTCGCGTAGGTGAGCGTGAGCTTGCCGCGCTTGGTCTCGTGATCGGGGACCGTGAACGGCGGCCGGTAGACGTAGCGGCAGTTCAGCGTGACCGAGTCCGCCAGCTCGCCGGGCAGCTCCGCGACGTTCGCGAAGACCGTGGCGGCGATGCCGATGAACGGGATCGCGGCCTCCGGGTTGGCGGCCAGGCGCACGAAGCCGTCGGCCAGCTCGATGTCGGACTCCTCGGCGCCGAGCATGCACGCGCCGACCTTGACGATCTCGCCGCGCAGCCGCTCGGCGGCGCCCATCACCGCGCCCAGCCCGGTCACCGCGAACTGGCTCGCGTAGGTGCCGGAGAAGCCGACGTAGGTGTTCGCCGCCTTGTTGTAGCCCGCCACGACGTGCACCAGGTCGGGGCTGCAGCCGAGGATGTCGGCCGTCACCTGTGCCGCGGTTGTCTCGTGGCCCTGCCCCTGCGGGCTGGTCCCGATCGTCACGGTGATCTCGCCGTAGAGGTCCAGGCGCACCACCGCCGCCTCGCCGTTGCCTGAGAACGGCAGCGCCGAGTTGATGATCCGCGACTGGCCGAAGTTGTTGGTGCCGGAGTCGAGCGTCGAGCCGATGCCGATGCCGATCCGCTTGCCGCTTCCTGCGCCGGCGAGCTGGCGGGCCCGCGCCCCCTCGTAGTCGATCAGCTCGAGCGCCTGCTCGAGCATCGCCGGGTAGTCGCCGGAGTCGTAGACGCAGCCGTTCGGCGTCTCGTAGGGGAACTCCTCGGGCTGCACGTAGTTGAGCTTGCGCAACGCCACGCGGTCGAAGCCGAGCTCCTTGGCGACGATGTCGACGATCCGCTCGATCAGCCAGAGGTGCTGCAGCCGCGAGTAGCCGCGGTTCGGTCCGACCGGGCACTTGTTGGTCAGCGTCTCGGTGTAGTCGACGCGGATGTGCTTGAAGCGGTAGTTGCCCGGCACGACCTGCGACCAGATCACGGCGCCGAGCGGCTCGTAGCGCAGGTAGGCGCCCGCGTCGTCGAAGGCGCGCACCTTGAAGCCGAGGATCGTGCCGTCGCTCATCACCGGCACCTCGATGTCGAGGAAGGTCCGCTCGTTGCCGTGAGCGGAGGCGGCGAGATGCTCCCAGCGCGACTCGCTCCACTTGACCGGCCGGCCCGCCTTGCGCGAGAGCAGCGCGAGCGCCGTCAGGTAGGTGTAGCTCGTGATCTTGATGCCGAAGCCGCCGCCGATGTCCTGGCTCGAGAACTGCATGTGGTCGATCCCCAGGCCGATCGCCGGGCCGATGAACATCGCCGCGAACATCGGCATCTGGTTGTTGGAGCGGAACTCGACGACGCCGGTTCCGGGATCCCAGTTGACCAGCGCGCCGGTCGTCTCCAGCGGCGTCGAGGAGAAGCGGTGGAAGTGCAGGCGGTCGATCCGCACGACGTGGTCGGCGTGCTCGAGCGCCCAGTCGACGTCGCCGTAGTCGTAGACGCCGTGCCAGGCCACGTTGGAGCCGATCTCCTCGTGCAGCACCGGCGCCTGGCGCTCGATCGTCGCGATCCCATCCACGATGACCTCGAGTGGCTCGTAGACGACCTCGATCAGCGCCGCGGCGTCCCGCGCCAGCTCGGCGGACTCGGCGAGCACCGCGGCCACCGGCTCGCCCATGTAGCGCGCCTTGCCGACCGCCATGCAGTAATCGCGCATCAGGCCGGCCGGTTCCGGCGCCATCTGGAAGAAGGGCTGCTGCAGCTCGCCGACCTCCTCGCCGGTGAGCGTCGCGTAGACGCCGGGCACGGCCTCGGCACGCGAGACCTCGATCGAGATGATCCGCGCGTGGGCGTGGGGCGAGCGCACGAAGTGAACGTGGCCCTGGCGGTGCATCCAGAGGTCGTCCACGAACGCGCCCTGGCCCTTCAGCAGGCGCTTGTCCTCCTTGCGCGGCACGCTCTTGCCCGACCAGGCGCCGAGCCGCTCGCTCTGCTCGACCTCGCCGTAGTAGGTCGTCTCGCCTGACGGTGTGCTCATGCCCTCACGCTCCCCTGGGCCTCGGCGGCGGCCTCGATCGACCGCACGATGTTCACGTAGCCGGTGCAGCGGCAGATGTTGCCCTTCAGCGCGCGCCGGATCTCCGCCTCGGTGGGGTGCGGGTTCTCGGCGAGCAGTGTCTTGGCGTTCAGCACGATCCCCGGCGTGCAGTAGCCGCACTGCAGCCCGTGGTGCTCGCGGAACGCCTCCTGGATCGGATCCAGGCCGTCGGCGCCCTCGCCGAGGCTCTCGATCGTCTCGATCTCGCAGCCGTCGGCCCCCACCGCGAGCATCATGCAGCTCTTGATCAGCTGGCCGTCGCAGATCACCGAGCAGGCGCCGCAGTTGCCGGTGTCGCAGCCGATGTGCGTTCCGCGCAGGCCGAGCGTCTCGCGGATGAAGTGGACGAGCAGCCGTCGCGCGGGTACCGCCACCGAGTGCGCGACCCCGTTGACCTTCAGATCGACCATGTGGACCGCACCCTCAGTCGCCATCGCCCGCCTCCAGCTGTCGTGGTGTCCCAAATCCTGCGCTCATGCCGCGCCGCCGATCGCGTCGAGCAGCGCGCGCTTGGCCATCACGGCGGCCATCTCGCGCCGGTAGGAGCTGCTCGCGTGAACGTCGGCGGGCGGATCGAGGCCCTCGACGGCGAGCGCCGCGGCGGTCGCGACCGCCTCGGCGGTGGCCGGGCCGCCGGCGAGCAGCGCCTCGGTGGCGGCGGCCCTCACCGGCGTCGCCGCCACGCAGCCCAGCACGACCCGCGCGGCCGTCACCTTCCCGCCGGCGCTGCGCACCCACGCGACCGCCCGCGCCAGCGCCCAGGAGTCGGCCGCCAGCTGCAGTGATCGGTAGCCGACGCCGGCGGCGTGGAGCGGCGGGAGCGTGATGCTCGCGAGCAGCTCGCCGGGTTCGACGGCGGTGCGGTAGAGGCCGCGGAAGAAGTCCGCCGCCGCGACCGTGCGCCGCCCGCCGGGACCGGCGATCTCCATCGACGCGTCGAGTGCGACCAGCAGCGGCGGGTAGTTGGAGGCCGGGTCGGCGAAGCAGGCGTTGCCGCCGATCGTCCCGCGGGCGCGCACCTGGCGGTCGACCGTCCCGGCGGCGACCTCGCAGACGATCGGCAGGGCGTCGCGCAGCGCCGCCGAGCGCTCGAGCTCGGCGTAGGTCGTCGCGGCGCCGATCGTGGCCGAGCCGTCGGCTCGCACGTCGATGAAGCGCAGCTCCTGCAGGCGGCTGACGTCGACCAGCAGTTCGACGGCGGCGGCGCGGTGTTTGAGGACGTTGATCAGCGTCTGGCCGCCGGCCAGCACGCGTGCGCCGGCGCCCGAGCCGAGCGCGGCGAGCGCCTCCTCGAGACTTGCCGGGCGCACATACTCGGTGGCAGCTAGCAGCATCGCTCACCTTCCTTGTGTGATCGTGTCGAGTGTCGGGCGCGGCTCGCGGCCGTCGAAGACGGCCAGTGGCACGCTCGCGAGCGGCTCACCCGCCTGCGCGCCGATTCGCCAGGTGTCCTGCATGTAGAGGCACGCGCTGCCGCCGGCGGCGATCGCGTGCGGGTGCATCGAGAAGATCATGCCCTCGCGCAGCTCGACCTCGACGCCCTCGCCAATCTTCGGATGCTCGATCATCGTCATCCCGATCGAGTGCCCGGTGACGTGACCGAGCGGGTAGCCGCGCCGCGCGAACGGCGCCGAGGCCGCGCGGTGAACGTCGTGCGCGGTGGCTCCGGCGCGCAGTGTCGCGCGCGCGGCGGCGTGGTACTCCTGGTAGGCCTCGAGCATCGCGGCAGTGTCCGCTGCCAGCGCGCCACGGGTCAATGGGCGTGAGAACTCCACCCAATGCCCGCCCGGACCGGCGACCTCGAGCGAGTAGAGCAGCAGATCCTCGGCGGCGATCGGCGTCTGGCGGTCGGGAATGCGGAACTCGGGCGTCGCCGAGCCCTCGTGCCCCCAGACGACCATGTCCATCGTCTGTCGGCCGGTGCCGGCGCGCGCGAAGACGGCCTCGGCGGCGGCCATCAGCTCGGCCTGCGTGCGGCCCGGCGCGTAGGCCTCGTGCACCGCCCAGAAGCCGGCGACGTTGATCGCCATGCTCTCGCGCACGAGCGCCAGCTCCTCGTCGCTCTTGACCGCGCGCGCGAGGTCGAACGGCACGTCGAAGTCGATCAGCTCGAACGGCCCCTGCTCGAGCGCCCGGTAGTCGCGGACCGCCATGACGTAGTCGAGTCCGTAGACGCCCAGGCGCCGCACGCGCGCCGCAACGAGATGCTCGCGCAGCCACGCCCCGGGGTGCTCCGCGAAGACCGGGTCGCCGATCCAGCCGTCGGCATGATCGCCGACCCAGCGCGCCTCGCTCGGGAAGATGGTGACGGGCTCGCCATCCGCCGGCAGCAGGACGTAGGCGTAGCGGTGCACGATCCGAAAGCCCGAGAGGTAGCGGACCGCGCCCTCGAAGCCGCTGTACTCGCTGCCCGCGACCAGCAGCGCGTCGATGTCGTGCTCGGCCATCGCCGCGCGCACGTTGGCGTAGCGGCGCTCGACCTCGGCGGCGCTCGGCGTGCGCGCAGGGTCGGCGGTGATCGTGCTCATTCGCTCTCCGGCGGCGGTTGTGAGCTCCAGGCGTGCTCCATGCCGGCGATCAGCGCGACGATCGCCTCGTTCAGCGGCGTCGGCACGCCGCGCTGCGCGCCGAAGCGCACGATGCCGCCGTTCACCGCGTCGATCTCGGTGCGGCGGTGCGCGAGCGCGTCCTGGAGCATCGACGCGCGGTGGTCGTAGGCCACCTCGGCGGCGTGGTCGATCAGCGCGTTGGGGTCGGAGTCCAGCGTGATGCCGAGCGCGTCCGCGACGGCGACGCCCTCGCGCACCAGCGCGCCGATCAGCGCCCGCGTCGGCGGCAGCTCGCACAGCCTGCCGTGCGTCAGCCCGGTCAGCGCTCCCAGCGGGTTGCTCGCGGCGTTGAAGATCAGCTTCGTCCACTGCGCGCCGCGGGCGTCCGCGAGCGCTCGCGTGGCCATCCCGCTCCGCGTCAGCGCTTCGGCGAGCCGTTCGATCTCAGCGGCGGAGGCGGGGCGCTCCTCGAACGGGCCGATCCAGGTGTCGCCGGCGGTGTCCATCGCGACGACGCCGGGCGCCACGACGCGACCTGCCGGGAACGTGGTTCCGCGGATCACCCGCGGCACGTGCTCGGCGATCAGCTCCTCGTTTCCCACTCCGTTCTGGACACTACACACGGCGCCGTCCACGAATATCGCGGCGGTCGAGGAGATCGCCTGCTCGGTGAACATCGACTTGGTGGCGAGGATGCCGAACTGGCACGGCGGGATCTCGGCGGCGTCCGTGCGCGCTCTGACCGGGGCTCGGATCTCAGCCCGCCCCGTCACGCGCAGCCCGTTCGCGTTGATCGCCGCGACGTGCTCCTCGACGACGTCGTAGGCCCAGACCTCGAGCTCGTCGAGGGTCGCCAGGTGCGCCGCGAAGAGGCTCCCGACCGCCCCGCAGCCGACGATGCAGATGCGCATGCTCAGAGCACCGCCCCTGCCGCGCTCGGTAGCCACGAGGCCTCCCGGGCCCGCACCAGCCGGTACATCGCGCTGCTGAGCGGCACCGGCACGCCGACCCGGGCGCCCTCGCGCACGAGCGCGCCGGTGATGAACTCGATCTCCGTGGCGCGCCGGGCGAGGATGTCCTCGAGCATCGACGGCCTGTGCGCGTAGTCGCTGTGCGCTGTTTCGCCGCGCGCGACGGCGAGCACGTTCATCTCCCATGGGTCCTCGTGCAGCTCCACGCCGGCGGCGGCCGCCACGGCGACGCCCTCGTCGATCAGCGCGTGGACGAGCCAGCCGAGGTCGCCGAACTCCCGCTCGGCGGCGAACGCCGCGACGTGCGGCAGTCCGGTCAGGGCCGCGACCGTGTTGATCGCGGAGTTGAAGATCAGCTTCGACCACTGGGCCGGCAGCAGGTCCTCCATCGCCTCGGCCTCGAGCCCGGCAGCGATCATCAGCGCGGCAAGCTCCTCGACCACGGCGTAGGGCGTGGCCGTCTGCGCCCACGGGCCCATCCAGGTCGCGGTGTCCAGCTCGTACTCGACGTGCGCGTCCGAGTGGCGGATGCCGCTCATGAAGGTGACCGCGGAGATCAGCGGCCAGGCGCCGTGGCGAGCGAGCACCGCCTCGGCGCCCAGGCCGTTCTGCACGGTCATCAGCGTCGCGCCCTCGCCGTGACCGGCGAGTGCGGCGGCCGTCGGCTCGAGGTCGAGCGCCTTGCAGGCGACGATCCCGACGTCGAACGGCGGCAGCGCCACCGCGTCGTCGGTCGCGAACACCGTGGCGTGGCGCTCATGCTTGCCGCTGATCCGCAGGCCCTGCTCGCGCAGCAGCGCGGCGTGCTCGGAGCGGCGCGTCAACACGCTGACCTCGCAGACGCTCGCCAGGTGGCCGGCGAACAGGCTGCCGATCGTGCCGGCGCCGATCACGCAGACGCGCGAGATCGCCATCAGGCGGCCGCCTCGCCCTCGCCCGCGAGCGCCGCGAATTCCTCATCGCCGACCAGCCGCCGCTCGCGTGCGGCGATCTCCTTGACCGCCGCGAGCAGCGCCGGCCAGTCCTCCGCTGGACGCTCGATCCCGAGCTGCTCCAGCTTGATGCGGATCGAATCGAGGCCGCTCTTCTTGCCGAGCACGATCCCCCGCTGCGCCGCCACCAGCTCGGCCGCGTAGGGCTCGATCGCCGGCGGGTCGTGGAACTGGCTCGCGACGGCACCCGACTCGCGCACGAACAGCGTCTCGCCGCTCAGCGCGCGCCACGGCTCGAGCGTGTAGCCGGAGCGCTCCGCCACCAGCTGCGAGGTCTCGCGAAGCCGTTCGTAGCGCAGGCCGCTGCCGATCCCGTAGAGCGCGTCGAGCGCGAACGCGACCTCGCCGAGGCTCGCGTTCCCCGCGCGCTCGCCCATCCCGTTGATCGTGCCCTGGACCCACTGCGCTCCGGCGCGCACCGCCGCGATCGCCGCCGCGGTCGCGAGCCCGAAGTCGTTGTGCCCGTGCCAGTGGATCGGCACCGCCGGCCCCAGCCAGCGTCGGGCGCTCGAGACCAGCAGCGCGGCGCCCTCCGGCGCCAGCACGCCGATCGTGTCGACGACCGCGATCTCGGCTGCGCCGGCCTCCACGGCGGCCGAGAAGATGCGCTCGAGGAAGTCGAGGTCCGCGCGCGAGCCGTCGACGCCGAAGAAGCAGACGCGCAGCCCGGCTCCGACCGCGGCGGAGACGGCCTCGACCACGCGGGCGGTCACCTTCTCGCGCGAGAGGCCGTACGCCGCGAGCTTGCCGTCGCTGACCGGCGATTCGATCACGCTCCGGCGCACGCCGGCCTCCAGCAGCGCCTCGACGTCGGCCGGCACCGCGCGCGAGAAACCCCACACCTCGGCGCGCAGTCCGGCGCCGACGATCAGCGCCAGGGCCTCGGCGTCCTCGGCCGAGACGCGCGGAAAGCTCGCCTCGATCCGGTCCACGCCGAGCGCGTCGAGCGCCCGCGCGATCTCGAGCTTGGCGGCGGGGTCCAGTACGACGCCGACGGTCTGCTCGCCGTCGCGCAGCGTCGTGTCGTAGAGGCCGACGCGGCCCGGCGCGTCGGGCGCGGTGGCGATCGCCGCCGCGTTCAGCTCGCCGAGCCAGAGCTTGGAGCGGTCGATCACGGCGCGCGGAAGTCGTCGGGGTAGTGCGAGAGCCGCTCGCTGCCGGCGGCCGTGACGAGGAAGTTGTCCTCGAGGCGCAGGCCACCACCGCCCGGCCAGTAGGCGGCCGGCTCGATCGCCAGGACCATGCCCTCGGCGATCTCGATCGGTGCCGCGCGGTGCGCGAACGGGGGTTCGTGGGCGCGCGCGCCGACGCCGTGGCAGACCGGGTGGCTCGGCTGGCCGGGGTAACCGAGGCCGGCGATGCCGTCGCGGATCAGCGTGTCGAGCTCGGCGAGATCGGCGCCGGGGCGGACGTGGGCGACCGCCGCGGCGTAGACCTCGAGCAGACCGTCGAGCAGTTCGTCGTACTCGGCGCGGAGCGTGCCTGGGCACGCGTTCTTGGTCAGGTCGGACCAGTAGCCGTCGGCGCAGACCCATATCTCGAGCAGCGTCGGCTCGTCCGCGAGCACCGGCCGGTCGCCGGTCGCCGTGAACGTGCGGATGCCAGGCCCCGACCAGACGAGCGTGAACGCCCGAGCGAGCGCGACCTTGCCCTGATAGCCGGTGCCGACGGAGTGCACGTGGCCCTCGAACATCGCGCCGACCTCGCTCTCGCGCATCCCGGGGCGGATGTGCTCGCGCACGTGTTCCATCGCGAGCGTCGCGAGCTCGTTGGCCAGGCGCAGCCGTTCGATCTCCTGCTCGGTCTTGATCGCCCGGGCCCGCGCCAGCAGCGGCGCGGCGTCGAGCACCTCGCTGGCGACGGCGTCGAAGCCGTCGAACCATCCGCTCCAGAAGACGGTTGGCTCGCCGACCATCCGGTCGGCAGCCTGCGTGCCCTGCGAGCGCTCGAGCCCGACGCGGCCCGCGCCGCGCTCGCGCAGCAGTTCGAGGCAGTGACCCTGCGCGCGCAGCGCCGGCGGGCGGGGGTCGTCGGGGTCATAGAACGGGAACGGCCGGACGTCCGCCGTCCAGGCCGTGCTCTGCGCCTCCTCGTACTGCGGTTCCATCACGAGCAGGGTCGGGTCGCCCTCGAGCGGCACGATCGCAACGTCGTAGCCCTTCATCGGCCAGTAGTTGGTGAGGTAGCAGACGTTGTCGGGTGCGCGGACGACGAGCGTGTCGAGCCCCTCCGCGGCCATCATCGTGCGGACGCGGTCGAGCTTGACGGTGTCGATCGCCCAGCCCACACGCTCACCAGCGGCGCAGCGGGGGCGCCGGGACGCCGTGGGCCTGCTCCCAGGAGACCACGGGGTTGGACAGCGTGCCGATCCGCTCGATCTCGCATTCGACGACGTCGCCGGGCTGCAGGTACAGCTCGGCGGCGTTCTCGCGGAAACCGGCGACGCCGGCGACGGTGCCGGTGGAGATGATGTCGCCGGGGCTGTAGCCGAGCGGTGAGTAGTGGGCGATGATCTCCGGGATCGTCACCGCCATGTTCCCCGAGTGGGACTCCTGGCGCAGCTCGCCGTTGACCCGCAGGCGCATCGTCAGATCGTGGGGGTCGCCGACCTCGTCCGCCGTCACGATCCACGGCCCGAGCGGGCAGAAGGTGTCGATCGCCTTGCAGAACGAGAACACCCCGGAGCGCATCTCGCGCCGCTGGATGTCGCGCGCGGTGATGTCGTTGAA